>Ga0207671_10006944_pt1 | contig 9964 bp, 8 predicted proteins | sample KBSC24metaG_FD_184352 | JGI IMG/M metagenome (GOLD analysis project Ga0207671, IMG submission 184352) | Corn rhizosphere microbial communities from Kellogg Biological Station, Michigan, USA - KBS C2-4 metaG (SPAdes) (version 2) | ecosystem: Host-associated > Plants > Roots > Rhizosphere > Soil... | reverse complement strand
CAATGAACTTTCCGGCGAACGAATGGTAACGGGCGTTTGTATACCACCCAACCGTGGATTACGCTCTAGCATACCGGAAATATAATCAAACAGGTACGGGTCCAGATAGCCATCAGCGTCCAGTACGGTAATTACAACGTTTTCGGCTGGGACACCTGGGAACCATTCACCAAATTTTGGCAGTACTACCTGGTAGGCGTGGTTCAATGCCTCGCCTTTTCCTTTCTTGGCATTGGGTGGTACCCGGCGCAGAATATGCACGCGCTCATTACCAACTGCCGCCGCAAGATCACCGGTTCCGTCCGTCGAGCCATCGTCAATCACCATAATATGGATAGGGGCGCGCAGCTCCATCGCCCGACGAACAGTGTCTTCAATTACTAATGCTTCATTGTGGGCCGGTACCAGGATGACGAATCCCCAGTTCTGGTGCGAGGCAACCTTATGACGCGGTGGACGCTTTGACATGAAAAACAGAAACGTATAGTACACAAACACGAAGCCAAAAAAGGCTACAAAGATATCATCCGACACGGTCATAGGCATACCTCTAAAAAGCGTTACTTAGTAGACAAATACGGTGAATGGGAAGATGGGCACAAGCGGCGTGCGCATAGCTACTGTTATGCTAGCAACATCACCCGCTTTAAGCAGCAAGTCTTCCTGATACGTTTGATGGCTGTCATGTGGGCGCAGCAGCAGCGTTAGGACAACGCCTGGATGCATCCTACGTGAATCCTGCGGATTGACCCACAACTTAAATCGGCCGCTGCTATCCGTTGTGGTACTGTCTAAGATCTCTAGCCGGCCGTCCGAACGTCTATGGCCCCAGCCGCCATCGTTCTGCCGTGTAGCCGCCACAGACAAGCGCACGCCCTGTTCTGGCTCACCACTAGTTAGGTTAACGCCACCGAACATCACAATCTGACCGGTTTTTTTGTCAAACTGTACCTGCGCAACGGCATCAGCATGTGCGACCGTTGGTTGCATTACAAACAATCCTGCACTGGCTAGTATCAGGAACGATAACGCCCCCATAATAAATTTATTTTGCAGTTTCATATAACCCCCTTGCGCCTACAGTGGTCGCGTTGTTAGTTGTATATGGCTCGGAAGCCTCGGTCAGAATATTCAAGATACGCTCGCCAGTTTTACCATCCCCATACGGTATGCCCCAGCTGGTAGGCAGCCCCAGCATTACATCTGCAGCCTGCCTGATTCCCTGCTGCTCGGTTCCGCCAAGTATGTTAGCCCCTACCATGATGGTTTCTGGCCGCTCGGTATTATTGCGCAGCGTTACGCACGGTACGTGCATGATGCAGGCTTCTTCCTGAATACCTCCGGAATCAGTCAGAATAAGGCTTGCTCCAGATTCAAGCATCAGAAAATCCAAATAGCCAACCGGATCAATCAATTGCAAATCTTTTGGAAGCGCCAGGCCAAACGATGCTATTCGCTGCCTGGTACGTGGATGCACTGGGAACAACGCAGGTAACTGGTAAGCCTTCATGACCGCTGCAACACCCGCCAGTATTTCCTTTAGGACAACCGGATCATCAACGTTCGCCGGTCGATGCAGTGTCAACAGCAAATAGTCAGATTTGGGCTTTGTATCAGTAGCAGATTTCTTTTTAGCTAGTTCGATTCCGTCAAGTGTTGCATCAACTATAGTGTTACCGACGTTCCAAACAGCCGTTTCGGCAATACCCTCTTGCCGCAGATTATCGACCGTCTCGCTGGACGGGGCAAATAAATACTCAGCTATGTTATCTACCAGGATACGATTGATTTCCTCTGGCATGGTGCGATCGCGTGATCGCAGGCCCGCTTCAACATGTGCAACCGCAACCCCCTGCCTACTGGCAGTTAGTGCCCCGGCAAGCACTGTATTAGTGTCCCCCTGCACAATTACTGTTGTGTGCGGCTTGTTCTGTAAAATTTCTTCAAGTTGTGGCAACATCGACCCTAGCTGCGTGCCGTGCGAACCTGTTTTGGTCGCCAACACATGATCAGGTGGCCTTAGTTCCAAATCATCATAAAATGCGCTACTCATATTGTCTGAGTAGTGCTGCTTGGTATCAATTAGCGTATAGCCAACACCCTGCGCTTCGCAGGCTTTTATGACCGGACTCATCTTAATAATCTCCGGGCGTGTACCGACAACAATAGCAAGATCCATGCAGATTACTCCTTTAAGCGACTGAACTTAGCGGACTGAGCGTTTTTAGCGAGACTTATCTGCAACTCTGAAATTGTGACTACTGACTTTGTTATCGGCTTACGGCCTAGAAAGACTAGATACAGTGGTAAACGCTACCTAATTAATAAGACGGTGGACTAAAACTAATTGCGACTCCTTGTTTACATAAGGCTCAAGTATAGACTCCTGAGCGAGCAGCGCGGTATGTTTCCTTACTTGGGATTGCAGGATTGTGTGGTAGAATGCGCTACCAAAAGTGGCGTTCCTTCCGTAGCGCGCTTATACTGACGCTGTATTTGTAGAGACAAGGACTTGCATTATTGGCAATAAGGTGTTAAAATAATACCTGCTTTGACGGCATGTAGCCTCAAGCACCTTAACGTCCCCTGTCATATGTTTTCAGTTGGAACTAGGTAGTAACTCCAAATCTTGGTTTATTGCCTGCTTCCAACTGACAACTATCTGTCACATCACACCGAAGGAGTACTGCTATGAGCACGCCCCCGCGCACTGCCACGACCAACTGGCCGCTGAGCGCCAAGCACCTGTTCCGGCGACCAGGTACGGACTGCTTCTTCCTGGTCATCCAGGACCGGCGTACCCCCGACAAGCCGATCGTCTGCGACCTCGTGGGCGACCCGGACGTCGACCTGGTCGGCACGCCACTGGAGCTCGACCACGTCGGCGAGGCCAAGGCCTTCAGCCTGCTCACCAACGCCACCAGCATCGGCGAGTTCACCTTCCAGACGCAGATCGGCGGCACGGCCTACACCGTCGACACCTCCAACCCGGAGGGGCTGCCGAGCCACCCGATGATCGTCAACGGCGAGAACGTCGAGACCATCGACCCGGCCGACTACAACGTCACCTTCGAGTTCGACGAGAACGGCAAGCTCGAGAGCGTGCTCCTGGTCAGGCGCGGCTGCACCGTGTGGCGGCGCCCGTCGGCGACCTGATTCCGCGCCCGCGCGGAAGATGGTCGCCGGCGGCGACGACAGGGGGCGCCGGGAGGAGCAGAGGGGTGGTTGAGTTCGCGTTTGCGCGATCTCTAACAACAAAACCACCTTTTTCTGCTTCCTCCCGACGTTCCTAGAAAGATTTATTATCAGTAACCACTGCCAACTTTATACATATTTTAGCCCTGGCAATTCAATTTATCATAAGAATGTTTGCGCTTAATCTATCAATATGCTATAACTAGCCAGTCCCAAGGATCGCTTCTTTAAGCTCCTAGTGCACATTAACGCCCTCTGCTACGGTTGTCGGCTGGAACTAGGCCATAAGAAATATTATCGTCTGTTTCCAACTGACAATCAGTCACTACCCTTCTACCGATTGGAGCGCACATGTCCATTGAACCCATCGAGATGCCTCGGCCGCGATACGATCGTGTCAAGGTCTACCGGCTCTCGACCACTGGTAACACCGGCGAGCTCGTCGAGCAGTTCGGCGACTGGGACGTCGTGCTACCGGCACGCATCGTCACCGTCATCGGTGACACCCCGATCGCCTGCACCGGCGACCTCTACGTCGCCTTCGCGAACGACCCGACGGTGCTGCAGCTGGCCCGAGTTCTGGGTGCCGCGAACGGCCAGGCGACCCTCGAGATCGTCGATGAGTACGGCAGGTCGAAGCGTGTCTTTCCGCTGGCTTTCAGCGAGGACAACCTCGTCCTCGACGGTACAGCATCGTACACGTGGGACCCCAACTGCAAGCTCGACAACCTCACCTACCGGTCATACATCGGCAGACGCGAGGACCATCTGTTCCCCTTGGACAACGGGTGGATCCTGATCGGTACCAGGCTGCCCAACCGCACGCCCTACATCTACCGGTTACGGAGGACTGGGCTCACCCGGTTCGAGGGCTTCGAGCTGGAAGCACAGTACTTCGGGCAGTTCATCATCGCAGGTCAGATTGTCGCCGGCCTCAGATGCGTCGTGGACAGCACGGCGTACTGGTTCTACACCTCGTGGAACACGATCATGCTCAACGGCACCCACATCGACGCGACAACGGCCGACGGCCATGTCAGCACCTACACTGTCGAGGACGGCAAGGAACGGGTCACCATGGTCAAACGGCAGTGACCGCAGGGGGCGCCGGGAGGAGCAGGAGAGATGGAGCGTACGCATACGTGCACTCACCAAAACACATCAATCCTGCTTCCTCCCGACGTTCCTTATTAAGAGCGTCCTTTGTTATTATTTACTCATGGACATTTTCCCATGCACGTACCGCATATCAATAAAAGCGGCTATCCGTGATTTATCAGGCCGCGTGTTACTAGTCCGACAAGCTGATGGCTACTGGGAACTGCCCGGCGGTGGATTAGAACATGGCGAAAGCATAGCGCAAGCTTTAACACGTGAGATTCGAGAAGAAACCAGCTTGGCTGTACAATCTATTAGCCAACACCCCGAGACCTTCTACACTATCCAAAAAGACGTTGGCGTTTCGGGTTTGCAGTGGTTTGGTTTTGTTGTATATGCCACTACCGTGTCTGGGTCCTTTAGACCGGACCCCTTAAGCGACGAATCCCAGGAAGCTTGCTATGTCACAGCCGATGAGGCCAGAAAGTTACAGCTGCACGCCAACACTAAACCATACTTTTTATAAGCTAGTGCAGCTTGCTGCTAACAAAGCGTAAGCTTGTCTGCACACTACTAGCTGTCACTTGTGTACCGGCCGGCAGGTGCATCACTTCTCCGTCTATTTGCGCATCCACAGCCGTCACTAATTTAAAGGAAAGCTGGCTACGCATGCTGTACTCCGCAGTCGGTCGACCCATAGCCATGCGAAGCAGCGAGACAACCACCGCCGGGTCTTTGCGAGTAATGGCAGCATGCAAAAAATATGGCTGACCCAAGCTAACCGGCACTCGGTTTATTTTGGCGATGCGTGGACCGTTGATCAGTGAATGCTCGTAAAATGGTTCTTCTTTTTCATCGATCTCGCTAGTGTACTGCGGCGTCGAAACTAAAGCCCGCACAACTGCAACGATTTCACGACCAATTAGCAGCAGCGGGAACCACTGCGAAATCTTTTTGGTTGAAAAGCGGTGCGCCTCCAGCTGTCGGGCAGCATAGGCAGTCGCTCCAAAACTGGCATAACAAGCGGCATAGGCGGTGTATGCTTGCTTGTGCGGCTCAGTAAGTTTTAGCTTTATAAGAGGTACCGAGACTGACCTGGTCTGCTGCGTCAAACGCTTTGGGTGTGCAAAAACGTGTAGACCGTTCAGCATATAGGCAAAATCATTGGCATTACCACCCCAAAGCGGCAGCAGGATACACCGCCCTGCAGTGTACTCATCCTGCAACTGCAACAGTGTATTAATAGCCACGTTCACGGTACCATCGCCACCAGCTACTGCAATCAAGATTTTGCTCTGGGGACCAGCAGCAGCTAAAATTTTCTTAAGTTTTTGCTGGTGCTCGGCAATGGCAATCTCTACTGGCTTTTTATGCAGTACTTCGCCCAGCGAGTATAAAAGCTTTTGTGCCTTACGATAGTGCGTCGCATGCGGGTTACCAATACAAACCAGGTCAGTTATAGTTTGTGACCAGTCAGTATTTTCTCCTTTTGCATCAGCCAGCTGTAGCTGCCGATGATATGCTCTGATTGCCATAATGGCAAGCGTGGCCCATAAGCAAATTGCTATAAGGGTCCCAAACGCAAGCCAAAAGCCAGCCTCTTTGCTGTGAAATATCGATACAAAAATAGCCAGCCAGCTTACAAATGAAGCCAGTTTTGCAAAACTATTGGGATAGATCCGATGCACTCTGCCTTGCAAAGCACCAAAATACGCAAGGTATACGTTATACAGCACTAGTAAGCCTACGAACCATGGCCATACCAAGTGCGCGTAAACGGCAGCAATCAGAATAGTGAGCATGGCCAGCTTGTCGCAGATTACGTCAATCGCACCTCCAAGCCGGCTTTTAGTTTTGGTACGCTCGGCAACATAGCCGTCTAAAACATCAAAACAACGACCGATCGCCACCAGGCAAACACCAAACAACCATCGTCGGTCTAGACCGAGTTGCCAAGCCCCCCACAGTACCAGTCCCACACCCGTGATGCTCAGTACATTAGCCGGCGTTATCAGTCCATTAGTACGAAGAGCAAGCCGCTGCCAGAGTGTAACCTTTTGAGGACCGGTCAGTTCCCAGTCTGGCTTGGTATGTGGCGCGTGCAGTTTCATGTGTATCAGCCCTTAGGTCTTTTTATTGCAGCCCGCATTGCCCGTGCCTGCTCAAATCCAATCACCCAACCAGTTTGACGGATGCTGCGATACAGTGGGGATTCATAGAGCTTACCGGCGCGGCTGAACATTTCCGGGAAGCCACCGTCGCGCAGCATCACCTGCTCGTATTTCTTTAGGTGCTCGTCAGCTGTTTTTAGATAGACTTTGCGGCCCGTCATTTGATTTAGTAGCAGCAGAACTTTAATATATTCCATCCCCCAAAAACTCCAGATTGAATCGCCACCGTATGATGGAAACGCTATGCGTGGCCAAAAATGCTGTCGGCTAGGACGGGATGCGTGTTGGTACTTAATAGCAAACGGCTTGTCGACGCCCATTGTCTGAATATAGTCGACGCTCCGCTCAAAATACACGCGCTCACTTTTCTTAGCTGGATCCAAAAATCCAGTCACCAGTACAATAAGCCAGTCCGACGAATAAAACTTCCCTTGCTGGCTTGGCGCGCTTAGTTCTTCCAAAAAATAACCTTCTTTTTCTAACCAGAATGTTTTGATAATTTTGCGTTTTAAAGCCGTTAAAAACGCCCGGTCTTCCGTAGTAAGGCCTAGCGTCATTGCAAGCTGCGTCGCCTTCCAGAACACCACGTTGTCATAAAAAGCACACTCGCGCCGGGTTATATCTTTGGCACCCGATAAGCGCACCGTGCGCTGCAGCATCCCGCTTCGTTCATCAAAAACATGCGCACGGTAGTGTTCATACAGTTGTAGCAGCGTTGGCCGATACTCGTCAAAAAGCACACGCGCAGCAGCCTGTGTCTCTAGATTGTGCCGCGGCTTTGTATATGGCTGCCGAGTTGGCATAGCCGATTCCTTGCCAAGTAAAGCTGCCAGCGCATACAGCAAACTATAAATGCTGTCGGATGGATAAACATAGTAATTGATGCATGTTGCAGCATAGGCACCGGTGGCAACGATAGTTGTAGCCGGCACTGGATGTTTTTCGAACACACCGAGTGCATACGCTAGCGTCTGCAAGTATGAAACTTGCCGATTATGCCAATCGGTTTCGTTTGACGGTACGCAGGGGTCCAAGGTGGGATAATAAAATACCCCCATATTTCGTACAAATAGTGGACTCCACTGATCCCCGGATATCAGCAGCAGTTTTTTGGGATTGAAACGTGATGCATGTATTTCGGCTATAATGCCGTCAACTGTCGTGGCTGAGGCACGTGGGCTGCGACCCCATCTGTTCTCCAGGATGTGCACTGCCGATTTTAGGTTAACAAATAGCTTCCACCAAGGAGCTTGCCGAACGCGTAACTTGTGGTTGCGATTAATTGCTTGGAATGAGCCTATCAGCGTCTGGACAATAAAAGTCTGCCGCACAATAGTAATACGACTAAACGGATTAGTTAGGCGTGCGCCGCCGATCAGACCCAGAACCGCCACTACTGCGATGATTGGTATCACGCCCTGATTATAACAAACCCGTTGTTGTCCGCTGGTCCTTAGATAGCATTTAGTACTAGCAAAACGGCCAACCTGCTTCTTTAGCAGGTTGGCCGTTGCATGTATGACAGCACTAATCCAAATCTAGCGGAGGCTAGACTTCGGCATATGCTTCAGCACGGAACTTACGCGGCAAGCCAAAGCTTAATGCGCAAGTTACAGCCAGTAAACCTATGGCAAACGTGATCGCCCAGCGGAATGCCGTATCAAAGTTGACGGCATTGGCTTTCAAGACTACTGCTTGCACTTGTTTGCTTAAGCGCGTATTTGCAGTGCCACCTACCTGGAGTTTCTTGCAACTTTCGGGCGTCACGCTAGAATCTTTAGCACGTGACTGGTCCACGAAACAGGCCTTTGCCTGGCTTACGATTGCGGTTTGGTTTTGAGCCGGTACATGAGCCGCCGAAAGCACATGCCGTAGCTGCGGTTCTACACTTGCGAAGCTTCGCGGTGCAGCGCTGCTTATCTGGCCAAAAAAGATCACGCCAACCAGCGCCACACCTACAGCACCACCAACCTGCTGCAAAGCATTCAGCATACCGCTGGCCGAACCGGCGTGCCGAGCATCGACACCATTGAGCACTGCGGCAAAGAGCGAGCTGAATACCATGCCCATCCCAATGCCAGTAAGCAGCAACGGACCGATCATCTGCCAAGAGTGTAATGCGCTGGAATAACGATGTGTTACCAGGACGGCAAGTATCAGACCGGTTGCCATCACCATCGTACCGAGCGTTAATGCATAGCGACCCAGCTTTGGAATCAGCTTTTCGCCGGCTAGCGCCATTGTTAGTGCAATGCCAAATGCTACCGGCAAACCAGTTAATGCAGCATGCACTGCACTAAAGCCAAAACCTATCTGCAAAAGCAGCGTAAACGTTAGGAAGAAGCTAATCATAGCCATCTCAAACACCAAGTTAACGGCCAGACCAATACCAAATGAATGATTCTTAAACATGGAAGGCAATATTAAAGCCGAACCATCCAAGCGCTCCTTGCGCTTCTGCCACCAGGCAAACATTGCAAATACCGGAAGGCTTGCAGCCATCATTATGAATGACCATGCCGGCCAACCATATTCACGGCCTTGAATCAGCGGGTAAATCAGTAGAAAGATTGCAGCCACCACTAGCAATGTACCTTGAATGTCCAATTTTAGTGGATGAGGCGATTTACCGTCTGGCAAGTATTTAAGGCCCATAATAATAGCGCCCAGACCAATTGGCACATTAATGAGGAAGATCGGCCGCCAGTCCCAACCTAGGATGTTCCACTTTATCAGCAGACCACCCAAAACCGGACCAAGCGATGCTGCCAAACCACCCAGCGCGCCAAACAGGCCGTTAACACCTGCCCGCTCTTCGGGCTTATACATCACCTGCATCATAGACAGCACTTGCGGCACCATCAGTGCGGCCATGCCGCCCTGCACCAAGCGAGCAACTATTAGCATGGCTGGATTGACCGCCACGCCACTCAAAAGCGAGGCGCCGGTAAAGCCAGCCACACCCCATAAAAATACTTTCTTATATCCATATACATCACCCATGCGACCACCGGTAATTAGTAGTGTCGCAAAGGTTAACGCATAACCAGCTACCACCCATTGGATGGCAGAAAAGGTGGCATTTAGGTTGGTACGAATAGCTGGTATGGCCACGTTTACGATAGTACTGTCCAGCAGATCCATAACAAACGCCAGCGCCACGATTACCAGCGCAATAGCACGTTTCTTATGCGAGAAAGTCGCCGCGTGCTCTTGAGCCGAAATTGTTTCACTCATGGGTACAATATCCCCTTACTTTTTATATGATTATTCGTATTTTACGGTGCGCAGAAAACCTGCTCCATAGCTCCCCTCCATTATCTCATAGTTATCCCTTCCCCACTTCTTGGCTGATAACCTCGTTCATTGTTGCAAACTCTCCGCCGACATTAGTTGCGTCCCAGACCTTTTTAAGTAGGCTATGGAGATTAGTTTTTTCTGCAGCAGTTAATGAAGCCAGCATTTCGGCCTCAATGCCCATACAGATGGCCTGAAGACGC
>Ga0207671_10006940_pt1 | contig 9970 bp, 10 predicted proteins | sample KBSC24metaG_FD_184352 | JGI IMG/M metagenome (GOLD analysis project Ga0207671, IMG submission 184352) | Corn rhizosphere microbial communities from Kellogg Biological Station, Michigan, USA - KBS C2-4 metaG (SPAdes) (version 2) | ecosystem: Host-associated > Plants > Roots > Rhizosphere > Soil... | reverse complement strand
GGGAGGACTTTAAAAAATCGAACGCCACCGCAGCTAAAGTCTCCCCTACCGGGGGAGATTTAGAGGGGGCAACATACGCGAATGCCCTTAGGTTAACGGGTATGGTATGCAATACGCCCCTACGAAAAATCTTTTTTTTCATACCAAATTTCCTGCTGACATAGGGCTGTCATTGGCATGTGTTCTATTTGTATCAACAAACAGAAACACAACATTAAAAACAGAAATCATGGAAATTATCCCAATGTTATTAAAGGAAATGGAAGAAGAGGCGCAAACTACCCGCAAAATGCTCGAGCGTGTACCGAACGACAAATTCGACTGGAGGCCGCATCCAAAAAGCATGAACATCCGCAGCCTGGCAACACATATCGCGGAGCTGCCGGGCATGGGTAAGCATGGTTATCGATACTTACGAGCTGGATTTTGCCGCTGCACCATACACCCCAACCGAAATCAATAACACCACTGAACTACTGGCATTGCTTGAAAAATCATTAGCTGAATGCAAGGCCGGCCTGGAAAAAACCAACGAGGAAGAGTTGCTAAAAACCTGGGTATTGCGCAATGGAGACACTATTTTAAGCAAATCATCAAAAGTGGAAGTTATCCGCATGGCTTACTGCCAGATTGTGCATCACCGTGCACAATTGGGCGTATTCCTGCGTTTGCTGGATATTCCTATTCCCGGCAGCTACGGCCCAAGCGCGGACGAGAATAATTTTTGTTGAGAATAGTTCCTTTAAACTTGCGAAGTCTTTGAGACTTCGTAAGTTTTCCCAGAGACAAAAAAGCCCGAAAGCAAAAAACTTTCGGGCGTACTATATAAAAGTGGATAAAGAGTTCTAAAATAATTACAAAACGTACTTACGTTTCAGTTCCTCGCTTACAATGTAGGCGTCCTCAACAACCGTCTCCGGATAGCCGATAGTTTCAAGAATTGCGATACCGTTTTTGTTCTTCAATACACCGGTCTTCATTTTGTAATCAAATACCAGGCGGGTATCATTAACAGTTTCTTCGAAAGAGTAAACGGCATAGTCGTTATCAAGCAATTCGGCAAGCTCCAAATCGTGAGTCGATACGAAAACAAAGTTTTTATTATCGGTGAGGTACGTAAGTACCGATTTTGCCGCGGCAATACGCTCAATGGTATTGGTGCCGCGGAATATCTCATCGATAATAATAAGGCTCTTAACCGGCTGGTCGCCACCGCTCTGGTTGATGATATCGAGTATAGATAATGCCTCGGCCTGGAAATAGCTCTTGTGTTCGCCCAGGTCGTCGGTAGTGCGGATGCTGGTTTGTATACGCAATAATGGTGCCTTATAACTGGCAGCGCAGGTTGTGTAAATGGTTTGCGCCAAAAGTGTATTTATAGCTATCGAACGAATAAATGTGGTTTTACCGGACATATTGGAACCTGTAATCAGCACGCCTTCGTCAGTACGGGTATGTATCGAGTTAGGCACGCAATTGTAGATAAGCGGGTGGTACATATCATCCAAATCCATTTTCTGGTTCTCGGTATAGAAAACCGGCTTGCTGTAGTGCGGTAATCCAACCCTCACCGACTGAATGGCTATCAGCATATCAATTTCAGCCACGTATTTATACAATACCTCAATGTCTTTCCGGTACTTATTGATACGCTTAACCGACGAAATAAACATCAGCGGTTCCAGCAGGAAAAGCATTTTGATAAACTTGTAAACCGCAAAGCTGAAGTTATCCGGATTACCCGCTATTTTGCTTTCGAAGTTAACCATACGTAAAGTGCGATTCAGCCCAGCCAGCTGGTTAAGGCTTATTCTTAGCTGCTCGTCATTTTCGAGCGTAAGTTTTTTCGACAAGCGTTTAGCCACACTGTGCAGTATAATTAATTGTGGCAGTGAGCGTGTGTAAGATGATATTTTTGTGCGGGTGCCAAAGTGCAGGGCGATATTGCCAATTATTAACGCTACCAGCACCATAAAGCTTACTAATGTCGGTACAATAAACATGGAGATAATCAGGCCAATTATGGCAATCCACGAGAAGCGGATGTACATGCTCATCAGCGGCACCAGTAAAAATTCGTGCTCCTTTAAAAACAGCTCGGCCAGGAAATAAGCATCGGGACTGTTCAACCGGGCCAGTTCCAACTCTATACGCTCCTGGTCAGGACGCGGCATATTAAGGGAATCAATTTTTTTGTCGAATTTTAATAAGGATTCAAAGTTTGTCTCAGGTGTAAACAACCTTTTATACAGGTACTGCTTACCGGGCTTTGAATTGGTGCGATCGACGTAATTAAATAAGTTATTCAGGTCCAAATCATCGGCAATAGCACCCGAAATTTTATCCGGGCCTTCATAGCCATTCAGGTAGGCGGCTATTAACTTAAAGTTACGGCGGGCGTTTACCGGCCTCCCCCATTTGTTCTGAATTCTTTCTAAATTTCTCCTGGTGGTATTAAGCTTATCGAAATAATTATAAATGTAAAAACCGATAAGAATAGCAGCTAATACAACGACGGTGAATAACCAGTAAAACATACAATAAAAATGACAGGTGTATTAAAATAAACTCCTAATAATCAGCGACGTAAATCTATCAAACCTTTATGGATAACCAATAGTTAATGATACGAATAAAAGTGTAATAGTTACTACGCAAAATATGCCGGTTATACGATTTTTTTAAAGCAAAAGTTATCGGCTATTTGCTCTTTTTATCCGTTAACAGCATACATGATGCATATTTCAAGGCAGACGGGGTAATCAACCAAATGAAACACAGCCATTTAACTGTGAATTTCCGGTTTTATTTTATGCGGATAAAAATTAAGCGGGCTATTTTTTCAGAAAGCTATTTAGTGCATGCTGGGTAAATTCAGATAACACCAGTTCACCGCTCACGGCGGCGCGATGGGTTAGCAGCTCATCCCAATCTGCGGTACCTTCCCATAATATCTCCTTCAGGCCTTTCAGCGCTTCCGGATGATAAGATGCGAGTTTTGCGGTAAGTGCTTCAAGTGCCTCATCAAGCGTAAAAATATCGGGATATACTTCGTTATACAAGCCCTTTTGCATAGCCCATTGCGCGGTCTGGAAATCGGTAGCACGAATGGTGAGTTGCGAAAAAGCTGGCAATCCAATTTTACGGGTAACGGCAGGTGATATTACAAAAGGCCCTATGCCTATTGCCAGTTCGCTAAGCTTTATGGATGCTGCTTCGGTAGCCAGGCAGTAATCGGCAGCGGCGGCAAGGCCTGCGCCGCCGCCCACGGCTTTGCCCTGCACGCGGGCTATAATAATTTTCGGCGACTTGCGGCAGGCATTTATTACCCGTGCAAAGCCGGAAAAAAATATCGCCCCGGCTTCCTTGTCTTTTATCTGTAACAGTTCGTCAAAGCTGGCGCCGGCGCAAAAGGTGCGGTCACCGCCGCTTTTTAAAACGATAACACGAGTTTGGGCATTGTTGCCGGCCAAAGTAATTTTTTCTGTCAGCTCATCGAGCAAGGCGGCAGGTAATGAGTTTTGCGAGGGATGAAAAAACGTGATGGTAGCAACACCGGTTTCGCTTATATCGAGGGTTACGCTTCCGTTAGCGGCAGATGACATGGTAATTGGCGATTAATTTCGGCCAAATTTAAAGTAAAACTCTAACGAAACAGCATCCACCCATGATTAACAATGATCCTTTTTATTTAATTTAGTAACATGTTTGATTTCCAAAACCCATACCTTTTCTTTATCACCACCCTGCTGCTTAACCTTACACCGGGTAATGATGTGCTTTATGTGGCTTCGAGGAGTGTTTCGTATGGTATAAAGGCGGGCATTGTGTCGGCGCTCGGGATATTTACCGGCTGTTTTGTACATATACTGGCCGCTGTGCTGGGTTTGTCTATCATCATATCAAAATCAGCTTATTTATTCCAGTTAATTAAATATGCCGGGGCGGCTTACCTGGTTTACCTGGGCATCAGGGCCCTGCTGGCAAAACAGGCCGTCGACCAAAAAAATCAAAAGAAAGGTGATGCTGACTACCTTAAGCTTTACAAACAGGGAATGCTAACCAATATACTGAACCCCAAAGTAGCTATTTTCTTCTTGTCGTTTCTGCCGCAGTTTATCAATCCGGCATCGCCTTATTTTAAGGTGCAGCTGTTTACACTCGGCGCGTGGTTTGATATACAGGGGACCATTGTGCTTATTTTAATGGCCTGCCTGCTTGGCAAAACCAAAGACTTTTTCAGCAATAACCCGAAAGTGTGGGCGATACAGGAAAAGATTACCGGCTTTGTTTTGATAGGTATGGGAATTAAAATTGCATTTACAAAGAAGTAATATTGGTGTGCGGACGTGCGAATTTTCGATGTGCGAATGAAATGGCATACGGTAAGACTTACGAAGTTTTTGAAACTTCGTAAGTCTGTCGGGATGCTTTTGGAAGTAATAACTATTGGGCAAAACCCAAGACTCTTCAGCAACAGCCCTACGATAAAAGATGATTGATATAGAAACCGCACGGCAAATGGCCTTAAGTTTACCTGGTGTTACCGAGCACGACCATTTCGGCAAACCCGCATTCAAGGTAAAACGGATATTCAGCACGCTCTGGATAACTGAACGCCGCATGATGGTGTCCCTCACGCCTATCGACCAGTCGGTTTTCAACTCTTTTGATGCTTCGGTGTTTTATCCTGTTCCGAATAAATGGGGATTAAAGGGAGCAACGTTTGTTGAGTTGGATAAGGTTAGAGAAAATATGCTAAGGGATGCGTTGACGCTGGCATGGGAAAAGGCGGGGTGATGTGCGGATGTGCGAATTATCGATGTGCGGATTAAAGCACACGAAGGTTGGAAAGCGCTAAGACCGCAGCAAGTTTACATCCCCACATCAATAATTCGCACATCGTTTTCACATTCGCACATTACTTCAAAATCTGCGGTAATACAGTATCGCGGAGATATTTACTTACCGGCACCTGGAATTTTTGGATGTGCAAGGTATTCCCCTCGATAGTTTCTACCTTATTTATCGCGACAATAAACGATTTATGAGTTTGGATAAACTGCCCCTGGGGCAATTTTTCGAGAAGAGATTTTATGGTGCTGTGGGTAATGAGCTTTTTACCTGGTAAATGGATAGCCACATAGTTTTCCATGCCCTCGATAAATAATATCTCGTCAAAATTTATTTTCTCGAGCTTGCCATTCACTTTTACAAAAATGTACGGGTTGACCGCTGCGGCGACGGTAGCCGGGGTGCTTTCCCGCAAAGCGAAATAGTCGCGGGCTTTCCAGGCGGCTTTCAGGAAACGCTCGTAGCTGATGGGTTTTAGCAGATAATCCGTCACATCCAGCTCAAATCCCTGCAAAGCGTACTGCTCGTAAGCGGTAGTAAATATCACCTTTGGCGGCTTTGAAAGTGCCCTTATAAATTCTACGCCGCTAATATGCGGCATTTGTATATCCAGGAAGATCAGGTCGACGGGCTGACGCTGCAGCATATCACTTAGCTGCAGGGCATCTTCGCAAACGCCTTTAAGGTCGAGAAAGCCGATTTTTTCTATGTAGCCCTGCAAACCCTTGCGTGCAAACGGCTCGTCGTCGGTAATAATGCAGGTGATGTTATTCATATTTCAGTTTTAATTCAGCTGTAAAAGTATCGTTCTGTAGCCCGGTTTGAAGTGAGTATCTGCCGGGATAAAGCAAATCGAGACGGCGCTTTAGGTTTTCAAGCCCTATGCCTCCATTCTTAGCAGCAGGTGTCTCAAAGTCAGGAACAGAGTTCTCTACCTTAAAAACAATTTCATCGTCCTGCAATTCAGCGTCTATATTCATTATATAATCCCCACCGATGAATTTAAAGGCATTCTCTACAAACGGTAAAAACAGCAAGGGATAAACCAGCTGACCATTTAAAGCGGTATCAAAGTTTACCGTCAACTGCAACCGGTCGCTGCTGCGTATTTTTTGTAGGTCGATAAAGCCTTGCAGGTATTCCAGCTCATTTAAAACCGGCACCTGTTGCTGCTGGTCGTACAGCTGATAGCGCAACAGCTCCGAGAATTTCTCGATACTGTTTTTCGCGCCCTGTATATCCTCATCCATCTGGAAATAAACTGTATTCAACGCATTAAACAGGAAATGTGGATGGTATTGCGCCTTTAAAAATTTCAGCTCGGTTTGCAGGTGGTCGTTGGTTACCTTTTCCAGTAAAACGCGATTATTTACATAAGCCATCATATAGGTACGGCTTCGGGCGATGCCGTAATATACAATGGCGTAAAGCGTAGGTATCGTGCAGATATCGGCCAAATCGCCCCATGAAAGGCCGTCGTCAGTAAAGACTGCCATTGGTGTAAGAATGAGGTTTACCAATAGCAGGTTGCATATAACCAGTATAATCAGCTCGCGAACGAGATTCTGGTAGCAAAACTGCAATGGCCATTTTTTGTCGAAATATTTAAAAAGTCTTTCGAACATAGACACGCCAAAGTAGCCGGTGACAATACTGCAACCCATTTCAAAGGCATTCTGTACCACATCCCTGCGCCAAAAGCGTTCGCCGATTTCGGTATCGTGCAGCAGCCTTACGGTGAAGTATATAATCAGTCCGTAAACTGCCGGGAAAATAAAGCGTCTGAAAAAAATCATTGGTTCAAATATAGAATATTCATAAGGCCTCACCTATACCGGCAGCCCGATATAAATGAGGCTTGAGATGAGAAGTTACGCTGATAGCAGTACTTCCTCCTTTAACATTACCGGCTCACTTATTTTTGCCGACTTAACCTCGTTTTTCGGCTTCATACCAAATAAAAACCGGGTTACTGCATAAGGCTTTATCAGCAGGTGATAAATGCCCATGGTGATAAAAAAGGTTGTTACAACGGTAAACAGGTATTTCGTCAGGATGTCGTCGTTAAGCTCTACGATGTAGTATGAAATACATACGATCACGGTTTGATGCACAATATAAAAAGGGTACACCGCCTGGTTTAAATAGTTAAGCGATTTGTGCGGACGGTTAAGGTACTTTTTACCATACCCTACCAGACCCAGCAGCCATCCCCAGGCAATAACCGGGCGCAAGGCTGTGCTTAAAATAACCGACAGGTCATCCGGGCTTCCGCTATAAAACGGGTCGAGTTTATTCCAGCGCATATAGTTAACAAGCAGCAGGCCCAGGAAACCGATAGTTAAGGCAAAGCGGCGGTTGCGCTCCAGGCTATCCATCAGCTTAGGCTGGATGATGCAGATAAAGCCTGCCAGCAGGAAGAAGAGCCAGTATACAAAGTAGCACCAGTCGTGCACCAGGTCACCGGTTTCCGGGTGCTTGTTGCTTAAAAGGGCGAACCAAACTATACTTGGCAGGGTTAAAACGTACACCCATTTATCTTTAGCAAGCGCGGCTAACTTTGCTTTGAAGTCTTCGCTTTTGGGCGATACCATCCAGGCGAATACCGGCGCAAGCACTAAATCGTACAAAAACAGGTAAGCGATAAACCACAGGTGGTGCCAGCTGAAATTACCTTTTGGATAAGGTATGAAATTGAAGGTGGTTTTATAAAAATCCCAAACCGAACCGTGAAAGCCGTTATTGAGGCGTTCCATGTAGATTTGCGGTGGCACGATAATGAACATGCCCACCAGCAGCGGGATAAACAGCCTGCGAAAACGGAGGCCGATAAAATTGAGACTGCTGCGGCGCTGCATCATGTAATAGCTAACGGTGCCCGAAATAAAAAACAGCAGCGGCATACGCACCATATGCATAAAAAACACTACTTCCATTACCAGGTGGCTGGTTTCTTTATTTTTAATGTGCCACCAATCGTAAGCGGTATAGGGCATTGCTGAATGAAAGAATAATACACCGGCTATTGATATTATGCGAAGCCAGTCGAGGTAGGTTTGTCTTTGAGTAGTTTCCATTGGTTGTTCTTTTTTATGTAAAAGAACTGCTCGCCCTGGGTCTTAGGAAACTATTTTGACTACCGGACGGTTTTGGGTGACCAATGGACAATGCTGGCAGGGCCAACCATAACTACCTTTACGCCGGTGAGCAGGATTGTTGTTTTCTGTTGTAAAAACCTGTAACATAAACAGGCAAGCTTCAGTCATAATATCAATCAGCCCTAACCATTATGAAACTAAAAAATTTACCCTGGATACCGTTTGTGCTTTTTGCCATCGCCATTGGCTTATACCCCGCCATATACTATTTTGTGGATATGCATAGTAAAGGCTTGCTGGCATCGAAACCCAAAGAGTTGTTGAGCAGCGGCGTCTGGCACACATTATTCTATGTACATATCACAGCAGGCGGCATTGCTATGCTGACCGGCTGGAGCCAGTTCAGCAACCGGCTTCGTGGTCGTTATTTAAATGTGCATCGCTTTGTGGGAAAGGTATACGTGTTGTCGGTATTATTGAGCAGTTGCGCGGGCTTGTATATTGCTTTCTTTGCATCTGGCGGGATTATTAGTGTGGTTGGATTTGGTTCGCTGGCCCTAATTTGGCTTTTTACTGATATTAAAGCCTATACCAGTATACGCAAATTGCAAATTGATGAGCACGAACGATGGATGATACGCAATTACGCGCTTACGTTTGCGGCAGTTACCCTGCGGATATGGCTACCGTTGGCTACCGGCTTAATTCACCTCGATTTTATTGCCTCGTACCGTGTAATATCATGGCTGTGCTGGGTGCCTAACTTAATAGTGGCTGAGATTATTGTCAGCAGAAAAAACAACAAATTTGAACTCGCTTAATTATTTATGAAGAAAGTATTTTCGTTACTATTTACTACTATATTCCTTACCCCGACAGCTTTTTCGCAAATCAATATCGATACTGCGGCATCTGTGAAAAATAACCGGCAGCTTTATTCTATCGTGGTTTCGCAAAACGATAAGATTATCTTCAACCAATACTACAATGGCAAAAGTGCCGCCGATTTATATAATAACCAATCGCTTACTAAAAGCGTAATGTCATTACTCATCGGTATTGCTATCGATAAAGGTTATATCAGCTCCGTCGACGAAAAGCTGGTAAAGTTTTTCCCGGAACTTGCAAAAGACACTGATAAGCGCAAACAGCAAATCACCATCAGGCAGGTTATGAACCAGGCATCAGGGCTATGGCACGAGGATTTAACAAGAATGGATAAATACTTTGCACTGTCAAACCCTTATGAATATGTATTACAACAACCCTTAGTTAGTGAACCAGGGAAAGTGTTTCATTATAATAATGCCGGCACGCATATTCTTTCGGTTTTGTTAACAAAAGCTACAGGCCAGGCAACTTTGCAATTTGCCAATAAATACCTTTTCGGACCGCTAGGTATCAACGAGGTAGATTGGGGGAAAATGAAAGATGGTTATTATGACGGCTGCGGACTATTAAGCGTTCAATTGCATACGGCTGACATGAACAAGCTTTCGATATTGTTGCTCCATAACGGAAATTACAAAGGAAAAAATATAGTACCTGCAAAATGGGTTGACCAGCTATTGCATCCAGCTGTTTTCTATAATACTCCCTGGGGATTCGAAGGCTCGACTTATGCTTTATGCTTCTACCACTTTAACTATAAGGGCGACCCGATAACTTACGGATTAGGCTGGGGCGGGCAGTTTACCTTTATTATTCCGTCAAAAAAGGCTGTGATTACGGCTAACGAAAGTATAAATGATGCTACTGCGATTAAGGCGTCGATAGTATTTTTAAACACGATATTTCCGTTGATATATAATAGTCTGAACTAGGGTGTGTAAGATTAGATGATTGCAGGATTTCTTCGGGAATGGGATTGCCTAATCTCCAGTCTCTAATCTCTGACCAAAGGGAGCTCGAAATAGAATGTCGAGCCTTTTCCTGCTTCGCTTTCCACACCGATGGTGCCGTTATGGTAGCTGATAATCTCGGCGCAGATGTATAGGCCCATGCCTAAGCCGCTGGTC
>Ga0207671_10006939_pt1 | contig 9973 bp, 5 predicted proteins | sample KBSC24metaG_FD_184352 | JGI IMG/M metagenome (GOLD analysis project Ga0207671, IMG submission 184352) | Corn rhizosphere microbial communities from Kellogg Biological Station, Michigan, USA - KBS C2-4 metaG (SPAdes) (version 2) | ecosystem: Host-associated > Plants > Roots > Rhizosphere > Soil... | reverse complement strand
CAAGCGCCGCGCGACCCGCTAGGGACCTCGGCGGCCGGGGAGTAGCGCAGCCTGGTAGCGCATCTGCTTTGGGAGCAGAGGGTCGCAGGTTCGAATCCTGTCTCCCCGACCATCACCGCTTTTTCAGGAGCTGCCAAGAGCGCTCTTGACGTCTCAACGACTTAAAGAAATCTTTTTAATTCAAAGAGCTGGCGTTCCACTGCGTCTCAGGCCCTCGCCTTGCAGCCCGGAGCAATTATGGTCAGATTGTTGGCACGTGCCAACAATGTGCCAACATCGTGCCAACAAAAATGGCCGGTGGGAGGAGCGTGAAATGCTGACCGACATCGCCCTCAAGAATCTCAAGCCGGGCTTGAAAGCCTATAAGCGATCGGATGGCGGGGGGCTGTTCGTCCTCGTCCAGCCCAATGGACGCAAATATTGGCGAATGGCGTGCAGAATCTCGGGAAAACAAAAGTTCCTGTCAGGCGGAGCGTATCCCGAGGTGGGATTGCGAGAGGCACGGGACTGGCGTGAAGCCGTCAAGGCCCAGCTCCTGCTTGGCCTTGAAGTGACCGCTCAGCCGGCCGCCCGCGCCAAGCGGCCGGTACAAGCAGGTGGCGAGGTGGCCCACGACAGTTTCGAGGCGGTCGCACGAGAATGGTATGAGACTCGCCTTTTCGGCTGGTCGCCACGTTATGCGGGTGTGCTGATGCGGCGGATGGAGGCCGATATCTTTCCCGTGATCGGACGCGAGCCCATCGCAAGCATCACCCCGCGCCAGATGCTTGACGCGTTACGGCCAATCGAAAGACGTGGCTCGGTCGAAATGGCGCATCGCGTCAAGAACCATTGCAGCGAGGTCTTCCGGTATGCCATTCCCGACGGGCGCTGCGCGAGTGACCCATGTCGTGACCTTGCGCCTGCAATGGCCAAGCCAAGGCCAGTCCAGCATCGCGCCAAGGTGGCAATCAAGGATCTCCCCACTTTCTTCGTCAAACTCAATGCTGACGGGGGACAGCGGCTCACCCATCTCGCGCTGCGCTGGACCATCCTCACCATGGTCCGGACGCAAGAGACCCGTTTCGCTGAATGGTCGGAGATTGAAGGCATCGACACGGCCGAACCCTTGTGGCGAATCCCCGCCGAGCGCATGAAGATGCGTTCCGAGCATCTTGTTCCCTTGCCGCCGCAAGCCGCGGCGCTTCTTGAGGAAATCGACCGGGCGAATATCTACCGTTCGGCGGGAAACATGAGGTTCGGCAGGTTCCTTTTCCCGGTTGTCGGGTCGAAAACATTGACGATCAGCGAAAATCGCATGCTCGACGTCATGTATCGTATGGGCCTGCGCGGCAAAGCAACTGTCCACGGGTTCCGCGGACTTGCCAGCACCGTATTGAATGAAAGCGGATTGTTTGAGCCGGACTGGATTGAACATCAACTCGCCCATACGCCCCGAGGCGTTCGCGCCGCGTACAACTCGGCCCGATATCTCAATCACCGGCGTAAAATGATGTGCTGGTGGGCAGATTATCTCGATGCTGCGGAGACCCGGGGCAAGGCCGCGCTTATCGGGCTACATGCCGCTTAGCGATGCGTGCGCTCTTCGATGGTGGAAGGGTCACGCCGATTGTTCCCGCGGCCGTTCTCGAGCGATGAACGCTCGCCTGCCAACAAATCTCCATGCCCAGGGCTTTTCCCACATCATGTATCAAATGCACCAACGTGAGATTCCCAAGAGACGCCTCTCCCTATACCGGTGATCCGATGACCCCTCACGCGGGCCGGGGCTTCTGCAAAGAGTCGTCCTCATGACGCGACGCAATGGTGATGGTACAGACGTTAACGCTACGGCGCCGCTTGTCAGCAGGGCGGATAATTCAACCCACATCCGTTACTGAACATCCAGGCAATAACATGGTAAAACCTAACATTAATCTGCCTTGATTTTTTGAGGTAAATATATCTTTGGATATGATTCCTACTTGCGTTGTAGGGTTTCGTATCATAGCCAGAATGAAGTCGCAGCGGGAATCGTCGGCGAACGACGATCTCAAATTTGTAACAATGCACCAATGCAGGCGATTTGAGCTGAGATGCTTATTTTGTGCAGGTGATTATTACCTAACTGGCCACGGTGTCAGTGGGATGCGAAATCTATTGCTCATTGCCGGCGTTCGTCAGGGGACTATGATGGGAAAGATCTTCGGGTTCGTGACAATCGCGGCCGCTCTGTTGTCGCTTGGAGCGGCTGCGCAAGCGGCCAATGGCGGTGTCACCTACACCTACGACGCCTTGGGGCGGGTCACATCGGCCAGCTACGACACCGGCGTTATCATCATCTACACCTATGATGCCAACGGCAATCGCACGGCGCAGACGATCAATGCGAATAGCACCAACGGCGTCTGGGGCAGCTTCAATTGGGGTGCGGCGCTCTGGCACACCTGATGCTGCGCCGGCCTTTTCCAAGACTTTTTCTGGAGATCATGATGTTCAAACGGCTTGCTTCGATTGGTTTGCTGAGTCTGCTTTCAACCAGCGCCGCCCATGCTGCCAACTGCAGCGCCTACACCTACACGCTGACCAACGGCACAAGCGCCGACGCCAATCAGGTGATGAGCAATTTCAACAACATCCTCAATTGCGGAAATAATAACCTAGCGCCTATCGCGAGTCCCCAATTCACGGGTAGCGTCGGCATCGGCATAGCTGCCTCCGCCAATTCTCTGGATGTGAATGGGAGGGCGCGATTTGTCAGCCCCGCATCGGGTTCGACTGGAGGCCTCATCATTCGAGATGCGGCTGGTGACCCTGATGGAAATTATATCCAGTTCGTCAGCAATTCCAACGCCGCGCAATATGGCTTCATCCGCGGCATGAAGGTAGGCGGGCTTCTGTTCGGCGGTGGGAATGTTGGGGTCGGAGCGACGAACGCGAGCTACAATTTCTTCGTCAATGGCTCAGCGGCGGGAACAACCGCCTGGACCAACACGTCGGATGCGCGTCTCAAGAAAAACATTGAGCAGGTTTCGGGAGCACTGGGACTCGTTCGGCAACTGCGTGGCGTGTACTTCGATTGGAGGCCCGCTGCAGAACGGAGCGTCGGCAAGAACCTAACGCTGCCAACCAATGAGCGGCAGATTGGCTTCATTGCGCAAGAGGTGGAGAAGGTCGTTCCTGAGGCCGTCAGCAAGCCGAAAGATGCCAGCGGCACTTACGGGCTCAAGGAAGAAAATCTGATCCCCGTCCTCGTCGAGGCAATCAAGGAGCAACAGGCGGAGATCGAGCAATTGCGCGCTACGGTAGCTGCACTCGTCCCTACGACCCAGCACTGAGTATCTTGCCATGAAATGGATCGTGAAAGGCGGGGCTTGGTTCCTCGGCCTGCTGACGGCTGCTGCCCTTTTTCTCTCACCTGCGGCCTCACTCGCTACACCGCCTAGCTTTGCGATGGGCAAAGGTGATCCAGTGAGCATCCAAGTTGCCGACGGCATTCTTCGCGGACGCACCAAGGTCACAACAAAACGTGCCGCGCATTTTGGCACGGCACTGACGCTTGCCACGACCAGCACCGGCTGTGCGTCAAGCCTGACGCTGCCCACCGAGATCATCACACTCGCCGCGTCACTTAAGTGCGATCCCGACCTGATCTTCGAATATGTCTACAACACCATCGAATATGAGCCGATCTTCGGCAGCAACAAAGGAGCGCTGGGAACGCTGCTCGATCAGCGCGGGAGCGATGCGGATCAGGCGCAGCTATTCGCGGCGCTGTTGAGCGCATCGGGCTTCACCTCAGGCCAGATCAGCTTCCGCTATGGCTATCTCCGCCTCACCGGGGCGCAGATGTCGAGTTTGCTCGGCGTCAAGAATGACGGGAATGCCATTGCTAACCTACTCGCCAATGGCGGGATTCCGTTCGCCAATGGTTTATTGAATGGCGACGGTACGCTGAACCGTATCGATGTGGCGCATGTCTGGCTCATGGTTACCATAAGCGGCACCAGCTATGCATTCGATCCAGGATTCAAACAGCATTCGGTCGCCACCGGGGTTGCGAACCTCGGAACAACGCTTGGCTATTCGCAAAGCCAGTTTCTTGCCGATGCGGGTGGCACGATCGACAGCCTGTCGATCCGCAATATCAATCGCGCGGCCCTTCGTGGGGATCTCGTCGCCTACAGCAACAATTTGATCAACTATGTCAAAGGCTCCAATCCGGCTTCGACGGTGAACGATATCGTGGGTGGAAAGGTCATCAAGCCGCTTACAGGCTCGCCGCTGCGCAATACGACGGTACCCAATCTTTCGCCATCGCAGCCGAGCGGGTTTCCGCAAAATTGGGGATCAGCGATCCCCAATGCCTACCGGACCTGTTTCACAATTTCGATGCCCGGCGTCACGCCGCAGACCTGCGCCACCGCCACCTCGCAGACCATCCTGCTTTATGCCGATGACACCTATGGACATCGAATCACCGTGTCGTCGGTCCCCAGCGGCGCCAATTTCGTTCCTACCCTGCTCATCGATGGCGTTGCACCACCAAATGGCCAGAGTACCGGCACCGCGCTTCCCTCGGGGAGTTGGAACGTCAATGTGGGGATCACACACCCCTACACCGGATCGTTGGCGACGAGCGCTAACCAGCAGCGCAACCTCGCGATCAATGTCGGCGGTACCTATCTTATCAGTGCCGGCTGGGAACCGGTCGGTCGCGGAATGGTCGAGAAGCACCGCACCTTACTTGCGCAGGCACGTGCCGCCGGCAACGCGGGAAATTCTGAGATCGTCGTCGGTGAAAGCCTGGCGGTGATCAGCTATAGCTGGCTTGCCGAGTGGGCCAGCTCTCAACGGCTGATCGATAATATCAGTGCCGTTACGGTCCAGCTCCACCATGCCGTCGGCATTACCGGCCAAGCCACAATACCCGGTCAGACCGTAAGCGGGCCTTACGTCGATCTGCCGATGAATTTTGTCGCGGCGCAGGCGCAAACTTTCGCGTCCGTGTCCCCGGCCGAGACGGGTGATTTGCTGAGTTCAGCGGGGTTCACCAGTTCGCTGGAATCCGCAGTGCTCGAACAAACGCAAGCGTTGATCCCGGGCATGCAGGCGGCATCGACCGTCCGCGTTGTCGACACGAACGCGGCGGCCGCAGCCAAGACCTTCTTCGTCGATGCAACCACGTCGGTCGGGGTGAGTAGCTATTTCAGCTCAATCCAGCCGAGCCTGACGGGATATAGCGCCGGCGATCTTAATCAGATTGCCGCTTTGGTTTCTACCACCGGAACGTCGGGCGGCAGCCCGACAGGAAACCTGCTGCTCCTCCCGATTAACGGCGCGGTTCCAATCGGCCTGTGGAGCGGCTGGGGCTACTCGGTTATCTATCAGAGCTGCACGGGAAGCCCGCTGGTGTGCACAGTTGGAGGCATCGGGCAGCTCATCAAGGGCGGCCTAAACGGCGGATTTTCCGGAAATGACGTGCCGACGACGGGCAGCGGACCGACGTTGTCTTCAAGTACAGCCAGCCAAATGCCCTCGTACAGCGGCGATATCATCGTTACAGCCGCGCGCTCTAACGCCCCGTCCTCGCCATCCAACTTCACGATCGCCGAGCCGGTGGATGGCGTAGTCGGCGCCTATCTTTATAAGCACGGCGATCTGTCGGTGGGCAGCGGTAGCCAACCCTACGGGCTGGCATTCGACCGCAATTATAGCTCAGCCTCTCAGACGACCGACCTTGGCCTGGGTAATGGTTGGTCGCATGGCTTTTCAATCGCCGCATTCCGGACGAGCGATCCGTTCACCGGTCTTGGAGACCGCGCGCCTACGGGAACGACGCTCGACACCAGCAGCCCATATGCGGCTTCCGGCGAAAGCTCAGCCATTGCCGCCGCACAAGCCATCGCCGCCGCCTACGTGGCTCAGGATTTAATGAAGGGCACGCGGAACGCACAGAGCATGACAATCGCCTGGATGGTGCAGCGCTGGCAGACCGACCAGCTCACCAACAATGCCGTAATCGTCCGCTTGCCGACTTCCAGCGAAGCCTTTGCGATGCTGCCGCGCGCAGATGGTAGCAGTAGCGTCGGCTACAGCGCGCCGGCTGGATCGGCGGTCACGCTGACCGGCACGACCCTCGACAGCTACGGCCTACCTACGGTCTTCAGCTATCTCAACAAGGATCGGTCGCAGATCCAGTTCAACGCAGTGGACAGTTCGGGCAGCGGCAGCATCGCGAGCTGGAGCATGCCCTATGGCATGACGCTCAATTTCACCTATGGTTACAGCTATAATGGCAGCAACTATCTGACATCCATTTACAATACGCTCGGGCGCAATCTGAGCTTGAGCTATAGCGGCGCTCACGTGACGAGCGTCGCGGATGACACCGGCCGTTCCGTGAGCTATGGCTACGATTCTGCCAACAACCTGACCAGCTTCACTGATCCGCTGGGTAACGTGACTCGCTTTTCCTACGATACATCGGGTACCTATGACACGGCGGGCCACCTGACGCAGATCGTTTATCCGTCCACGCCCGGCACCGCGTTCGTAACCAACTGGTACGATCCGATTGGCAAGGTGAACAAGCAGGCCGACGCGAACGGCAATGTGTCGAACTTCTACATCGCCGGCAGCCGCACCGAGTTCATCGATGCTGCCAACGATCGCCACATCACCTATCAAACGGCGCGTGGGCGCGTGCTCAAGGACGCGTGGGTGCTGAGCGGCACCGCCAATGTGTTCAACAGCACTGCGCAGTCCAACGGCGTGGTCAACGTCTGGTCCAACCAATATGACGGCCAGGACCGGCTGGTGAAGGCAATCCTTCCCGAAACCGGCTACACCAGCTATACTTGGTCTGCCGATCTCAACCAGAATATCACCCAAATCGTGCAGACCGCGAAATCCGGTTCATCGCTCACGCCGCTTACCACGACGTTCGCCTACGATACGCTCTACAACAAGCCAACCGTGGTGACCGACCCCCGAAACTTGGTCACGCTGAACGCCTATGATCCCATTACAGGCAATCTGCTGAGCAGCATCGCGGATGCCAATGGGTTCGCGGCCAAGGCACAGTTTACCTATGACGCGCACGGCTTGCCGCTTACCGTGACGGATCCAGTAGGGACGATCACGCTCAACGCTTATGACGGGTTTGGCAATCTCACCTCGACGACCCGCGATTATGGCAGGCTCAATCAGGTGACGAGCTTCGGCTATGATGCCGTTGGCAATGCGGTCTCGGTGACTGATCCCAAGGGCAATGTCATCGTAAGCGCTCATGATGCCGCGCGCCAGCTGACCAGCGCCATTCTTCCGGCTGCGCCGCAGACCTTAGTCACGGCTTACAGCTATGACGCTGATGGGCGGGTAATCCAGGCGTCGCAATCCGCTGACGGAGCCGTGCTGAGATCGACCTCATCGACCTATACGCCGAGCGGCAAAGTGGCCACAGCGACAGATGCCAACGGCAATGTCACCCGCAATGGCTATGACGTCGTCGATCGACTGGCGAGCGTGACCGACGCGGTCGGCAACGTTACCAGCTACGGCTACGACACGATGAGCCGTCAGACCGGGATATTCAATACAGCAATCCAAGCGGGCGCGCTGGTGACCCGCAGCTATACGCCGGACGGCCTGCTAGCGAGCCTGGCCGATGCCACCCATCCCGCGACGACCTACGCCTATAATGGCCTCGACCAGCTCAAGACCACGACTTATCCGGGCAGCACCACTGAGACCTATGCCTATGATGCGGATGGCAATGTCGTCACGCGCACGACGCGCAAAGGCGATACGCTGAGCTTCGCCTATGACACGCTGAACCGGCTGTGCACCAAGACGATCTCGACCACTGCAACCTCCTGCGGCGGCACCTCGGCTTCGCCTTTGACGAGCTACAGCTATGATCTGGCTGGCCGTTCGACGAGCGTCAGCGACAACAGTGCCAGCATCGCGGCGGTGTCGGCGACCGCGAGCTATGCGGCGACGTACAGCTATGATGCGCTCAACCGTCCGATCACCGCAAGCTGGACGCCCACCGTGGTGCAGACCGCGCCTACGCAGGCCGGTGTAACGTTCACCCACAGCTATGACGCCAACAACCGCCGGGTGGGTCAGACGGCCAGCGACAACAGCTGGCTGCTCTATCCGGCGACGACCGGCACGACCAGCTACACCGCGAACAATCTCAATCAGTATACGGCAGTGGGCGGTGCTTCGCCGACTTATGACAACAACGGCAACCTCACCTTCGACGGCACGGTAACCTATTGCTACGATGTCGAGGGCCGCCTGACCCGTGCGATCACCGCCGGCACCTGCGCCAGCCCCACCACCACGCTCGGCGCCTATGCGTTCGATGCCCAAGGACGGCGCAAGAGCAAGACGGCGGGCGGCGCCACCACCATCACCGTGGCCGATGCCGACAATCGCGAGGTGCTCGAATATGACGGCACGTCCGGCGCGATCCAGCGCTGGTACGCCTATGGCGCAGGCTCCAACGACGTGCTAGGGCAGATGAACGTTGCGGCGGGCACCCGCACCACGCTTGTTCCTGATATCCAGGGATCGTTCATTGCATCGATGGCGTCAAACGCTACCACGTTCAGCAAGGCCAACTTCCTGCCCTATGGCGAGAATGCCGCCAGCACATCGGGCACGTTCCGCTACACCGGCAGCCGCATCGATCCCGAGACGGTGGCAACGAGCCAACCGAGTGGACTCTATTATATGCGCGCCCGGGCCTACTCGCCGCAATGGGGTCGGTTCATCCAGGTCGATCCCATCGGATATCAGGGTGGCATCAACCTCTACGCTTACACCGGAAACGATCCGCTGAATCGAATTGATCCGATAGGATTGCGAGATATTTATATAGGTGGGGCTATGGATACCACCACAGAGATCGTGAAAAGCTACGCGCAGCAACAAACGATATTAACGGGTCGAGATGTAGAATATTTTAGCTGGGATCAGAGTAAAAACATATCCTCTGCCATTAATGGAGCGCCCACAGGAGAGCCTATAAATCTTATAGGTCATAGTCTTGGAGGCGCCGAAGCGATTAGGCAAGCAGACGCGACAGACAGAACGATTTCATCATTAGTTACCATTGATCCCGTTGATCTCCCGGGGCAGGCTGTTAGTCCCAATTTAAGTATATTGAACGTAAAGACGTGGGTAAATGTCACCTCTAATCCGGCTCAGATGGACTGGTCTGACTATGTTGCAGCGGCAGGAGGTAAGGTGTCTTCGACCGTGACGGATCAGGCCGACCTGAATATTGACTCTCGTCTACATCATGGCGACTTCAGTGGCATGATGAAGCAAGCCAACGCCGCAAACGGTATAAATGCAACGTATAACTCCATAAAAGTTGTTCCCTTGAAATGAAGAAGGTCTACATAGCTTTCCTGATGTTTGTCGGGACTGGGGCAGCGTCATGCACATTTTACACGAAGATCGTTCATATTGAGGAAGCAAAAAATGCGACTGATAAGACGATCATTATGGGCGGTTCGAGGTTCTATAAGATATATGTAAAAATATATAAAAGAGATGCGCAATATATTGTCGAAAGACAGATATATCCTCACTTTAAGATCTACGACTGCTCTAATGAGCAAAAGGTATTTCCTGCAGATTTATATCTGGATTCGTCAAGGATGGACGATTTCGAACATAGCGAGGCCTACATTGAATCAAGAGGATCCCAAAATTATCTGACAATCTCGGCCTATGCTCCTGTGGAGTTTATCGACAATATAAAAAACGAATGTGCCCAACTTGTGGGTGGGAGCTATTTGGGATATCGAATAAAATCTAAAAAGATTGAAGTTGAATAGCTCTCGAATTTTAGACAGCCGCTGTAGAGAGCAGAAGCACCACTGAGACCTATGCCTATGATGCGGATGGCAATGTCGTCACGCGCACGACGCGCAAAGGCGATACGCTGAGCTTCGCCTATGACACGCTGAAC
>Ga0207671_10006936_pt1 | contig 9975 bp, 10 predicted proteins | sample KBSC24metaG_FD_184352 | JGI IMG/M metagenome (GOLD analysis project Ga0207671, IMG submission 184352) | Corn rhizosphere microbial communities from Kellogg Biological Station, Michigan, USA - KBS C2-4 metaG (SPAdes) (version 2) | ecosystem: Host-associated > Plants > Roots > Rhizosphere > Soil... | reverse complement strand
TGCGCTTCGAGAACGTCGGCGCGCTGGCCTCGCGGATTTCAGCCTATCCCGAGGTGCGGGCGGCGCTGCACGACCGGCAACTCGCGTTCCGCCGCGCACCGGGGCTGGTTGCCGATGGCCGCGACATGGGCACGGTCATCTTCCCCGATGCCCCGCTGAAGATCTTCCTCACCGCGAGCGCGGCCACACGCGCCGAGCGGCGGCATAAGCAATTGATTTCGAAGGGTATTTCGGCTAATATTGATAGTCTTCGCTCAGCCTTGGAGGCGCGCGATCTGCGAGACCAATCGCGGAGCGCGGCGCCTTTGAAACCGGCCGAAGATGCGGTGTCTCTCGACAACTCGGCCCTCACCATCGAAGACTCGGTGGCCCAGGTGCTCAGCTGGTGGGAACAGCGCAGACCGTTCGCTTGAATCGAGCGTGATTCACCCGAACTAGAGAAAGCTGTACCGGCCCGCCGCTTCCCCTCAGCACTGCAAGGTGCGCTGAAGCGGCGGATCCGAAACCCTAACCCCCCCGCGGCCCCAACCGCCGCAGCACTCCATGTCCCAACTGCAAACTGCCACCTCACAAGGGCCGGATTCCTTCGCCGCCCTGTTCGAAGAATCGCTGAAGAAGTCCGATATGCGGACCGGCGAGGTCATCACCGCCGAGGTGGTGCGTGTCGATTACAACTTCGTCGTGGTCAACGCCGGCCTGAAGTCCGAAGCGTACGTGCCGATCGAAGAATTCAAGAATGACAAGGGCGAGCTCGAGGTCGAGATCGGCGACTTCGTCTCCGTCGCGATCGATGCGATCGAAAACGGCTACGGCGACACCATCCTGTCGCGCGACAAGGCCAAGCGCCTCGCCTCGTGGATGTCGCTCGAAACCGCGCTCGAATCCGGCGACTTCGTCACCGGCACCGTTTCCGGCAAGGTCAAGGGCGGCCTGACCGTCCTCGTCAACGGCATCCGCGCCTTCCTGCCCGGCTCGCTGCTCGACACGCGTCCGGTCAAGGACATGAGCCCGTTCGAGGGCAAGACGATGGAGTTCAAGGTCATCAAGCTCGACCGCAAGCGCAACAACGTCGTGTTGTCACGCCGCGCCGTCGTCGAGGCTTCGATGGGCGAAGAACGCGCCAAGCTGCTCGAAACCCTGTCCGAAGGGGCGATCGTGCACGGCGTGGTCAAGAACATCACCGAGTACGGTGCGTTCGTCGACCTCGGCGGCATCGACGGCCTGCTGCACATCACCGACATGGCCTGGCGCCGTGTCCGCCACCCGAGCGAAGTGGTGCAGGTCGGCCAGGAGCTGAGCGCCAAGGTGCTGAAGTTCGACGCCGAGAAGAATCGCGTTTCCCTCGGCATCAAGCAGCTCGGCGACGACCCGTGGTTCGGCGTCTCGCGCCGCTACCCGACGGGCACGCGCTTGTTCGGCAAGGTCACGAACATCGCCGAATACGGCGCCTTCGTCGAGATCGAGCCGGGCATCGAAGGCCTGGTGCACGTCTCCGAAATGGACTGGACCAACAAGAACGTCGCCCCGAGCAAGATGGTTTCGCTCGGCGACGAGGTCGAGGTCATGGTGCTCGAGATCGACGAGGACAAGCGCCGCATCAGCCTGGGCATGAAGCAGTGCAAGGCCAACCCGTGGGAAGAGTTCGCCGAGACCGTCAAGCGCGGCGACAAGGTCAAGGGCCCGGTCAAGTCGATCACCGACTTCGGCGTGTTCGTGGGCTTGTCGGCCGGCATCGACGGCCTGGTACATCTGTCGGATCTGTCCTGGCACGAGCCGGGCGAAGCCGCGGTGCGCAACTACAAGAAGGGTCAGGACGTCGAAGCCGTCGTGCTGGCCATCGACGTGGAGCGCGAGCGCATCAGCCTGGGCATCAAGCAGCTCGACAGCGATCCGTTCACCAGCTACACCTCGGTCAACGACCGCGGCATGACGGTGTCGGGCAAGGTCAAGACGGTCGACGCGCGCGGCGCCGAGATCCAGCTCAACGATGACGTCACCGGCTATCTGCGTGCGTCGGAGATCAGCCGTGACCGTGTCGAAGACGCGCGCAACGTGCTGAAGGAAGGCGACGAAGTCTCGGCGCTGATCATCAACATCGATCGCAAGACGCGTTCGATCCAGTTGTCGATCAAGGCCAAGGACAACGTCGACCAGCAGGAAGCGATGCAGCGCCTGTCGCAGTCGAACGAGCGCGAAACCGCCGGCACGACGAGCCTGGGCGCCCTGCTGCGCGCCAAGCTCGACAGCAACCGCGAGTAAGTCCGCAATGGAGAAGCGCGTCCTGCGGGCCGAGCGCCGGGCCGCTCCCAAGCCGGCCCGCGTCCCCCTGGGGGACCGGCTGATGTACTCATCGGCCGAGGGGCTGCAATGACCCGTTCCGATCTCGTGAGCTCGCTGGCTGAGCGATTCAGCCAGCTGACCAATCGCGACACCGAGTTCGCGGTCAAGACGATCCTCGATGCGATGTCCGACGCGCTCGCGCGCGGGCACCGCATCGAGATCCGCGGCTTCGGCAGCTTCTCGATCAACCGCCGGCCACCGCGCGTGGGCCGCAACCCGCGCTCCGGTGAGCAGGTGGTGATTCCCGAGAAGCTCGTGCCCCATTTCAAGCCCGGCAAGGCGCTGCGCGAAGCAGTCGACTTGCAGGTGCCCGCCGATGCGTCGGCGGACGGCAAGGCGGCCTCCCTGGCCGCGGCCTTGCACGAGTAGAGCGGGCCGACGTGGCGCCTGCAAGGGCGTCGCTAGAATCCGCGCTCCATGCGCGTCATCGTCTGGCTCATTCGGGCCCTCGTTTTTTTTGCCCTCTTCGCCTTCGCCGTCAACAACCGGCATGAGGCTTACATCCATTGGTTCTTCGGCCAGCAGTGGCGTGCGCCGATGGTCTTCATCGTGCTCGCGGCCTTTGCGCTCGGCTGCGCCTTCGGCGTGTTCGCGATGGTGCCGAGCTGGTGGAAGCACCGGCGTGTCGCGACGCGTCGTCGCGGCACTCCGCCCGCCCCCGAACCCGCCCCGCTGACACCGGTCGTTGCCGAACCGTTGATCGAACATCCGCCCCGCGATGGACTTTGACTTTCAGTGGTTGTTGCTGGCCTTTCCCGCGACGTTCGCGCTCGGCTGGCTGGCTTCGCGCTTCGACGTGCGGCAATGGAAGCGCGAGCAGGTCGAGTCGCCGAAGGCCTATACCAAGGGCCTGAGCCTGCTGCTCAGCGAACAGCAGGACAAGGCGATCGACGCCTTCATCGAAGCGGTGCAGCAGGACCCGGACACCACCGACCTGCATTTCGCCCTCGGCAACCTGTTTCGCCGCCGCGGCGAGTATGAACGCGCGGTGCGCGTGCACGAACACCTGCTCGGGCGCGGCGATCTGCCGCGCGGCGAACGCGACCGCGCTCAGCATGCATTGGCACAGGACTTCCTGAAAGCCGGCCTGCTCGATCGCGCCGAAGAGGCCTACCGTGCGCTCGAAGGCACGGCCTACGACACCGAAGCGCGGCTGGCGTTGCTCAGCCTGTTCGAACGCTCGCGCGACTGGCGCGCCGCGGTCGACACCGCACAGAAGCTCGAGCGCAGCGGCACCGGCAGCTTTGCCTCGCGCATCTCGCACTACTGGTGCGAGATGGCGCTCGAAGCCGAAGCGCGCCATCGTGACGCCGATGCCGACGACGCCTTGAAGCGCGCACGCGACAGTGCGCCTCTCGCCGCCCGTCCGATCGTGCTGATGGGCCAGCGGCTGGCGCGCCAGGGGAAGCACGCCGAGGTCATCGAGCTGTGGGGCGAACTGCTGGTGAACCAGCCAGCAGCTTTCAACCTGGTGGCCAAGGAATTTGCCGCCAGCGCGACCGCCGCGGGTGGCATCGAAGGCGCCCTGAAGCGCCTGCAGGCCGCCTACCGCCGCACGCCGACCATCGATCTGCTGCAGTCGATCAACCTGCTCGATACCGATCCGGCTCGCCGGCGTGACCGCCTGCTGGCCCATCTCGCCGGCCAGCCGACGCTGTCGGTCGCCCAATCGCTGCTGCAGCAGCATGCGCACAGCGGCATGTCGATCGCGCCCGACGAAGTCGAGAGCCTGAGCCAGGCCGTCGGCCGCGCAGCCAAGCCCTTGCAGCGCTATCGTTGTGCCGCCTGCGGCTTCGAAGCGCAGCACTATTTCTGGCAGTGCCCGGGCTGCCTGAACTGGGACACCTATCCACCGCAACGCCTGGAAGACCTGTGACGTCATCGTCCTCCTCACCGCTGGTCGCGCGCGAGCGCCTGGCACGAGCGCGCGTGCTCATCGTCGGCGACGCGATGCTCGATCGCTACTGGTTCGGTGCCGTCGAACGCATTTCGCCGGAAGCGCCGGTGCCGGTGGTCAACGTCAGCCGCGAGGAAGAGCGGCTCGGCGGCGCGGCCAACGTGGCGTTGAACGTCAAGACGCTGGGAGCGCAAGCGACGCTGCTGACCGTCGTCGGCGACGACGAGCCGGCGCGCAAGCTGCGCGCGCTGCTCGAACGCGAAGGCGTGGCGACGCGCCTCGGCCTCGATCCGCAGCTCTACACCATCGTCAAGCTGCGCGTGATCGGGCGCTCGCAGCAGCTGATCCGCATCGACTTCGAGAACCAGCCCGACCATGAAGTGCTGGCCACGATGCTGGACGACTACGAAGCGGCTCTTCCGGACCACGATGCGGTGCTGTTCTCCGACTACGGCAAGGGTGGCCTGACCCACATCCCGCGCATGATCGAGCTGGCGCGTGCCGCCGGCAAGCCGGTGCTGGTCGACCCGAAGGGCAGCGACTACGGGCGCTATGCCGGCGCCACGGTGATCACGCCGAACCGCGCCGAGCTGGCGCAGGTGATCGGTCATTGGCCGAACGAATCGGCCTTGCTGGAACGCGCCGAACGCCTGCGCCAGGAGCAGCGCCTGGACGGCCTGCTGCTGACACGCTCGGAGGAAGGCATGTCCTTGTTCGACGCGGCGGGCCACAGCAGAGTCCCGGCGCAGGCGCGCGAGGTCTTCGACGTCACCGGCGCCGGCGATACCGTGATCGCGACGATGGCCGCCTTGCTCGCCTGCGGACTCAGCCTGCGCGAAGCGATGCCGTTCGCCAATCGGGCCGGCGGCATCGCCGTCGGCAAATTCGGCACGGCGAGTGTCAGCTATCAGGAGTTGTTCGAATGAGCACACGCGTCATCGTCACCGGCGCGGCCGGTTTCATCGGCAGCAATCTGGTCCGTGGCCTGAATGCGATCGGCATCGACGACGTGATCGCCGTCGATGACCTGACCGACGGCCCCAAATACCGCAATCTGCTGGGCGCCCAGCTCAGCGACTACTTCGACAAGAACGACTTCTACGAGCGCTTCGCGCGCGGCGACTTTGGCAAGGTCGACGCGGTGCTGCACCAGGGCGCCTGCTCCGACACGATGGAGCACAACGGCCGCTTCATGCTCGACAACAACTATCGCTGCTCGAAGGACCTGATGGATGCGTGCCGGGCGCAAGGCACGCGCCTGCTCTACGCCTCGTCGGCCGCGACCTACGGCGGCAGCGCGACCTTCCGCGAAGAGCCGGTCTACGAGCAGCCGCTGAACGTCTACGGCTACTCCAAGCTGCTGTTCGACAACATCGTGCGGCGCATCCTGCCGGGCGCGGCGACGCAGATCGTCGGCTTCCGCTACTTCAACGTCTACGGCCCGCGCGAACAGCACAAGGGGCGCATGGCCTCGGTGGCCTTCCATCACTACAACCAGTTCATCGCCGACGGCAAGGTGCGCCTCTTCGGCGAATACGGCGGCTACGGGCCGGGCCAGCAGTCGCGCGACTTCGTCTTCGTCGACGACGTCGTGGCCGTCAACCTCTGGTTCCTGCAGCACCCGGACCAGAGCGGCATCTTCAACCTCGGCACCGGCCGCGCGCAGCCGTTCAACGACATCGCGCTGGCAGCGGTGAATGCCGCGCGCTCGTTGAAAGGCGAAGCGGCGCTGCCGCTGGCGGAACTGGTGCGCCAGGGTTTCATCGAGTACATCCCCTTCCCCGATGCACTGGTCGGCAAGTACCAATGCCACACCGAGGCGGACATGGCGCATCTGCGTTCCAGCGGATGCAATCATGTTTTTGCCGATGTTGCGACCGGCGTGGATCGCTACATTCGATGGTTGGCGACGGCGGGCGCCGGCGCCTGACAACCGCTCCCAGGGAGGGAATCATGTTGAAGACACTCTTGGCGACGCTGCTCGCCGGCTTCACCGCGGCGGCCCTTGCCGCAGTCGACGTCAACAAGGCCGATCAGGCTGCGCTCGAATCAGTGAAGGGCATCGGCACTTCGCTGTCGACCCGCATCCTCGAGGCGCGCAAGCAGGGCAACTTCAAGGATTGGCCCGACCTGGTCAGCCGCGTTCGTGGCATCGGCGGCCACAACGCGGCGAAGTTCTCGGCCGAAGGCTTGACGGTCAACGATGCGCCGTATGCACCGGCGGCTCCGGCCGCCGACAAGACGAAGGCAGCTTCGGCGAAGCATTGAACCAACGCCCCGCGCGATGCGGGGCGTCGGGGTTCCGACCGTCGACTGAATATCGACCAGGAAGGAGAGGCCGCCCCGCGTCAGGCTTCTTTTCGGGTAACGATGAACGACTTCGTCATGCCAAGCACTTTTTCGTATTGCAGCTGGCAGCCGGGAAACAGGCTCAATACTTCCTGTCGATTCAGCAAACGAATATCGCGAAGGAATGAATCGATCGCCGCCTGGCTTGGACGATATACCCAGCCCCACACCGAAAACCAGCGCACCAGCCGTCGCGTCACGCTGAACGGAAACCAGTGGATGAAGACAGTGATCAAATGCGGCTCGACCGGGAACCACCGCGCCGGGGTCTGCACGTAGACACTCTTGCCGCAACGAACCAGTTCCGCCGCGAAACGGCGCTGATCCTCCAGTGTTCCGACGTGCTCGATGACGGAATTGGAAAAAGCCAGATCGAACTGCTTGTCCGCAAATTGCAGGTTGCGTCCGTCGGCGACCATGAATTTCAGGCCCGCGGCAACGCAGGTACTCTCGTGTTCACCGTCCATATTGATGACGGTAATGGCTCGGGTGGCCGGTTTGACATCGGTCCACCAGGAGGCCACGCCGCCGACGTCCAGAATCGTCGCCTTCGGATTATCCAGCAGTGGAAACTGCGATTTGAGCGCGCGAACGCGTTTGGGACGAAATCGACGTTGAAAGAAGCTGTAGATAGGCGCGATGTTCATCTTCGTTGCAGTCGTGCTAGGAATAGATCGGCGGATCATAGCCTTGCAGGTGAGTCGCCAAGCAGTATCGAAGGATTCGTGGCGCCCGCACGAGTCGAAAGTTGGCAGCAATCCCGGCTCCGCGTGATCCATCCGGCGCAAACGACGAAGCCCCGCGGTGCGGGGCGTCGTTTCGAGGTGACGGCGCTTATTGGGCGGATGTCACCTTCAACGCGGAGTCACTGCGGAGCAGCAGCTTGGCGCTGTTGGCCGGCAGCGTGAAGGGCAAGGTGACCGCCACGCCATTCGTATCCGTGACCTTGCAGCCGGTGGGCCAGCCCAGTGCTGCGCAGTCGACCACCTTCGGTGCCGCCTGGGCGGAGACATAGGCCGCGAAGTCGCTCGGCCTGGCCAGCGTGTAGCCGGTGATCTGCTTCACCGAGACGCTGTCGAAACCGACCTTCGTACCAGCCTGGGCGGTGAGATTCACATGCCCGGTGGCGGCTGACTTCGCATTGAAGAAGCCCTGATAGCGGATCGTATTGCCGGTCACGCCGCTGAGGGTCGTCGGGCTGGCGACTTCCGCGGCGGCCGAGACGTTGGGCTGGCTCACCGCGCCGTCGGTCTGCAGGCTGGCGCGGAACTTCAGCATGTGCAGCGCACCACTGTTCATCGCGAAGTTCGGCGTGGCCAGCACATCGTAGATCGTGCCGGCGTTGAACACGGCGCAGGTGCCGATGCAACCCGTTGCGGCGGCCAGGCTCAGGCTGCCCTTGGGCGTGGCCGCGGCGAACCAGCTCGACCAGCCGCTGGCGTTGTTCGCGTAGTCGGTGTTCGTGACCATTTCGGGGCCGAAGCTCGCCAGGTAGCCGGCGTATTCGACGGGCGCATTCACGGGCAGTTCGGCCGGGTTCATCTTGCGCCAGGCATCCGCGGAGAGGCGGGTGACGCCGGACGTCGAGCCGCCGCGGATCTGCGCTGCCGCAGATTGCGAGGTGCCGTTGAGCATCAGCATCTGGTTGTTGCTGAAGCTGTTGCCGCCACCGGACGTGACCGTGCCCGCACCGCTGAGGGTGTGCCAGATGTCGATGGCCTGGCTGGTGCGGGCCACCGGCGCCTGCGGATAGGCACCGGAGAAAGCCGTCACGACGTTGAACTGGTTGTTGCGATAGACGTTCCCGATCGTCGTGTCGCGATCCGTGTGATCCATGTTGATCCACACGCCCGAGAGCCGCGCCAGCCAGACCTTGTTCGAATCCACCGTCATGTACGAGGCGTTGTGGATGAGGATGCCGATGTCGGAATCGATCACCGTGTTGCCCCGGATCACGCCCTGGCGGCTCAGGTCATCGGCATAGACCCCGGCGCAGGGAGCACCGCCACCTTCCGAGTTGCTCAAGACGCGCACGATGATGTTGTTCTCGATCAGCGAGGATTGGTTCGTCGTGTTGTTGCCGCCGTTCCAGGAATAGATCGCACCCCCATCGCCGAGGCGCGTGCAGCTGTCTTCCACGTAGTTGCGCGTGATCGTGCTGCCGCCGGTGCCGCTGTAGTTGACGGCGGCGTAGCCCGAGCGCCTGAAGATGTTGTTGTCGACGACGCCGCCCGGGCCATTCGTCAGTGCGGCGACCACCGGGCCGGAATAGGCGGAGACGCCGGTGTCGGTGATGACGTTGTTGGTGTAAGTCACGCGCGCCGAGGGCGTATCGATGGCGCGGAAGGCATTGCGGCTGAACGTGCTGTTCTGGACGATCGTGCCGTCGGAGGCATAGATCGTGCGCATGCCGGTGCCGCCGTTGTCGGAAACGTCGATCTGGTCGACCAGCATGCCGGCCACGTTCGACAGCGACAGGGCCTCGCTCTGCGTCTTCACCGCGGCGATGTTGCGCATCACGAGGTTCGAGCGCTGGCCGATGTCGACCGCGTTGCCGCGCACGCTGCCTTCGATCAGGGCGCCGTTCAGCGCGGTCTGCATCGCGGTCGTGCTCGGATAGACGTAGAGCACGCCGTTGGCCTTGTCGTGGAAGAACTCGCCGGGTGCGTCGAGCATCCACAGCTTGTCGGACAGCACGTAGCCGTCGCCGCCTTCCATGTTGTAGCTCGTCGGCGTGTCCAGCGTCATCGTGCCGGTGGTCTTGTCGAAGGCCTTGATCCCCCGCTTCTCGATGAACCAGGGCTCCTCGCGCACCGAGATCGACGCGCCGACGATGTCCTGGGCGGCCAGCGTCGCGATGTCGGCAGGATTGGCCAGCAGGCTCGCGGTCGTGCTCGGGGAGGCCCTGTTGGCGATGCTGTACTCGTGGCCGAGGCCGCCGAAGTTGGGGAACTGCGCGGTGCGCTGCGCCACGCCGTTGATGAACAGCTGAGTGATCTTCGCGGACGTGGTCGGCACGCGGCGCGACCAGATGTTGCCGGACTTGGTCCAGCCGCCGCTGAAATCGTCGGCGCCGGAGATCACGGCCTTGGAGGTCGCGGAGCAATTGCCGTAGCCGGCGACGATCGAGCCGTTCTGCAGCTGCGTCGTCGACAGCACCAGCCGTTCGCGGTAGGTGATGCCGCACTTGATGTAGACGCCGGCACCGGTCGCGACCTTGGCGGTGGCGGCGGCCTTGGCGAGCGTCTTCCAGGGCTGTTCGAAGGTACCGGGGTTGCTGTCGCTGCCGGTCATGCCATCGACGAAGACGCCCGGGCCGGGGGCGACAGCGGTTGTGGGCGCAGGTGCAGGCGCCGCTGCGGGTGCAGGTGCAGGTGCAGGTGCGGGTG
>Ga0207671_10006935_pt1 | contig 9976 bp, 11 predicted proteins | sample KBSC24metaG_FD_184352 | JGI IMG/M metagenome (GOLD analysis project Ga0207671, IMG submission 184352) | Corn rhizosphere microbial communities from Kellogg Biological Station, Michigan, USA - KBS C2-4 metaG (SPAdes) (version 2) | ecosystem: Host-associated > Plants > Roots > Rhizosphere > Soil... | reverse complement strand
GAGAGTGCCGAATTGCGCCAATCAATCGGCTTGCGCTACCAATTTCGCCGGGATTCGCGAGTTCAGCAGTGTCGGGTAGCCAATCGCACGATCACGACTCAAAAACGATACTTTTCGGTCAGGCACTAGATATCAAAACGCAAAGCAGGAATCGTTCTGGAGCCGCATCGAGGGACGGTTGATGCCCATGCTCGAGGGCGAGCAGACCCTCACGCTGGATCGGCTCAACGAGGCAACTCAGGCCTGGGTCGAGCAGGAATACCACCGCACGGTGCACTCCGAGATCGGCGTCACGCCGCTGAGTCGCCATCTTGCCGGTCCGACCGTGACACGCCCGTGCCCCGGCTCCGCGGCGCTGGCCGACGCCTCCCGCATCGAGGTCAAGCGCCGCGCGCGTCGATCCGACGGCACCTTCAGCCTGGCGGGCTGTCGTTTCGAGATCCCCGGACGGTATCGCTACCTCAACGACGTCCACGTGCGCTACGCCCGCTGGGACTTGAGCTGCGTCGACCTGGTCGACCCGCGCACCGGCGTCATCCTGTGCCCGATCAAGCCGCTGGATAAATCCGCCAACGCCGACGCACAGCGCCGCAAGCTCGACCCCGTCGGGCGAGACCTCTCGCCGCTGCCGCCCAGTGGGATGGCGCCGCTGATGCTCCAACTGCTCGCCGAGCACGCCGCCACCGGCTTGCCGCCGGCGTACCTGGCTGCGCCCGAACCCGCGGCGCCGCGCATCAACGATCAGGACCCCGCATGAACCAAAGACTCCTGGCCCTGTATGGGCTGAAGTGGAACCCCTTCTCGCCCGAGCTCCCCACCGAGGCGATCTTCGTGCCGCCCAAGCTGGAGAACTTCTGTTGGCGCATCGAGCACGCCCAGATCCGCGAGGGTGGCTTCGCCATGATCCACGGCGACCCCGGCACCGGCAAGAGCATCGCACTGCGCCTGCTGGCCGAGCGACTGTCCAAGCTCTCCGACGTCACCGTCGGCGCCGTCAGCTATCCGCAAAGCAACCTGGCCGACTTCTACCGCGAGCTCGGCGACATCTTCGCCGTCGCGCTGCGCCCGCACAACCGATGGGGCGGCTTCAAGACCTTGCGCGAACGCTGGCTGGCCCACCTGGACACCACCCGTCGGCGCTGCGTGCTGCTCATCGACGAGGCGCAGGAGATGAGTCCGGCGGCTCTGTGCGAGCTGCGCCTGCTGGCCAGCGCGCGCTTCGACTCGCAGCCGCTGCTGTGCGTCGTTCTGGCCGGCGATGCCCGTCTCATCGAGAAGCTTCGGCGCGAGGAGCTGATCCCGCTGGGTAGCCGTATTCGCACCCGCCTGGCCACCGAGCACGCCAGCCGCGAGGAGCTCATCGAGGGACTGGCTCATCTGCTGACCGGAGCAGGCAACGCCACCTTGATGACTCAGCAGCTGCGTCACACGCTATGCGATCACGCCGCCGGCAACTACCGCATCCTCACCACCATGGCCGCAGAGCTCCTAGCCGTGGCCGCTAAACGCGAGCTTCCCCAGCTTGACGAAAAGCTCTACCTGGAGGTATTCGCACCGCCCGATACGTCAACCCCCCGTCGCGCCGGATCTCGGCGTTGAGCAGGCACGCATCATCATGAACACCGACCTCCAAGATCCCCACGCCCACCCCATCGCGCTGCCAACGCTCAGCGATGAAGCCGTCGTCGAAATCCGAAACTTCATCGAGCATGTCCTCGACCAGTTCGATATCCACTACGCCGCCCAGGTCCGCCGCTTCTATGAGGACCGCGCAGAGCACAACATGGTTTGCCCGACTCCGCCCGCAGCCGCCGCCGACGACGACGACCCGCCGTTCTGAAACCATCACGCCTCAATGTGCAACGCCGCCAGCCTCAAACCTGGCGGCGTTCTTGTTCACGCATTCGAGGGACATCAGCAACCTTGAACAACGTGTCGCCAAACACCGCCGATTCATTGTTCAACGACCATCGCCAAGCTTGATCGCCGGACCATCGATTTAGCTGATCACACTCAAGAAAACGGGTGAAGGATCGGACGGTGCTTGCGACGTCGGCCGTCGTGGCGCGCGAGTAGCCGTGGGCGCACTGAACAAGGAACGCATCGATGTCGTGCAGGCGCATCTGGCGCCAGGACTTGCCCGAGGCCGCCAGGTGAGCGATCAACTTACCGACGTGGTCGAGCTTCTTGTAAACCGGGGCTTCGGAGTTGCCGCGATGCTGTACGAGGTCCACGGCGTAGTCGCGCAGGACAGACGAGGTCGGCGATGCGCGGCGCCGGACCGGCTTCCACGGCGCGACCGGCACGCCCATGACTTCGTAGACGCGCCGCAGCGCGTGCAATGGCGCGCTGGCCGGCCCGGCGTGGTCATCCTCGCTCAGGCGCGGCCGTCCGCACCAGGTCTCGAAACGCCTGACTCCCGCGAAGGTGAGTTCGTCGACCTCGCTAAGCCCGAGCTGGGCACAGTAGCGGCGGAAGCGCGAGATCCATCCGAGGTACTGCTTCGCGCTGGACTCGCCGATGCTGCGGTCGGCGCGCCACGCACGCAAGATGACTTGCGTCGTTGGCGGGCGCTCGGTGTGCGGCGGCTCGTCGGATCGGGTGGCCATAGGGCCGAAATACGGCCCCCACCGCACATTGGATGCCGCGACACTCGCCGATGTTATGCGGAGTGCGCCTCGGGACGCCTACGTCGTGTGGGATGCGATGTCACACGCGAGTCCCGACATAAAACTGCGCCCGGGATACTAGGCCTTATCTTGAGCTCAAGATAAGGCCTATGCGCGCAGCGTGCTCGACGGCCCGCCGGGGGTCATCTACGAGTTCTGCACCGGCCGCGGGGCCCAATTCCCGCTGGCCTTCCTGGGCGGGCAGCCGCCCCCGTACGCCGAGCCGGCCTGGTGCGGCACGCTGGTGTGCGACCAGTTCTCGGGCTACGACCCGGTGCTGCGCGCAATGGCCGGCCGCCAAGCGGCGGGCTGCGCTGCGCATGCGAGGCGCCGCTTCGAAGAGCTGACCCCGCGCAACGCCGGGGCCAGCCCCGTGGCGGTCGAGGCGCTGCAGCGCTGGGCGCGGATCTACCACGTGGAGGCTCAGTTCGCCGGCATGACACCCGAGGACCGCCAAGACGGGCGACAGCGGTTGAGCAAGCCGCTGTGGGACGAGCTTCGCGCGTGGCTGCAGCTCGAACGCGCCCGCGTGGCCGGCGGCGCCATTGGGCAGGCCATCGACTACAGCCTCAACCACTGGGCCGAGCTGACACTGCATCTGAGCGACGGCCGAATGCCGATCGACAACAACCACATCGAGCAGCAGATCAAGCCCTGGAAGCTCGGAGCGAATAATGCGAACTCCGGTCTTATGCGAACTTGTCGTCGGTCACCGCGCTCACGACGAGGCGTGTCAAGGCTTGCGGCGGTGCGAGCGAGGTCTGGACTGCGCATAAAAGCAGGCGTCTCCTGCGGGGGCAACCCCACTTCAGGAGATCTCCATGGATGCGTTCGAGGCCATTCATCCGGTGCCGGCGGCGTGGCTGCGCGACAGCGATCTCGCGCTGTTCGTGTCGGCCTACGTGCGCCGCCTGGTCGATCGACACTACGCGGCCAGGACGGTGCGTGTGTACGTGTACAGCGTGGCGCATTTTGCGCACTGGACGCGTCGCCGCCGCATTGGTGTTCGAGACCTTGCCGACGAGGTCGTCCAGCGCTTCGTTGACGAACACCTGCCCCGCTGCACCTGCCCGTCGCCGGTGCAGCGCTGCCGTCATCAGGTTCGAGCCGCTCTTCGTCAGTTGCTGATCACTCTGATCGATGCCGGCGTTCCGATCTGCAGCCGCCGACCCGATGCGATCGAGGAGCAGCTCAGGCGCTTCGACGCCCACATGCAGCAGGCAAGGGGTCTGGCCGAGACCACACGGGTTCGACGGCTGAGCGTCGTTCGATCGCTGCTGCGATTTTGCGCGGCCTATAACTCGACGCGATGGCCACGCCAACCGCCGATGAACTGCGGCGATTCCTCGCGCAGGAGCTCTCGCGCATCAGCCCGGCCAGCGCCGGCTCGCTTGCCAGCGCGCTGCGTGACTACCTGCGCTTCCAGGCGCTCGGCGGGGCTCGTGTGGATCACCTGCTGCCTGTCATCGCGTCGCCGGCCTGCTGGAGGCTGGCGCCGCTGCCGCAGACGCTATCCTACAGTGAGGTCGCGCGGCTGCTGGACGCGTTCCCGCCGGAGCTGCCGTCGCACTTGCGCGGCTACGCGATGGTGCGTTGTCTGATCGATCTCGGCCTGCGCGAGCGCGAAGTCGTCAGCCTGGAGCTCGACGACATCGACTGGGAGGCCGGCACGCTGCGCGTCTGCAAGGGCAAGTCGCGCCGGGTGGACGTGCTGCCCCTGCCGCAAACCACAGGGCGCGCTATCGCCGCGTACCTGCGCGCGGAGCGGCCGACTACCCGCAACCGGCGCGTCTTCGTTCGTCACGTGGCGCCGCTGGACGAGCCGATCCGTCCGGACGTCGTTCGCAATACGGTGCGGCAGGCGTATCGGCGCTGCGGGCTGCCGTACACGCGGGTGCACATCCTGCGCCACACGTTGGCGCGCCGGCTGCTGGAGACCGGCGGCACCCTCAAGGAGGTGGCCGACATGCTGCGCCACCGTGCGCTCGACACCTCGATGATTTACGCCAAGGTCGATATCGGGCGGCTGGCTGCCGTGGCGATGCCGTGGCCGGGGAGCGTGGCATGAACCGCAGCCCCTCGATGCAGGCCTCGGTGCAGCGCTATCTCGAAGAACGCCGACGGCTTGGCTTCGCGCTGAAGAGTCCAGGCACCGAGCTGATGCGATTCGCCCGCTTCGCCGATGCCAGGGGGCATCGAGGGCCGCTGACGCTCGAACTGCAGCTGGACTGGGCGCGCGAGCATGTGGCACGAACCGGCCCGGTCACGGCAGCGCGCAGGCTCGAGATCGTCCGACCCTTCGCCGCCCACTACCGACAATTCGAGCCCGCGACCGTGGTGCCACCGCCGTTCATCCTCGGTCGCGGCCATCGACGGCTGGCCCCTCACATCTACACCGACCAGGAGATCGGCGATCTGCTGGATCTGTGTGGCCGCATGACGCCACAGGGCGGCTTGCGCCCCTTGACCTACAAGACGCTGTTCGGGCTCATCGCCGCGACCGGGCTCAGAATCTCCGAGGCATTGCAGTTGCAGGTCGCGGACGTCGACCTGCCGGCCGCGACGCTGACCGTGCGCCAGACGAAATTCCACAAGTCGCGCTGCTTGGCGCTGCATGCCAGTGTCGTGCAGGCCCTGTCCGAGTACCTCCGCGTGCGCCAACGGTTCGTCGGCGGCGCGGGCGACACGCCCGTCTTCGCCACTTCGACGGGCCGCGCGCTATTGTCGAACCGGGTCCACAAGGTGTTCGCCCGACTGCGCGATCAACTGGGGTGGCGTGCTCGCGGCGAGCATGCCCGACCGCGCATCCATGACATGAGGCACACGATGGTGGTCCGGCGCGTTCAACGTTGGCATGAAGCTGGCGTGTCGATCGACCACGCCATGTTCTGGCTGTGCACCTACCTGGGCCACGCCACGATCTCCGCCACGTATTGGTACCTCACCGGCACGCCGGAGCTGATGGAACTGGTGGGCGCGCGGTTCGAGCGCTTCGTGTGGCAGAGGGCGGATCATGAGTAAGCCGATCTCGCCCAGCTTCGCGTCGCTGGTGCAGGAGTTCTTCACCGACTACATGACGCAGCAGCGGTCGCTCAGCCCGCAAACGGTCGCCTCCTACCGCGACAGCTTCGTGCTGCTACTGCGCTTTGCCGAGCGGACCCTGGGCAAGCCGGCCTGTGCTGTCGAGCTATCGGATCTCGAGCCGAAGTTCATCGCGAGCTTCCTGGATCACCTCGAACGCGACCGCGGCAACTCGCCGCGCAGCCGCAACATCCGCTTGGCGGCGTTGCGCTCGTTCCTGAAGTTCGCCGCGCGGCGTGACATCACTAACCTGGGCGTCATCGAGCAGGCGTTGGCGGTGCCGATGAAGCGCTTCGACCGCAAGATGGTGGGCTTCTTGACGCGCGAGCAGATGCTCGCGGTGATCGACGTTCCAACCGTCACCTGGCTGGGTCAACGCGATCACTTGCTGCTGACGCTGATGTTCAACACTGGCGCCAGAGTGTCGGAGATCATCGGCGTGCGCGTGGCCGACGTCGTCCTCGGCCCGACGTCGTGCGTCCGGTTGCACGGCAAGGGGCGAAAGCAGCGCTCGCTTCCGTTGTGGAAGGCAACCGCCCGCGAGGTGCGGCAGTGGCTGCGTGTGAACCCGCAACTTCAGGCAGACTCGTCACTGCTGCCGCGGCGCGACGGCGAGCCGATGACGCGTGCCAACGTCTCCCGGCGGCTTGAGCGCGCAGTACAGGCAGCGACGATCAAGCGCCCCGAACTCGCCAAGCTGACCATATCCCCGCACCTGGTTCGTCACTCGACCGCGATGAGCTTGCTGCGGGCGGGCACATATCCCAGCGACATCGCTCTGTGGCTCGGACACGAGAGCCCATCGACAACTCACATGTACGTCGAGGCCGACCTTGCGATGAAAGAGCGAGCCCTTGCTCGGCTGAAACCGCCGGCGGTCAAGCCGGCTCGGTACCGACCGCCGAAGGGGTTGATGCAGTTCCTGCAATCGCTGTGATCATGCGAAGCCGCGGCGCCGCTGTCGCGGCCCTTCTTCGAGGGGAAACACGCCCGGCGTCGGGGTCGAGTTCGCATAAAACCGCGGTTCGCATTATTCGCTTCATGCATAAATGAGCGTGAAGCGAAGAACTGGTTGTTCGTCGGCAGCGAGCTCGCCGGCCAGCGTGCGGCCATGGTGATGAGCCTGGTGCAGTCGGCCAAGCTCAACAAACTCGACCCTTGGGCGTACCTGCGCGACGTGCTGGCACGCATCCACAGCCATCCGGCCAGCCGCATCGACGCACTGCTGCCGCACTGCTGGCGGCCGAGCTGATCGACCGAATCGGCGACCAACAGCTACTGTCCGCCCGCGGCGGCCCGGCATCGTTCCGACTTCCTGGGGTGACGTCAATGTGGCGTCGCTGGACGCTCACACCCGAGCCGGCCGATCCCAGCACCTCCCAAACGCCATGGTCAACGCGCACGTGCGGTGGTTGGCCGACCTCGAAAGATCGACGCGCTTGCCGCCGACGTGCATAGCCTGAAGCTATGCAGCAAGCTGAAGCGGCCTCAGCTGCGCGAATGCGCAGTTGAGGCGCCTACTGCGCGCACCAGTCCAGGGCATGCTGAGGTCGGGTCACATCAGTTTGAATCGCACCCTCGCGCCGCTGTGCCGGAGAGAACCGGCCGCTCGGCGAGAACTTCAACACGTACTTCTGACCGGCCTCGATCTGCAACGGTTCGTCGAGGTGATGGAACGCCTGGTGCCAGTGCACCCGTTCGCGAAGTTCGTTCGACACGACGTGCTGCCCGTAGTACGCGTGAAAGTATGACGCGATCCCATGACAGACTCCTCCGTCGTAGCTGTCGAAGGTGACATCGTGAGCGATGTGGCTCGCCCGGGTGTAGTCGTACACGCGCAGGAGGCTGCTCCTGGAGAGCGACCTCGAAGCAAAATTGCCCAAACGAACGGGGAAGTAGGTGTCCGTCGCGTACCGGTTGATCTCCGTAAGGTCCAGATCGCCGTAGGCGTCGACGTGGTTCTGGTTGCGAAGTTCTTGCGATTCGAGCATGTAGCCGTACTGCTCGACACGCGACGGCATGACCAGCGTCGACTTACCGGCGATCTCGGCGATGTCGTTGGCGATGGCGGTATAGCCTTCGCCGACAACGCCGCAATCCAGCGTCTCGGTAAAGACGACGTCAGGATCTCTCGGCACCGCTTTGGCCTTGATCAAGTCCGTGCTGGAGCCTAGCAGAACCTGGATGTGGCCGGCCAGGCCGTTCTTCTGGATGGTCCTGACCGCGATGGCGTACAGCTGTGCATCGAGTTCGCAGGTGATGACCTTCGCCGCGCCGTACTTCGCGAACAACATGGCGGTCAGGCCCGCACCCGTGCCGATCTCGAATACCAGCTTGCCCTTCACGTTGGCGTCGCGGATCGCGTTTTCAATCCCTTTGTTGCGGCACGTGTCGTTCATCATGGCAAAGTGCCATGCCGGGAACACGCGCATGCCGCGCGGCGAGTCGTTCGAAGCAAGGGTCAGAGGTTGGAGGTCCATGGTCATCGTGGTGTCAAGTGGAGGAGGGGGACTTCAGTTCTTGCAGCGCGGCCTGGGCCATAGCCCACCGGTGGCGCCCTGCAGCACACGACACCGCTGACCGCTCCTCTGAGCGAGGAAAACTCTAACTCTCCGCGGGACACGTGAGTGGCTCCACGGATGGCAGCATCGCAGCCGTCGCAGCTGCCAGGATCAACGCACCGCCCACCAGCAGATGGGCATTCAACGTACCCGCGCCGAACGCAGCGGCAGACAGTGACGCAATCACCACTTCAGTGACCAGGATGACTGCAGTCGCAGATGCCGGAAGACGTGTCGCGCCGTACAGCAACGCAAGATTGCTCAAGATCAAGATGCCGCTCAGAACAACGCCGGGCAGCACGACACGACTCAGGTCGGACGGTGGCAGCGGAATAGCCTGGTTGCAAGCAAGTAGCAGCCCGGCGGCGCCTGCGACGATCGCGCCGCCGCAAAACACGGCCAAGGCCCGCACGGCCCCCGACTGTTCCGCCTCTCGACGAAGCATCACGTTGGTAAGCGCGAACAGAAATCCGCTTCCAATGGCCAACAGGTCTTCTCGTGATTGCGGCAAGGGTGGCCCCCCAGCTTCTGGCCAAAGGACGATCGAGCAACCGGTGACGGCAAGCACCAGCTGCATCAGTGCTCTCGGCGGCAGCGCTTCGCGCAACAGAGGGCGGGCCAAAAGCACTGCCCAGACCGGCATGAGATAGAAGAGGAACACGACTCGTACGACGTCGCCCGTAGTGACCGCCCAATTGAATGCCGCAGTGCTCGAGCCAAAGGCCAACAGGACGATCCACAAGGCTGGCGACGCCGACAAGCTGCGCCAGGCACTCGCCATGTAGACAGTGGTGGCCACGAGCCCCACGCCATAGGCCATCGCTGTGGCCCACAGTGGATGCAGGCCCAACGCCTGCATTGACTTCAACGGCCACCAAAGAAGCCCACACATCACGGCACTCGCCGTCATTGCAAGGCCCGCACAGGTTTGTTCACGTGAATGCATTCGATTCTCCTGAAGGTATCCCAGCCGATTTCAATCAACCGCTGCAGTCTCGGATGGACTGCGGCTCATCGTCATCGAGCTCTTGGAAGTCATTGGCAGCCCGGTCCGTTCTTCGAAAAGCTTCATTCGAGAGACAAGATCCGAAAGTTGCTTTGATGCAAGGTTCGCGAATGACACGCGCAAGAATGCTTCCTGTCCACTCCCGAAGACTCCGCCGGGTACCGTTAGCACGTTCTGCTCCTCAAGCATCGCCTTAGAGACGGTTCGTGAGTCAAGATTCTTGAAGGGATGTCGCACGTAGGCGAAGCACGTACCGTATGACACCACATCGAAACCGGTGGAGGCGCGGCGCATCAACTCGCCGAACTCGTTCCGCAGCTTTTCGATTTCGAGTGCCCGCTCATGGCACCAGCCATCGAGAAACTGAAGTCCGAACCAAGCTGCCAGTTGGCTCAGGCGGGCGGGACAAATCGTGATCGCTTCCAGCAACTTGATAATTTGCTCGCGAACCGGATCTCCGCAGACTATGCTGCCAATGCGGTACCCTGTCAGGGAATATACTTTCGAGTAGCTGCAGAGTTGAATGAGGACATCGCGCCATCTCGGCTTGCTGAAAAGCCCATGCGGAGCAGTGTGATCGACTCTCAGATCCCTGTACGTCTCGTCCAGAATCAGTGCGATTCCATATTCCTGGCAGAAGTGGAAGCAGTGCTCGATGA
>Ga0207671_10006934_pt1 | contig 9976 bp, 9 predicted proteins | sample KBSC24metaG_FD_184352 | JGI IMG/M metagenome (GOLD analysis project Ga0207671, IMG submission 184352) | Corn rhizosphere microbial communities from Kellogg Biological Station, Michigan, USA - KBS C2-4 metaG (SPAdes) (version 2) | ecosystem: Host-associated > Plants > Roots > Rhizosphere > Soil... | reverse complement strand
ATCCGCGCGCGCAGGCCCGATAATGGCGGAGCCGGTGTCCTGCGCGATCATCAGCCGATGGAACGGCGTCTTGGCGCGGTCGGACTCGATCGGCAGCTCGCCCTCGATGAAGAACGGCGTGCCGTAGACGTGCAGCGATTTGTCGACCGCGATCGAACGGCCGGCGGTCAGCGGGATGCCCTGCGCACCGACCGCCTCGTCCTTGTCGGACAGATTGACCTCGTGGAAGAAGATGTAAGAGCGGTTCTGCCGCCGCAGCTCCTTGGCGCCATCAGGGTTCTGCGCCATCCACTCCCTGATCTTCTGCATCGACATCTCCTCCCTCGGAATGATGCCGCGCTCGATCAGAACGCGTCCCACGGCTGTGTAGGGATAACCGTTATAGGAATCGTAATTGAGCCGGAGGGTTGCGCCGTCGTCGAACTTGATCCGCGCCGAACCCTGGATCTGGGCGAACAGCAAATCGGTCGGGTCCTTCAGCCAGGCGATCTCCAGCCCGCGGCCGGCGATCTTGCCGTCCTCGATCTCGCCGCGGTCGTAATAGGGCACCAGCTTGCGGCGGCCGATCTTGCGATAAACTGATCCCTTGTTGGGCAGGCTGACGGAGGCCTGATTGAAGCCGCGCACGAACAGGTTCGAGGGGCGGCGATAGACCGGCACGTTGTAGACATCGGTCTGCGTGCGCGATCCCTCCAGCACCGGCTCGTAATAGCCGGTGACGAAACCATCGGGCTCGCCGAGGCGCGAGATGCGCAGCGGCGAAAAATTGTTCTCGAAGAAAGTCCTTGCTGTCGCGTCGTCGGTCGGCTCGAGCGACTTGGCGACACGGCAGGGTTCGATCAGCGAGCCACCAAGCGCTTTCGCTTCGGGAACGCTGGTCTGCGCGTTGATCGAACGGCAGCTGGCGCGAAAGGTCTTGTAGGCGGCGAGATGATCATCCTCGCTCCAGCCCTTCACGTCGGCCCAGGCCAGCGGCAGATATTGCGCGCCGGGAATCTCGAACGGGAGAGGGAGCTGCGGATAGGGTAGTGCGCGCGGAGGGATCGCGGCGACTTCGGGGAGACGAGGATGATGGCTGCGGTAGTGGCGCCGGGCAGCTTCCGCGCCAAGCGAAAACGAAGCCAGCACGACGAGGCCTGCGCAAAGCGCGGTCGCGCTGGTCTTCAGAAAACTCTTAATTCGCGCTTCCGGTGCCAACCAGCTTCCAGTTCGGATCGCGAGAGGTGGTGTCGCGGGCGAAAGTCCAGATGTCGGTGATGTCGGCGACCGTATCGGCGCTGCCGTCGACGACGTTGCCGCTCTTGTCGCGCGTGGCCGAGATCATCTGCGAGACGAAGCGGATCGTCAGCTGCGCCGTGCGATCGCGCAGCTCAGCACCAACAAGCTCGGCCTTGTCGATGGAGACGAAGCGCGTCTCGGTCTTCTGCTCGTTCTTCTCGCGGTCCTTGATCGCGGCATCGAAGCTCTCATAGACCTCCGACGACAAGAGGTCGCGCAGCGCGCGGCGGTCGCCGTTGGCAAAGGCCAGCACGATCATCTCATAGGCGCCACGGGCGCCGGAGATGAAGTGGCGCGGGTCGAAGGTGGAATCCCTCTCGACGATGGCGTCGAGACCCTGGGCCAGCGAGGTACCCGGCTCGGTCAGGCCCTTCCAGCGATCGGAGGGTGGGGTCGGCTCGACCGTTGGCGCCATCGGCGGCTGGTCGATCACCTTGCCAGGCATGGTCACGACGTTCTTGTCAGGGGCACCGCCCAGCGCATTGCGCGCCGTGCGGTCGAACGGCGGCCGCTCGCTGCCGGTCCGCTGTCCCAGCACACTGCGCAGCCGCAGAAAGATAAAGACCGCCAGCGCAAGGAAGATGATGGTGTAGATGTCCACGTCGTACCGCTTTCTGGTCTTTACTCAGGTCTTGGGATCGCTGCCGGGAAAATCAATCCGGCCAGTAGACCGTTCCATACCGGAACGGCAAGATGACATCACCATTTTAGGCCCGCGCGTCACGTCCGTCGGATGTAGGCACGAAATTTGGCCCGGCCAATGGCGCCTTTTGGCACAGCGCGAATTGTAGCGCGTTTTATGCTTAAGGGGAAACCCGATCCTGGGCGGAAATCGCGCATCTTCAAGCGTTTAACGTGCCATTTCGTCTCCGGGACGGGTGAAACGTCACAGTTGCGGGTGCGAACCGGATCGACCCTCCGGAGCCGTTCGTCCTTGTGGAATGAGGCGGCCCTATGTTAGCCAACCGCCGCGAAATTCAGCCCCAATCGGGTAAGGAGATACTTCGATGACCAACGGTAACGGCACCCCTCCCGAGGCGGCCCAGGCTCCCCAGCTCAACGTGCTGGCGCAATATACCAAGGACCTCTCGTTCGAAAATCCGAACGCGCCCACCTCGCTGCAGCCACAGACCCAGCCGCCCCAGATCAACATCCAGATCAATGTCAACGCGAACAACCTCAGCGATCAGGAGTTCGAGGTGACGTTGTCGGTCGAAGGCAAGGCCGAGACCGCGGGTAAGGTGATGTTCTCGTTCGAGCTCGCTTATGCCGGCGTGTTCCGCATCGCCAATGTGCCGCAGGAGAACCTGCACCCGCTGGTCATGATCGAATGTCCGCGGCTGCTGTTCCCGTTCGCCCGCGAGATCATCGCGACCGCCGTGCGCGATGGCGGGTTCCCGCCGCTGATGCTGGACCCGGTCGATTTCGTCGGTCTCTATCGCCAGAACATGGAGCGGCAAATGGCCGCCCAGGGCCAGGCCGGCAAAGCCTGATAAGCAGGCTTAGCCAGCAGGAGGAACGACTGGAGCGGGCAAGTACTCGTTCCAGATCGCCTTCTCGCCCATCGTTGCGATGAAGGCCCGATGGGCCTCTCGCTCCGCATCCGACACCCGCGGTGCGAGCGGCACCGGCCGCTGCCGCCGCGGTGCATCGCTACCGGCATTGACGCGAATGTTCTGGGCGTCTGACGCCAGCAGCAATTGCGATTGCCGCGCCCCGACCAGATCGACATACACTTCTGCAAGCAGTTCGGAGTCGAGCAACGCGCCGTGCTTGGTGCGCCGTGAATTGTCGATCGAATAGCGCGAGCAGAGATCGTCGAGCCGGTTCGACACACCCGGATGCTTGCGCCGCGCCAGCAGCAGCGTATCGACCAGCCGCTCGCGCGGGATCGGCGCACGCTTGATCCGGTCCAGCTCGGCATTGATGAAGCTGATGTCGAACGAGGCGTTGTGGATCACCAGCGGCGCATCGCCGATGAACGCCAGGAAATCGTCGACCACCTCGTGGAACAGCTGCTTGGTCGAGAGAAACTCGGCCGACAGCCCGTGCACCGCGAAGGCTTCCGCCGGCATATCGCGCTCGGGGTTGATGTAGACGTGATAGGTCTGCCCCGTCGGCATGCGGTTGAAAATCTCGACGCAGCCGATTTCAACCAGACGATCGCCGCGCAGGGGATCGAGGCCGGTGGTTTCGGTATCGAGAACGATTTCACGCATGATTTTGAGACGCCGTGCAGGAAGCCGCAAAAGCCGGCGAATCAGGCTCGCCGCTGCGGCATCTTAACGACCTCGGCCAGGATGTGCGTGATTTGCGCCCGCACCGGCTCAAGTCCGTGTGAGGTATCCACGACGAAATCGGCCCGCTTGCGCTTTTCAGCGTCGGGCGTCTGCTTGGCAATGATGGCGTCGAGCTTGGCCTCGTCCATGGTGCCGCGCGCCAGAACCCGCTCACGTTGCAGTTCCGGCGAAGTCGAGACCACAACGACCGCATCGACCCGTTTCTCGCCTCCGGTCTCGAACAGCAGTGGAATATCGAGAACCACGACCGGCGCCTTGGCGGCTTCCGCGTCAGCAAAGAACTTCTGCCGGGAGGCACCGAGCATGGGGTGGACGATCTGCTCGAGCTGCTTGATCGCCGCGGGGTCGTGCACGACGCGTGCAGACAGTTTGGGCCGGTCGACCTTGCCGTTCGCGGTGGTGCCGGGGAAGGCGGCCTCAATCGCCGGTGCAGCCTCGCCCTCGTAGAGCTGATGGACTGCGGCATCAGCGTCGTAAACGGGCACGCCGGCCTCCGCGAACAGTTTCGCGGTGGTGGATTTGCCCATTCCGATCGAGCCGGTCAGTCCGAGAATTCGCATCAGCGCAAAACCATCCTTGTCGGTCACACCGCAATTAGCTGTTCGCGCCGCAGGAACGCAAGCAACGGCAGCAACGGCAGGCCGAGAATGGTGAAATGGTCGCCTTCGATGCGCTCGAACAGATGAATGCCGAGGCCTTCGAGTTGATAGGCGCCAACGCTCGTGGTGACAGCATCGCCGGCGGCATCGAGATAGGCTGATAGCTCGATGTCAGACATTGGCCGCATCGTCATGCGGGCGACCGACACGTCCTCGAAGACAATCTTGCCGTCATGAGCCACGGCGACGGCGGAATTCAGCTCATGCGTGCCGCCGGCCAGATCGCGCAATTGCGCCAATGCCTGCGAACGACCAGCGGGCTTGTTGAACAAACGATCACCGAGCGCCAGCGTCTGGTCGGCACCAATCACATGGCTTCCCGGACGATTGACTGAGACTGCTTTCGCTTTTTCGCGTGCCAGCAGCAGGCCGATCTCGCGGGGGTTCGAAAGTTTTGACGCGGCCTGAATGCCACGTTCGTCGATATCGGCGGTAACAGCCTCGAATTCGAGCCCGGCATTCGCAAGCAGCAATTTGCGCGCACTGCTCTGCGAAGCCAGGATCAAAGGAGAAGTGCCGCGCCACAGACCCATGTTCGAAAACTATTCAGAGGGTCGGTTACGCTGGCGATCGCTGTAGAGCTTCATGATCGCGGCTGCGGTTTCCTCGATGGAGCGCCGCGTCACGTCGAGCAGTGGCCAGTCGTGCTTGGCGCTGAGCTTGCGCGCAAAATTGACCTCCTCGGTGACCGACTGCCTGTCGGTATAGGTGTCGCTGCCGGATTCCGCACCCATGGAGAGCAGGCGGTTCTGGCGAATCTGGATCAAACGTTCCGGTGTCGCATGCAGGCTCACCACGAGCGGCCGCGTCAAACTCTCCAATTGCGCCGGCACCGGAATCCCGGGAACCAGCGGCACATTGGCGGTGCGGATGCCACGGTTGGCGAGATAGATCGACGTCGGCGTCTTTGATGTACGGGACACGCCGACCAGCACGACGTCGGCATCCTCGAGCCCGTCGACATGCTGGCCGTCGTCATGGATCATCGTGTAGTTCAGCGCGTCGATACGCTTGAAATATTCGGCATTGAGCACGTGCTGCGCACCAACGCGGCCCGTGGTCGCAGCGCCGAGATAGGCTTCGAACAGCTGCATGACCGGGCCGATGATCGAGAGGCTCGGAACATTGATGTTCTTGCACTTGTCCTCGAGCCTGGAGACCAGGTCCTTCTCCAGCAGCGTGAACAGCACGATTCCAGGCGCTTCCTCGATCTCGTCGAGCACGCGATCAAGCTGCTTCTGGCTGCGTACCAGCGGATAGACATGCTCGACAGGCGTGACGTTCGCGTATTGCGCGGCGACGGCACGCGCGACCGTGATCAGGGTCTCGCCGGTGGAGTCGGAGACGAGATGCAGATGGAAATAATTGTTCGAGGTGGGCACAAAAACTCTTTGTATGAGCGCGGTGTGGTTTGTGGATTTCTGTGGAGCTTAACCCCTCGGAAAGGGATGCGCGACACCAGGGGCGGGATAAGTGCCGATTTTCTTCACAACCGTGCCCGTCAGAACAAGTCCGGCGGCCTATCGAGAGAGAAGCGGGATTGCGCTGACAACCCTTTTGATAGGCTGCGGATCAAAATGCGCAAGCCTTTGAGCCCGGACCATTTATCTGGCTGGACGGGAACCGGCGGGGACATGTTGATGGATGTGAACAAATGCTCGCGAACGCACGGATGGCATTGCGTGAGTCCAATCCACCGTCACTTAGACTCAAACCTTAAGAATCTAAGATTCTTTATTGGAGAAGGGCGCTCCAGAGAGATATGTGTGCGCCGGAAGATCTTAACGAGTTCTTACTATCCCCAGATCGCCTGACGGTCTGGGCGACAAGGCGGACGCTAGACATGTTTGAAGACGTCTATCTCTGGATCAAGGCGCTGCATGTGATCGCGGTCATCGCCTGGATGGCCGGCATGCTCTATCTGCCGAGGCTGTTCGTTTATCACTGCGAAGCCGAGATCGGCTCAAAGCAGTCCGAAACCTTCAAGGTGATGGAACGCCGGCTGTTCAAGGCGATCATCAACCCCGCCATGATCGTCACCTGGCTTGCCGGGCTGTATCTCGCCTGGGCCGGCCATTGGTTCACGTTCGGCTGGCTGCACGTAAAACTGGCAATGGTCCTGGCGATGTCCGCGGTCCACGGCTTTTTTTCCCGCTGGCTCAAGGATTTCGCGGCCGACCGGCGTCCCCACAATCAGAAATTCTTTCGGATTATCAATGAGGTGCCGACCGTCTTGATGATCATCATCGTCATCATGGTGATCGTGAAACCGTTCTAGGCAAGATTTCAGGCAGGAACGTGAACGATCGCTCAGCGCTTCGGCTTGCGGAGTGGAAAGCGATTTTCTATATTATCGATATCCCACCCAACGCAGGCGGATGTGGTTGTGTCTGAGCTCTTTGAAGGCCGGACACCGCATCAGGTTTGAAGCCCCCACCGGCACTTAACCTTGCCAGACCTGCGGACCTTACCTTCTCGCGTCCGCATTTCAGAGCCTCCTCGCACCCCCTCTCCCAGGTACCCCACAGGACCACCCCAATGCGGGAAATTAAACTCGAAGACCTCAAGTCCAAAACGCCGGCCGAGCTCGTCTCGTTCGCGGAGGAGAATGGGGTCGAGAACGCCAGCACGATGCGCAAGCAGGAACTGCTGTTCGCCATCCTCAAGCAGCTCGCGCTCGCCGAGACCGACATCGTCGGCCAGGGCGTCGTCGAGGTGCTCTCCGACGGCTTCGGCTTCCTCCGCTCGCCGGATGCGAACTATCTGCCGGGCCCGGATGACATCTACGTCTCGCCCTCGCAGATCCGCCGTTTTGGCCTGCGCACCGGCGACACCATCGAAGGCCATATTCGCAGCCCGAAGGAGGGCGAACGCTATTTTGCGCTGCTGAAGGTCAACACGCTCAATTTCGAGGATCCGGAAAAGGCCAAGCACAAGGTCAATTTCGACAACCTCACGCCGCTGTTTCCGAATCAGCGTTTCCGCATGGAAATCGACGATCCGACGCGGAAAGACCTGTCTGCTCGCGTGATCGATATCGTCGCGCCGATCGGCAAGGGCCAGCGCGCGTTGATCGTCGCGCCGCCGCGCACGGGTAAAACCGTGCTGATGCAGAACATCGCGCACTCGATCGCGCACAACCATCCCGAATGCTATCTGATCGTGCTTCTGATCGACGAGCGTCCGGAAGAAGTCACGGACATGCAGCGCTCGGTGAAGGGCGAGGTCGTGTCGTCGACCTTCGACGAACCAGCGGTGCGCCACGTGCAGGTCGCCGAGATGGTGATCGAGAAAGCAAAGCGCCTGGTCGAGCATGGCCGCGACGTCGTCATCCTGCTCGATTCGATCACGCGCCTTGGCCGCGCCTACAACACCGTCGTGCCCTCATCCGGCAAGGTGCTGACCGGCGGTGTCGACGCCAACGCCCTGCAGCGTCCGAAGCGGTTCTTCGGCGCCGCCCGAAATATCGAGGAGGGCGGCTCGCTGACCATCATTGCGACCGCGCTGGTCGATACCGGCAGCCGCATGGACGAAGTCATCTTCGAAGAGTTCAAGGGCACCGGTAACTCCGAGCTGATCCTCGACCGCAAGGTTTCGGACAAGCGGACCTTCCCGGCGATCGACATTTCGCGCTCCGGCACCCGCAAGGAAGAGTTGATCACCGATCCGCTGGTCCTGAAGAAGATGTACGTGCTCCGCCGCATCTTGAACCCGATGGGTACGATGGACGGAATCGACTTCCTGCTCGACAAGCTGCGCTCGACCAAGAGCAATTCGGAGTTCTTCGACTCCATGAACACCTGAGCCAGGGTGCAGCAAAAGATCAAAGGGCGCCTCCGGGCGCCCTTTTTCGTTGTGCGGCTTTGCTGCGGGGAAAGCGCAGCATAACGGACGTCCGGGTGCTGAATTCGAATTTCTCGTAAGCTGTTGATATATCTAGATAATGATTGACTTCTTACCTGCTGAAAATGCCTCAGGCCAGGAAAAGCCGAGGCTTATGTTGCGTTGCAATATAGATTTTGTTGCGGGTCAGGCCGCAGCAAAATCGTTTCGAGTGGCCCGGAAGGAGCCGTTTGCCTTTTCTTGGCCAGCCGGACAAATAGGCCATGCACCCGCGAGACCAGACCATCTTCGCACTGTCGTCCGGCCGCCCGCCGAGCGCGATCGCCATCGTGCGCGTCTCGGGTCCACAAGCCGGTCAGGTCCTGACGGCGCTCTCAGGCAGGCTGCCGGCACCACGGCAAGCGAGTCGCAGGCTGCTCCGTGACGGCGTGGGCCACCCGATCGACGATGCGGTCGTGCTTTGGTTTCCGGGACCGGGGACGGCAACGGGCGAAGACGTCGCGGAATTTCACGTCCATGGCGGCCGCGCAGTGCTTGCCGCGCTTCTCGCTGCCATTTCGGAAATTAAGAATACACGGGTGGCTGAACCCGGCGAGTTTACACGGCGCGCGTTCGAAAACGGCAAGCTCGATCTCACCGAGGCCGAGGGCCTCGACGATCTCATCCATGCCGACACCGATCGCCAACGTCGCCAGGCGCTGCGGCAGTTGCAGGGCCTGCTCGGCGATCGCGCACGCGACTGGCGCGAGCGTATCATCGAGGCCTCGGCGCTGATCGAGGCCGGAATCGATTTTTCCGATGAAGGCGATGTGCCGGCGGAATTACGGGCGCCAGCGGTGAAAGCGATCAAGGCTCTGCATGATGAAATTGCAAAAGTCCTTGCGGCACAGGGACATTCGGAGCGCCTGCGCGACGGCCTCGTGGTTGCGATCGCAGGCGAGCCGAATGTCGGCAAGTCGACCCTGATGAATCAGCTCGCCCGCCGCGAGGTCGCGATCGTCTCGCCGCATGCCGGGACGACGCGGGATGTCATCGAGGTGCAGCTCGATCTCGACGGCTATCCGGTGACGGTGATCGACACGGCCGGCATCCGCGAGACGGATGATCCGGTCGAGCAGGAGGGCGTCCGCCGCGCGCGGGCACGGGCTGAGGATGCCGATTTGGTGCTGTGGTTGGTGGAGGGGGAGCGCGTTGCCGATCCGGGTACGATTTGGGCACTTCGGAAAACCGGAGGCGGTGGTGGGCCGGCCGGCTCGGTCTGGATCGTGCGCAACAAGATCGACTTGGGGGCAGCCGGGCCTCAGGGCGAGTTCGGGATCTCGGCGAGCCGGGGCGACGGCATTCCTGAGCTGGTCGATGCTCTCGTAAAATTTGCCTCGGAGTTTTTCGGAGCCACCGAGGGCGCGATGGTGACTCGGGCCCGGCAACGGGATCTGTTGAGCCGGGCAGCGGACAGCTTGCGCCGGAGTCTGGACCTTGTAGAAGAGGGCGAAGAGCTCGCGGCTGAGGAGCTGCGGGCCGCCTCCTATGCTCTGGGCCGGCTGCTTGGCCGGGTCGACGTCGAGGACGTCCTCGGGGCCATCTTCCAGGAATTCTGTATCGGAAAGTAGCGCTAGTTCTTCAATGTAGAACTAGCGCTTGTTCCATTGTTTGTGTTTCACGTGAAACGAGCCGAATGGAACAAGCTCCAGCCTGTTTCACGTGAAACACTTGAGCCGGCTGGCCTCGCGGCCGGTTCCGGGTCCGCTCCGTGAGACCGGACGTCCTCCCCAGATTTCGCGACCCTCGTCCGCGCCACACCGCCAACTCTCGCTGTTTCACGTGAAACAGCAACGCATTCCCTACTGTGCATGGGGTTGTTTTCACGAACCCATCCCTGCGCCCATCGACCCCCGT
>Ga0207671_10006933_pt1 | contig 9977 bp, 7 predicted proteins | sample KBSC24metaG_FD_184352 | JGI IMG/M metagenome (GOLD analysis project Ga0207671, IMG submission 184352) | Corn rhizosphere microbial communities from Kellogg Biological Station, Michigan, USA - KBS C2-4 metaG (SPAdes) (version 2) | ecosystem: Host-associated > Plants > Roots > Rhizosphere > Soil... | reverse complement strand
TGGCAACCAAAGATACTACTTACACCGGCCTGCAACGCAGACCAAAGAACAGTTTCCAGTTCTCCGCCGGCGTACGTCCCTTCAAAGGTATGTTCATCAGCAGCAGCCTCCAGGTGACAGGCAGCCGTTTCGATTACGGTTATACGCCCACCTTTCAGAAAATTACGGTCAACCTGGGTAGTTATGCCTTGTGGAATGCCTATGCAGAATACCAGATCCCCGGGAATGACCTCAGCATCTTCGTAGACATAAAGAACATCACCAACAAAACGAATTATTACGAAGCGTACGGATACAGTGTACAGGGTACTAATCTGACAGCAGGAGTACGCATTAAATTGTAACTTACAGGAGCCCGGGCATTATCTGTCCGGGCTCTATAAAAAAACGACATGAAAGCCTGTTCCTTTCTTCCCGCCGCAACAAAAATGATCTATGACATGGGTCTGCAGCACCTGCTGCATGGCGTAACCTTCGAATGCCCGCCCGAAGCAGCTGGCAAACCCGTGCTGGTACGTTGCATGCTGGAGGGGAAACAGTACAGCAGCGAAGAGATCGACAGGATCTTCTCCGCCTCAAAAGCACAGGGAAAAAGCCTTTATTACGCGGAGGAGGGATTGCTGCAAGCCATTGCTCCGGACGTCATCTTCACACAGGATGTCTGCGACGTCTGTCAGATCGATACGGTATGCACGGCAGCAGCCATTGCCCGGCTGGAAAAAACACCGGAATTGATAGCGCTGACACCGTCCAGCCTGGAAGATGTCTTTCAGACAGCAGTACGTATAGCTACAGCATTGGGGCAGGAAGAAGCGGCCTACCGGCATCTTGCCGTCCTGCAGCAGCGCATCGATCACATCATTGATGAATTGCGCCGCCATAAAGCTCCCCACCGGCGGGTGATGATCATGGAATGGATAGAGCCTGTATACAACTGCGGTCACTGGATACCCGACCAGGTGGCTTATGCGGGCGGGATCGATATGCTCTCGAATCCTTCGGGAGACAGCATTGTTACTCCCTGGAAAAAGATCGTGCGCTACGATCCGGAAGTGCTGGTGATCGCACCTTGCGGTTTCAAGACCGGCCGGGCTGCCGAAGAGCTGCACCTGCTGCAATCCCAACAGGGCTGGCATGATCTCCGGGCCGTAAGAAATGAGGCGGTATACCTGGCGGACTATGACCTGTTTACCCAGCCAAGTCCCGGTACCCTGACAGATGGTATCGAACTGCTGGCCGCCCTTTTTCATCCCGGCATATTCAGTATACCCGAAAGATTACGATCCAAATATCGCTGGGTAGCCGGCAAAACTCCGCAACATGTGTAAACATGAAGAAAAATATTGTCCCCGCTGCCGCGCAGCATTTGAATGTAAAGTGGGAGATGTTACGCAATGTCAGTGCTACGGCGTCCGGTTGTCACCTGAAGAACGGAGCTTCATAGAAGGCAGATACCAGGATTGTCTCTGCCGTAAATGCCTGGATGAGTTACAGCAACGGCCCCGTCTCATTTTTATCACCGGAGGAGCCCGCAGCGGCAAAAGCCGTCATGCCCAGGAGCTTGCGTTGCAGTGGAGCGATAACCCCGTGTATGTAGCGACGGCCAGGCAATTTGATGAAGAGTTCAAACAGCGCGTCCGCCGTCATCAGCAGGAGCGGGACCATCGCTGGACCTCCCTGGAAGAGGAAAAATATCTCAGCCGCCTGGACCTGGCAGGAAAAGTGGTGGTCATCGACTGTATCACCTTATGGCTGACAAATTTTTTTATCGACCTGCGGTATGATGTAGATGCCTGCCTGGAAGCCTGCCGGGAAGAGATAGATACGTTGTGCAGGCAGAATGCCCTGCTGCTGATCGTCAGTAATGAGATCGGCATGGGCGTACACGCAGAGACCGAGATGGGAAGGAAGTTCACCGATCTGCAAGGCTGGATGAATCAGTACATTGCATCCAGGGCAGCAACAGTCCTTCTGATGGTGAGTGGTATCCCGCTAACCGTAAAAAAACAGCCATGAGCATTAAAGCTTATATGAACTGGAGCGGAGGAAAGGACTCTTCACTTACTTTACACAGGATACTGGAAGATCCCGGCTATCGTATAGATAGCCTGCTTACCAGCTTCAATACGACACATGACCGGGTATCCATGCATGGTGTGCGTAGACAGCTGCTGGAAGCCCAGGCCGAATCCATCGGGCTTCCCCTGCAAACCATAGAACTCCCCGAACAACCGGGAATGGGAGAATATGAAGAGGCCATGCGGGAAAAAGTACACTCATTAAAAGAAAGGGGCTGTACACATGCCGTCTTTGGGGATATTTTTTTGGAAGACCTGAGACGCTACAGGGAAGAAAAGTTGGAAAACATGGGAGTGACCAGTATCTTCCCACTATGGAAGACACCTTCTTCAGTGCTGATGCAGGAGTTCCTGGAAAAGGGATTTAAAGCCACCGTCGTATGTGTAAGTACGCGGTGGCTGGACAAAAGTTTTTGTGGAAGGGTCATCGGTGAGGCTTTTCTGAAAGACTTGCCAGCGGATGTAGATCCGTGTGGAGAGAATGGCGAGTATCACTCGTTTGTTTTTGAAGGCCCCATTTTTAAGCATCCCATCCCTTTTGAAAAAGGAGAGATTATTTCTAAAGAATACAAAGGGCCGGAAGGTCCTGCAAACTTTTATTTCTGTGACCTCAATTACTACAACAGCAACCGGATTGCGGCAAACATTGCAAGGACGCATTGACAGTAAGACAAAACCGATAGGCGCCCTGGGCCGGCTGGAAGACCTGGCGCTGCAAATAGGCATGATCCAGGGAACTGCCCATCCACGGCTAAACCTTCCGCATATCGTTGTATTTGCGGGAGACCATGGCATTGCCGCCACGGGTCTGGTGAACCCCTATCCTCAGGCAGTGACGGCCCAGATGGTCCTGAATTTTATCCATGGGGGCGCCGCCATCAATGTATTTTGCCGGCAGCACGGAATGGGTCTGCGGGTAGTGGATGCAGGTGTAAACTTTGATTTTGAAGAACCTGCTCTCATCCACGAAAAGATCGGTTACGGCACACGCAACTACCTGGAAGAGGACGCGATGAGCCGGGAAGAGGTCGTAAAAGCCATGGAGGCAGGGAAAAAGATCGTGCGTCAGCTGCATGAAGAAGGCTGTAACTGTATTGGGCTGGGTGAGATGGGTATCGGCAATACTTCCTCCGCCTCGCTGATCATGAGCTTTGTCACAGGCATCCCCGTGGAGGAATGCTGCGGACGTGGGACAGGGGCAAGCGATCAGCAGCTGGAGACAAAAATTGCCACTCTCGTCTCCGTCAGGGAAAAACATGCTCCTGCAATAACCGTGTCGCCCGATGCCGTCACCATTCTGCAGCATGTAGGAGGGTTCGAGATAGCCATGATGACAGGCGCTTACCTGCAGGCAGCCGATCTAAAGATGGTGATCCTGGTAGACGGCTTTATCACGACGTCGGCCCTGTTGCTGGCGGCCATGCTGGCCCCGGAAGTAAAAGATCATTGCATATATTCCCACACCAGCGGCGAGCGTGGGCATCTGCGGATGCTGGAATACCTGGATGCCCGGCCTTTACTGAACCTGGGCATGCGGCTGGGTGAAGGGACGGGGGCCGCAATGGCCTATCCTATCGTACAGTCAGCCTTGGCATTTTTACGGGAGATGGCTTCATTCGAGTCGGCCGGCGTAAGCAGGAGTGAATAAAGATATATATGACAAAACAGTGGAAGATATTCCTGACGGCCATCATGTACTTCACCCGGATAAGGGTCCCAAAGAACATCGGGCATGAGCCGGAATACCTCGACAAAGCTCCTATGTATTTTCCCCTGGTGGGCTGGATCGTAGGGGGTATTTCCGTCCTGGTATTTCTTGTGTTTTCCCGCCTGGTATCGTCGGACACCGGCATTTTCGCTTCCATGATCGCCGGACTGCTGGCGACCGGGGCCTTTCACGAGGATGGCTTTGCGGACGTATGCGACGGATTTGGGGGCGGCTGGACCAAAGAAAAGATACTGCTCATCATGAAAGACAGCCGGGTCGGCGCCTTTGGCGTCATTGGATTGATCGTCATGCTGGGCGGCAAATTCCTGTTGTTACGGGAGCTGCCTTCCTTTACACCGGAGCTCAACCGCCCTGTCCGCCTGATCTTTTACAATTACCGTTATTTCATCGGTGCGGTGATCACGGCCCATAGCCTCAGCAGGCTGATGCCGGTCATCACAATGCAATGGATGCCCAATGTGACGGACCCCGAACATAACAAGTCCAGGCCGGTGACCAACCGAAAACTCCCGGCAGGCGAATTGCTTGCAGCCATTTTATTCGGAATATTGCCACTGGTGTTTTTCCCCTGGCCTTTCTGGCTGGTGATCCTTCCCGCCGCCTGGGCTGCCTATGAACTGGCAAAATATTTTAAAAAATGGATTGGCGGCTATACAGGAGACTGTCTGGGCGCCATGCAGCAGGTGACGGAAATAGCCGTTTATCTGGGATGGATCATTGTGTGGAGGTATATTGTATGAGTGATATTTATTTGATACGGCATACTACTCCTGCGGTAGCCAAAGGTATCTGTTATGGACAGACGGACCTGGATGTCACGGAAAGTTTTATGGATGAGGCAGCCCTCATCCGGCAGCACTTGCCGGCGAACTTCTCATCGGTATATAGCAGTCCGTTGCAGCGTTGTGCCCGGCTGGCAGCTCATTTGTTCCCTCAACATCCTATCCGGCTTGATCCCCACCTGATGGAGATCCATTGTGGAGAATGGGAAATGCGGGGATGGGACGATCTGCCCAAAGAGGTGGTCGACCCATGGATGAAGGATTTTGTACAGATAAGAATACCCGGGGGAGAAAGTTACCTGGACCTGCATCGACGGGTGACGGGATGCTTCCTTAATATATGTAACAGCCGGCTCGCTGGCGACGGCACAGCCACAGCCATTGTAGCGCATGGCGGGGTCATCCGCAGTATCCTCTCTCATATCACAGGCACGCCATTGATAGATAGCTTCAAAGTATTTTCCCTCCATTACGGATGTGTGATACGTATATATGGGCAGCCGGAAGACCTGCGCTATGAAATATTATCCAACCTGCCGCCTCCTGAAAAAGAACAGCACAAGCCAAGAGCTTTTACTAATTTTTTAGCGTAATTTTGCTGGCCATTGCCGGAAAGATACTCTGGTAATTGGGTAATTTTTTATCTGGTCCTGTAGTACAATGGATAGTATAAGGGTCTCCGAAGCCCTGGATTCCAGTTCGATTCTGGACGGGACCACCATTATTTCAACCACCCTGCCAGCACTGATTAATAGCTGTTTAAGCTTACTTTCTTGCAATTTTGTTAAAATGTGTTAATTTCACTGCGAAATAATGTCGCATCGCATAGCACCATTATTTCCTTCATTAATCCGGTTCCCCTTCGGAATCTACTGTCAACATACATTAACCAAACTATAGTCACATGATAGTCACAAACCCCCATATCTTTTAATACGTCTTTTTATTGCGCTACTATCAGGATCTGCCGGCATCGGTGGGCATCCGGTAGCAGCTATTGTATTGTCAACACTAAATCATCACATTAAATCAGAAAGCTTATGAGAAAACTCTCAATTTTATGCACCCTTATCCTGCTTTGCAGTCAGATATGGGCGCAGACCCGGACAGTTACCGGTAAAGTCACAGACGAACGCGGAACCCCCATTGCAAATGCGACAGTGCAGGTCAAAGGAGGTAATAAAGGGACTTCTACCGACGAACAGGGTAATTTCACCATTTCCGTCGGCTCCAAAGCAGTTCTCCTCGTTTCTTCAATAAATTTTACCACGCAGGAGATACGGAATCTATCCGCTGTTCCGCTTGTCATTGTATTGACACCTGGAAAAAATGAATTGGCCGAAGTAGTTGTGGTGGCCTACGGTACCCAGAAAAAGACCAATGTCACCGGCGCGGTAGCCTCGATCAAGGGCAACATCATAGAAGACAGGCCTGTCGCCTCTGTGGACAGAGCGCTGCAAGGTCTTGCGGCAGGTGTGCAGGTCTCCTCCGCCAACGGTCTCCCCGGAGCCGCCACAGATATCCGGATCAGGGGCATCGGCTCACTGACCGCCAGTTCTCAAAGTCCCCTTTGGGTCATCGACGGCAACGTCAACGCCTTACAGGGAGATCTCACGACCAATACAACTTCTGCCAATGCCCTGAGCACATTGAACCCGGATGATATCGAAAGCATCTCCATATTGAAGGATGCTTCCGCTACTGCTCTCTACGGATCCCAGGGAGCTAACGGGGTGATCATCGTCACCACCAAAAGCGGCAAGGCAGGCAGAACAAAGGTCAATCTCTCGACGGAAATAGGCAAGAACAGCGTTGCTTTTACCAATAGCAGGAACAGACCCGTGAATACACAGCAATACAAGACATTGCTCCGGGAATCTTTGATCAACTCGGAACTGGCTCCTGATATTGACAGCGCCGACCGCCTGATCCTTGATCCCGTCAATGGTTACGGATTGGCTCCCGGTTGGGACAAGACCAATACGGACTGGATCAAGGTGGTCACCCATACGGGCGACCAGCAACAGTACAATCTGAGCCTGAGCGGCGGTAACGAAAAGACCCAATATTTCGCTTCCGGCGGATACTTCAACCAGAACGGTACGACCATCGAGACTTATTTCAAAAGGTATAACGGCAACCTTTCCCTGACAAACAAGGTAAATGATCATGTCACCATAAGGGGAGGCATCAGCGGCAGCACCAGCCTGCAGTTAGCCCCTCCGGGAGGCTCGGCCTACTCCAGTCCCGTGAGTGACGCCTTCTTCCTTCCCCCTTATTACTCTCCGTATAACGCCGATGGAACACTCAAATACCATGATCCCGAAGGTCAGTTCGCGGAGGGCTCCAATTACAATCCGCTCGTAACGGCAGCGTGGAATAAATATCGCGACCGGCAGACGAATTTCAGGGGTTATATCACAGGGGAATACCAGATCCTTCCCAACCTGAGGTTCAAAAGCAATTATAGTGGTGAATACCTGGACATCGACGAATATTCCTATTGGAACCCGTTGTACGGTGATGGATCTTCGTATGGCGGTTTAGGACAGGCCAACGATCGGAAGATCTTCAACTGGACCTGGACCAACCAGTTCAACTATCGCCTGAACATCACCAGCGAGAAGGATATCTACCTGGACCTGCTGGCCGCAACGGAAGCGCATAAGCAAATCAATAACTACCTGCAGGCGACCGGTCAGGCCTTTCCCGCTACAGTGGCATTGATCTATCTGGCTAACTCAGGTAAACCGACATACGCCTATAACGCTCCTACGACCATGGCCATCAATTCCTATTTTGGAAGTGGTACCCTGAACTATAAGGACCGCTACGTCCTGTCAGGCAGCTATCGCCGGGACGGATCCTCCATCTTTGCCGCAGGTCATAAATGGGGTGGGTTCTTCTCCGTGGGTGGCACCTGGAACATTACTGAGGAAGAGTTCTTCAAATCTTCCGCCCCGATAGTCAGCCTGTTAAAGCTCCGCGCTTCCTATGGCGGTACAGGAAATACCAGCGGCTTTGATTTCTATCGGGCAACGCCTGCCTATGCATATAGCCAGTCCAATGCATATGCAGGTAACGCAGGCAGCTTTCCCGACAACGTAGGGAATAAAGATCTCACCTGGGAAAAGATCTATCAGACAGACATCGGTCTGGATTTCGGACTGTGGAAAGACCGTCTGACCGGTACGATCGATTACTACAACAAGGAATCGAGGGACCTGCTGATCAACGTTCAGCTGTCGCCCACTGCGGGCTTCTCCTGGAACAGCAACAACAAAGGACAGCTGACGAACGTGGGAAGGATGTACAACCGTGGCTTTGAGCTTAGCCTGACCGGCAGGCCCATCTCCACGCGTGACTTTAGCTGGGATGTCAGCTTCAACATTTCGCACAATACGAACAAGGTCACCAAATTGTATAACCACGCTCCCATCTCCTATAATACCCGGTTCAACATCACGGAAGGGCACAACATTTACGAGTTTTACACCCGCAAATGGGCCGGCGCGGACCCCGCCAACGGAGATCCGCTGTGGTATGCCGATTCCACCGGAAAGACTACAACCAACAACTCGGCGATCGTTCCGCTGCAGATGACAGGCAAGACGGCTATGCCCAAGTATTTTGGTTCTCTCACGAACACCTTTACTTACAAAGGCATCTCACTGTCGGCCCAGTTCTATTATAACTTTGGCAACTATGTCTACTCCACCTGGGAAAATTATTTCTCCAGCGAAGGACAAAGATTACCGAATATGGGTCAACTGACCAATGAGTTACGGTCATGGAAGAAACCGGGAGATAAAACAGACATACCGAGAATATTAGCTGGCGGCAACAAGTCATCCAACCGTCCTTCCACTCGTTACCTGTACAAAGGAGATTACATCCGTCTGCGCGATATCCAGGTCGGCTATTCCTTACCTAAGAGCTTGCTGGATAGGGCAAAGATCTCCAGCCTCATGGTTTACGTAAGAGGCACCAACCTGTTGACCTTTGCAACAGACAAGAATATCGGTATCGACCCCGAGCTGGGCAGCCAGGGTATCGCCGATCTGCAGGTGTTCATGCCTAAATCCGTTACAGCCGGGATAAAGATTGGCCTTTAGAAGATTTCTAAACAAAAAACAAAGTCATTATGAAGCATACAATAAATAAGATACTTTTAGCTGTGAGCATTCCGGCGATGCTGCTGGTATCCTGCTCAAAGAAATTTCTTGATGAGAACGACCAGAGCAAGCAACCGACCGATCAGGCATTGAAAGACGCATCCGCTATGCAGACGGCATTGAATGGCGCCTATGCATTTTTGCGGAATACAAGCCTCTACGGTAGGGACTTCCCCATCATCGGCGATCTGATGGCGGATAATATCTTCATCGAAGTAAGTAACTCCGGACGCTATCTGACCCAGTTCCAATACAACGTGGCCTCTTCGGATGCGGTTCCCGATGGAGGTTGGAACTATGGCTATGGCGGTATTCTCGCCGCCAACCAGATCATCGATTCCAAGGTCACCGGCACCGACGCGATCAAAGCACAAGCTTATGCCATCCGTGCCCTGCTGTATTTCAAATTGATCAACATCTATGCCCGTCCCTATACGGACAATCCCAATGGTCCCGGGATACCGCTGATCCTGCATTACAATCCCTATCTGTTGCCGACAAGGGATTCTACATCGAAAGTGTACGCCCAGATCGTCAGCGATCTGAAGGCCGCTTTCCAGGCTGCGCCGGACTATTCGAGCTCCATCACGTTGAGCAAATATGCCATCGAAGGGTTGCTGGCAAGGGTCTACCTGTACATGGGTGATAACGCCAATGCTAAGGCTGCCGCCCTGGATGTGATCAACAACAGCGGCTTCACCATGGTGAATACAGCCACAGCTTACGGTTCATTCTGGAGCACTGCCGGCGAACAAAAGAACAAGTCGGAAGTCATGTTCGAAGTAGACGTAACGTCGGAAAACAACAATGGTCCCGATGACCTGGGAGGGTTCTATCTCGACGGCTACCAGGACGTATATGTTTCCAAACAGCTGGTCGACCTGTACAGTGCCACCGATATCAGGAGAGCTGTACTGTGGGATAGTGTGACGAAATCAGGAGCACCGGCAGTCATCGGAGCAAAATATCCGAATGGCGCCAGCACCTCAGACAGGGACAACCTGAAAGTCATTCGCCTGGCGGAAGTATACCTCATTGCCGCTGAAGCTTCTCTTCCCGATGAAACGGAAGCCAGGAAATACCTGAACGAGCTGATGTCCTATCGTGATCCTTCCTTTGGAGGATACGCGTCCACCGGCACGCAGCTGTTACAGGATATCGTGACGGAAAGAAGAAAAGAGCTTGCCATGGAAGGCGACCGTCTCTTCGACCT
>Ga0207671_10006923_pt1 | contig 9993 bp, 11 predicted proteins | sample KBSC24metaG_FD_184352 | JGI IMG/M metagenome (GOLD analysis project Ga0207671, IMG submission 184352) | Corn rhizosphere microbial communities from Kellogg Biological Station, Michigan, USA - KBS C2-4 metaG (SPAdes) (version 2) | ecosystem: Host-associated > Plants > Roots > Rhizosphere > Soil... | reverse complement strand
CTCGCCTATGTCGCCTCGGTCCAGCGGGGGCCTGCCCCGTTCTGGTACGGGATCGAGGTGTCCGGACGCGCGGCGCGGCTGGGCGGCGACGACGATGCGGCACCCGCCGGCCAACATTATGTCGGACCGAGCGTGACCTATCGCGGCGACCGTTCCGGCCTGGAGATCGGCCTGGCGTGGATTGCGCGGGTGGCCGGCGACGGGGCGCCCTCGGGCCCGCGGGTGTTCGCCCAGCTCGACTTCTGAACAGCGCTCGTCGGCGCTTACCGTTGCAACCCGAAATCCGTAGCAGCGCGTCGCAGGGTGGATTGCCCTGAGGCAATGCGGCGCCTATGGGCGGCGCCAGATTAACCCATGGCAAACTGGTTTTCCTCTCGCCGGACCAAGGTCCGGCTCGCGGCGGTGCTGACGCTCGCCATCGTTGCAGCGGTGGTCGCATGGCGCGCCCCGCAGAAGCGCGATCCCGGCTGCGTGTCCGGGCGCCAGGAGGAGCGGGATCAAAGCGGCAAGGTGGTGCGTATCCGGCACACCGAATGCCTGCGTTGAGCCGCATGTCCTCCCAGCTTTGTCATCACCCCGTCACAAGCCATCCGCAAAGGCGCTAACATCATGGCGACGCTAGCAATGGACCAGGCTCCGTCGGCAGAATTGCCGCGAAGTCCCCGATTCACCGATAAAACCCACCCCATAGCCAAGCTCCTCTTCGTCGCCATCCTGGTGGGCGGCCTGGCCTTTGCCGGGTGGAGCATCGTCGTCGACACGCGCGAGGCGGGCGAGCAGCTGGCACTTGGTGTGTTCGCGTTCCTGGGGCTCGCGCTGGTGATCGCGCTGGGATTCGAGTTCGTCAACGGCTTCCACGATACCGCCAATGCGGTGGCGACCGTGATCTACACCAACTCGATGCCGGCCCAGCTGGCGGTGATCTGGTCGGGTTTCTTCAATTTCCTCGGCGTGATGACGTCGAGCGGCGCGGTCGCCTATGCGATCGTCACGCTGCTGCCGGTGGACCTGATCCTCAACGTCGGATCGGTCGGCGGTTTCGCGATGATCTTCGCGCTGCTGCTCGCCGCGGTGCTGTGGAACCTGGCGACGTGGTATGTCGGCCTGCCCAATTCCTCCAGCCATGCGCTGATCGGATCGGTGCTGGGCGTCGGCTTCGCCAACCAGCTGATCCTCAGCGGGTCGCGCGGCGGCACCGCCGGCGTCGACTGGAGCCAGGCGACCAAGGTGTTCTCGGCGCTGTTCTGGAGCCCGCTGATGGGCTTCGCCTGCGCGCTGCTGCTGATCGTCGTGATGCGCGTCGCGCTTTCCAAGCGGAAGACGCTGTTCCGGGCACCCGAAGGCGATGCGCCGCCGCCGCACGGCATCCGCGCGCTGCTGATCGGCACTTGCACCGCGGTCTCGTTCTTCCACGGATCGAATGACGGCCAGAAGGGCATGGGGCTGATCATGCTGATCCTGATCGGCTGTGCCCCCACCGCCTATGCGCTCAACCGCACGCTGCCGACGAGCGCCACCGCGGCCTTCGTCCAGACCTCGCACGCAGCCACGGCGGTGTTCGACGCCCGCAGCGGCAGCGCGACGCAGACGCCGGCCCAGGCGCGCACGACCCTCACCGATGCGCTGCAGCACCGCAAGGCCGAGGGAACGAAGGTCTATGCCGCGCTCGAGGCGCTGTCCCAGTCGCTGACCGAGCAGGTCGCCAGCTATGGCTCGCTGAGCAAGGTGCCTGCGCGCGCGAGCTCGAACATCCGCAACGACATGTATCTCGTGCTGGACACCAGCAAGCTCGCGACCAAGAAGCCGGAGGGCTTCAAGCCGGACGAGCTGAAGGCGCTGAAGGCCTATCAGGACAGCCTGGAGAGCGGCACGCGCTTCATTCCGCTGTGGGTGAAGATCGTCGTCGCGCTGGCGCTTGGCCTGGGCACGATGATCGGCTGGAAGCGGATCGTCGTCACCGTCGGCGAGAAGATCGGCAAGCAGCACATGACCTATGGCATGGGCGCCGCCGCCGAGATCGTCGCCGCCGCGACAATCATGGGGGCCGATCATCTCGGCGTCCCCGTGTCTACCACGCATATCCTGTCGTCGGGCGTGGCGGGCGCGTCGGTCGGCAGCGGCGCGGGGCTGCAGGCGCGGACGATCCGCAACATGGCGCTCGCCTGGCTGATGACGCTGCCCGCGGCGATGCTGCTGTCGGGCGGGCTCTACTGGCTGATGCTCACCGGCATCCGCCTCTTCGGCATCCACTGATCGGAAGGGCGGGACCTGGGTCCCGCCCTCTTCGCATCAGCCGCGCAGCAGATCGTGCGCGGCGAGGTGCAGGCTGGCCCGCACGCCGGTGGTATCGGCGCGGAGATCCGCCTTCACATGATCGACGGGGTTGTAGGCGGCGACCAGCACGCCCGCGAGCAGGCTGAACACGGCCGCATAGACCAGACGCTTGATGGGCGATTCGCGCATATCCGACTCCCTATTTCCGGTGCAACGCGTGCAGGGGTTCGATACCGTGCCGAAACTGTCGCCTCGCTGAACGCGGCTTGACCCGCGCGATAACTGGCCCGAGGGAGGCGGCCGGAGGATCGCACATGGCCCATGCCGCCACGCCCGCCTCCCACCGCCGCATCCTGTTCGCGAGCCTGGTGGGGACGTCGGTCGAGTTCTACGATTTCTATATCTACGCGACGGCGACGGCGCTGGTGTTCGGCCCGCTGTTCTTCCCCGCGCAGGAGCCGTGGCTGCAACAGGTCGCGGCCTATGCGAGCTTCAGCGTCGCCTTCTTCGCGCGGCCACTGGGCGGGCTGGTGTTCGGCCATTTCGGCGACCGGCTCGGGCGAAAGTCGACCCTGGTCGCCTCGCTGATGCTGATGGGCGCCTCGACCGTGCTGATCGGTTGCCTGCCTGGACATGCGGTGATCGGCTGGGTCGCGCCGCTGCTGCTCTGCCTGCTCCGCTTCGGCCAGGGGCTGGGGCTGGGCGGCGAGTGGGGCGGGGCGAGCCTGCTGGCGGTGGAATATGCGCCCAAGGGCTGGGCGTACCGCTATGGCAGCTTCCCGCCGCTCGGCGCGCCGGTGGGCTTCATCGCCGCCAATGGCCTGTTCCTGCTGCTGGGCGCCTTCCTCACCGACGACGCGTTTCGCGATTGGGGTTGGCGCCTGCCGTTCCTGGCGAGCGCCGCGCTGGTCGGCCTGGGCCTGTGGGTGCGCCTGCGCATCGCCGAGACTCCGGCCTTTGTCGAGGCGGCCGAGCATGCCCCCCCACCGCAGGTGCCGCTGGGCGTGCTGCTCCGCAACCATCTCGGTGCGACGCTGGCGGGGACGCTGGGTACGGTGGCCTGTTTCGCGCTTTTCTACGTCGCCACGCTGTTCGCGATCGGATTCGGCACCAAGACGCTCGGCTATCCGCGCGCGGCGTTCCTCGGCGCCGAGCTGGCCGCGATCCTGTTCATGGCACTGGGCATCGGCGTCGCCGGCTGGCTGGCCGACAAGCGCGGCGCGACGTTGGTGCTGGCGCTCGGCTGCGTCGCGATGGTTCCGCTGGGGCTGGCGATGCCGGTGCTGCTGGTGCCGGGCTCGCTGGGGGCCGTGTTCGTCTGGCTGGCCGCGGGGCTGTTCGTGATGGGCTTCGTCTATGGACCGCTAGGGGGCTGGCTGCCCAGCCTGTTCCCGGCGCAGGTCCGCTATACCGGCGTGTCGGTGACCTTCAACCTGGGCGGCATCCTCGGCGGCGGGCTGACCCCGCTGATCGCGCAGACCTTGGTCGAGCGCGGCGGGATCGGCATGGTCGGCTGGTATCTGGCCGGCGCGGCGGGGCTGAGCCTGATCGGGCTGTTGCTCACCCGCCGCACCGGCTGAACTGTCAGGCGGGGCGGAGCAGGGTCAGCTTCGCCTTGCCGTAGACGCGGTCGGCATCGACGACGAACCCGGCGAGTTCGACATCCTCGGTCTTGCCCGTCTCGATGCTGATCCACGTGCCGGGGCCCGTCCAGCCGAGCCGGGCCAGCTTGTCGAGCGCGACGATGCCGGCGCCGGTGCCGTAGGGCGGGTCCATCAGGATCAGGTCGAGCGGCGCGCGGGCGGGGCCCAGTGCCATCACCGAACCCGGGCGGACATCGGTGCCCTTGGCGCCGAGCTTGGCGATATTGGCCTTGAGCGCGTCCAGCGCCGCGCGATCCTGCTCGACGAACATGCACGAGGCGGCGCCGCGCGACAGGGCCTCCAGCCCCAGCGCGCCCGAACCCGCGAAGAAGTCACCGACGGCCAGTTCCTCGAAGGTGCCGAGCCGCGAGGCGAGCATCGAGAACAGCGCCTCGCGGGTGCGATCGGCGGTGGGGCGGGTGGTGTCGCCCTTGGGCGCGGCGAGCGGACGGCCGCGCCAGTCTCCGGCAATGATCCGCATCAGCCGCGCCCCCGCGGCGGACGGCCGGGGCCGCCGGGTCGCTGCGGACGATCGCCACCGCCGCCGCCGGGCCGCGGCGTGCGCGGACGCTCGGACGTGGTGCTACCGCCGGGACGCGGCGTGCGAGGACCGCGCGGGCGCTCGCCCTCGTCGCCGCCAAAGCGCGAAGGGCGTGGCGTGCGATTGCGGTCGGTCGCGTCGCCGCGCTGCTGTGCTTGCCGCGGCCCGCGGGGACGCTCGCTTTCGTCGCCGCCGAAGCGCGAGGGTCGCGGCGCACGGTTGCGATCGGCAGAGCCGCCATCCGGCCGGGCAGCACGCGGACCGCGCGGACGATCGCCATCGGCACCGCCGAAGCGCGACGCGCCGGCGGTGCGGCCACGTTCTCCGGTCTCGCTACCGCGGGACCAGCTGCGCTCGCCGTCACGCGGCGTGCGGACGCGCTCAGCGCCCTGTTCACCACGCGCGTCGCGGCGGCCACGGGGGCGGTCGACGAGATCGCCGGCGCGCGGCTCGCGGGTGTCGCGGAAGGATTTGGCGCGGGCGGCGCGGGCGGGCTTGCCGATCCCGCCCTCAGACCCCTCGCGTACACCGAGCCGGCCACCGGTCCGCGGCCGCTCCTCACCGTCTTTCGGCTTGGCCTTGGGGGTGGCGCGGGCGGTAAACACCGGGCCCTTGGCCACCGGCACCGGCTTGGCAATACGGCGACGGCCCTCGGGCTCGACCTTGGCAGGCTTTTCCACCTGCTCGATCGCGCGCTGGCGGGTGGCGAACTGGAGGTTGGACGCCGCCTTGCCGCCGCCGGCCTTGCCCAGCACGGTGCGGAAGGTGATCAGATCGGCCTGGCGGATCTCGTCGACATCGCCCGCGGGCAGGTCGTTCAGGTAGAAGGGGCCGTATCGGGTGCGGATCAGGCGGCTGACCTGCAGGCCCAGGAACTCCAGCACGTTGCGGACTTCGCGGTTTTTGCCTTCGGTCAGCGTCATCTCGATCCAGAGATTGGCGCCGGTCCGCCGCTCGATATTGGCGTTGATCGGGCCATAGCGCACGCCCTCGATCTCGATGCCGAGCATCAGGTCCTCGAGCTGCTCCTGGCTCACCTGGCCGTAGGCGCGGGCGCGATAGGTGCGTTCGACGCCGCTCGCCGGCAATTCCATCTCGCGCTTGAGCTCGCCGTCGGTGGTGAGCAGCAGCAGCCCCTCGGTATTGAGGTCGAGTCGGCCGACGGGCATCACCCGCGGCAGGCCGTCGGGCATGCGGTCATAGATGGTGGGTCGGCCGGTGAAGTCGCGCTCGGCGGTGAGCAGGCCAGCGGCCTTGTGGTAGCGGAACAGGCGCGCAGGCGTCGCCGCCGCCACGGGATTGCCGTCGACGGTGACGCCGTGGAGCGAGGTGAGAATGGTCGCTGGGGTATCGAGCGTGGTGCCGTTGAGGGCGATGCGCCCCTCGGCGATCATCCGCTCGATCTCGCGCCGCGAGGCGATGCCGGCACGGGCGAGGAGCTTGGCGATACGCTGCGGCGTACCGGCGGTTTTGATAGGCTTGGAGTCAGACACCGCAGCGCTATAGCGATTTCGGCGGGGCTGGCAAAAATATATACGGTGCCACTTTGTGACTCGCGCGTTACGGGCTGTGCCAAGCGGTTGATTCGGGGGCCCAACGGGGATGTTGTTCGGAAGGAAGAAGCGGCGGATCGAACATCTGCTCGTCGTCGAGGACGAGCCGCTGGTGGCGTTCGATACCGAGCATTTCCTCCGCGAGTCGGGCTTCACCATCGTCGCCACCGTAGACTCGGTGGCGGATGCGACCCGGATCGTCGATTCGCACGAGGTGCTCGACATGGTGCTTGCGGACATCAACCTGGCGGACGGCAGCGGGATAGAGGTGGCGCGCGCTGCCTTTGCGCGCGGCATCCCGGTGCTGTTCGTGACCGGCGGCTGCCCGGCGGATGCACGGGCGCTCGCGGCGGGATGCCTCGCCAAGCCCTATGCGCAGCGTGACCTCGTGCTGGCGATCGATGCGATCGAGGCGGTGCTGGAAGGCGGCAAGATACCGCGCCGCCTGCCCAGCAGTTTCAACCTGTTCCTGGGCGGCTGACGCCGATCAGTGGACGAAAAGCGTCACCACCACCCCGGCCCAGGCGAAGACCGAGGCGAGCACCGCCAGCTTCGCGACCATTTCCTGCGGCGAGGCCTGCGTGGCGGCGGTAGCGGCGCGGGTGCGGGTACGGGACATGGCGAACTCCTTTGTACGACGCCGGCGTTATAGCACCCCTTCCTGAACAGAAGCCTGACCGAAGGGGCGAGTCGCACCGATTACCGGCATGTTGTCGCACGAAACCCACGCATCGACCGCATCGTGGAAAACGCGGACCCCCTGTTCGAGGCGTCCGAGCGTCACCTGCGCGATCGCGCCCGCTTCGAGGCCCTGCTGGGCGAGGGCGCAGGCGCGGAAATCCTCGGATGCGAACACGCCGCCATCGAGCAGCTCCCAGCTGCGCTCCCAATGGTCGCGCGCCTTGTCGGTGGCGGGGGCCTCGGGGATCAGCATGAAGTCCTCGACCCAGACCTCGTCGACCGCACGCGGCATCAACACCATCAGGTTGATATAGTCGGGGCTGACGGCGAGCACCGCGCCGGGAAACATCTGGTACGTATAGGTAATCGCCCCGCGCAAGGTCGGCCAATCCTCCGACTCGAGCGCCGCGATGCTGGCGGCGCGGCCGACGGCGGAGCGCTGGTGCGGACCGATGCGGTCGGCCGCGGAGATGCCGTCCTGGAAGAAGGGCGCGATGCTGCCCGCATGGAGGCGCTGGATGTGGTAGCTCTCGAGAAAGGCGTCCATCACCAGCTTCCAGTTGGCGGGTACGCGGTGGGTCCGACGGCGGAAGCAATGCTGGCCGGCGAGATCGAAGGCGGCGAAATCGTTCGCCAGTGTGTCGGCATGGGTGAAATCCGGGCCCTCGTCGAAGGCGAACCAGATCAGCCCGCCGGCCTCGTGGGTGGGCAGGCGACGCAGCGTGAACGCGGCCTTGTCGAGGCCGGGAAAGGCCTCGGCGCGTGGAATGCCGGCCAGGCGGCCGTCGAGCGTGTAGCTCCAGGCATGATAGGGGCAGACGAGGCGCGGCGCGGTCACGGCCTCGCACCCTTCCACAAGCCGCGTGCCGCGATGTCGGCAGACGTTGAGGAAGACATGCGCGGTGCCATGCTTGTCGCGGGTGATCAGCAGCGGCTTTCCGAAGCCGTCATGCGGCACCGCCATGCCGGGCTCGGGCAGCAACGCCGAGGGCGCGAGGACGAGGGGGGCGCGATCGAAGATGCGCGCGCGCTCGGCGGCAAAGCGTTCAGACGAGGTGTAAACGCTTGCGTCGACGTGGCTGATCGGGCCCGCACCCGCGTCGCCACCCTGCGCCAGCATCGCCGCCAGCGCGCGCTGGCCCTGGGTCGGTGCGTTCATCCTTCCTCTCCGTCGCTTTTCCGCTAGTGTCGCGCGTCCTGAAGCGGGGAGCAAGGCATGGCGGGTACGGAACGGCTGGAAGGCGAACGGCGGCGCGGGTTTGCGGCGACGATGGGGCCGTATCTGCGGCCGCGTCCGATCGCGGCATTGCTTCTGGGCATTTCGAGCGGCTTTCCGCTGGCGCTGCTGCTCGGCACCATGACCTTCTGGCTCGCCAAGGTGGGGATCGAGAAGAAGACGATCGGCTTCGCGATCGGACTCACCACCCCCTATACCCTGAAGTTTCTCTGGGCGCCGCTTATCGACCGGCTGAAGCTGCCGGTGCTCACGCGGCTGTTCGGGCAGCGGCGCTCCTGGTTGTTTCTGATCCAGCTATTGCTGTTCGGTTCGGTTTGGATGCTCGGCGCGAGCCAGCCCGAGCTGCATCTGGGGGTGTTCGCCTTCTGGGCGATCGTCACCGCCTTCCTCGCGGCGACGCAGGACATCGTGATCGATGCCTATCGTATCGAAATCCTGCCCGAGGCCGAGCTACCGCACGGAACCGCCAACAATCAGTTCGGCTATCGTCTAGGAGCGTTCATCGCCGGCGTTGGCACGATCGCGATGGCGTCGTCCGAGGGGTTGGGCCTGGGATGGGCGATGGCATACGGCCTCACCGGCCTGTGCGTTCTGCCGGGGGCCCTGGCGGCAGTCTGGGCAGGACCCGGGCTTCATGACCGGGTGCTTGCGCAGGAACCCGGAATGGGCGCAGGCAATTGGCTCGAGACCGCGCTGATCGGGCCCTTTCGCGAGTTCCTGCAGCGTCGCGGCGCCGTGCTGATCCTGTTGTTCGTGCTGATCTACAAGCTGGGCGACGCGATGGGCCAGTCGATGCTCAACCCGATGATCGTCGAACTCGGCTTCAGCGACACCGAGTTCCTGGCGATCAACAAAGTGGTCGGGTTCTGGGGGCTGATCGTTGGCACCGCGCTATCGGCGCCGCTGCTGGCGTGGCTTGGCATGGGCCGTGCGCTGTTCGTCTCGGGCATGCTGATGATGCTGAGCAATCTGACCTTCGCGGTGCTCGCGACCCAAGGCCATTCGGACCTGTGGCTGACGATCGCCGTCGCAACCGAGCAGGTGACGAGCGGGCTCGGACTGACCGTGTTCGTGACCTATCTCTCGGGCCTGTCGAGCCTCGCCTACACCGCGACCCAGTTCGCGCTGCTTTCGTCGCTGGCCGGGGTCGGGCGGACGTGGCTCGCCGCACCTGCCGGCATCTTCGCCGAGAAGCTCGGCTGGGCGGGCTTCTGGGTGATGACCTCGGTGGTGGCGATCCCCGGCATGGTGCTGCTGTGGCTGCTCTGGCAGCGCGGCTTCGTCGTGCAGAGCGTTCGCGCCGCCAGGGCGGGTGCCGACCAGGACGAATGATTTTCTAGGGCTCCAGCGGCAGCGCGAGGTCCGCGAAGCTCTGCGCCAGCGCGTGCGCGGTGGGCAGCAGGCCGGTCGCGTCGCGGACGCCGATCAGGTCGGCGAGGAGCAGCGCCGCGGCCTGCGGGTTGGTGCGGACCTTGCCGAGCGCGCCGACCAGCGTCGCTTCGGATGCGGTCATGCGCGGGCAGCACCAGGGGGCGATCTGCACCGGGCCGGTCGCCATGGTGGACATCTCGTGCATCAGCGTGCGCAGAAGCATCAGCGGGCGGCGAAATCCCTTGCCGAACGCGACCAAAAAGGCGTGCGCGGTGCTGGCATCGTGCAAGCCCTGCGATCCCGTCTGGCGGACGCCGAACAGCAGCAGCCGCACGCCCGGATCCTCGGGCTGGAGCTGGGGCAGGGCGGTGACGAGGGTCTGGACGGACGGCTGCATGTGATTCTCCGATGGTCGTCGGAGCAATCATCGCATTCTGTTATTAATAGTCAATCGCAATAAGACGGGTTGCGGCCTCAGTCGGGCAATTCGCCGTTCGCCTCCAGCACGACGCCGGCCAGATAAAGCGAGCCGAGGATGAGCACCGCGCTCGGTGCGCCGCCTGCGACGCGTTCGGCGGTAATGCGGAGTGCGTCCGCCACGTTGTCGGCCGTGCCGGTCAGGGGCACGCCAAGCCGCGCGACCAGCGCCGCAAGCTCGGCGGGGGCGTGATGGGCATGGCCTGGAATAGGCAC
>Ga0207671_10006922_pt1 | contig 9993 bp, 5 predicted proteins | sample KBSC24metaG_FD_184352 | JGI IMG/M metagenome (GOLD analysis project Ga0207671, IMG submission 184352) | Corn rhizosphere microbial communities from Kellogg Biological Station, Michigan, USA - KBS C2-4 metaG (SPAdes) (version 2) | ecosystem: Host-associated > Plants > Roots > Rhizosphere > Soil... | reverse complement strand
GGATGGAAAATTCTTAAATTATTAAAGAGCGACATCAACTTAAGACATATACCGGTTCACCTCATTTCAGGTGAGGATAACAGGGTGATGGCGTTAAAGAATGGCGCTAAAAGTTTTAGCCTGAAACCCCTTTCCAATAATTCGCTGGATGAACTGATCTCCGGCATTGTCAGCTTCCATGAGCATACCAAAAAGAGAGTATTGGTGATCGAAGACAACGAGGCCGAGCTTCAAAGATTAACAGAGCTTCTGTCCAATGACAGTGTAGAGGTTTTCTCAGCTGCAACTGCAAAAAAAGGATTGGCAGCCTTGAAGAAGGAATTATTTGATTGTATCATTCTCGATTTTGTGTTACCGGATGCCAATGGTTTGGACTTGCTCAATAAGATCAATTTATTGAAACAGCCTCAAACCACGATCATACTGCATTCGGCGAGAGACTTTACACAGGATGAGCTTCTTCAGCTAAAGCGGCTAAATCATAAGATCATTTCAAAAACAGCCGATTCACAAGTCTATTTGCTGGAAGAAATATTGACCTTGCTGCACGTTGATAAGAAGTTCATCAGTGAGAGCAAATTAAAAATGATCGACCGTATCCGGCCGAATAATGACGTGCTTGATTCGAAGAAAGTTTTAGTAGTTGATGACGACGTTCGTAACCTTTTTGCACTAACAGCGGTTTTTGAACGTTCCAATATAGAAGTGATCACTGCGGAAAGCGGCAGGGAGGCATTGGAAATATTGAATAACGACAAAAGAATAGATATTGTCTTAATGGATATCATGATGCCGGAAATGGACGGATACGAAACCATTCAGATCATCCGCAAAGAGCCCAGGAATAAAACGTTGCCTATCATCGCGGTAACAGCTAAAGCAATGATTGGCGACAGGCAGAAATGTATATCGTCAGGGGCTTCTGATTATATCACTAAACCGGTTAAAACCGATCAGTTATTATCTTTGATGCGTGTTTGGCTTATCAAATAAATGCTGAGATTCACCCATGAAAAAAGAAAGTGAAAAAACGATATTGAAGGCGCCCTTAAAGATCCTCCTGGTTGATGATAACAACAATAATTTATTGTCGATGGAGGTTGCTTTGGAAAATAATAACTATCTATTCTACAAAGCAACCTCCGGCAGGGAGGCTTTACGGATACTTTTAAAAGAAGATGATTTTTCATTAATACTTTTGGATGTCAAAATGCCAACGATGGATGGCTACGAAACCGCCGAGCTTATTTACCAGCGCGACAAGTTGAAGGATATCCCGATCATTTTTATAACCGCTCATGATTATGAAGAGGCGGCTATGTTCAAAGGCTACCAGGCTGGCGCGGTCGATTTTATCCGTAAACCGTTTAACCAGGAAGTATTGCGCTCAAAAGTGGCGGTATTTGCTGAGTTGTATAAGAAAAACCGACTGTTAAAGCAGCAGGAAGAGAAACTGCAGCGGATCAATAATGACCTTGTGCAATTGAACCGCGACCTGGAGCAACGGGTGCAGGAGCGGACGCTGGAGCTCGAGAATCTTAATCATGAATTAAAGGCGCTTAACATTTCAAAAGATAAATTCCTTTCTGTTATTTCACACGACCTCCGGAACCCCCTCACGGCGTTGCTGGTTTCCTCAGCACGGTTGAATGAAGACCCCGAAGGTTTGGACGAGAAACAGTTAACACAATTATCACAGATCATTTACCGTACTTCACACCGGTTATTGGACCAGCTTAATGAAGTTGTGGAATGGGCCAAAAAGCAAAGTGAAAAAACGAACTTCAACCCGTCAAAGATCAATCTTTTCGCGGGAATCGCAGAGTCGCTGGAGTTACTAAAGCCAAATGCCAGTCACAAGGAAATCAAACTGGAGAATAAAACACCGAAGGGCATTTTTGTTAAGGCCGACTCCCTGATGCTGCGATCCATCGTCCAAAACCTGGTAACCAACGCCATTAAATATACCCCGCAGGGTGGTTCAGTGACCATCAACGCCAAATCAGAGGCCCAGATGGTTTGTGTCTTTGTCGAGGACTCAGGCGTGGGGATGTCTGATGAAATGAAAGAAAAGCTGTTCAGCAAGGTTACCAGTCCCTCGTTATCGGGTACCAACAATGAAATCGGCAGCGGGTTGGGCTTACTGCTTGTAAATGATTTTGTCTCGCAACACGGCGGAACGGTAGCTGTCGAAAGCACAATAGGTACAGGCACAACGTTTAAATTCACTATCCCCGCAGTCTGAATGTGTGCTTTATAAATTTACCCATTTCAAGGAATTAATTTGTCGTTTTCCTGAAACCCGCCTCAAACCAATGGCGTTGAATGAGGAACCCAGGAAACTAAAACAAGCTGACCTGTTCGGTTCCGGGCGTTTGTAATTCCTGCTGATAAGTCCGAATGAGGCTAATCAGTTCCGCCCCGTATTGTGTGGTTTTGTGTGGCCCGACACCTTTGAGGGCGCTCAGGGCTTTTAAGGTGGCCGGCATTTTTTCAGCGATCGCGGCGGTCGTTTTTTCAGATAGTACCATCCCTGGCATGACGTTCTCTTTTGCCGCTGCTGTTTCCCGCCAAGCCATTAATTGATCAAATAATTTTTCGTTTGGCAGGGCATTCAGAGCTTTTAAATACGATTGGCCGTAGGTGTTCAGCTTGTTTTTTGCCAAGGCCAAATAAGCAGCGGTTGTAAATGGGTTCCCGGCGAAATGTTCCATTAATTTTATGCGGTTCATCAGCCAGGAGATCAGCTGGTCCGCCTTTTTGGCTTGTTCTTGTGACTGGCCGAGGAAGTTTGGTAATTGTTTGTGCAGGTTTTCAACGGCGATACTTAGTTTGTCCAGGAAATAGCCGGCCGCCTGGCTGCTGCGTTCCGTTTTTAGTTGCCTGATGAACTTATCGGCGACATCCAGGATATCTGTTTGCAAGTCAGGCAACAGGCTTTCAAAATTTTGTATTTTGGTTTTCAGTGGCTGAAAATTGAACAGTTCGCCCAATAAAAATAGTTGATATAATCCCCGGTCACGGGCCAGACTTTTTGCATCCGGTTTGATCGCTTCCGCCTGCCCGTTAAAATGGACCACCGTTGGGTCACCGATGATATTGTGCGCAACGACGGGGTTACGCAGCACCATGCCGGATAGGGTTCGGCAACGGCTCAGTGCCACGTAGGCCTGACCGTGGGTAAATGCTTCGCTCACATCAATGATCGCCTGGTCAAAACTAAGCCCCTGGCTCTTATGGACGGTAATGGCCCAGGCCAATTTTAAGGGTACCTGCGCAAAGCTGCCTGCGTTGGTTTCATTGATGGATTCGCCCTGCAACTGGTACTTTACATTAGTCCACTCCAGCGCTTCGACGGTTATTTCTTTTTCTTCGCGGTCGCACTGCACGAATACAGTTTTATCTTCTATACGGGTGACCGTACCGAGTTTACCGTTATAAAACAACTTTTCCGCCGAGTTGTCGTTTTTGACGAACATCACCTGCGCGCCGATTTTTAATTTTAATTCCGTTTCGGTAGGGTAGGCATCTTTGGGGAATTCGCCGCGAATGGTTGCTTTAAATTCGTATTCCTGCCCCTCCAGATCTTCAATAAATTCACTGTTGATCTGCTGAGCGATATGATTATGGGTAGTTAAAGTAATATAGGGATCACCGGCAGCCGGACGAAAGTTTGGTATATAACGGGCGTTCAATAAATCAAGGCTTTCCGTGCTGATGGTTTGGTTACGTACCTCGTTTAACAGGTTTACAAAGGCCTGCTCTTTTTGCCGGAATACATGGTCCAGCTCAATCCGGACATAGGGTGCTTTTTGAAGTACCAGGCTGCTAAAGAACCAGGGCGTGCGGTAATAACGGCTCAGCATTGCCCATTCCTCATCCCGGATGATTGGGCTCAATTGGGAAAGATCGCCGATCAATAGCAGCTGTACGCCGCCAAATGGTTGTCCGGTCTCCTTAATGTTGCGCAATACCAGGTCGATCTGGTCCAGCACATCCGGCCGCACCATGCTGATCTCATCGATAATAAGCAATTCCAGGTTAGCCAGTAAATCTTTCTTTTCTTCGCTGTAGTGCATTTCCGGGCGGCCATTTCCTGAAGGAATGATCGGGCCGAAAGGCAGCTGAAAAAAGGAATGAATGGTCATACCGCCGGCGTTGATCGCGGCCACACCGGTAGGAGCAACCACTGCCAGCTTCTTTTTACTTTCGTGCCTGATCTTTTGCAGGAACGTCGTTTTCCCGGTGCCTGCTTTGCCCGTTAAAAAAACGACGGTATTGGTGTCCTCCAAATAATCGCGGGCCAGTTGCATGACCGGGTTCAGTTCACTCATTCGTTTGCAATGGACAAAGATCGTCTAAAATTCCAAGTCTGAGACCGCAAACATAATACTAAAATTGTTAGTATTTAATTATCTTTGTGAAAATATTGTTGAGCAGTGGAACAGTTGAGTTTTTTTGGGGAAGCGGGACAGAGTAAGAATTTGCCCTTAGAGATGCTGGAGTATATGCCGGGTTTGATCGATAGCGGAACCGGTGACCGGCTTTTGGCTAAATTTATCAGGGACACCCCGTGGAAGCAGACTGTTCAGAAAATGTGGGAGAAGGAATACCTGACACCGCGGCTGACCGCTTGGTACGGCGACGTGGGTACTGATTATTCCGTTTCCGGGCAAATAGCCAATCCTTTGCCCTGGACGGATGAACTATTGATGATCAAAGCAATGGTAGAACCCAGGGCCGGTATCAAATTTAACAGCGTCCTGCTGAACTATTACCGCGACGGCAATGATTCGGTGGCCTGGCACAGCGATAAAGAATCAATTTTGGGAAAGTGGCCCGTCATCGCTTCGGTAAGTTTCGGACAGGTGCGGAGTTTTGATATCCGTAATAAGCTGGATCACAAGGAACATTATTCGGTTAGGCTGGAACATGGTTCTTTGTTAATGATGAAGGCGGGTTTGCAGGAAGCCTTTGAGCACCGGATCGCCAAATCCACGCGGCCTATGAAAGCAAGAGTAAATTTGACTTTCAGGGTGGTAATGTCTTAAGCAAAAATCTGCTATCGATCATTTTGCGAAAATATCCGAATGGTTTTAATGTACCTGGCTTCATAGTAGGGTGTATGAAAGGCAGTTTCTACCACGCCTTCATTTTTACCGGAAGTGGAATGCAAAAAGCGGAGCGGCTCACCAGGGAAGGAGGACATAATGCCCATGTGGCCTGTAGTTCTATTCGTGCTGTCCATCCCCGTAAATAGAATGAGGTCGCCGAGCCTGGCTTCTTTTAACGGTATTGATTTTTGTACCGGCGTGAAATCTACGGATGTCCGGGGCACCATGATACCAAAGTGATTAAATACATAGGTCACGAAACCCGAACAGTCAAGACCTTGCTTTGGATCGACTGAACCGTATTTATAAGGTGTTCCGGCGAGCGAGCAGGCGAAATTAACCAGTTCATCAGGTGTTGTCTTCCCGGTTTCTATGTGGGTGATGTGCTCTGCTTCGTAAGGAGTCAGCGGTTTCTTATGCCCGCAGGAGAGACAGAGTGGTAACAGCAACAGGACAAATGGAAACCGAATCTTCATAACGTCCTGTAGGTTACAAACGGCGGTTGAAACTGTTTTAACCTTTTCGGGTTTGGCGCCGATGTGGAGGAATTGGTAGTGTCTCAGTTTGAAAAATAGATATTTTTTATGCTTGACAAGTTGTATATAATGACAAAAACACGATCAATTAATCCAATTAGTTATTGAAAAATGGAATATTTTTGAAGAAAAAGAGCTCCAGCCTGACTTTTTTATTTAACGTATGTGCGCTTAAAATTGACCATATCTCTTGACAATAATGGAGTAATGTAAAACCTAAATCTATTGCTCAAACATTTAACCGAAAACCGTATTATTAACAGTTTGAATCTCTGGTGGGAGATTTATACCCTAATCCCTAAAAGCCAACGCTATGAGAGTTTACCTGGTATTGTCATTTCTTATATTTTTTAACTGTTGCGTTTACGCTTCGCACAAAACAGACAGCCTGCTGGCGGTATTAAAAAAGGAACTGGCGAATAGAAGGAATTATGACAACCAAAAAGAAAGCCGGATACGAGCGATTAAATACGCGCTGGCAGTTACTCCGCAAGCAAACCACACCAAAGTTTATGAACTATGCAGCGGTTTATATGAGGAATATAAGGTGTACCAGTTTGATTCGGCTTATGTGTACACTGAAAAGTTGCTTGACCTTAGCCATCGCTTAAAGGATCAGTCGAAAGAATATGACAGCAAAATCAAGCTTAGCTTTATTTTATGTTCTGCAGGCATGTTTAAGCAAACCTTCGACTGTTTAAATTCCATCAATGCTGCCACTTTAAGCAACGACATGAAAATTGAATACTATACATTAAAAGCAAGAGCTTATTTTGACCTGGCAGATTATGATAATGACGGCTATTATACTCCTTATGAGAATGCTGAATCGGTTAAATACTTGGATTCTGCAATTATGGTTTGTAAGCCCAATTCATTTGAAAAGCTGATGCAATTAGGCACTAAACAAATGAAAGACGGGACTACAAAAAGCCCGTCGAAATACTTTATCAGGTTGCTCTATAATTTCAACCTGGATGCGCATCAGCGTGCCAGGGTTGCTACCGCCCTGAGCTTTTTTTATACCACTAACGCACAGAGTGATGAAAGGATCCAATTATTAACTATCGGCGCCATTAATGATATAAGAGGTTCCGTTAAGGAAACGCTGGCAGCATTTTTACTGGGCCAGCAATTGTATAACAAAGGCGATATGGTCAATGCCTATACATTTATAGAAGAAGCCAAGAATGATGCAGAATACTATAATGCCAGGCTACGCAAAATAAAAATAGGTTCGGTGCTTCCTACCGTCGCTGCACAGAAGCTGATATTGATGGAGAAGGAAAAAAATAAATTTATTGTTTATCTTCTGTCGATAACCGCGGTCTCGGCGCTGGTGCTGCTGGTGTTCTTTATCATATTTATCCAGTTGAAACGATTAAAAGCAAAAGAGAAGATAATTGAAGATAAAAATATACAGCTGGAAAAAATTAATGAAAGGCTAAACGAGGATACCAAAATCAAGGAAGAATACATCGGCTATTTTTTCAATGTGATATCAGGCTATATTTTGAAACTCGAGAAATTGAAAAGAAGTATCGACCGTAAGTTGGTAACTAAAAAGTATGGCGATATACAGGTTACTACAGACGAGATAAATATAAAAAAAGAAAGGGAAGCGCTATTTTATACCTTCGACCACACTTTCCTGAAAATATTCCCCAATTTTATTAAAACATTTAACTCTTTATTTAAAGAAGAGGACCAGATTTGGCCGAAAGACCACGAGGTATTAAATACCGACTTAAGGATATTCGCCCTGAACCGTCTTGGAATAAGTGACAACGAAACTATCGCAAGCATACTGGAATATTCGGCAAAGACGATCTATGTTTACAAGATGAGGATAAGGGCAAAATCAATTTACCCCGCTGAAAAATTCGACCAGATACTGATGGCGTCGAAAGCGATTGAGACCCCAGGGAAACTGTAAAATCCAAGGGTAAATGCCTGTAATTTCTTTTTAATTAATGTTAAAAAGCTTAAAAAAGGTTTAAATTTTTAAGCGGATAAAATGGCATTTTATTTTTTAATAGTCTTTAAATCAATAGATTGCAAAAAAAATAATTTAAATAATTTTGAATTATCAGTAAATAAATAGGTTTTTGCTTAACCATCCCATTACTTTGTTAAGTAGTGGTTAAACGGGCGTAGCCCACCGCTGTACTCGTAAACCAATAAAAAACATTTTTCCAGGTAAACGGTTTTGATTCTTGAGGATCGCGCAAGTCAAGGCGGTTTATTTTAAAAACTAACGCATACATTCTGATTTTGTGTGGAGCGGGTGTTGCGCATTATAAAGTAATTTTTATTCCCTATGCCTATGAATAATAATAACTACTCACCACCTTAAGTAAAAACCTGCTTTTCAAAAAATCTCGTTTGATAAGCCATGGAATCGCCGCGGCATTTTGCGTCAAGCAATCATGTCCGGATTGTACAACCAATTAACTATTAACCTTAAATTTATGAAGCTAAAAAATCTACTTAAAGTAAGCTTTCTCGCGATTGTATGCTTTTTTGTTTTGCCGGCCATGGCCCAGGACAAGCTAGTTACAGGCAAAGTAACAGACTCCAAGGACGGCTCACCACTCCCGGGGGTATCCATTGTTGCAAAAGGCTCTACATCAGGCACAACCAGTGATGTAAATGGAAATTTTAAGTTAACTGTTGCTGAATCTGTAAAAACCATTTCATTAAGTTATATTGGGTATAGCCGCCAGGATGTTGACATCACCGGTTCGCCTTTAGACATTAAACTTGTTAACAACACTACCGCACTTAGCGAAGTAGTTGTGGTGGGTTACGGCTCGCAGCGTAAAAAAGACGTTACGGGTGCCGTGGAAAGTATCACTGCCAAGGATTTCAACGGTGGATCGGTACAAAACCCATTAAGCCAGATCGATGGCAAAGTGGCCGGTGTAGTAGTTACCTCCGCAGGTGGCGACCCTAACGCAACCCTGAATATTCAGATACGCGGCCAAACGTCAATTTCAGGTAACCAACAGCCTTTAATTGTTGTCGATGGTGTTATCCTGGATAATCCTAATGATTTTCAACAGATCGCACCCGGTGATATCGAATCATATGATATTTTGAAAGATGCCTCCGCCACGGCGATTTACGGTTCCCGCGGTGCCAATGGTGTTATGCTTGTTACCACAAAAAAGGGAAAAGCAGGCAAAACTACCATCGATTATAATGGTTTTGCAGGTATTGATAACCAAAGCAAATATTACGACCTGTTAAACCGCCAGGAGTATTTAACAGCAATAGTGGCCCAGAATCCTTCAGTCTCTTTAACCACTTATGATAAGGGTGGCAATACCGATTGGCAAAAGGCCATAACACGTACAGCATTTTCGCATAGCAATAACCTGGCGATATCGGGGGGCGGTGAAAGTTTTAATTTCAGGGCGTCTGCGAACTACCAGGACCAGCAGGGTGTTGTATTAAATAGTGATAAAAAACAATTGGGCGTACGTTTTAACGGTGAAGCAAAAGCGTTAGACGATAAACTGGATGTTACTTTTGGCATATCAAATACTTCAACCACACATAACCAGATCAGTTACGATGTATTCAGGGACGTTTTCAATTCTCCGCCTACTTACCCCGTAAAAAATCCGGACGGCTCTTACTATTATTACCAGGATTTTGCTACAGGGAACCCTGTAGTACATGCCCTTACCCGATACAACCCCAACTACGAGTATCTTACAATACTTAATTCAACTGTTAATTATACTGTGATACCCGGGTTAATAGCTGGATTTTCAGGATCTGTGAACCGGGACAATTACCAGGGGCATTTATTTGATCCGATTTATCCTATGGAAACAACACTAAACGATGCTTCGCAGGATAATATCAATTACAATTCTTACAAGGGTAATTTCCATATCAACTATGATAAGACGTTTGGAAAGAGTACCCTGTCTGCTACTGCAGTTTATGAATACAATGACTATCTCTATAGCACCTTCAGTGCCGGAGGTAATAACTATCTCGTTCCCGATCTGCTGGATAATCAACTGGGATCAGGTAATCCTACCCAGCAGAGTATTGGTTCCGATAAAACGGAATATAAGATCATCTCCCTATTGGGAAGGATTAACTATAACTATGATGGTCGTTTTTATATCACGGCTTCCTTACGGCGTGACGGTTCTGATAAATTCGGCGTCAATCACCAATGGGGTAATTTTCCATCGGTTGACGTAGCTTATCGTATCAAGAGAGATCTGCTGAAGAATGTTGAGTGGATCGACGATCTGAAGATCAGGGCAGGTTATGGCGTAGTTGGTAACGGGGATGGTATCAGCCCTTACACCACACAG
>Ga0207671_10006919_pt1 | contig 9994 bp, 10 predicted proteins | sample KBSC24metaG_FD_184352 | JGI IMG/M metagenome (GOLD analysis project Ga0207671, IMG submission 184352) | Corn rhizosphere microbial communities from Kellogg Biological Station, Michigan, USA - KBS C2-4 metaG (SPAdes) (version 2) | ecosystem: Host-associated > Plants > Roots > Rhizosphere > Soil... | reverse complement strand
ATCGTGCTCACGGCACGGGGCGAACTGGCCGATCGCATTACGGGGCTGGACACCGGCGCGGACGATTATCTCGGCAAGCCGTTTGCCGTCGAAGAGTTGCTGGCGCGGCTGCGTGCGGTGTTGCGACGGCCGGCGGACGTGCCGCCGGAAACCATGCGGCTTGGCCGGCTGTCTTTCGACCTCGGCAATCGCGAAGCCAGCGTCGCCGGCCAGCCGCTCGATCTGCCGCGCCGCGAACTTCTGGTGCTGGAAGCCCTGCTGCGCCGGATGGGGCGCACGGTCGCGCGCGCGTCGCTGGAGGAGGCGGTCTACAGCTTCGATGACGAGATCCAGTCGAACGCACTGGACACCCATGTTTCGCGGCTGCGCCGGAAATTGTCCGAGGCCGGAGCTGAAGTTGAAATCCACGGCATTCGCGGCGTCGGCTATCTGTTGAAGCGTTCGCCATGACAACAGCTCAACCGCATTCCCTGCGCTGGCGGCTGATGTGCCGGCTGGTCGGCTTGCAGGCGGCGATGCTGGCACTCCTGGTACTGGTCGTCATCGCAGCGCTTTGGGGCTCCGGTCATCTGGTTTCACTGGAGTCCGAAGACGACACGATCGATGCGCTGCGTGACGCGGTTGTCCGCGAGAGCAACGGCGACATCGCGGTGCGCAACACGCCCACGCTTGCGAAGCGGAGGGCGCAGGCTCCCAATTTCTGGTTTCTGATCAGGGACCGCGAAGGACATTCGGTTTCACAAGGCAGGGTGCCGCTGGAATATGCTGGTATAGGCGATGCCCTCGATGGCATCGGCCAGGCGCGGCTCGGCTGGAACATCCTTGACGGGATGCGCCCCACGGCGCGCATGAAGTGGATCGACACGCCTGCCGGCAACATCCAGATTTTGACGGGTCAGGGCGGAGCAGTGTCCTGGCAACGGATCGGCCATGCGGCTCTGACGCTGTTCCTGGGTCTCGTCCTGCCCATCATTGCGCTGATGACGCTGGCAACGCTTGTCGCAACGCCCATGGTGGTTCGCCGAACCCTTGCCGGCCTTGATCGCGCTGCTGCGCATGCCGGGAAAATCGATATCGACGGACGTGGCGCGCGGCTGCCGCTGCAAGACGTGCCTTCCGAAATCGTTCCGCTGGTAACGGCGGTCAATGATGCGCTGCGCCGCCTTGATGAGGGCTACGAGCGACACCAGCGGTTTCTTGTCGATGCGGCGCACGAACTCCGCACGCCGATCGCGATCCTTCAAACGCGGCTGGAATCGTTGTCCCTCGGTCCTGACGCGCGGCGCGTGCTTGAGGACGTTGCGCGTTTGTCGACGCTGGCCGATCAGCTTCTGGACCTGCAGCGCGTCAACCAGCAGGCCGACTGGTTTTCTTCCGTCGATATCGTCGCCATCAGCCAGAAAATGACCGCCGAACTTGCTCCGCTGGCGATCGCCGCCGGTTACGAAATATCTTTCGACGGCGCTGCAGGGCACATCGCGGTGCGCGGCGATCAGGGAGCCCTGGAGCGGGCGCTGACCAATTTGATTCAGAATGCGATCCAGCATGGCGGCCGCAAAGGGGGCATCGTGGTGTGGGTGGAGCCGCCCGCCACGATATCGGTGACCGACGACGGTCCCGGCATCCAGGCCTGCGATCGTGAGCGCGTATTTGAACCGTTCTATCGGTCGCAAGGCCACGGCCGCGGCGCGGGTTTGGGTCTCCATCTCGTCCAGGAGATCGTCCGGCGGCATGATGGAACGGTCGCGATATCGGAAGGACCTGCCGGCGGCACATGCGTCAGGATGACGTTCAAGCCGGCGTACGGCACGCCGTAGAATCGCGCCCTGCATTTATCGCTGTCGCGCTCATTTTCGAAACAGAAACTTTCTGCGACTGCGACGGCGCGCAATGTTCGCGCAACATCCACCCGTCATATCGCGTCAACGCCGACATCAACGGGTGATGCGGCTTGATCGAATGGGTGACTTACTCTCATGACTGCAGAAAATCTCTTGTTGTTCTTTCGCGCGCTCGCCTGCAATCCTCGCAGCGTCGGCGCCATCGCGCCATCGGGCGGGAACCTCGCAAGTCTGATTACCAGCGAGATCACCGCTGCCTCCGGCCCGGTGCTCGAATTGGGTCCCGGTACCGGCGTTTTCACCGAAGCGATGCTGGAGCGTGGTGTGCGCGAGAGTGACCTCACGCTGATCGAATATGGCTCGGATTTCATGCGGCTGCTGCAGGCGCGATTTCCCAGGGCGCGCGTGCTCTGGATGGATGCAGCCTGGATGGCTTCCCACGATCTGTTCGAGCACCCGTTGGGTGCCGTGGTCAGCGGGCTGCCGCTGCTCAATTTTGCGCCGAAGAAAGTCGCCGCGATTCTCACCGCCGCCTTCAGCAAGCTGCGCGACGGTGGCTCGTTCTATCAGTTCACCTATGGAATGCAGTGCCCGGTCTCGAAGGCGCAACTCGATGAACTCGGACTGAAGGCGAATTGCATGGGCCGCGTGCTGCTGAACATCCCGCCCGCTTCGGTCTACCGCATCACGCGCATCAAGCCCGCCAGGTTCGCGGATCAGGTCGAACCCGATGCCGTCTAGCGTAGACATACCTGACTTCATCACCGTGCTCGCCGAATCCGGGCCGATCGGAATTGCCGCTGTCGCGCTGGCCGAAAAATTCTTTCCGGTGGTGCCGTCCTACGTCGTGTTCGTGGTGCTCGGCATGATGGCCGCATCAGGCGAGAGCGAGCTGGTCGTCACCGTTGCGGCAACTGCGACCGGTTCAACGATCGGCGCACTTGCGTGGTACGGTCTCGGCCTTGCCCTGGGGGCGAAGCGAATCGAAGCGCTGATTGAACGGTTCGGGCGGTTCATATTCCTGAAGCCCGCTTTGTATCATCGGATGGCAGGTTCCTACAGGCGCAATCACTTCTGGGTCACCGTTGTGGGACAGACCATTCCGGCGGTGCGGGTCTATCTCTCCATTCCGGCCGGCGTGCTCAATCTTGCGATCTTGAACTTCCTGGGGGCAACGCTGATCGGAAGCATCATATGGAGCGGGCCTCTTCTAACGCTCGGATATGTCCTGCGTGAGAGAAGCGCCGACGCGGCTTTTTCGGGCCTGCTGGTCGTCACTGCCCTGGTCGGGTTTGAATTTCTCGTTTTGCTCGCCTGGCAATTAACCCGTCATCCCGGCAGACCGCGACAGGATCATCAGGGCGCAGGCGATCAGTAAGATGAACGTGATCGTGATGCCGCCAACCCGGCCGATGCGGAATTGCAGCGTGTTGGGCGCCGCGTACATGCCGAGCGGGTGCAGAAGCCGGGAAAGCAGCAGCGCGCCCATCAACAGATGGACCCATGTCGTGGCCAGGCCGGACATTTCCAGCATCGCCACCATCAGCGTGATGATTGGGACATATTCGATGAAATTGGCATGGGCGCGGATCGCGCTGCGCAGTTGCAGGCTTCCATTGTCGCCGAAGGTGGCCCGGTCGCGCTGGCGCAGCCGGCCGACTTGAACGGCGAGTACGGTGTAGAGCAGGGCGAGAACAGCGAGATAGGTCGCGGTGATCGAGGGCAGGTGCATGTGCGTCTCCTCGCGGGCTGCGTCTATCAACGACGTCATTCCGGGGCGACGCACAGCATCGAACCCGGAATCTCGATATGAGTGAACTTCTAGATTCCGGGTTCGCGCTTTGCGCGCCCCGGAATGACGGGAGCGGAATTTTACGCCGCGCCGACCCAATTGCCGTGAAAGCCGTCGGGCACGCGATGGCCGAGATGCACCAGCGCGACGGGCCCCGACTCGACATCCTGCGCGTTGAACACCGCGAGATCGCTGCGATTCTCCCGCGCGCGCCACACCGCCGACAGCAGCCAGCCGTCGCCTTCGGCGGCGTCAGCGCCGCGTTCGACGAACACCGGCTCGGAAATCGTGTCGCCGGCGGGCAGCAGATAATGCCCGAGCCGCTTGCCCTTGCCGTCGACGTGCACGATGCCGGAGAGCGCGCCGAACATCGGCAGATCGGGGTTGGCGCAGGCGTACCAGCCATGGCTGTTCGCCTGTCCCGCGCGGCGGTCGTCGATGCGCGGGAATTCGCCGGTGAGATCGTCGAGATAGGTTTGCGTGAAGCGGTCGGTATTGCCTGCGAGGTCGAAGGTCCAGCGACAGTACCGCGCGCGGGATTTCTCCGGATCGGTCTTCGAGCCGTCGGGATGGGGAAACAGCGGCGCCTCCTCGAACTGCATCACGTCGGCGATGATGCGGTTGCCTTCCTCCCACGCGTTCATGACGTGGAAGACGTAGCAGTTCTCCGCGCGGAACCAGACCAGATCCGCAGGCGTGCCGTTGCGCTTCATAATGCCGACATACGCGCCTTTCTCCGGCTCCCAGGCGTAAGGCGGCTTGCCGCGCATCGCGCGTTCCATGCTGCCGGTGATGGGCAGGATCGGAAACAGCATATGATTTTCGGTGACGATGAAGTCGTGCACCATGCTGGCATAGGGCGCGTCGAACCGATCGAACCGCGTCACCACGCCCGCGGCGTTGACCGATCCGAAGGAGAGGGCGGGGGTAAGCGGGCCCGCGGCGTTGTAGCCGAAGAACACCATCTCCCCGGTTACGGGGTCGATCTTGGGATGCGCGGTGAAGGGGCCCTTGATGGCGCCCTTGTAGTCGCAATAGCCGAGGCGATTGAGCGTGCCGGGCTCGATCTCGGTCGGCAGATGGCCTTCCTCCAGCGCCAGCAGCTTGCCGCCGTGGAAGATGATGTTGGTATTGGCGACGCCGCCATCGTCGGTGATTCCGGCCGGCGCCCCCGGCAGCTTGCGGCCGAAGCCGCCGAACAGGGCGCGGCCGGCGTCGTGCTCGGCCAGCCATTTCGGGGTGCGGACCCAGCGGTTGCGGTAGCTGGCGCGGCCATTCTCCAGATGGAAGGCGTGCAGCATGCCATCGCCGACGAACCAGTGGGCGCCAGGCGCGTCGAACTGCGGGTTGGGGCCGTTGCGGTAGAGCGTGCCGTTGAGTTCGCGCGGCAATTCGCCGGTCACCTTGAGATGCGGCGCGTCGCATTCCATCGGGATCGGCGCCAGATTGGTCCGGGCTGCCTCGGTCTTCACCTGGTCGAGCATCTTACGTTCCCTCCGGTTAAATCTTTACATCGTAAAGATACCAGTAAGGATGTTACGGGCCGCCGTCAAGCAAAATCTTTACAGTGTAAAAATTGCGGCTATAAAGAGTCGTATGGCAAGAACATCTCGAGAAACCAGAACGATCCGTCCCACTGCGCGGCGCAGGCCGGCAAAACCCGTGGCGGAAAGGGCAGCCAGTCAGCGTCGCCGGGCAGCCGGCGAGACGCCCTATCATCACGGCGATCTGCACGACGCCTTGCTCGCCGCCGCCGAGCGGGTGCTGGAACGCGACGGGTTGCCGGGCCTGACCTTGCGGGCCGTGGCGCGCGAGGCCGGCGTGTCGCATGCCGCGCCGACCCATCATTTCGGCGATCTCACCGGGCTGCTCAGCGAGCTCGCGGCCATCGGCTTCCGCCGCTTCAACGAGGCCATGATTGCGGCTCGCAATAGTGAAACCCATCCGCTGAGGAAGGGGATGGCCAACGCGAAGGCCTATGTCGCCTACGCCCAGGCGAGTCCCGGCATGTTCAGTCTGATGTTCCGCAACGAACGGATCGACATGACGCGGCCCTCGCTGCACGAGGCGGCGACCGCCTCCTTCGAGGGGTTGGCGAGCGCGGTCGGCGCCGGCCGTAACGAGAAACTCGCCGGTGAGGCGCTGGAGGCGCTCTCGCTCGACCAGGCCGCGGCGATCGCGCGCGCGTGGTCGCTGGTGCACGGCTTCGCCTCGCTGCTGCTCGACGGGCGGCTGAAGGACATCCTGCATCGGCTGCCGGAAGGCACCGGCGTCGACCAACTGCTACATGCGATGCTGCTCTCGACCGTCGCCCGGCCGCCGGGGGCTTGATACTCCCTGCCGGAGCTTGGGTTAGCAAGCGGGCAGGGCGCTCGCTTGCTAACGATGGCGCGGCGCCGGCCCACAATGGTCGGCTTACGACCGTGCGTCAGGGCTTCACATACGACCAGCCCTTCTCCTGCAATTCCATCACGCGCACAACGCCGGACGGCACGATTTGCGCCTGCGGAATGATTGGAATGTCCTTGCCCTCCGCCTTGCGCATGTTTTCCTGGGTATTGCCGCAGGCTTTGAAGGAGATTTCCGGCGTGCTCAACGCGAGCACCTCGATCCGCGCCTTCACCGGCGAGGTGTCGTCACGCAGCATGTGCAGGCCAGGGCCGAAAGTGACGACCTCGATCGACACCTTCTCGCCGCGGCCCTTGTAGTATTGCGCGACGTTCGTCGCATTGTTGAGCGCGAGATTCATCATCGCTGGTTCGTTGGTGTTTACCTGCAGGACAAGATTGTGCAACTTCTTGTCAGCAACGGCCTGCTTCTGCGCTGTCGCTTGCTTCGTCGTCGGCGCCGCCGTTGATCGCGCCGCGACGACCTGCGGCCTTGTTGGCTTCTTCGCCGGCTCCGCCGCCGATGACGGCGCGAGGATGAGCACCATTACGACTCCCATCGCCGCTCTGACGGCATTTTCAAATTTGATCATCACGCATCTCCCTTGAACGGTTCCCTGTTCGTTGCCCCTTAGTTGCGTGGCGCGGCAATGGCTTGCGGCCATCTGCATGCCGCAGCCAGCTTTTCTCGCACCATCTTCAATCCGCCGATCGAAAAACTCCCCTCGCGGGCGACACCCGTTCGGGGAGAAAGGCGAACGGTGACCTCGCCCTCCTCGGGGAGCGACTGCAACAAGCCCACGACGTCGCCCTTGAATGCAACACCGGTTCCAAACGATGGCGCGCCTGCCGCAGCTTGCACCGGCTGATCGCCATTGACCCGATAGAGCATGGTATAATCTCCGCCGCGGCCAGAGATGGCCGGTCCGGCGACCACAAGTTCAGTGCGGCCATTGCGACAGTAAATGGAGAGCTGCATCGCGGAGCCTTCCGTGCCGCCACGAGATGGTGTAACGGCCACGACGAACGGCATGTAGTCCACAGGCGATGTCGTCTCGCTAATGGTCCAGTTGCCGACCGCCGGCGTCGCCGGCGCCGGGGGGGCTATGATGCGCGACAGCCGGTCCAGGCATTTCAGCCGCTCTGCGCGCTCCATCAGCGAGCAGTCGCGAAGTTGCGCCAATGCATCGCTCGGGCTCTGTGCGAGAGCAATTCCGCTCGTCAGCTCGAACGCGACAAACCAGGGGATCGCAGCGGTCCTCATTGTGATGCCCGCTTTTCACGTGCCTGACGATCCAGCCATGCCTGCGCCGACGAGGAGCGGGTTAATCCGGGGACCGTCGCGGCAAGATTGATCGATTTCCATTTCGGGTCGAAGCCAGTCGCCTGCAGCCTGTCGACCCGGGAAAACAGGTAATCGACAAAGCGTGCGATGCGCTGATAGCGGTTCGATTGAGGCGACCAATTGAAGGCGACCAGAACGGTCGGCACCGCGATCGTCGACACGCGTTCGCCTTGCTTGATCAGATTTGGATATTCGTTCGCCTCCAGCACAGCGGGAAGATAGTAATCCTCGAACTTGCTCTCGTAAGCGACTGGAAGGAACTTGAAGCCAGGTTCCCAGCGCCCACGCAGGAAAGCGTCAACGGGCTTCGAGGTGATGAAAACGACGGCTGCCATTTCGCCCTTGCGCATCTGCTCCAGCGCGACCTGATGCGGGATGAAGGTCTTTTCGACGTTGATGCCGAGGCGGCTGAAGATCAGCGGTCCCGAATAGGCGGCGGCCGTGCCCAGGGTGTTGAAATTCACCTTCTTGCCGGCGAGATCCTGCAGGCTCGTAATTTCCGGCCGAACGAAGATATGCAGTTCCGACGGGAAGAGGTTGAGAAGGTAGACGACGCGCTGCTGAATCTCAGGCACCTGAAGCTTGTACTCTTCGAGCGCGTCGGAGTTGATGATCGCCATGTCGACGCCACGCAGATAGAGCAGCGCATTCATATTTTCCGTGGCGCCTCGGGTCACGATGGGCAGCACAAGCATGTTCGGCCCGTCGTCGACGACGCGGGCGATCTCGGCAGCAAGACGGATAGGTGCGCCCTCCAACAGGCCGCCGGCGAGTCCGACCGTCCAGGCATTCATTCTATCTTTTTGCGTCTCGTACGATGAGCTTCGCGGCGGGCGGGAGCTCTGCGCCTGTGCACCGACTTCGGCAAGCTGAAGTGCCAGCATGACCGGCGCCAACATGCCGAGCACGAGCAACAGGCGTGATCTAGAAAATGTATTCATCCGAAAATTCCTCTTGCGTTAAATTCGACTTCCATCTGGCCATCGCCCCGGCAAGGCCCGATGCTGAAAATGTAATCGTTTCACTGAGTCAACGCGTCTTGTCGATTCTTGGCCTCCTCTATTCCGCCAGCATGAGCCTTCGCATAGAGTTCGCGCGCTTTCGTCGCTTCGCCGCGCGTTCCGTATGTCCCCCACATGGAAAGAATGACCGGATCATACGTCTCCGCGAGCATGAAATTCGCCTGTGCGCTGCTTGTCTCGGCAGCGCGCTCGAGGACGATTCGCGCCGCACCGATGTTTCCCTGAGCGAGCAGCGTGCTGGCACGCGCCATCAATCTGGCTGCTTCCGGGTTGCAATGCGTGTCCGCGGCCGCTGGCTGCACTGGAGCGGCCGGCTCTACAGCTTGGGTCGCCTGGCTGATCAGGCTATTCGGAGCAGGCCCAAGCGCAGCGCGCGCATCTGCAATCGGCCTGAACTTCGCCGCATCGTCGCGGAACTTGTTCAACAGCGTCACGTTTGCCTCGATTTGGCCGCGCGCCGTCGCGAGTTCGCGCGCCAGGGTGTCGCGCTCTTTCTGCTGTTCTGCCGACGTCCTTTCCGCAATCTGCCTGAACTTCGCCGCGTCGTCGCGCGTCGTGGTCAGCTGCGCTGCGATGGCCTCGATTTCGAGGCGCACCACCGCGAGTTCGTGCGCCAGCGCGGCTGCGTGCGCGCGCTCCTCCTGAAGCGCGTGGCGTTGTTGCTCGGTGCTTGCCCCGTGTTCGTGTCGTGCGGCGGTGGCCTCCAGTGCGAGAGCCACCGTCTTTTCGCGCTCCTGTTCGAGCCATTGTGCAGAATTCACAGCGGCGGGCGCCCGCAGTTGCAGATTGGATCCGCCGATCGCGCTGCGAGCCTCGGCAGCTTCATTCGCCAGGGTTTCTGGACGCGGCTCCTTCTCCAGGGATTGTCCGACCTCCGGTGCGGGCGCCTTCGCGGCCTGCTTGAGCTGCGGAATCTTCCGCGGCTCCGGACCCGCCAACCGGGTCGCTTGCGCAACGGTCTGCCCGCCGATCGCGCCGACGATATCCTGCTGACCGGCGTTTCCCGTCACCCAGGTGGCGACCTCGGCGCGGAAATACAGACCGGTCAGCGCCGCCGCAATGAACGCTGCGGTGATGGAGAAAGCTGCAAATCGTCGACGCGCACGGCCGGCGTGAGAGGAGGGGTGCGCTGGTTGAAGATATCGATCGTGCGGCAGCGGCTGCCAATGCGTCGGCGTGATCTTGCTTGGCCCGCCGTTTTCACTGATCCATTCGCCCGCTTCAGGCGACCAGTGAGCGACATCAAAAATTCCACTCGCATCATCCTCGAGGATGATGGCCTCTTGGTCCTTGGGTGCGCTCTCGATCGTTTGGCGCATAAAAACGCCTACTCTGAAGGTACTATTTTCTGAAGTAATTACCGGACTATCACTTCTCCGTTGCCAATAAGGCAAGGCTATTCCACCCGCAGCACGGCCTCAAGCACCCAGAAGTTGGGAAACGCGTTGGAATCACGCGCGAATTCGTCCGTGGTTTTACGGGCTTGTCCGCGTCGGGATGGACCTGCGCGGCGACGATGCCGATGGCGCGCCGCTCAGCAACCCCTGCAAATCTTGGTTTGTCGCGCGAGCCTGGCGTCGGCCTCGGCGTCTTCGTTGGGCTGCCGC
>Ga0207671_10006918_pt1 | contig 9997 bp, 5 predicted proteins | sample KBSC24metaG_FD_184352 | JGI IMG/M metagenome (GOLD analysis project Ga0207671, IMG submission 184352) | Corn rhizosphere microbial communities from Kellogg Biological Station, Michigan, USA - KBS C2-4 metaG (SPAdes) (version 2) | ecosystem: Host-associated > Plants > Roots > Rhizosphere > Soil... | reverse complement strand
TGAAGGCGAGATTGGGATCGTCGCGCAGGAACGGCTTGCCATGCTCGTCCGCGGCGATCCGCACCATCTGCGGCGCGACGCCTAGTTCCCGAGCAAGCTCCGCGCGCATCAGCCCGCGCCGCGCGACGAAGCGGTCGCGGTCGGCAGGACGGCGGAAACCCGACGCCCGCTGGCGTTCGTCCGCGTCGAGCCAGCAATGATATTCGTCTAGGTCCGCGCGCGGCAAGTCGAGGTCGAGCAGCGTCAGAGTCGCAACACCCGGCGCTGCCCGGTCGATCGCGACCATCTCCATGATCAGGGCCTCAGACGGCGGCCCGGCCGGCACGCCCGGTCGAGCGCTTCGTTGAGCCGCTCGGCAAAGGTCGCGACATTGGGCGGCTCTGCCATCGTGCCGTGCGTGCCGGGAATATCGAACGATTCGAGCGAGCCCCGCACCACCTCGGCCCAGCCCGGCCGGCTGTCGAGCACCGCCAGCCGTTCGGCCGGCTGGAACAAGGCGACCACGCCGTCATAATCGCCGGGGAAATAGCTATACGCGGCCTGCTCCATCTGCGCGGCAAAGACGCGGTAGCGCCCCTCGCGCTCGGCGATCTCGGCGACGCCGACATCTTCCATCAGCCCGCGTGCGCGGTCGAACGCGTAATCGAGCCGCTTGCCGATCGGCAGATTGCTCCACACGCCGAGATGATAGCGCGCCTTGCTCATTCGCATCTGCGTAGAAGTGATCTTCTGGAACGCGACCGGGTTCATACTATGGCCGAGCGCGAGCAGCGGCACGTCTTCGCCCGCGGCGCGCAATTGCCGCGCGACCTCGAACGCCATGATGCCGTTGGTACACCAGCCGCCGATCAGATAGGGGCCGTGCGGGCGGCTCTCGCGGATCACCGCGACGATCTCGGACGCCATCTGCTCGAACGTCATGCCCGGCTGCAAGGTACGTTCGAGGATCGGCCCGAGCGGCAGGCCGAGGAACGGGCGGTCGGTGCCCATCGCCTCGGCGAGCGCCATGAAGGTCGGGCCGCCGTCGAGCCATAGCAGCGGCAGTTCGTTGCCCTTGGGCTGGAGCGGCACCCACTCGCCGAGATCGGCAATGGCATTGCCGTCGATTCGCTCGGCGAGCTTGTCGAGTGTTGGCGCCTGGAAGAATTCGGCCATGCCGATACGGCGACCCCATTGCTGTTCGATGCGGACCAGCAGCCGCGCGACGAGTAGCGAATGCCCGCCAAGCTCGAAGAAGCTGTCGTCGCGGCTGACCTGGCCGATACGCAGCAGGTCGCACCAGATCACGGCGAGCTTTTCCTCGGTCTCGCCCCGCGGCGGTTCGATCTCGCGCGTACCCGCACTGCCCGGCTGCGGCAGCGCCTTGCGGTCGACCTTCGCATTGGGCGTCATCGGCAGGGCCGGGAGATGCTCGAAATGCGAGGGGATCATGTAATCGGGCAGCGTCCTGGCGAGGTGCTCGCGTAGCGCGGCGCGGCTTGGCGGCGTGTCGCCGCGCGTGACGATATAGGCCGCGAGCGCGCGTTCGCCCGAGGCGTCAGGCCAGCTGCGGACGGCGGCGGCGACGATCTCGGGATGCTCGGCGAGCGCGCCTTCGATCTCTTCGACCGCGACGCGATAGCCGCGGATCTTCTCGTCATTGTCGACGCGGCCGAGGCACAGGATCGTCCCGTCGGGGCGATAGCGGGCAAGGTCGCCGGTGCGGTACAGCCGCTCGCCGCGGATCTCGACGAAACGCTCGGCGGTGAGGTCGGCGCGGTGGCGATAACCGTGGGCGAGACCGGCGCCGCCGATGAACAATTCGCCAACCACGCCGATCGGCGCGGTATTGCGGTATTTGTCGAGGATGTGGATGCTGGTGTTGGCGAGCGGACGCCCGATCGGCACCGGGCCGTCGCCGGGCGCGACGCGCGCGAGCGTCGACCAGATCGTCGTCTCGGTCGGGCCATAGACGTTCCACAACTCGCCCGAGCGCTGGATCAGGCTTTCGGCGAGATCGCGCGGCAGCGCCTCGCCGCCGCACAGGATGCGCAAGGTGGGTGAGCCCTGCCAACCCGCCTCGATCAGCGCGCGCCAGGTCGCGGGCGTCGCCTGCATGACGCTGGGCCGGCTGGCGACGAACAGTTCGTTTAGCTGGCGCGGGTCGGCGGTGACATGCTTGGGGGCGAGGATAAGCTCGCCGCCGCCGATCAGCGGCAGGAACAGTTCGAGACCCGCGATGTCGAACGACAGGGTCGTGACCGCGAGCAGCGAATCCCCCGCGGTGAAGCCGGGGGTCGCGCGGAACGATTCGAGCAGGTTGATCAGTGCCGCATGGCCGATCTCGACGCCTTTGGGGTTGCCGGTCGAGCCCGACGTGTAGAGCACATAGGCAAGGTCGTCCGGCGCGACCGTCACCGGCGGCATCGGGCCGGTCGCGTTCATGTCGTCGATCAGCAGCCGCGGCAGCGGGCAATCGGGCAGGACGTGACCGAGCTTCCGCTCGCTCAGCAACGCGGCGGCGCCGGCGTCCCTGGCGATATAGTCGAGCCGCGCCGCGGGGAAATCGGGGTCGAGCGGCAGATAGGCCGCGCCGATCCGATGGACCGCCAGCAACGCCGCGACCATGTCGGGCGAACGGTCGAGGCAGATGCCGACCAGGTCGCCGTGCCTGAGGCCCGCCGCGTGCAAGGTCGCGGCGATCGCGTCGGCGCGCGCGTCGAGCGCGGCATAGCTGACCGCCTGATCGCCGAAGCGGATCGCGGTGGCATCGGGGCGCGCGGCGACTTGCGTGCGGAATGCGTCGGGCAGCAAGTTCGGCGACGGCGCGACCTCGGTCGCGTTCCAGTCGGTCAGCAGCTTGCGGCGCTCGTCGGCGCCGAGCAGCGGCAGATCCTTGAGCGGCTGCGTCGCATCGGCGACCACGCCTTCGAGGATCGTCAGATAATGCCCGATCATCCGCCGCACGGTCGCGGGATCGAACAATTCGGTCGAATAGAGGAAGCGGCCGTGCATCCCCTCGTTCTGGCGCTCGTCGAGTTCGAGATAGAGGTCGAACTTGGCGCCGCCGACCACGACGTCCATCTGGGTCAGGTCCCAGCCCTGGGGGAAGGGATCGACCGGTGGTTCGATCGAGAACAGGCAGTTGAAGAGCGGATGCGTGCCGGGCTGGCGCTTGACGTCGAGCGCGCGGACGACCTCGTCGAACGGCGCCTCGCTCGCGGCGAGCGCGCCCAGGACGGAATCGCGAACCTCGATCAGGAAATCGCTGAACCGCGTCTCGCCCTTGGGCTTGGCGCGCAGCGAGATCGTGTTGAGGAAATAGCCGACGACATTTTCGAGCTCGGGGCGGCGGCGCAGGTCGGTGACGCCGCCGACGATGATGTCCTCCTCGCCCGAATAGAGGTGGAGCTGGGCGTGATAGGCCGCGAGCAGGGTCATGTAGAGCGTCACACCGTGGCGCTGCCCGACCAGCTTCAAATTCTCGATCAGGTCGTTCGGAATTTCGAACACTTCCATCGACCCGGCATGGGTCGGGCGCGCCGGCTTGGTGCGGTCGCCGACCAGTTCGAGCTTGGGCGGCGCGTCGGCGAGCGTGCGCCGCCAATAGTCGATCTGCTTCTGGATCGGCGCGCTCTTGAGGTGCTCCTGCTGCCAGATCGTGTAATCGCCATATTGCAGTGCCGGCATCGGCAGCGGCGAGGGCGCGCCGCGCGAGAAGGCGTCGTACAATTTCGCCAGCTCGGGCACGATCACGCGATAGATCGCGACGCCGTCGAAGATGATGTGGTGAAGCGTGAAATAGAGCCGGTGATTGTCGTCGGCGAGCTTGACGATACGCGCGCGGAACAGCGGCGCGTCGTTCAGGTCGATCGCGCGGCGCGCATCCTCCTGGCCGATCGCCAGTGCGGCGGCATCGCGCTCGGCCTCGGGCAGATGGCTGACATCGTCATACGGCAGGACGATGTCGCGATGGTCGCGCACGCGCTGGACCAGTACGCCGCCATCCTCGACGAACGCGGTGCGCCACGCTTCGTGGCGGCGCAGAATCTCGTTGACGCTGCGCTCCATCGCGCCGCGGTCGAAACTGCCGAAGCGGTGGATCGTGATCGATTCGTTATAGAGCGGCACGTCCGGCGCCATGATGGCGTGGAGCCATACCTGGCGCTGGTCGGCCGAGAGCGGAATCTCGGCATCGGGCGCGCGCTTCTCGATCTGTTGAGGCTTGGCGGCGGCAACCCCGCCGCCGCGCATCATCTTTTCGAGCAGCGCCCGCTTCGACGCGGACAGGTCGACATGCGCGTTCATGGGCGTCAGCCCGCGACGGGACGGAAGGCGAGCGGCAGTGCGGACAGGCCGCGCAGGCCCGAATTGGTCCGCCATTCGAGCGTGCTTTCGGGCACCGCGACGCGAATATCCTCCATCCGCGCGAGCAAAGCGAGGTAGGAAATCCGCCCTTCCATCCGCGCCAGCGCCGCGCCGAAGCAGAAATGCGCCGCCCAGCCAAAGGCGAGATGGCGGTTATCGGTGCGCGTCAGGTCGAGTTCGTCGGGATTGGGAAAACGCTCGGGATCGCGATTGCCGGCGGCCATCACCGCCATTACCGCTTCGCCCTTCTTCATCAGCTTGCCGCCGATTTCGGTGTCCTGCTTGACGATGCGCGCGGTATGCTGGCTCGGCGTCTCGTAGCGCAGCAATTCCTCGACCGCGCTTTCGATGATCTCGGGATGCGCGCGCAATTGCGCCATCTTGTCGGGCTGGCGGGTCAGCGTCAGGATTCCGTTGCCGATCAGATTGGTGGTGGTCTCCTGGCCGCCGACCATCGTCACGATGGTGTTGGCGATGACCTCGTCCTCGGACAGGCGCTGACCGTCGACCTCGGCATCCATCAGCGAGCGGATCAGTCCGTCATGCGGGTTGCGCTCCTGGTCGCGGACCGCGTCGCGGAAATAGCCGGTCATGTCGGCGACGCATTTCAGCACGTCGCGGATGCGGTCGGGGTTGTGCTGGAAGTTGCCGAGCATTTCGGCGAAGGTCGCCGACCAGGATTTGAGCTGGCGGTGATCCTCGAGCGGCACGCCGAGCAGGCCGGCGGTGACGATTGCGGGGAAGGGCTCGGCGAAATCGGCGATCAATTCGCACTCGCCGCCTTGCGCCGCTTTGTCGATCAGGCCGTGCGCGATCTCGCGGACCTTGTCCTCCATCGCCTCGACCCGGCGCGGGGTGAACGCGCTCATGCAGAGCTTGCGCAGCCTTGTATGGTCCGGCGCGTCGAGGAACAGCATCTGCCGCGCCATCAGATCGGCGACCGGGCCGAGCGATGGCAGGCCGAGCGCTTCCATCTTCTTGGGATCGGGCGTTCGGTCGGCGCTGAATTCCTTCAGCACGAAATGCACGTCCTCGTACCGGGTCACGACCCAGGTGTGCATGAACGGATCCCACGTCACCGGCGCTTCCTCGCGGAGGCGCCGGTAGAAGGGGAAGGGGTCGGCATGGACCTTGGGGTCGAGCAGCTGAAACAGGCTGAGGCTCGGGTCGAACGGCTGGGCCGCGGCGATGGGCGATTGCTCGGTCATGTCTGTCGGCTCTCCGTTCGGCCGGTCATTGCTGGGCGCGGGTGGCGGCTTCGTCGTCGTCCATCGCCGCGATCATCGCGAACACGATCTCCTCGATCCGCGCGGCGAGCTGGCGGATGGTCGGCGCCTGGAACAGGTCGCGCAGCGTGAGGTCGATGCCGAACGCCTCGCCCGCGCGCAGCACTACCTGGGTGCCGAGCAGCGAATGGCCGCCGAGCAGGAAGAAATTGTCGTCGACCCCGACATTGCCGCGGCCGAGCACGCCTTCGAGAATCTCGGCGAGCTTCGCTTCGGCGGGCGTCTCGGGCGCGGCGAAGCCGGCCGAGGCGAGCGCGTTCGCGTCGCTCGGTTCGGGCAAAGCGCGCTTGTCGAGTTTGCCGTTGGGCGTCAGCGGCAGCGCATCGATGCGGACGAACGCGGCGGGGATCATATATTCGGGCAGCGTCTTGCCGAGGAATTCACGCAGATCTTCGGCCGACAGCGTGTCCTTCTCGACGACATAGGCGACCAGCATGTCGCCCCCATCGGGCGAGGGCGCCGCGATCACCGCGCCCGAGCGGACGCCGGGGTGCGTGCGCAGGACGCTCGCGGTTTCCTCGGGCTCGACGCGATGGCCGCGCACCTTGGCCTGGTCGTCGACGCGGCCATGGAATGTAATCTGGCCGTCGGGGCGCCACGCGGCGCGGTCGCCGGTGCGATAGAAACGCTCGCCATCGATCGTGACGAAGGCGGCAGCGGTGAGATCGGGCTGATGACGATAGCCGCGCGCGACTTGCGGGCCACCGATATAGATCTCGCCCTGCTCGCCGTCCGCGACCGGTCGGCGCTCGCCGTCGAGGATGCGGATCGTGGTGCCCTTGATCGGATAGCCGATCGCGGGAAGCCCGGCTTCCTCATTGCCCGGCGGCACGATCGCCGAGGTGGCGACCACGGTGCATTCGGTCGGCCCGTAATTGTTGACCAGCGCGAACGGAAGGCCGGGGCGCGGGCGGCCGAGCAGCCGGTCGGCGCCGGTCAGGATGTAGCGGAGCTTGGTTCCTACCGCCCAATCGTCGCGGACCAGGTCCTGCGCGAGCGCGGTGGGGACGAAGGCGACGGTGACGCCCTGGACGATCAGCCAGGCGCGCAGCCGCTCGTCCGAGGTGCGGACATCATCGGTAGCCAGCACGACCGAGGCGCCGGCGCACAGATACGGCCAGACTTCCCAGACCGACGCGTCGAAACCGAGCCCGGCGAGATGGCTGCCGCGATCCTCGGCGGTGATGCCGAACGCTTCGTTATGCCAGCCGATCAGCCAGGAGAGGTTGGCATGGGTGACCTCGACGCCCTTGGGCTTGCCGGTCGTGCCCGAGGTATAGATGACATAGGCCAAAGCATCGGGATCGTTGGGCGTCGTCGCGAGCGGCTTGGCATTGGCCAGTTCGGGCGCCTGCCAGTCGAGCGGTACGACCGGAGTCGGGCTGTTGGGCACGCGCGCTGCGGTGTCTTCGCGGCCGACGATCAACACACAGGCCGCTTCCTCGACGATCGTCTGCAGGCGGCCATCGGGCCAGCTCGGATCGAGCGGCAGATAGGCGGCACCGGCTTTCCATGCGCCGAGCACGACGGCGAGTTGGTCGAACGAGCGTTCGAGGCACACGCCGACCAGCGATTCGCGTCCGACACCGTGCGCCGTCAGCCAGGCGGCGACGCGGCTCGCCTGAGCGTCGAGCTCGGCATAGCTGAGCGCGCCACAGGGTGCGACGAGCGCGGTGGCATCGGGATGGCGTTTGGCGATCTCTGCGACGACATGCGGCGTCGAGAAAGGCGGCGCGACGAAAGCGGCGACGCGGGTTGCCGGAGATTCGCCGCCCTGCGACGAATGGAGCGATGCGTTGTGCTGACTAGCCATGGGCCAGCGCTTAGCCGATCAGTCGTTTTGAAATATTTAAAGCGGCGGCAACCTTCGCATGTCCGATGCTCGATGCGCGGCGGCCGAGAGGGGCAGACCAGTAAAAGCGGCGTTAACCATTACCGCTCAACGGATCGAAACGCCTCTCAAACAATATTCCGCTTATGGGGGAAGGCCTTCAGAACCGCGATGTCGCCTCGACATCACCCCCGCCGCGCGTCGACAAGCCGCGCGTTTCGGGCATCGATCTGTTTCGCGGCGCGCTGGTCGTCCTAGTCATCCTCGGGCACTTCGCCGAACTGAGCCAACGCCACCATTTCCTGACATGGTTCGGCATCGGCTTCCGGATGCCGCTGTTCATCGGCCTGACCGGTTATCTGTTCAACCTCGAACTGGCGCGCAGCTTGTCGTCGGCGGGGCTGCTGCGGAAATATTATGACCGCATGGTGCTCCCCTGGCTTGCCGCCTGTGCGGTGGCGGTGGTGATCACCGGCTCGATCGCGTGGTTCTCTCCATTCTATGCGGTCATCCGTCCGCCCTACCATTTGTGGTTCGTGCCGGTCATCCTGGCCTTCATGTTCGCGGCGAAGCTGTGTCGTCTCGGCCCCGCGACAATGCTGGCGATCGCCATCCCGATCAGCATTGGTTCGATGTACGTGTTCGGTGTCGGGCACGATGTCTGGCAATTCGACGCATGGACGCCCGACCGACGCTATTTCATCTATCCGATCTATTTTGCGCTGGGGATGTGGGTCGCGCGCCGCCCAGCCCCGACTCACGAACATCTGCTGCTGCTGGTCGCGTTCGCGGGGCTGTTATGGTGGTCGCGTCTGTACGACCATCCCTCGACCGCGGCCGAGGCGGCTGCCGAACTGCTGCTGTGCGTTCCGCTGATCGTATTGTTTCCCTGGCTGCGGCGGATAACATTTGACGTCGCGTTGATTAGCGCGATCGGCCGGGACAGCCTGTTCTTCTACCTTTGGCACCCGCTGCTGTTCGCCTTGTGGTCAGCATGGGGATTTTCGGGCGTGCCGTTGCTGGCATTGGCGGCCTGCACGACGCTGGCGGCCTGGATGGCGATCGCGCGCTTGCCCAATTTGTCGGGCGTGTTGGGCGTACGACCGATCGTCCGGCGGGCTCATGATGCGGCCGCGGCAACGATACCCGAGGCCGCAGCGCCCGAGGGCGCGGCATGAGCGTGGCGTTGAGACTGTGCCGTACCGGCATGATGACCATCGCCTGGATCATCGTGCTGCCGTGCCTGCTCATTCTGATCGGCGCGATCGTGCCGGTCATCCCGTGGTTTCGCATCTATGCATTGGGCGTCGTGCCCAATCATACGTCGTGGCTGTTCCTGTGGGCGATTGTCGCGCTGCTGATCGGGCTGCTGGCGAATTCGCTGTTCAAATCGCGGGCCGCGATCGCCATCGTCGTGACTGCAGTCGTGGCTATCGCCCTCACGACCTTGGTGATGCTTCACCTGCTCTACATCGCACAGGTTAACGGCGCGCGGATCAACGTGGTCAAAGCACTCGAATTACGCGAGGTGCGTGACGGCGCGCGTCCTGACGAAAGCCTTGTCTATTCGCGTCCGAGCGGCGAAGAGCTTTGGCTCGACATTTATCGTCCGGCGGGAACGCCACCCAATACGCTGAGTCCGGTGCTGATCGCCGTGCATGGCGGCGGCTTCTTCCAGGGCAGCCGCACGTCGGGCGCCGCGAACCAGCGCTGGTTCGCCGATCATGGCTGGACCGTGATCAGCATCGACTATCGGCTTGCCAGGGACGATCGGCCGACCTGGAATCTGGCCACGCGCGACGTGGAATGCGCGCTTGCATGGACCGCCGCCAACGCGGCGGCATTGCAGATCGACCTCGATCGCGTGACGCTGACCGGCGGATCGGCCGGGGGTAGCCTGGCGATGGCCGCCGGATATCTGGCCGATGCCAAGCGGACCGACTCGGAATGCGGCCCGTCCATTCCGCATATCGCAGCCGTCGTCGCCAAGGCGCCGCTGATCGATGTCATCGGATCGTGGTATTTTACCGGCGAATTGCGCGACGAGCAGCGCTCGTACCTGACACGCTATATCGGCGGATCGCCGCGCGATTATCCCGAGCGTTATGCCGCGATCGATTTGCGGCATTTCCAATTCCCCAGCAATCCGCCGACGCTGATCCTGAGCGGCGCCTCCGATCCCTTGCTATCGCCGGAAGCGGGGGCGGATTTCGTGCGCAGGGGGAAAGCCGCAGGGCTAGAAATCCGCCGGATCCTGTTTCCCTATTCGGGGCATGATTTCAACACGACCTATAACAGTATTACCAACCAGGCGATGCGGCAGATCATCGCGCAATTCATCGTCGACCATGGAGCGGGGCCAAAGCTGCCCGGGCTGACGTTCACCGACTGACCCGGCGCCTGGTTATCGAGCGAAGGGGAATTCCGCAGGCTCAATCGGCGGGCTTGAACCGGTCGGGATGCGCCGCGGCGATCGCGTCGATCGCGGTCAGCCGGGCATCGATTGCCACCAGCCGGGGGAAGGTATCGAGCG
>Ga0207671_10006917_pt1 | contig 9997 bp, 9 predicted proteins | sample KBSC24metaG_FD_184352 | JGI IMG/M metagenome (GOLD analysis project Ga0207671, IMG submission 184352) | Corn rhizosphere microbial communities from Kellogg Biological Station, Michigan, USA - KBS C2-4 metaG (SPAdes) (version 2) | ecosystem: Host-associated > Plants > Roots > Rhizosphere > Soil... | reverse complement strand
CTGCCAGTACATCCTCGGTGGGCACGACGACCGCCAGCAATGAGGGTCGCTCGCTGTTGCCGTAGACGTAGATCTGCCGGATCAACGGGGTGCGCGCGAACTCGGCTTCCAGGTTGGCTACCGCGACGAATTCACCCTGAGAGAGCTTGATGACGTTGTTGCGACGGTCGACATATGCCAGGCGGTCGGGAGCGAGTTCGGCCACGACATCGCCGGTGCGGTAATAGCCGTCCGCGTCGAACACCTCGGCGGTGATCTCCGGGCGCTTGTAGTAACCGGGCATCGCAGCCGCGCTCTTGACCAGAAGCTCGCCGCGGGGATGGGGTTTGTCGGTGCTGAAGTAGCCCAACTCGGGGACATCGACCAACTTGTAGTCGAGGACCAGGGGCCGCACGACACGGCCATCGGTGGTGACCGCACCGATCTCGGTGAGACCGTAAGTGTCGACGATGTTTGCCTGCAGGCACGACTCAAGAAACACCCGCATCTCGGCGGCGAGCGGCGCGGTGCTGACAAACCCGCCGAGAACCCGTCCGCCAAGCAGTGTTTCGCGGACCTCGGTCTTGGCCGTCCGCTCGGCGGTGTCGCGGTCGAGGCCAGCAGCCGACAGCCGGTCGACGATCTGCTGATAACGCTGGTAGAGCATGTCCACCACCCGGGGAACCAGACCCAGGTCGGTGGGACGCACCAGCGCCCAGTCGTCGAACAGTGTCGACAGGTCGCTTTCGGCGACGAAGTAGCTGGTGCCACCCGTCTGGAAGGCTGCGGCCAGCGGTAGCCGGCCACCCAAGTGGTTGAGCGGCATGAAGTTGAGGTTGATGACCGCCGACTCGGTGGACTTCATGGGGATGGTCCAGAGCGTCGCGAGCATGCGCTCGGTCCACATCGCCCCCTTGGGCGTACCCGTGCTGCCGGAGGTGTAGAGGATCATCGCCAGTCGGTCGTCGGATCCGCCGGTATACGGCTGAGCTTCCTGGCCCTGCGCGCCGCGCGCGACGAGCTCGGGCAGGGTTTCGACGATGACGTCCATGCCTGCGCCGGCGAGACTTTCGCGAGCTTGTTGTAGGCGATCGCGGTGGTCGTCGTCGAACGGCCAGTAATCGAACACAACCAGTCGTGAAAGCCATTGCGCACCCAGCACTGCTTCCACGGCCAGATCGAGATAGGCGGCGCTGACCGCCAGCACGCGCGGGGTGGTCTCTTCGAGAATGGGCACCAATCGCGAGGCGGACGTGTTGTGTTGCAGCGGAACTGCGACCAATCCGAGGTAGCCGCACACCAGATCGATGGTCAAGTAGTCGGCACTGGAGAAGCCAATGGTCGCGACGAAATCACCGGTCTCGATCGGAGCCCGCGCGTCGTGGTGCCATGCGCTCGCCACGGCCTGCACCCTGGACCACAGCTCTCCATAGGACATGGTGTCGAACGCCGGCAGCAGCTGCGTGGCAGTACGGCCCGTCGCCTCGTCCCGAATCGTCTGGACCACTCTGCTGCCCAGGGCTGGACGGTCGGCATAACCCTCGGCCAATGTCCGCAACACCTGTGACAGCCGCAGGCCGGGTTGCCGCGCCGCGTCTAGCACGTCGCGAACTGGACTGGCCGCGCGGAACTGGGCGTCGTTCTCGAAGAGGTACAGCGCCCGCGCCGCGGCGCCGCCCTCCCCTGCGGTGTTCCACTCATCGACGTCGGTGCTGTCCGTTGGCAATTCAATGGTCACGCGATTTCCTCAGCTCGAGCCCCGCACATCTGACTGTGCTCTTGTCTAGTCAGATGGTAGACCGCTGACTTTACTAAAGGCAAGTCAGCATGACAGCATGGAAGCCATGTCCTCTTTGACGCTCACCGGCGGACTCAGCGACCGGGACTCCTGGCAGGCGAACGACTGCTCCATGGCGGCGGCGCTCGACGTCGTCGGGCGCAGAGCCAGCCTGCTGCTGCTGCGGGAGGCGTTCTACGGCGCACGCCGGTTCGAAGAGTTCTCGCGCCGCGCGCAGCTCAGCGAGAAGATCACCGCCGTCCGGCTCAGAGAACTCGTGGACGAGGGGCTTCTGGAGAAACGGTCGTACCACGAACCTGGCCAACGCCGCAGAGAGGACTATCACCTCACTGAGAAGGGCGAGGATTTCCTTCCAGCGCTTCTAGCCTTGATGCGCTGGGGTGACCGCTGGGTGCGCACCGACGGTGGCCGGGTGCGACTGTCGCACAAGGATTGCGGAGCGCCTATTGATGTCGAGGTACGTTGTGGCGACGGTCATTCCGTGACCGCCGCCGACATTCAGGCCGCCCGACCCAGCTGATTACCTCGCGGGTCCAAGCTAAGCCCGTCGCAATCCGCCCTCGGCTGTGTTGGTTACCGCATCTCCGACTGACAACGCCTTCCACGTCGCGCGGTCTACGCGTACGGTGACTGTTCGCCCGTCGTCGAGGCGAATGCGCATGCGCCGGTACAGATTCGCGCCATCCAGTAGCGCCCGTCGTTTCTTGACGACGGTGCCTTTCCACTCCGCTGCTGACATCTCATCCACCGTAGTTCACCGACTGACTTGGTAGCGGAGGTGAGCCACGCCGGGCGCGTGCAACACACGCACGAGCTCCAACTTCGGTTGGCCGGGCTGGAATCCGTCGAGCAAGCGCTCACCTGCGCCGAGGACTACCGACGACACTTGCAGGTCGATCTCGTCGACCACGCCAGCCTTGATCGCCTGGCGTGCGCACGATGCGCCACCGGCGATCGAGATGTCCTTCCCGCCGGCAGCAGCCTCAGCCTGTTCATACGCGGATTCGATGCCGTCGGTGACGAAATGGAACGTCGTGCCGCCGTTCATCTCGATCGGGTCGTGGGCGTAATGCGTGAGCACGAAGACCGGGCAGTGATACGGCGGGGTGTCGCCCCACCAGCCTCGCCAATCCGAACCGCCCCAGTCGCCGCGAACCGGACCGAACATGTTGCGCCCCATAATGGTTGCGCCCATACCGTCGAGCATCTCGGACATGACCTGCCGATTCACAGGGTGATCTCTGCTGGGACCGATATGCCAATCATGGAGCGCGAGCCCGCCCACCCCTATCGGATTCTGTTCGGTCTGGTCGGGCCCGGCCACATAGCCGTCGGCCGAGATCGACATCGAGAGGTTGGTTCGCGCCACGTCAAGTTCCGTTCCGTCGGTTCATTCGGTTGCCTCTGCTCAATAAGACCGCCGCGCCGCCGGAAACTCATCGGTTGTCGGGTATCCGCCCTCGGTGGACAGCTGACCTCAGCCGAGGCCGCCTGCTCAAGCGCCGCGCGCAAGCGCATCGACGACAGCCGACGAGAACGCCGGAAGATCATCCGGGCCGCGACTGGAGATCACGTTCCCGTCGATGACGACTTCGCGATCGACCACCGTCGCTCCGGCATTCTGTAGATCGATGCGAAGGCTCGGATACGACGTCAGCGTCCGTCCCTTCGCGACGCCGGCATCGATCAGCGTCCACGGTCCGTGACAGATGACACCCACGAGCTTGCCCGATTCGACGAAGTCGTGCACGAACTTCACCGCTTTGTCGTCACTGCGCAGTTTGTCGGCATTCACCGTGCCGCCCGGGATGAGCAGCGCGTCGAACTCGTCGGGCGTGATGTCAGCGACCAAACGTTCGACGGGTTCGGTGCCGCCGGGGTCCAGGTCGTTGTCACGCATGTCGATGGAGCCCTCTTGCAGCGAAACCAACTGGGTGCTGGCACCGGCGGCCTGCACAGCGTCCCGAGGCTCTTGCAACTCGCGGCGCTCGACACCATTCGTGGCCAGGATCGCTACCTTTTTGCCCTCGAGTGGCGCAATGCTCTCGTCCAGGTTCTGTTCGGCCTGCTCGGCGTAGTCGGCCAGCTCGGCGATCGATTCATCGCCTTCTTCAGCGCGCATCGTGAACTCCTTGCCTGCGCCACCACGTTGGCGGCGCCGTTCGGCTGGGTACCCGGGGATGCCGTGGCCGAAACCGAACGCAGGCGTGTGCAGCCGGAACTGTCCATATCATGACGAAATGCACTGTGCCACACCGATTCTAGGTGACGTCCTGTGCGAGTTCCCTCATGTGAGGGCTTGTCCGACCGATGAGGATTCGATGGGTGCCAGCTGGTCCGCCGCGGCGACCACGACAGCGAGCTCGGCGCGGGTCCACGGTCGCCCACGCGCAATCACCACGATGTGCTGGAGACTCAGCTCCGCCAACCCGCGGCAACGTTCGACGAGTTGGTCGGCAGACTCCCCCGGCGCCAGAGCCGTCGTGATGGTCCGTTCGATGTCCTCACACGGACGTCCGAGCTCATCGCAATGGCGTGCGAGCGCAGCGATTTGCCGGCGAATCACGTTCTCGCCGTGCGGGATATCGAAAAGGTTACACCCATTGGCGTACTCGGCGACCAGGCGCAATGTGCGGCGCTCCCCGGTTCCACCGATCAGTACCGGAGGCCGGTTGATGGGCCGTGGCCGGCCGATGGGTCGTCCGGCACGGTAATGGTCGCCCTCAAACGGGGATTCGTCGCCGTCCCACATGCGGTTGGCCAGCTGCAGAAGCTCTGCCATGCGGTCGAATCGTTCCCCTGCCGGCGGCAGGAAGAGTCCGAGCGACCGCGCCTCGTCAGCGTTGTAGCCGGCGCCGAGTCCGAGCCATGCGCGTCCGCCGGACAGCACGTCCAGGGTCGTGACGCCTTTGACCAACAGCGCCGGTTCGCGGAACGTCGCTGCGGTAACCAGGGTGCCCAGCCGCAGTCTTGTTGTTTTGGCCGCCAGGAACCCGAGGGTGGTGTACGCCTCCAGCATGGGCTCATCGGGTCGGCTGGCCGGGTCGGCCTGCAGCAGATGGTCCGCCACCCAGAGCGTGTCAATCGTTGTGCCGTCAAGGAATTCGGCCAGCGACGCCAGGTGTGTCCGGATCGCGGTCGCTCCCTCCGGCCACGAGAAGTTGGTGATACTGACACTGAGCTTCATGCCGGCTGGTTCCGTCCCGCGCGGCGCTTCGGCAACAGCACTCCGACGACGACAAGCCAGATCAGCGCGGCGAACCGGGCGATCGGCAGTAGTGGCGCAATCGGCGGCCAGATGAGTACCGCAGTGGTGAGTTCAGCGATCATGGCGATCCCGAGGCCGATCCATGCCCACGTTCGCGGGACCAGGTGCAGCATCAACGCCGGGACCGCCACGCCTGCCGTCAACAGGCCGAGCATCACGACGTGCGCCACCCCACCGGTGAGGAAGGTCAAATAGTAGAGCGCGTTGACCAGCGGGCCACCGGCGATGATCTCCGGCCGTGACAGCGTCCAGAGCAGCAGGCTCGAGAGCCCCAGTCCCCCGGCGGCGAGCACGCCGCCGGCGAGCGCGATGGTGGCGCCCGGTGCAGTGACGCCAAGCTGTCGCAGCCGGGCACTGGCAGTGGCTGCGTAGATCGCCAATGGGACCGACGATCCGAACACGAAGACGGCGCCCACCTGCGCAGCCGCCGCATGTGCGCGGAAGTAGTCCAGCACTGCCGCAGGGTCGCGGTATGGCAGCGGCGGTGTACCGCCCAGTGCCGCAAGCAAAGTGACGCCACAGAGCAGGAGGCCGAGCGAAACTCCGCCGAGCAGCCACAGCGGCGGGCCGGCCTGCTGTGGAGCTCGGTTGGGGGTAGGAGGTCGATCATTGATAGAATCATTCATATGGTGAACGATATTCGTGCTGAATTACATACGTCAACATGATTCACCAAGAAAACGGTTCCTCGCCGGTATTGTTTGTTCATGCCGTCAGCATCCAGCGCTCCAGACCGGGGCGGAGTTGCGTTCTTGCTTGCTCAGCTTGGCCATCACGCCGCTCAGCTGTTCGCCGAACGTCTTGCCGCCGTCAAGCTGACGCCGCCGCACGCCGGTATCTTGCGGATGATCGCCACCCGGCCGGGGCTCAGCCAGCAGGAGCTCAGCGGCCAGTTGGGTCTGCTCCCCAGCCGCGTGGTGACCTACGTCGACGAGCTCGAGGCACGCGGCGAGGTCGAACGCCGGCGCAACCCGACCGATCGGCGGTTGTACGCGTTGTATCTGACGGCGTCGGGCGAGAAGCTGATGGCGACGCTGTCCGAAATCGCGCGCGAGCATGAGCTGGCGCTGACGGCCGGCTTGACGGGCCCTCAACGCAAGACTCTTGACGAACTCCTCGCCAAGCTCGCCGATCAGCAAGGCCTGACTCCGGCGGTACATCCGGGTTACCGGCATATCGGCCGGCGGCGGGACGGGTAATCCACACGCCGATCCGGAATAAACCCGCGAGCGGTGAACTTGCCTCAAGAGTCGCCCTTTCCCGACTCAGGAGCATCAATGACTCGTCCCGTCCGCGTCGCCGTGCAGATCCAGCCCGGCGGTACACCCGACTACCGCACGTGGCGTGATGCCGTCCTGGCCGCCGACGACCTCGGAGTTGACGTGATCTTCGGTTACGACCACTTCCACCGCCCGGCCATGAAAGGCATCGTCGACGGCAAGCCCGTGTTGTTCGACGACCAGCCCGACGTCGCCAACTTCGAGGGTTGGACCGCGCTCGCGTCGTGGGGCGAGATCACCTCGCACGCTGAGATCGGGCTCCTCGTCACCGGCGTCGGCTATCGCAACCCGGACCTTCTCGCTGACATGGCGCGCACCGTCGACCACATCAGCGGCGGCCGGCTCATCCTCGGCCTCGGCGCCGGTTGGTACGAAAAGGACTACACCACTTACGGTTACGACTTCGGCACCTTCGGCTCCCGCTTCGATCTGTTCGACGAGAGCCTGATTCGCATCGAAAAGCGGCTTGCCGCACTGATCCCGCCACCCGTGCGCAAGATTCCGATCCTCATCGGCGGCACGGGACCCAAGCGCTCGTTGCCCGCGGTTGCCCGGCACGCCGACATCTGGCACGCGTTCCAGGACCTCGACGCGTTCCGCAAGTCCAGCGACCGCGTCGACGCGCTGGCGGCGACCTTCGGCCGCAACGGTTCTGACATCGAGCGCTCGACGCTCTGGACCAACGCTCAGGCCGCCGATGCCTTCCGCGAGGCGGGCGTGACGCTGTTCCAGACCGAACTGACTTCAGACAACGGCTACGACCTCACCTCTCTCAAAGAGGTGATCGGATGGCGGGACAGCGCGTGATCGCGAGCTGAGCCGCGCTACAGCGGATTCAGGATGCGGTCCAGGAACTGTCGGGTGCGGTCTTCCTTCGGGTTGCCGAGCACCTCGTCCGGGGTGCCCCGCTCGAGGATGATGCCCTGATCGGTGAAGAGCACCTGATTGGAAACCTGTCTGGCGAACTGGATTTCGTGGGTGACGATCACCATCGTCCAGCCTTCAACCGCGAGGTCCTTGATCACGGCAAGCACTTCGCCGACGAGTTCGGGGTCCAGCGCCGAGGTGGGCTCGTCGAAAAGCACCAACTTCGGCTTCAAGGCCAGTGCGCGGGCGATGCCGACACGCTGTTGCTGCCCGCCGGACAGTTGATACGGGTACTGGTCCTTTTTCGCGGCGAGCCCCACCCGGTCCAGTAATGCCAGGGCGTCAGCCTCGGCTTCGTCTTTGGGCCGCTTCTGCACGATCACCGGACCCTCGGTGACGTTCTGCAGGACCGTCTTGTGTGGGAACAGGTTGTGCCCCTGGAACACGAAGCCGCTCCGCGACTGAAACCGGCGCACCTCGGGTTTGGGTGTCGGCGTGGAGAAGTCGATTTCGATATCGTCCACCCGGATGACCCCGGCGTCGGCCCGGTCGAGGGCGTTCAGCGTGCGCAGCAGCGTCGTCTTGCCCGACCCGGACGGCCCGATGATGGCGGTCGCTGTCCCTTGCTCGACGGTGAACGAAACACCTTTGAGCACTTTGTTGTCGCCGAAGGATTTTTCGACTCCCTCGGCCACCACTCGGTTCTCTGTCATCGCGCAACATACCTTTCCAGCCGGCGTTCAATGCGACCTTGGCCGAACGAGAGCGCCAGGCAAATGGCCCAGTAGTACACCGCCGCGGTGCCGTACAACGCGAAGAACTCGAACGTCGGTGCCGCGATGATCTGGGCTTGCCGCAGCAGTTCGGTGACCAAGATCGTCGACGCGAGTGACGTATCTTTCACTAGCGAGATCAACGTGTTCGACAGCGGCGGCACCGCCACCCGGGCCGCTTGCGGCAAGATGATGCGTCGAAGCGCGCCAACATAATTGAAGCCGATCGTCTCGGCCGCCTCCCACTGACCTTTGGGAATGCTCTGAATGGCCGAGCGGATGATCTCCGCCCCATAGCCGCCGACGTTCAGCGAGAACGCGATGACGGCTGCGGGGAACGGATCGATCTTCACCCCCAGTTCGGGCAGCGCGTAGAACACGATGAACAACTGCACCAGTAGCGGGGTGCCACGGATGATCGAGATGTAGAACCGCGCCACGTTGGTGAGGACGACATTCGACGACAGCCGTGCCAGCGCCACCGCCAATGCGAGCACCAGGCCGATCACGAAGCTGATCACTGTCAGCGGGATCGTCTTGGTGATCGCCGCCTTCGCCAAGGGCACGAGACTGTCCCCGATCAGCTGCCATGTCGACCGCGGCACATGCTGCGCCCGGTTGGCGTCCGGCCCACCAGATGCGTTGGCCTTCAGGTATTTCTGCGAGATTCGGGCCAGGGTTCCATCAGCGCGAAGTTCGCCGAGCGCCTTGTTCAGATCGGGCAACAGTCGGCTGTTCTTGCGGGCGGCAAAGCCCTGCTCGCTCTTCTCCCCCGTGGTAGTCGCGATCTTGACCGACTTGTCTCCCGTTTCGGCGAGATAGGCGTACACCGCGATGCTGTCGTTGATCACTACATCGATGCGACCCTGGTTGAGCAGCTTGATGGCTTGGGTGAAGCCCTCGACCACCTCCACCTTCGCGCCGTGGTCGCGCGCGACCTGCGCCCAGTTGCTGGTTGCCGTTTCGCCCGCCACCTTGCCCCTGATGTCATCGAGGGTCTTGACGGAGTTGTCGTCGGCGCGCGTGACGATGACGCCCTCGCCTACCGAATATGGCTCGGAGAGGTCGTATTTGGCCTTGCGCTCGGGGTTGATCGTCACCTCGTTGGCGACGACGTCGAATCGGTCGGCCTCCAGCGCGGCGAAGATCGAATCCCATGGCGTCTCGACGAATTCGACGCGGACGCCGAGCTTGTCGGCGACCGCCTTGGCGACATCGACGTCGTATCCGACTAGGACGTTCGTCGCCGGGTCGTGGTAGCTGAACGGTGAATAAACGCCTTCGGTGCCCACGCGCAGCACGCCCGCCGACTTGACCGGATTCTCACCGGTGCTGCTGCCCGGCGACCCGCATGCCGTCAGCACCAGAGCGACCAGCAGCAACACCGGCAGGAGGGCTCCTCGTATGTAGCGCACCGCCGGAAGTTAGCAAGTCGGAAGGCGGGCACAAAGGGTTCTGCTCAATCCGGCTATTACGCGCGGCAAGATCCAGGCAACGGAACGACGCTGTACTTGGTGCGTCATCCGGATTTCATTCCCAACGAAAGTTGCTGTGTCGTCCGAACGGATGATCCCGATGCTATTTGCTACGTCTGAAGGCTGTGTTTCGCTGCGGTTGGGGCTAGGGTCTGATATTCATGTCACCAGCAGGTCTTAGGGTCTTACGTAGGTATGGAGGATACGTGCATCGCCGTTCAGAAAAGTTTGCAGAGACCAACGTAGACGAACCGTTCAGCGCGTTCGCTGAGTTCGTAAATTCGCGGTGCGCGGTTGCGTGCAGTCGGAGTACGAAAGCGGTGGCGTCGATAGTTTGTGCATCTGCACTGCTGTCCGTGGTGGTGGCCGCGCCTGCCTTGGCGGATCCGTCAGCGACGGTCAAGGTGAAAACCCAACGCATGTCTGACGCCAATCTCGGTTCACAGCAGGATGGTTGGTATAACCCCGGGGACAGAGTGGTGCTCGTGTGCTCCCGACGTGGCCAGCCGGTAAAGGGCTTCTTCAGCTTCAACATCCCCGGAGGCTGGGACAACCTC
>Ga0207671_10006914_pt1 | contig 9999 bp, 6 predicted proteins | sample KBSC24metaG_FD_184352 | JGI IMG/M metagenome (GOLD analysis project Ga0207671, IMG submission 184352) | Corn rhizosphere microbial communities from Kellogg Biological Station, Michigan, USA - KBS C2-4 metaG (SPAdes) (version 2) | ecosystem: Host-associated > Plants > Roots > Rhizosphere > Soil... | reverse complement strand
ACAATTGGGACAACCGCTTCACCGCGGATGCGGCCAAGGCCAACCCCGATATCATGGTCGGAGTCTGCACTCTCGACCCCGATGATCCGCACAGGCCCTTTCGATAATTCAGTGGTCAGCATTTGGCCCAAAGGTTTTTTGAGCCGTAATTGCCCAACCGCGGCTTCGTTAAGAATAACGTTGAGTGTATCATTCGGCGTTCCTGCAAATTCCCGGCCTTCTGCCATTTTCATACCTGTGGTTTCAAAAAAGCCCTCTGAAACTGCGGCATAGGATATACCAAGCAGTTCTCCGGCGTTTTTACCCGGCCAGTTTAAGAGGTTACAACCAGCCTGGAAATCAATCACAGGGATAGGACTGGATGCCCTGGTGACGTTTGCTACAAATCCACTTTGTAATAAGTCATTTTTAAGCGGGGTGTAGTTGCGGTTAAGATCGGGGGGGATGGTTGTCATTACCAGCCGGTCGGCGTCATAGCCGGTTGGTCTGTTTTTAACATGGCTGATTTGCTGATAAATGATGATGGTACCTACAATCAATGCAATGGAACAGGTAAATTGAATTACTACCAGGATCTTACGGGGCAAGGCCGCCGCTTTGCCAACCTGGAGTGTACCACGCAGCACCTTTACAGGGTTAAAAGAAGAAAGGTAAAAAGCAGGCCGGCTTCCGGCCATTACACCAGTAAATAAAATAAACCCCAGCAATAATATCCAGAAAAGAGGCGCAGCGTAAGGTATCTTCAGCGTATTGCCGGTTAGGGAATTAAAAGCAGGTAGTGATAACTGAACAATGAGGATAGCAAAAAGAGCGGCTATAAAGGTAACCAGGACAGATTCGGTGAGGAACTGGAAAATCAGGCTGGCACGGCTCGAGCCGATCGCTTTTCTCACACCCACCTCTTTTGCTTTTTTCTCTGAACGCGCGGTAAACAAGTTAACAAAATTGATACAGGCGATTAGCAAAACCAACGCGCCTATAATGCAGAACATGTGTACGTAAACAATAAAGCCGCCGGATGCTTTCCCATTTTTGAATTCCGAATATAAATGCCAGTTTTTTACCGGCTGTAAAGCGATTTCGACTTTGTGGATGGGATCGTGGCCCTGCAGCAGGTTTTTGATCTTTGGCGCAAATTGTTCTTCGGTTACCCCCGGCTGTAATTCAACATACTGTTCAAAGGGGTAATGTGTCCAATCCGTCCTTGCCGACTTTACCCATAGTTCTGTTTGCTCCCAATAAGTAAACGGTAATAAGAAGCTGAACTGCAGGGTGGAATTATCAGGCAAATCATCCATCAAACCGGCCACTTTTACATCATGCGTATTATCTATCCGCATCATTTTCCCAATCGGATCATCGTTTCCAAACAAAGCTTTAGCTGTAGATTGGGTAAGTACAATTGAAAACGGTTCATTCAGCACAGTAGCGACATTGCCTGAAAGCAAATGAAACTGAAACATCTTTAAAAAATCAGTCCCCACAATCATGCCCCGCTGGTATAGCTTTTTATCTCCGACTATCAGGCTGTGTCTTGATGTCCAGCCGGTCTCGGAAACGTATTTTACTTCCGGGAAATTACTGCGCAGAGCCCCGGCAATTGGCAGGCAGCCGCCGTTTTGCGTTTGAATATCCCCATTTTGGTCGAAATTTAGCTTAACCTGGTAAAGCTGTGTGTAATTTGGGAGAAAGCGATCGTAGGAATATTCGTGCCAGGCCCATAACGCTATCAGTAAGGTTACAGCAATTCCTGCTGCGAGTCCGGTAATATTGAGGGCGCTGTAAACTTTGTTGCCGATTGTATTACGCCAGGCTAGCTTTAAATAATTTTTAATCATAACATTGCGTTTTAATTTGGCGGCAGCCCAAATTGGCGGGCTTTCCGGACGCAATATTACCGGGCGTATTCGTGGCGGGGCTGCCAACTTATCAATTGGCAGTTGTTTTCCCAAGCTGTTTTTGTACTCCAAAGGAGTTTTGCCGGTCATCTCCTTAAAAACCCGATGAAAAGTTCTTTCGGAATTGAAACCCGACTCATAAGCGATACCACGCAGCGTAAGCCTGTCGTAAGCCGGGTCATGCATTTTTCGCACCACTTCACGAACCCGGAATTCATTGATAAAGTCGCTAAAGTTCTTTTCAAGCCCAACGTTGATGATGCGTGATAAGTCATGGGGATGGATGGCCAGTTTTACGGCCAGCGAGGTTAAGGTCAGTTCCGCATCCTCGTACAGGCGGTTTGCGGCCACAGCTTCCTTTAACCTCCTGCCTTTTTCGCGGGCATCCGATCTGTCGGCTACCGGCATGGCCAGTTCGACACCGTTACCCGGTTTCAGTATCGCTTCGGCGGCCATGTGGATCAGAACCAGGGCAATAGCAAAATAGCATATATCGTTAAATAGCGATGCCACGCAAAACAAACCGAGCAGGAGCAAGGCCCTTTCCAGTCGCCTGAAAGCAAAACGCGGCCTGTCCATCAGCACCGGTCGCAGCTTGCGATAAAATTCTTCTATCAGCCGGTGCGCCAGGTACAGATAAATCACAACCGAAACTAAAACCACCCAGGCCGGCATCCAATATCCCACAAGGAGCATTGAAAAATGCAGCATATCTTTCCACTGAAACCGCTGGTCGGGGAAGGTTAGCTGCCGTATATAAAAATACAGCAACGGCCCCAGCGCCAGTAACAGAAACGGCGCAAGTTCACTGGTCTTCAATACGCAGACAGCCAGGGCCACGCTCAGAAACAGTTTAGCAGCGTTGCCGGGCCTTTTGGCAGATACTAAGAGCAACGCAAACGCCAACCCTACGAATAGGGTCGCCAGTGATGCCAGGTTATACAAGCCGATATGGAATATATTTAGATTCAATGCAGTGAGAGGTTCAATCATTGTTCCAAATCAATAACGATCTGAAAAATAGGAAATTATAATTTATGTTTTGCCGGGTTTGTAATGAAAGCGAACGGGTTGGTGTGCGGTTATTGAATTGATGAGGTGCTGCGACAAAAGCAAATAATATCTAAAAAATAGCGCAAAATAAAGGCCGCCTCTTACACAATTAGAGGCGGTTTTTGAAATTCGTGACCGATAAAGTACAGATATCAAACTCTTTTGTTGAAAACTTTAAGAAGATTACAAAGTTTTCACTACATAAAAAGGGGTCTTAATAAAAAAAAATCTTGCATAATTTACTTATTTTGAATGACTTATATTTAACTTGTTAAGTTTATCATGAAAAACGAAGTCAGAAACAAAATTATCTTGCATGGAAATTACTTTGATTCTTTTTTGAAGTTTTCGTATAAAGAAGGCTACGCAATTCCAGCTGGTATCAGCATAGAAGAATATAAGCTCGAATTTGAAGATTTTGATTTTCATAGGGTATATTCAAATAGGAGTGAAATTTTGCAGATGCTTTTAATATATGATGAAATTTCATTTATCGATCCCGTGTTGCAATTTGACTTATCCAAATTGCAAAAGACTGGTTTAATAAAAGTAGTTGTGGATGAAAGAGCATTAGGATACCTTAAATATGAAGACACAGAAAAGGATATATTGATGCAAATTAAACCCATCATCATTGACAGATTAAAAAAGGATTTTAATAATCTTTATTCTGAATTGGGGCTAAATAAATTTAAAATCAGTTACTCAAGCTTTCTATCTGTTTTATATGATTTCCATGTTATTACAAATCATAAAACGACCGGATTGACGCAAATAGAATCATTAATTATTGACAAATATTTGGCTTATTTAGAAAACCAAATTATAAAAAGGGGTGATGCGTTATATGCGCGCAAAAGGGGAATCGATGAGGAGACTATTGGACGAATGATATCGTTGACATTTAGGGGTATCATTGAGGCTGAGGTGGGGACACTATTGTGTCTATTAGACATGAGTAGCACTCAAAATGGGGTGTTAATGCAAGACGAATTTAAGTTTGATAAGGTGATTACAGCTTCGGCGCTACCTGATTTAAAAGAAGGTACACAAATCATCGAAGGCTACAAAATCTTAAAATTATCGTATCAGAAACTTATAGATACGCTTCCGGCACTAAATACGATAGATGATGTATTAAAGTTAAAAGAGAAAAAACACAAAGAAATTAAAGAGCTTCAGCAAATATTGTCGGAAATTGAAATCGATTTGCGAAACGGAAGAATTGCTGCAATTAAAAATGCGGACTCAAGGATAAAAAAATCTATTAACGATTTGAACAGGAATCAAAAAATTCAAAAGGTAAATAGATGGCTTACTTATATTTCAATACCAATAGGAATTATAGAAACAATATTGCATTTACCGCCAATAATGGGCTTTTCAGTAGGCGCTGCCGGTGTTGGCACTACTTTGCGGTCTAAAGTAATTGAAGAGAAAAACGGGTGGCTTCAGGTAATTAGATAATTTTATTTATTATGTATTGAGGCTCTTCCATAAAAGAAATATAAATCAAAGGCTTTCCAGTATTACTGAAAAGCCTTTCGTGACCCGGGAGAGATTCGAACTCTCGACCCAATGATTAAGAGTCATTTGCTCTACCAGCTGAGCTACCGAGTCTGGTGTTTTTTATTCGGGCTGCAAATAAACGATTTTTTTTTGATGTATAGAAGTGTCTGAACCGGGAAAATAACAAAACATTATTTACAAGTAACCTATGCTCAATATATATTTGGAACGATAGTTGAATAACCAGTATATAATTACCTAACTTTGAACCGATAACTTATTGACAATGGCCCCTTTCGGGGCAAAAAAATCCCATATGACGAAAAATTTTACCCGCATTTTCCTTTCGCTTTCTGCGATCGTGATGCTTTACGCTTCCTGTAAAAAAGAAGCTGTAAAAAAAAATACTCCCGCTACTGATTATAAAGCTTTAAGCAGCCAGGTCGCCATTACATTCTACCAGGCAATCACCGGCCAATACGGCAGCGTGGATGTGAGCAAAGGAATTAAATCTCCGTTTAAGACTAACGCAGCACGCAAAGGCTTAACGCTGAATGATGTACCATCATTGTGCGGCTTTGCAGTTGATACCACTTACAATTATACGGTTGTATCACCGGGCGACCCGGGTTATCATTTTACTGATACAACAAAAATTTATTACGGGAATTTCCATTTTGTTTATACCTGCACAGGTGGTATAGTTAATGGGTATGATGTAACCGATAGCGTATCATACAATGCATCCAGCTTTGACTTCAGGAGCGCCAGCTCGCTCGCACAACACTATATTGTTAAGGCGCTTGACCAAACCTATAAGGTGGTTTCGATGGACGGTACAATATCGGCGCGTACAAATGAAAGCAAGATTGGCGAAGAAGTAAATAGCTATAGCATTACAACGTACACTTTAACCGGGCTGAAGGTTGATTTTTCTTCAGGCGTAGCTGATGTAGTTAGCGGAACATCAACTTTCCATATGCACATATTGCCGCCAACTTCGATAGGAGTACCTCCGCCGTATATAAAATATATAGATTATTACGGTACTATCGAATATTTAGGTAATCACAAAGCTAAACTTACCATCAATCCCGGAGGCCAGGTTTATTTAGTCGACCTGGTTACAGGTGTAGCAACGCCCGTATGATAAATACAATGTAAAAGCAATAAAAAAAACCGGAAGAGAGTCTATCCTTCCGGTTTTTTATTTGAATTCGTTTCGTTTTAAATTATGCCATTGCGTACAGCTCATCGCGCAGTTTCTGCACGGCTTCGCTGGTAATGTATTCGTCGTAGCTCATCAGCTTATCGATGGTACCACCTGGCGTTATTTCAATAATGCGGTTAGCCACAGTCTGTACCAGCTCATGGTCACGTGAGGTGAACAGGATAGTGCCGCGGAAATCCTTCATACCGTTGTTTAAGGCAGTGATCGACTCCAAATCAAGGTGATTGGTCGGTTCATCGAACATCAGCAAATTAGCTGATTGCAGCATCATACGGCTAAACATGCAGCGCATTTTCTCACCTCCTGATAGTACAGACGCTTTTTTTAGTACTTCTTCACCCGAGAATAACATTCTGCCTAAAAAACCACGGATAAACTGGTCGTCCTTGTCGCCGGGCGAGTATTCACGCAGCCAGTCGATCAGGTTATCGTTCTTGCCCGCAAAGTATTCGGCATTGTCAATTGGAATATCGGCAGGGTTAATAGTTACACCCCATTTAAATTCGCCTTTATAATCCTTATCGCGGCCTGTAAGAATATTATACAACGCAGTAGTTGCAAGGCTATTCTGCGATATGATGGCAATCTTATCGCCCTTGTTTATCATAAAGCGGATGTCGCTAAACAACCGTTCGCCGTTTAATGATTTGCTGAGCTTTTCAACCTGTAAAATCTGGTCGCCTGCCTCACGGCCCTGGTTATTGAAGATAATACCCGGATACTTACGGTTCGACGGCTGTATCTCATCAATGTTGATCTTATCCAAAGCTTTTTTACGGCTGGTGGCTTGTTTTGATTTCGATGCGTTGGCGCTAAACCTGCGAATAAATTCCTGCAATTCCTTAACCCTGTCCTCGGTCTTCTTATTCTGATCCGACCGTTGTTTCAGTGCCAATTGGCTCGATTCGTACCAGAAGGTGTAGTTACCGGTGTAGGTAGTCATCTTGGCAAAGTCTATATCTACCACATGCGTACACACGGTGTCGAGGAAGTGCCTGTCGTGCGATACCACTAATACGATAGCCTCGTAGCTTGCCAGGAAGTCTTCCAGCCAGCTAACGGTGTGGATATCCAAATCGTTGGTAGGCTCATCCAGTAATAAGATATCAGGTTTACCAAAAAGAGCCTGTGCTAGTAATACACGTACTTTCTGGGTATTGTCAAGGTCTTTTACGAGTTGGTAATGAAATTCCTCTTTAATGCCGAGGTTACTCAATAGGGTAGCGGCATTACTTTCTGCATTCCATCCGTCCATTTCAGCAAATTGGTTTTCCAGCTCACCTGCACGCTCGCCATCGGCATCGCTGAAATCCTCTTTCAGATAGATAGCGTCCTTCTCCTTCATCACGGCATACATTTCTTTATGCCCCATCATTACGGCCTCCAAAACGGTAAAGTCGTCAAAAGCGTAGTGATTCTGGCTTAAAACTGCCATGCGCTCGCCAGGGGTAAAGCTCACAGACCCGCTGCTTGGGTCAATCTCGCCCGAAAGAATTTTCAGGAAAGTAGATTTACCCGCACCATTGGCGCCGATAATGCCATAACAATTGCCCTGTGTAAATTTCAGGTTAACGTCCTCAAAAAGGGTGCGCTTGCCGTAGCGTAAAGATAAATTGGATACCGTAATCATTAATGCTCCTTGAATTTGCCGCAAAGGTACGGCTAAAAGCCATAATTTATTAACATCGTGTCAATAATTAGTTAGAAAATAGTTTTTAACGATTGTAACAAAGCTGTTGTAATTGCGTTTCATGGCTATAATTCAAGCGTATTTAACCATAGGAAATATAAGTTGGAACAAATGTTGATAAGTTAAGTAATTTGTTCTTAATAAATTCTTTGAAATTAAATAATACGTAATTATATTGTACTGTTTTTAATCCCTAATTAATAAACTAACATGGTTGTCGTAGTAACATTATTATTTGTTATTAACGTGCTTGCAGTACTCGTCCATTTACGAGCGAAACGGGAATATTAATTCCTGGTTTGTTTTGGCGGAGGTTGCAGGTGCTTAACTCAAAAGAAAAACCAAGCTATTGGCCTCGTGTTCGGTTAGCTTTTTTAACTGACCGGACACGGCCATTTTCATCATCAGGTTTAACTCCGCGTTAATTGTAAAGGTGACCTCTGTTTCCCCGCCTGATTGCTCCAATTCCCACTTTAAGTCCATTTCAAACGGTGGTTTTGCAGCCGGAACGATTTTTATTTCTTTATTTTCAACCCTGCTGTCAACCTTAAGGCTAAGGGTAATCATGCCCCTGATATTAAAGCTGGCTTCATTGTAGGTTGATTTCCAGTCGCCGATGTCCTCGGCAGGCATTAATTTCTGGTGATTGTTCATATCAGCCAAAAAATCAAAGACCTTATTTGCTGGTTGATGTATGGTTACTTTATTTTGGAAGGTAGTCATGGTTAGAGATTAGAGGTCGGAGAATAGAGATTAGTTTGGCAGCCCGACAGAAAAGCTGTCGCCGATTGCCGGCTGCTACAATTTACTGCCGCTGCTACTTTTTCTCTATTTTCCCCAATTAGATGGGTTTTCGCGCCATTGTTTCAATAAGTCCACATCGGCTTCGGTGATGTATTGATTCTCTACCGCATATTTTATCAGCGCGCTGTAGTTGGATAATGTAAAGAAAGGACAGCTTGCACTTTTGAAGTTCTCAGTAGCTATATCGAAACCGTAGCTGAAGATAGCGGCCAGGCCGGCAACATCGTAGCCGGCATCGCGCAAAGCATCAACGGCCTGCAAACTGCTTTTGCCGGTTGAGATTAAATCCTCGATAACTACAACTCTTTTGCCTGATAATGATGCATCGCCCTCGATAAGGCTGCCGGTACCGTGTTCCTTAGGTTTTGAACGGACATAGATAAAAGGTAAGCCTAATTCCTGCGCAACAAGCGCTCCCTGTGGTATGCCGGCTGTAGCAACACCAGCTATAACGCCCACTGATCCGAACTCTTCCTGTATCAGCTTTACTAGCTGCTGCCTGATATAAGTGCGGATATTGTGATGCGACAGCGTAATACGGTTATCGCAATAAATTGGCGATTTCCACCCGCTGGCCCAGGTAAAAGGATTATTAGGTTGTAATTTTATTGCTTTAATTTGCAGCAAAAATTCAGCAACTTGCTGCGCTATCTCAGTATTATCAAACATGGCCCAAAAATACAGAATTTATATTAACGAAAAAGTTATTCTATTAACAGGGAAGGAACCCAAGCGGGTTGCTGACTATAAACAGATTGATACTGAAGCTTTTGACCTTAAAATGCTTTATACCTGGGTGCTTAATCATCCCAATAAATTCTTCTATGTCCTGTGTGACGATGTGAAGGCGTTTTTTAAAACTGTAAAGAAAAGTGTACCGCTTATAGAAGCTGCAGGTGGCCTGGTGAAGAATGAAGACGGCGATTATCTCTTTATTTTCCGCAATAACAAATGGGACCTGCCCAAAGGAAAAATAGAAAAGCAGGAGGGCGTAAAAGAAGCTGCTGTGCGCGAGGTAGAGGAGGAGTGCGGCATAAAAGTGAGCAAGCTGGATGACCTGATTTGTAAAACTTATCACTCTTATATTAATAAAGGCGAAGTGGTACTAAAAAAAACGTACTGGTACGAAATGCGTGCACGTGGCCAAAAGAACTTAAAACCTCAAATAGAAGAAGGTATAACCGATGTGCGCTGGTTTAACAAAGACCACATCAGCCCGATAATTGAAAATACATTCCCTTCGATTATGGATGTGCTGGTGAAGGAAAAGCTCGTAGAACGGGTAAGGTAGTCTAAAGTCTGTAGTCTCGAGTCTTTAGTCATTTTTTGATCGCCTTGTCGTTTACTGACCGACTTACGACTAATGACTCCAGACTAAAGAAACGGCAACGCTTCCTTCGGAATAAACTGGCTTACATCGCCGTTGTATCGCATTATTTCGCGCACGATACTGGAGCTGATGGACGAATAGCCCGGCTTGCTTACGATAAAAATACTTTCAATTTCCGGATCGAGGGAGTGGTTCATTTGGGCAATGGCCTTTTCGTATTCAAAATCGGATACGGTACGGATGCCCCGAATCATGTAAGCGGCACCGATGCTTTTGCAGAAGTTTACAGTTAAGCCTTCGTAGGCTATGATATGGATACGGTCGTCGTGCTGAAACACTGCACGTAATAATTGCTCTCTTTTTTCTACACTTAACAAGCCTGACTTGGTGCTGTTTACGCCAATGCCGATGTAAAGCTTATCGAATAAGCCGACCGAGCGTTTCACAATATCCACATGAGCTTTGGTTACCGGATCGAACGAGC
>Ga0207671_10006912_pt1 | contig 10001 bp, 7 predicted proteins | sample KBSC24metaG_FD_184352 | JGI IMG/M metagenome (GOLD analysis project Ga0207671, IMG submission 184352) | Corn rhizosphere microbial communities from Kellogg Biological Station, Michigan, USA - KBS C2-4 metaG (SPAdes) (version 2) | ecosystem: Host-associated > Plants > Roots > Rhizosphere > Soil... | reverse complement strand
GGACACGCTCAACCTGGATGAGCGGCTGATTGAGCAGGCGATCACATCGCGCACGCGAGCGATCGTCCCGGTCCATTACGCGGGTGTGGCCTGCGAGATGGACGCCATCCTTGCGATCGCCCGACGACATGGTTTGCATGTCGTCGAGGATGCCGCCCAGGGCGTGATGTCGACCTACAAGGGCAGGGCGCTGGGTGCCATCGGTGATCTCGGCGCTTACAGCTTTCACGAAACCAAGAATGTCATTTCCGGCGAAGGCGGCGCATTGCTGGTCAACCAGCCGGCGCTCGCGCAGCGTGCCGAGATCATCCGGGAAAAGGGGACCGACCGCAGTCGTTTCTTCCGGGGCGAAGTCGATAAATACACCTGGCAGGAAGTAGGCTCATCGTTCTTGCCCGGTGAACTGATCGCGGCCTTCTTGTGGGCCCAGCTTGAAGGTGCGGACGCCATTACCGACGCTCGCCTGGCGGCATGGCATCGCTATGATGAGCAACTGGCCCAGGCGGAGCAGGACGGCCTTTTGCGTCGCCCTGTCGTGCCCGACGCATGCGTCCACAATGCGCACATGTATTACGTGATCGTGCCGCAAGCTGGCCAGCGTCAGCAGGTCCTGGATGCGTTGAAGCAGGAAGGGATTGGTGCAGTCTTCCATTATGTGCCGTTGCATTCGTCTCCCGCAGGTCTGCGCTACGGTCGGGTCAGTGGTGCAATGGATATCACCGATCTGCAATCCGAACGTCTGATTCGTCTCCCGCTATGGGCGGGGCTGACTGTTCAACAGCAGGATAAGGTCATCGATATCCTGATCACTACCATGAAAGCCGCGCGTATCTAGAGCAGAGGTTAGCAAGCAAATGGGACTGTCACCGATTCATTGCATAGCGACCTCGTTACTTTAAAAGGTGATAGGCGAAGGCGCAGTCTCTGGCAGCCTTCGTTTTGCTACCGTGGACTAGTGCTCTTGTAATACATCAAATTGAGATTCCGATTTTGAATAAGTCACCTTTGAATTACCTGCCAGCATTTTTGCGTCGTGATAATGTCAAGCAGATGCTGCGCTACGGCCTGATAGGCGTGGTCAACGTCTCTACTGAATATCTCGTATTCAACCTCGCCTACTATTTCGGTGGTCATAGTGCCGTCGTGGCCAATACGTGGGCGATTGCAATTACCATGTCAAGCGGTTTTCTTTTTCACCATGCCTTTACATTCAAGAATCGCTTTTTCAGTTGGCGGCAGGCCATACGATATATCTGTGTCGTCGCGTTAGGCGGTGCGTTGAACTATGGAATCCTGATTGGTTTGATGACGTTCATTCCTCAGGTCTGGCTAGCTAAGTTCATCCAGATCATCATTCTCTCGCTCTACAACTTCAACATGTACAAGCACTTCGTCTACGTGAACAAGGACTGAACTCCATGGCTGTCGTCGTCTTCATGACCATTGTCATGCTTTCCTGGTTGACCGGAATCGGTCTCTTGCGTTTCTTTCGTGTGGATGCAGGACGAATGGTAGCTGCAGATCCTCTGCTGGAAAGCATGCTTGGATTCATTATGCTGTCGCAGCTATATTGTCTGCTGGGTTTGTTCGGGATACTGCAGCGCTCTTACTTCCTGATGAGCAGCGCAGTCCTCGTCTTGCCAGGTGTTTTTCTCCTGTGGCAGAAAAGGACGCAGTACTTGAATCAAGCGTTGGCTTGCGTGAAACGGCTGACGTGGCCGGCTGTCCTGTGTATTGCTCTGCTGCCGATGCTGCTGCTGGCCCTTACGGTAGCGACACTTCCTCCGCTGAATTGGGATGAGATTTCCTACGCCCTGACGTTTCCTAAGCTGCACATTGCTGCGGGTAATGTCAGCTATCTGACTCAGTACGGAATTTTCAGCGCCTTTCCCTTGTTCGGTGAGACGCCGATCGGTATTCCTTATCTCCTGGTTCCAAGCCCCACCGGATCGCACCTTGTGGTCCTGGTATTTCTTTTCGCGTCCTTGATGCTGGCTTTCCGCCTTGCGGGCGCACTTTTCGAGTCGCGCTTGAACGCATGGTTGTGCGTCATCGCCTTGGCCTACCTGCCCCTGACCTTGGGTAATATCGGGACCGCGAAGATTGAGCCATATCAGCTGGCCTATATCCTGGCGGCATTTCTCATGCTGGTCCGGTACAGTCAACAGCCACATGAGACTTATCGTGTCCTGTCTTATGTATTCATCGCTTTCGCAGCGGGTATCAAGTACACCACCATCTTTGCGGCACCTTTCTACCTGTGCGCATACCTCATGGCAACGCCCATCCAGCGGGGGGTACTTGTCCATGTGAAGGAGATTTGCCGGCTCGTTTTGATTGGTATTGCCATCAACGCGGTCTGGTTGATCGTGAACTGGCACAATGTGTGCAATCCCTTTTTCCCCAACCTTGTCGGCGTCTTTGGCCAATGTCTGAAATATCCGGTGACCAAGGACATCATGGATATGGTTATGGAAGGGACCATGTGGCAAAAGGGCACATCCTGGTCTACTACGCATTCACTTGAGAACTTCAAGGCTCTTTTCATCGCCGGATTCGGAACGATCAACTCGCTGCTGCTGATTGTCGCTCTGTCCGTGTTTGCCGTGCGCAAAAAAAGCCGCTCGCTGCCCCATCTGAACTGGATATTTGGCGGCATTGTACTGACACTGTTGTTGCAGGCTTTCGGTATCTATTGGGAATTCCGCTATACCTACTTTGCCTTTACGTTCTTCCTGCTCTTTATCGGAGCCGTCCTTTTGCAGACGGTACCTGGAAGACTGGTCCGAGTAGCGACTGCCGTACTTCTGAGTCTGCAAGCCTATCAATCCTGGACCGCTTATTTCCAGCACAATCCCGCAGTCGGTTTTGTCATGAAGGGCGACATTCCGCGACAAGGCTACCCGGACAAGTTCGTGCATCTGTATTGGGTAGCGGCGTGGCTGAACCAGAATACGCCGTCCAATGCGGTTATTGCGTTCAACTGGGGCGTGCAACCTTTCTATTATCTGGACCGTACTTTTTATTTCCTTCATGACTGGAATCCTGAAGAAAATATTCAGTTGTTTGATCAGGCGACACAGTTGCAACAGGCATTGCGCCACCGGAATGCCAGCTATCTTGTGTGGAGAAATCAGGATGACAGCGGCTATATCGATCCCAGCAAGTCCAAGGCATTCCGCGCACGCATGAATCATTTCGTTGATGAACTGGAGCGCAGCGGGTGGCTCAGGCAGGTGCATAGCCAGGACGATGTCCGCATTTTTGTCATTCAGAGAGAGGCCTCTTTGCCTTCTCCTGAAGACTCTCCAATAACGCAGCCAAAGTAACTGACCATGTACGATCTGAACGGTAAGAGAATTCTGGTTACCGGCGCTACCGGTTATGTCGGACGCAACCTGGTGAGATTCCTGCTGGCCAAGGGGCACAAGGTCATTGCATGCAGTCGCAATGCTGGTGATGCAACTGCCTTCATGCAAGCTGGTGCGCAACATCGTGTGCTGGACTATGGTGATACTTCCAAGTTGACACAGCAGCTCGCTGACGTTGACGTGATTTTTCATGCCGCGGCCGATCTGCGGAATTGGGGACGCGAAACCGAAGAGCAAAATTTCAATGTCGGTGCTACCGGGCGACTGCTCAAGGCGGGCAGTGGCTGTGTTCAGAGATTCGTTCTGGTAAGTACGGAGGCCGTCTTGTTGGGAACAGGATCAATGCAGGGTCTCACCGAGGGCACTCCCTATCCAGCCGATCCTGTCGGCCAATATGCGCGCTCGAAACAGGCGACCGAGAAGCTGGTCCTGGCAACGGATCCGCACGAGGTGGAATGTGTCAGTGTCAGGCCGCGCATGATCTGGGGAAGAGATGACACGACCATCTTGCCCAAGCTGCAGCAGGCTGTTTCGTCGGGTCGTTTCTTGTGGATCAATCATGGCAACTATCTGACATCCACTACGCATATCGATAATCTTTGCGAGGGCCTCTATCTGGCCGCGGCCCATGGCCGTGCCGGGCGTGCTTATTTCGTGACAGATGGGGAGCCAGTGCTCTTCCGTCATTTTGTGGAATATCAGTTGCGTGGGTCCGAGGACAAGATCAGCGCTCGTTCGCTGCCTCGCTGGTTGGTACTCTATTTGGCAACTATGGTAGAGACCCTTTGGCGCGTGCTCGCAATCCAATCGCTCCCGCCGATCATGAGATCGCAGGTTTATCTGACGGGCAGTCCTGTCACCATTGATGATTCGCTTGCACGAACTGAACTGGGATATCGTGGTAAAACCTTTGCGCAACTTACGCAACAGCCGTCGCCGGAGCTGTCGGTTGATGAAAGCAAGGCATGATCTTGTTTGGCACCTGTACCTCATTCCGTTCTTGTGATGAAGCCTAATACGTTAAAACGTATCGACAATACGATAGGGCGCATGATGCTCGTGCTGCTGCGCCCAGTCGTTTTTTGTATCGATAAATTCTGCTCCCGCAGAGTCTTTCCTGACCAGCCCAAGAAGATTTCCTTCTTGAAGATACTGGGCGGAGGAAGCTTGCTGATTGCCTACCCGGCAATCCTGAGCATCCGCAAGCAATTTCCGCAGGCGCGACTCATTCTAGTGTGCGCCAAGGAAGTTGCTGTTTACGCGGAGCTGACAGATTTGTTTGACGAGATCGTGCCGATCAACACCGGTTCGATATCGGCGATTGCTCAATCCTCGCTCCGTGCAATCCAGGCCTGTTTCGCCAGCGACTTTTTCGTCAACTACGAGTTGCATTCCAAACTGAGTGCCATATTTGCTGCTCTCACCTGCTCTACCGAGCGTTTTGGTTTGTACCAAGACTGGAATCGTTGGCAGGAACGGTATATCAATCATCCGGTCTTTTATAACTCTGCAACTCCCATTTACGTCGGATATGAGCAGATTGCAAGAAAGACCGGTGCCACTCCGGTTGAGTGGTCTGCCGCATGCAGACATTTCCAGAGTCATCTCGGGTTTCAGCGCGCGGCCAGCGCATCTGCATCTGATAAGTCGACACTGATTGGTGTGGCAGCATTTTGTTCTGCCTTGTACAAGGAACGGCAGTTTTCCAATGAGGAATTCGCGCAGATCCTTGATCGCCATAGTCCCGAGAGCGGTGCCGAAGTCATGATCCTGGGGGGGCGGGCTGATCTGGAGCCCGCTACCGCGCTGGCCGGGGTGATCGAATCGCAACTGCCGTTGTTGTCGGTGAAGAACATGGCCGGAAAGACCTCATTGCGCGACGTGGTGCATCTTTTTGAGCGGTTCACGTTCCTGCTTTCCATCGATTCCGGCCTGAATCACATCGCCAGGCTTCTGCAGATACCGACGATTACCTACTGGGGACCAAGTGACCCGCAGTCACGTCTCAAAGAGATCAATCCGGCTTACGAGAGCGTTTTTTATCAGAAGATTTCCTGTGCGCCCTGTGTGCACCTGATCGACCTGCCTCCATGTGCAGGCAACAATGTTTGCATGAAGCAGTTTGTTCAGCCGCGACTGGCTGAGATTTCGAATGATGGGTGGGAAATATGATGAGTCTGCGAGTGGCAGTGGTGGGGTCTGGGCCTTCCGGTAGTTCTGCTGCCAAAGTATTGATGGATGCCGGAATTTCTGTCGACATGTTCGATGTGGGTGTCGATGCAGCATCGGCTGCGCCGGCCGAACCTGTCCATAAAAAGGAAGGACTCATTCCTCACAAGACCCTGTTTGGCTCCTCTTACATGTACCGCCGTCAGGATGGTCTTGCTCTGCAGGTTTCTGATAATGTCAGCTTCGATACCAGCCACGCAAAGGGGGGGCTTAGTTCTGTGTGGGGTGCAACGGTAGGTGCCACGACCGCGCATGACATCGCCGATTGGCCGGTAAAGATCGAGGATCTTTCCCATCATCTCTCCCAGGTGTTTGAGGATATGAGATTGTCCGCGCGGGCGGATATGCTCGACAGCATTTATCCAATCACCTTGCACGGCACGGAACTACCTTACGAAAATCGTCAAAGTGCCCATATCCTGCGCAAGGTCGCGGAGAACTCAACGGCCTTGCTTGCGGATGAATTGATGGTGGGCAAGGCCAAGCTTGCCATCGACAGTACTCCTGGTTCGCCGACCGCGTGCGTATTGTGTGGCGAGTGCATGACCGGGTGCACGCGGGGCGCGATATTCAATGCCTGGGACAAGGTAGCGTTGCTGAAGAAGCGGCCACAGTTCCGCTATCTGGAAGGGAACATCGTTCATCAGTTTGAGGAACGTGATGATGGCGTCGACCTCATTTTTTCACCGCTGCAAGGCGGCGACCGGCAGCGTGCGGGTTACGATGCCGTGATTCTGGCGGCAGGGTGCATCGACTCTACCAAGATCGCCGACGCGTCGCTCGGATGGACCGGATACGAATACAAGATCCTGGATAGCCAGAAGTTCTATTTCCCGGTCTGGGTGGGCCGTGGTGGCCACAGCTCCATTGATGAGTCCATCTCCCTTGCACATCTTTATGTACAAAGTTTTGATAGCAACAAGAACATCATTCAAGGGCAGCTTTATCCGGGAAAACTGATCGCCCAGACGATTCTGGAACATCTGTTGGGACGGGTGGGCAAGATGTTCGGAAAGCTGATCTCCCCCTTCCTCAATCGCTGCTTTGTGGGCGTGGCCTATTTTTCCTCTAAAGTTTCCGGAAGGATAGGAATCCGTTTCGAGGAAGAGAACAAGATGGTGGTCAGCGGCACTGATAATGTTCGCAGTACGACCGAATTTGACACATTTGCCCGAAAGCTCAGGAAGCACGCAAAACGCACGGGCTTTACCGCTCCCTTCGGACTCAAGATGCGTTCAAAGCTGGGGCATAGCCAGCACTTCGGCGGTACTATCCCGATGAAGGCCAACCCTGCCCGTTACGAATCGGATAGTCTCGGACGGCCCTTTGGCTGCCAAAAGGTATTTATCGTTGACTCCACCGTATTGCCATCCATTCCAGCGACCCCTACCACCGGTCTGGTCATGGCGAACGCAGCGCGCATTGCGACCTGGATCTCTGCCAATCTTCGGAGCCATTGAGACAGGGCACCGGCCCCGTGCTTTGAGCGCAGACCTTAGCTGCAAGCGATTTGTCTGAATGCCTCATCCGGTGTGCAGGGTGGCTGCCATCCGAGTTTGCTGCAGGTCTTCCCGATATCCACCTGCAACGACCCGCACAATCTCTGCGCCACCGCTCCCTTCCCCAGCAACCTCGCCCCGCATTCGAGCACCCGCACAGGCACGGGGATCAGCCTGGCCGGCCGGCCCAAGGCCTGGCCCATGCGGCGCAACAGCTCGGCGGTCGACAGATCTTCCCCGTCACTGACCAGAAAGATTTCATTGGCTGCCGCCGGGTGATGCATGCACAGCGTCATCAGGTCGACCAGGTTGTCCAGGGCGACCAGGCTGCGGCGGTTGCCGGTGATGGCACCGAGCGGGAGCGGGATCCCCTTTTGCAGCCATCGCATCATGCTCCTGAAATTGGCCTTCACGCCCGGCCCGTAGACCAGCACCGGCCGGATCACCACCACTTCCATGCCACCCTCGGCAGCCAGGGCCATCAGCGCCTGCTCGGCCTCCATTTTGGAAATGCCATACGCATCGACGGGGGCCGGCGTATCGTCGGCGGTGAACGGGCGTCCCGGCGCAGTCTGCTCGCCATTGACCTTGATCGAGCTGAGAAACACCAACCGCTTGACGCCCGCGTCCCTGGCCTGTCTTGCCAGCGCAAGACTACCCTCCACATTGACCCGGCGGAACAAGCTCAACGGATCGCCGGCGGTCTCATTCATCACGTGAACGCGCGCAGCACAATGCACTACCGTATTGATACCCTTCAGCGCTTGGTGCCAATCTGTTTGCGGTCCTAGGTCACCAACTTCTATCGTCTCCACATCAATGGAAATTAGATTTGATGGCTTCTCCTTGCGGAGGGCGGCACGCAAATTGTAATTATCCAAGCTGTGGAGGTGCCGTAGGAACGCACCTCCGACGAGGCCCGAGGTGCCGGTAATTAGCGTGCGCATAGGATTTCTAGGAGTGAAGGCTGGGAAGGCAAGGCTACACTAAGATCAGTATTCAATCCCCGTCCCGGATTAAATGAGTAAAAGGCCATCTAGTGGCCTTGCAGTGTGGGGGCCTCCAAAGCCATATCTAAGATGTTTGTGGTAAGCCGAGTAGCTTGTCCCATCATGACTGGCGCAGTGCCTTGGTAGGTTTTCGAATCGTTATTAGACAGGATTAGACTAACGGAGTCTCCAGCTAAAACTCTGGGGATCAGGTATTCCCCGACTTCTAGCACCTTCAAGGATTTGTCGTAGAGATTCCATTGGTAGCCGAGCCACAATTTCTCGGCCCAAAAGAATTTCGTTAAGACGAGTATTCATATATCTGCCGATGAGTTCATAGCCATTTTGGTTCGGATGTATGCCGTCGGGGATGATTTGCGTTAGCTGGCCCTTAGGAATAGTGGAGATGAGATATTCCTGGGTATCGATCACATTAATTCCGTTCTCACGTGCAATCTTACGCATTATTTCTGCGTAATGCGGAACATTGGACAGCTTAGAAGGGTTAGGCGTTTGAAGAATCACGTCGCGGCCGTTGTGTCTCGAGATTGCGATAATTTTCCTCAGGTTTTCGGCATATTCAGTCTCACTGACGACTAATGAATCGTTAATTCCGAAATTAAAGAGCACCACGCTTGCGCATGATGCTCTAGCCATTTTCTGCCACTCAATTTTGGAGTATTGGCCATCCAGCATCGTTCTAGTCGAGTCACCGCTCACCGAAGAATTGTGAACGTGGAATCCGCGAATTGAAATGAAATCCTGCACAGGTGAGCTAACGACATGAATGTCAGACGGATTCTTCGCTAAAAGCTCGCCGTCAACCCCCATTAACGTGGAGTCCCCATAGATTTCTATGAGTGCTGCCGCAGCGTAAAGCCTGATGGGATACAGAAGGAAAAAAGCGGCCGCTACTCTTAATTTCGCAAGCATATTTTCTTGTTTTTTAATTGCTAAAGTTGAATTTTACAGTTTTTTGACCTTTTTCCTCTGCAAGGTGAACTACGCCACACTGGCTGTCGATGTTCTCGCCTTTAACCTTGGCTTGTATATCCCGCTCTGCGTTCTTCTTGTTAAGAAAAAGCCCGGTGGCCGTCGTACAATCTCAGAACCAAAATCAAGCCGGCCGTTTGGCACCCGATGCGTCGGCAAATCATCAGGGGAAAATTCATGCGATTCGTCTCGCCGAGAGGGCTGCTCGCCACCCTCCTGTGCAGTCTGTCCTTCGTCGTCCATGCCCAGTTGCCAGCCGCTCCCGGCGCGGCAGCGACGGAATCCGCGGAAGCTCCGTCATTGCCCGTGCGCGAGATCCAGGTCGCCTCCGAAGCCTTCACGCGCGGCGACAAGATTCCTTCCTGGGTGGAACCCATCGAGGTGCCCGCGACGCGACGTACCGAGGCCATCGTCATGCGCCTGTGGGACACACAGTTCCGCGCCGACAGCCAGCCGGTCTTCTACGTCAATCGCGCAGCACAGATCAATGACAGCAGCGGCCTGGCCTCGGCCGGGCAGTTGATCATCGACTTCGTGCCGCAGTATCAGAAAATGCATCTGCACAGCCTGCGCGTGTTGCGCGGCAAAGAGGTGCTGGATCACACCAGCCGGGTGCAGGTGCGCTTCCTGCAGCGCGAGCTGGGCATGGAAAACGGCGTCTTCAGCGGCTCGGTCCAGGCAGTCATGCTGGTGCCGGACCTGCGCGTGGGCGATACGGTGCAATACGCGTATTCGGTCGAAGGCACCAATCCGGTCTTCGGTAGCACCTACGCGAATGAGGCAGGGTGGGACTGGCCCATTCCGGTCGAGTTGCGCAGTGTCATCCTGAGCCATCCTGTCGGCCAGCGCGTGGACTGGAAAATGGTGGGCGAGATCGGCAACACCGATATCCGTCCCGACATCAGCCAGGCCGCCGGCTG
>Ga0207671_10006911_pt1 | contig 10002 bp, 9 predicted proteins | sample KBSC24metaG_FD_184352 | JGI IMG/M metagenome (GOLD analysis project Ga0207671, IMG submission 184352) | Corn rhizosphere microbial communities from Kellogg Biological Station, Michigan, USA - KBS C2-4 metaG (SPAdes) (version 2) | ecosystem: Host-associated > Plants > Roots > Rhizosphere > Soil... | reverse complement strand
TTGCGGCCGCCAGGAAACATCCAGAGCCTGTCGCGCCGTCGTCTTACCAGGAGCACGCGGCCCTTCTTCGCCGCGACGAGTTTGGAGGATTTTGCCATCTTAATTCGAATCGCAATGATCGGTGGATACCAGTCTAGGTCATTTCACGGCCCCTGCAACGCGCGTGCGTGACAGGCTCCCGAACACCGAGCTGCCGCTTCCGTTCTCCGGGATCGCTACCGGGCGATGTCCTCGACGCCGAGAAGCGAGGTGCGCGAACAATCGGAATCCCGCGGATTTCATGAAACCTGTGTTGTTTCGAGATCAAGCCGGAAGCGGAAGTGCGGTCCTGCCGAGGTGGTGAATTCCTCGCCAACAGCCTGAAAGCCCAATCGTTCATAGAAGGATCGGGCGGCTGATCTTCCGTTGCACCAGATAAGGCTTACATTCCTTCGACGGCACATTTCAATCCCGGTCGAGATCAATTGTGTCCCGATCCCTTTCCCCCGCGTTTCTCCGCGCGTTGCTGCACCTCGAAGCTGGTAAACCCTTTCGGTCCTGATCCCATTCTCGTCGTATGGAGTAAAGGAGACGACGGCCTCCAACGACCCATCTCGAAATGCGCCAAGATGTATCGCATCGGCATCTTCATATTGGACGGCACCCGATGCCACTTTTTGTCCATCGGGGCGAAGGACCTGGGCCCGGAGCTCATCGCCATCGTGAACGCAAATCGAGGTGATCAAAATTGCTCGCATGGGTATTCCATCATATGCCGCCGCTCCGACGCGGTTTACCGGTTGCTACCCGGTAGCCCAACGACCGGATTGGGCCGGAAGTTGACGGCCGGACTCTCAAGAAGATGCTAAGGACGAACGTTATATTTGGCCATCAGGTCGAGCATGGCTCCGGCACCAGAAACACCCTCGAACACTTCCGCGCGTATGCCCACCGCAATAGCCGCCGCCACGTTCTCGGACCTGTCGTCGAGAAACAGGATGGATTCTCTAGGCTGGCTTAGCCGAGCGAGAACGTGTTCAAAATAGCCGTGCTTCGGCTTCGCCACACCCATCCGGCAAGAATAAAATTCGCCATCGAACAGCCCAGCGTAGCCAAGGGCCTCTGACATGTGGCGCGCACGATGGCCCTGCTGGTTAGTGGCTAGATAGCATTTGATGCCTAACGATCGGATCGACTGCACGATGTTCATTATGTCCGCGTCGATCTCGATAGCATTCATGATTCCTAGGACCGCTGCCGTATCCAAGCCACCTCCCAGACTCGCGATGAGCTCGGATATTGCGACCGCGAAATCATCTTCGCATTCTAAGAACGCCGTTTCGACGACGAGGACCTCATGTGTAAACCGGTCGAGTAACGCCTTTTCCGCAAGAGCTGGCAGGTTTGCGAATGCCATGCGCCACCGCATTTGCGGCCGCTGCAACACGCCATCTGCATCGAAAAGAATTGTCTCGATCTTTTTCATCTTCTCGACCGTATATATCTTTTCGGCAACGCGCGAGTCGGAGCAAAATCTTTATTCTCGGTGATTGGCGCTATCGTGCAGCGGTTGTCACGCGGGGCAATCCCGCATGTTGAACCACAGGAATGCGGTATCGCTCAGGCGAAGGGGCAGTCCATAAAAGAGGCTCATATTCGTCGGGGCGGAACACGACCTGCCCGAGGTCTTGGCCCTCCGTTCGAGCTAGGGCGCGGACTCATAACTGGCGGCCAGCCATAGCCGGATAGATGCGAGTTGGACGCAGGTAAGGTAGTTTCCCGCAAGCCTGTCGTGGCGCGTCGCCACACGACGACATTGCTTGATCCTGTTAAAGAACCGTTCGACTTGGTTGCGCGCGCGATCGGCGAGTTCATAGCGCATGATTCGAGCCCCCAGTTTGGAGGCCTGAATCACAGCGGGGGGCCGGCCAAACGCAATGCTCCCGGGCAGTCCCCGGGTGGAACGCTTACGGGGTAGAAGCGGACGTCAGCCAGCCGGCAATCTCCGACGAAACCGTCGAAAATGACCCGAGGCGGACTCCGAATCGCCTTTGAACTGCTACGCTTGTCCAATGCAGACGCTTCCGGACGTCACGAATTTCGTGGCCGGGCAACCTCTCTTAATGGCGCTGTTGCGGGCAATCGCAACGCTCGCCATCGATGATTGCTGGATCGGCGGTGGCATCATTCGCAATTCTGTCTGGGATTATCTGCACGATTATCCGGTCCGCCTCGCTACGGAAAGCGAGGTCGACGTTGTCTATTGGGATCGTCGGAACGTGAATCCCGAAAGCGATCTGGCAATCGAGCGACGACCCACCAATGATTGGCCCGACATTCCCTGGTCCGTGCGCAATCAGGCCCGAATGCACGAGCGGAATGGCGACGCGCCCTATCGGAGCAGCGAAGACGCGTGTCGATGTTGGCCAGAGACGGCAACAGCAATTGCGGCGCGGCTGTGGGACGGACAAGTTCAAATTGTTGCGCCGCATGGCGTTGATGACCTGGTGCGGATGATAGTCAGGCCAACCCCTGCGTTCTGCACGAAGATGTCGGTCTACGAACGCAGACTTGCTTCGAAGGATTGGGCCCGACGATGGCCGCGGCTTACCTTCCTCTGAGGTAATGTCTCCTTATGGCCCATTGCGACATGCTGCGCTGCCGCACGAACTTGGTCGCTATAGGAGCAAAGCGGACGTAGGTACCAGTCACATGACGCGGCCGGGTTTATAGGTACACGGCCTAGCTACCGCCGAGCGCTTGTGGTGTAATTTGCATGCAGCAAGCTTCATTATTGTGGCGCAAACGGCTGAGCAGCTTGTATCTTGATGCGCGCTCGCGGTTGCTCCAAACCTTTCTCGGTGCGTCACATGATGTGATCGTGATTGTCGTTACCGGCTCGGGTATTCGACGCCACCAAATCCAACGGGTTCTTTTCGCGCGACCAGTCGACCATTCTCATTGGTGATGAGCACCGCAAAATCATAGCGATCGATGTCGAGAGCGATATCGAGATCGGCTGGGTGCAAATGCGGCTTGTTCGGATCGTGGAAGGCCGGAATCTGCGGACCGGCCAGAATGACGTCGCGTGTTGCGGACGGGCTCCCGGGCCGGCCCTGCAGCAGATTGCGCAGATGTATGGCGCAGAGTTCATCCTCGTCCGAGCGCTGGGCGCCATCGAGGCCCATCGCCACCAGGGTTACTTCCGGCGGTGACAGTTTGAGAATCGCTCGGGCGGTTGCTGTGGCGGTGAGGAGTGAGCCCGCATAGATGCGGCTGGCCTGCCGGGCGGCGACAATGCCTTGCGTCCCGGCGCTGGTACGCTGGATAATGGTTCGGCCGCTCAGCTCTACCTGTGACACCTCGAAGGGGGAGTTGCCGAGATCAAAGCCGGGCGGCGCGCGCCCTCCGACCTCTCCCATGCAGATTTGTCCGACACCGGTAGAACGCAGCATGAGGGCGTCCTCGACGTCACGGACCATAATGATCTTCGCCGCACCGTTCGCCAGCGCCACGGCAGCCGTGGTGAAAGCGCGAAAGACATCTATGATAACAATCACTCAGGCCGCGCGCTCGGCGCCAGCGATCAGGCTATCAATCCGGATATTCAAGTGCTCCTCCCGAAACTCAGTATGGCAATATGCGCAACGAGAGAGCACCCGACTGGTAAGGGTGGTGCGCAGCCTCTACAATCTGTAGCGGAATTGACTGGCTCCAAACAGCCATCTCGCCAATCAAGGAGGGTTTATTGATCCAGCCCTGGACACTTCTGTCGAGTGAAATGGTCTTTGATCACCGCTGGTACAGGCTCCGGCGAGATACGGTCAAATTGCCGGACGGGCGTGTTGTTGACGACTATTTTGTCTCGCAGCGGCCCAGTGTGGCGATCGCGGTCCCGCTTACAACCGAGAACAATGTCGTTCTCGTTCGTCAGTACAAACATGGCGTGCAGGCCATCACCCTGGAATTCCCGGCCGGGACATTTCAGTCAGAAACACCGGTGGCGGCCGCAACGCGCGAACTCGAGGAAGAGACGGGCTATTCGCCAGGCAGCATGATCGACCTGGGTTCCTGCTTTGACGATTCAAGCAAGAACTCAAACCTGGTACATATGTTCCTTGCAAGAGGATGTGTACTGACGGGCAAGCAACGCCTTGACGAGTTGGAGAAGGCGTCAGGCATCGAAGTGGTACTGATGTCGCTGCACGAAATGATCAGGGCGCTTGAAGGAGGGGAGATAAAATCCATGTCTTCCGTTGCCGCAGCCTACAAAGCGCTCCGCGCCATCGGAGCATGAGCCCATGATGGAAGCGCTTGTCCGCGTCGCGACCGAAAGCGATCTGCCTGGGGTGCTGGATCTCTACCGGCACCTCCACTCTGATGATCCCCGGCTTGATGCAGCTCATGCGGAGCGCGTCTGGTCGACACTGCTGACGTCCAGCCTGATGACTGTCGTCGTCGCGCATGCCGCGGAAACGCTTGTATCATCGTGCACCCTTGCGATCGTGCCCAACCTGTCTCGGGGTGGCAGATCCTATGGGGCGATCGAGAATGTGGTTACCCACGCTAATTATCGTCAAAGGGGGCTCGGCCAACGGGTGCTTGCTTTTGCGCTCGATCTGGCCCGGCAGGCCGATTGCTACAAAGTCCATCTGGCAACGGGTTCGAAGCGTGAAAGCACCTTGCGCTTCTATCAGAACGCGGGGTTTCACCGTGGCGGCAAGACCTACTTCGAAATCCGTAGCGACTAGGGCGCGTGCGCATAAATCTTCGTCGATGCCTGTTCGCCCAATACCGACAGCTTTTGTGCAACCGCAGTAAGATGACGCGAAGGGCCATTGCTGCAAGCGACGGCAGATCCATCCTCGTCGGCCTTGGAGCCGCGTGCTAACCTCCGCTATTGAGAAGGTGAAGGGCCTGTGCATGAAGACCCGCAGTTGCCGAAGCTAAGACCGGGCCACCGTCTTCTGCCAGCCCGCCATCAATCCGCGTCACCACTCCGCCCGCCTTTTCAATGATCGGGATCAACGCGACGATATCGTAGGGCTGGAGCGAAGGTTCGACGGCGAGGTCAATACGGCCAGCAGCGAGCATTGCCATGGCATAGCAGTCGCCGCCGTAGCGGGTCATCCGGACCGAAGCGGCAAGGCGATCGAAGCCCTGCTTGAGCTCACCATGATAGTGCCGGTCAGGCGAAGTCGTATGCAGGATGGCACGCGACAGCGTGCCGACGTCTCGCGTGGACAGTCGTTGGCGCCTGCCTGCGTGTTCGTACCAGGCCCCATCGGCGGTGGCCCAGAAACGCTCCCTCGTGAAGGGCTGGCTCATCATTCCCTGTTCGGCTCGGCCATCGACGGTGAGACCGATCAGCGTGCCCCAGACAGGAAGGCCGCAGATGAAGGGACGCGTCCCATCCACCGGGTCCAAGACCCAGCGGCAAGAACCGCTTCCGGTTAGACCGAACTCTTCGCCCAGAATGGCATGGTCGGGATATTCGGCATCGATCGCTGCTCGAATTGCAATCTCGGCTTCCCGGTCAGCCTCGGTCACGGGGTCGAAGTAACCCTCTCCAGTTTTGGATTCGACGGCAAGGTCGGTTCGAAAACGCGGCAAGGTTTCGCGATCGGCGATATCTGCCAATCGATGAAGGAAGTCGGCGCTCGGCAGTTTCGGCATCAGTTACTCCATTCGAGCACGCTTTAGGGTATGAGCATCGAATTAGAACCCTATGAACATGTATCCAGTGGTGATCTTGAAGGTCATAAGATCTTGGGCAGCGAAAGGTCGTTGTAGTCGATCACGATCGTCGCTCTGGCTTCGGGTTGGCAGCTCCGAAGATAGAACCTTTGCCCCTCGACGTATCGTTGGTTAGACGGATCGGCGGGGTCTGCAGATGAGCCGTCGCGCAAAGCACAGCGTGCGACAGAGGTTGCAAACGTCGTCTTGAGAAAGATCGACACGTCCCAACAAGCGAGCAGTTCTGGCCGATGCAGAAAAATGCCATCGAACAACAGGATGGCGAATGGCGATGCATCGACCTCATCAACGGGCGCCACGTTATCTGTCTTGTGATCGAAAACGGCGCGTCGATACCGACGCGTGCCACCAGGGCCGAGCGGATCAAGCAAGTACTTTTTGAGCGCCGCGTAGTCATAGGAGTCTTCAAAAAAACCGGCGGGAGAGTTCCGCCCTTGCCGGTATCGAACAGCTTTCGGATTATGGAATCCATCCACCGTCGCGCGAATGACAGTCCGGCCCAAGCCGGAGATGACGCCACCCAGCTCATCGGCGAAGGTCGATTTCCCGGCTCCATCGACGCCGTCAATTGCCACGCGAACGATCTGCCCCGGCAGCGTTCTGGCAAGTCGTTCGGCAAGTTTCGCGAGCAATTGGTCTTTGACGCTCATCTGGTTCATCGTCTCGGTCTCAGCGAGATAGGAAGTCCGACGTTCGCCGGACTGATCGGCATCGAAGTAACCCGCCGTTGCGGCGTTGTAAAAACGGAGATTGTACGACGCACAAAATGGCGGCTCGACTGATGTACCTTGGTTCGTGATTTTCTTCACTCGGACGAGGTTTTGGGCGAGGGACTCCGACGATCTCGAGGGGCGTGCTGATAACCTGGTTCTGAGACCGTCGTTGGTCCCGGCTTTGTTTGAAATATTGCAATTATTCTTCCTGCGTAATTCTTGTGTGTCGCTCCGGACGGAATCATCCATACCTGCCGGCTTCGAATATTGCACCGCATTCCGCGTCCCCCTATGATTTCGCGAAGAAAAGGCTGTATGACTGTCAATAGAAAAAGAAAAAGCGAGTCTCTAGCGCTTCGCAAGGGGATATCGCGTTGTCGTTTGCAGGAGATGGAGGTGAGGGGTGCGACAGGAGGATCGGATCCGTATTCTGGTCGTCGACGACGATCCAGCGATGCGTGATACGCTGGATTCGCTGCTTCGAGAGAATGGATACGACGTCATCCTCGCCAGCGGTAGCGCGTCGGTGCCGAACAGCGGTCTCAAACTCGATCTAGCCCTTCTTGATCTGAGGTTGGGAGGTGAGAGCGGCCTGTCATTGGCGCAGAAACTGCAACGCGAGCGCCTGCTGCCCGTCATCATGCTATCCGGGGTTGGCGATGACGTCGATCGTATCCTCGGCTTGGAGCTCGGGGCCGATGATTTCATCATCAAGCCGTTCAATCCTCGAGAGCTCCTTGCGCGCGTTCGCGCGGTGCTGCGCCGAACCGTGCAGCGATCGGCGCCGATGTCCGTTGAGTCGCCGATTGAGGCCGTCCTCCGATTTGGAGAATTTTCGCTCGATCTACGTGCTCGCTGCTTGATGAAGTCCGGGGGTGACGAGGTGCCGCTCACAAATTCGGAGTTTCGCGTGCTCGGATTCTTCGCCTCGCATCCAAATCGCGTGTTTAGCCGCGAGGAGCTTTTGGACAGCCTTGGCGCCGACCAGTCGCGTTATATCGATCGTGCCATAGATGTCTTGATCCTTCGTCTGCGGAGAAAGATCGAGGTATCCCCCTCCAAGCCGACTTATCTCCAGACCCGACGCGGGAAGGGATATATCTTCGTCATGGATGAAGCTCTTGACGACGATGGTGCCAGCTAATGCTGAGCTCCGTCTCAAACCGGCCCGTCGGGCTGGAAAATGGAGCACGCGACCGTGCGCGATTCACTATATTTCCGGGCAGACCCTATGGTGTTCGAGCCCGGCTTCTCGCGGCAGTTCTGGTGCTCACCTTTGCCGTGTCGGGAATGGGAGCCGTGGCGTGGTACTGGCTTCAGCGGGCCAACGAGGATATCAGCTCGCTCCATCGCGAGACGCTGGCCGAGATCGCACGCGCGCTGACGCTTGCGAAGCAGCTAGGCGATCTCACAACTTCAGCGCCGCTTTTGCTGAACGCCCGTACGCCGTACATTGTGGCGGAGCAGAGCCAGACGTTCCTCGCGGAGCTGGTGGCCCTTGAGGCGATGGTGTCGGAGCAGTCGGGCCCCAGAAAATGGTCAAACCAAGTTGGACGGAGCTTCCTCAAGTCAACCCTCGGTACGCGGCAACTGGTTGAGCGTCTTGCCGCGACAGCTCGCTCCCTGGCCGACTCACAAGACAGAGTTCGCGAGTTATCGCGACGTAGTGGCGATCTGGAGCGCCGGCTTGCCGCGAACGAAATTCGCGCCGATTCGAATGACGATAGCAAGCAGCGTTGGCGGATGCTGCGTGTCGCTTCGGCGACACTTAGTGCAGCAGGCGCCGCCGACAGCCTGGTCAGCGCCGGTGAATACCGTCGCCGCTACCTACGCCAACTTGACGAGACTACCGGCGAGGCGCTCGATCCTGAACAGCGCACGCTCCGGGACGAGTTGCAAGGGATCGCGGAGGGTCCGCGCGGTCTCTTCGTGCAGCACGACCATTCTCTAGCGTTGGCGCTGTCGGCGAATAGCCTGCTTGTCGCCATCAGCGGTGCAGTACAGGAGTTGAACCGAAGTGTCTCCGAAGTGCTATCGCGGAGCGAAGCGACACTCTCAATGCAGCGTGAACAGACGAGCTATGCCATCACGACCGGCCAGCTCTTCGTCATTGTCGGTGCGTCGCTCGCGCTTCTCGTCGCGGTGCTAACCAGTCGTTACGTCTCGCGCCACATCGCGCGCAATCTCGAATCGATCTCGATTGCGATGATGGCGCTCGCCGCCGGACGCCGAGATGCCAGCCTGCCGCGTGCCACCAAGGATGATGAAATCGGTCTTCTGCTGCGTGCCTTCCGTGTCTTTCGCGCAAATGCCCTGAAAATGGACCGCCTGCATCAGGATATGCGTCGCAAGACGGCGTTATTCGAGTCCGTGTTCAACAACATGACGGATGCGCTGGTCGTGGTCGACAAGACGGGCCGGATCATCGCATCCAACGCCCGCATTTCGAACGTATTGCGCCTGGCGGAGCCGCCTGCGGCCGGGGAAACGCTTGACGCCATGAGGGCTCGTTCGCCGTTTTTTGCCGGCGAGCAGGTACTTCTAAAACCTGCATCGGCAGATGTCGATCATGAGACAAGGCAGCTCGGCGATCTGTTTCTTGAAATTCACCGCATATCGTTGCCTGATGGACGTAGAGTCTGGCTCTTCTCGGACGTCACGGAGCGGCGCCGGCTCGAGGAGCGTCTCAATCGCTTCCGACGTCTCGAGAGCCTTGGCCAGCTCACGGGGGAAGTTGCGCACGACTTTAACAATGTGCTCGCGGTTGTGGTCAGCAATCTTCTGATGTTCCGCGGAAGGACCGAAGCCGCGGGCTCGGACGACGCTGCTATCGATCGAGCGCTGAGTGCCGCCGAACTCGGCACCTCACTAACGCAGCGTCTCCTCGCCTTTGCGCGCCGTCAACACCTGCAACCCGAACGGGTTGATATCAACGAGCTGATCCAGGGTATGGCCGAGCTCATCGACTATAGTTTGGGCGATGCCGTCGAGCTGGTCATGCATCTTGTCGACGAGCCCACTCCGGTGCGCATTGATCCAGGGCAACTCGAGAGCGCGTTACTAAACCTCTGTCTCAACAGCGCTCATGCAATTACCGGCTCTGGAAGGGTCGTGATTGAGACCCGCTTGTCAGGGAACGGCGTTTGCGAGATTCGCGTGGTCGATACGGGGTGCGGCATGAGCGCCGAGATCCTTGAGCGGGTGTTCGAGCCGTTTTTTACCACTCGCCGAAACGGAGACGGTACGGGGCTCGGCTTGAGCATGGTATTCGGATTCATTCGTCAGTCTGGTGGCGAGATTGCGATTGAAAGCAGGCCCGGTGAAGGAACCACAGTCGCCCTGACACTTCCGCTTACGGCGAAAAATACGAGCTCGAGTCCTGAGGGGGCGGCAAAGTTGGATGCCGCCTCAGGCCGCCCGATCGCCCTGATCGTCGAGGACAATCCGTTGATGCTCGGGACCGCGGAAGAGATGCTGGGCAAGCTTGGTTTTGCGACGCTCTGCGCGACAGATGCCGTGGCGGCCCGGCAAATGCTGCAGGGTGGCCAAGCTC
>Ga0207671_10006903_pt1 | contig 10013 bp, 8 predicted proteins | sample KBSC24metaG_FD_184352 | JGI IMG/M metagenome (GOLD analysis project Ga0207671, IMG submission 184352) | Corn rhizosphere microbial communities from Kellogg Biological Station, Michigan, USA - KBS C2-4 metaG (SPAdes) (version 2) | ecosystem: Host-associated > Plants > Roots > Rhizosphere > Soil... | reverse complement strand
GAAAGCGCGGGTGGATCGGCTTCTCCGAAGACGATGAGAAAAGATGGGCGGCGGAGCCGCGATTCTTTTCCCATCGCGTTGCGGAGAACGCGATCCACCCTCGCGTGTTCCGAGCGCGGGAGTCTCCAACGTCATCCCGAACCAACAATCCTGCGAAGCGGCTTGGGGGTCTCAGAATGACGCCTTTGGGGAGCGTCCGGTGCTTTGGCAGCGTCCGGTAAATGCGAATCTGTTCCCATACGGAACCTGCGTGCGGTCGACGAATCGACACGTTGGCACCGCAGAGGGTCAAGGTGGACGGATCAGTCGCCCAACTCGACATTCCAATATGCGAGGTCGACGAAGTGCCGCCAGCTCTCGTGCCGTTGCCCATCGAAGGTGATGTTGACGAAGGGGCGCCACTTGGGGCGAACGGGCTTCTTGATCAGGTGCATACCGGCCTGGTGAGCCAGGCGATTCCCTTTCCGCGTATTGCACGGGATGCACGAGCACACGATGTTCTCCCACGTCGTGAGGCCGCCTTTGTCGCGCGGCAGGACATGATCGAGATTGAGGTCGCGCTTGTCGAAGACCTTGCCGCAGTACTGGCAGGTGTTCTTGTCGCGCTCGAAAATATTCGCCCGGGTGAATTTTACCTCTTTCTTCGGCAACCGGTCGAACATCATCAGCACGATGATCCGCGGCACGCGAATCTTGAAGGCGATGGTGTGGACCATTTCCTCCTCGGGTTCACGGTGGGAAAAGTCGCGCCAGCTCTCGAAGTCGTGCGTCCGGAAATTGTTCTCGCCATCCGCGTAAACCACCTGAGCATTTCCCTGGCATACGAGGGTAAAAGCCCGTCGGACTGTGCAGACATTGATTGCCTGCCAGAGCCTATTCAGCACGAGTACTTGACGGTCGAGCATAGGTGAAATCCCGCATACGAGGTGCGGAATTTGCGCGGAAGCTAGCAATGCCACGGGGGTGTGTCAAATGTGGGCGGGCCTTCGTGACGAGAAATTCACCTCAGCGCGAGTTCCCGGCAGGGCAATATCGGCACGGTAGTACTCGCCGAGAGGCGGAAGCCTGTTACATTGCCCACACTCCCATGAAATTTCGTCATTTCCTGCCGGCCCTGTTCATCGCTTCGGGCCTTTCGTTTGCGACCGCGGCTGAGGATTTTTCTTCCTACAAAACGGCGGACGAGTTCTGGAAACATATCGAGAAGCTCAAGGAGCAGCCGGAGGCCCAGCCGAAGTCGCGGGATGAAGCGCTTCAGATGGTCACCGACTGGCTTGGCAATCAGCAGAAGGCGGCGGAGGCATTTGCCAAGGCGTTTCCGCAGGATTCGCGCCGGTGGCAGGCGGAATTGCTGGCACTCCGGGCCCGCGCGCAAATGCGCCGGTTTTCTCCCGGCGCAGGTGTGCCCGAAGACGACCGGAAAAAGATCGAGGAGATCATGGATGCTCCCGATGCTCCACCGGCGGTGAAGGGCGAGGCAGCTTTCATGGGGGCGATGTTGACGACGACGGGGATCAATGCGGCCCATCCGGAGACCTTCGTGCCCTTTTACAAGGCCGCCGCCGAATTTTTGGCGAAATATCCCGACCACCCGCTGGCGAAACAGATGGTCCAGACCGAGTTGCAGGTCGTGGAAAAGGACCCGACTCCCGAAGGTGAGGCGGTCTTGAAACAACTGGGAAGTTCGTCGGATCCGAATGTCGTGGCGGCCGCGAAAATGGTCATCGAGAAGCGCCAGAAAGTGGTGGAGCTGAAATCCAAGCCGGTGGACATCAAGTTCACCGCGACTGACGGCAAGGAAATCGACCTGGCGAAGTTGCGTGGCAAGGTGGTGCTCGTGGATTTTTGGGCGAGTTGGTGCGGGCCGTGCATCGGCGAGATGCCAAATGTGGTCGGCACCTACAAGCGGCTGCACGAAAAGGGATTTGAGATCGTGGGCATCTCCCTCGACCAGGACAAAGGCGCGATGGAGGCCGCGCTGAAGCAGCATGAGATGACGTGGTCGCAATACTTCGACGGCGCGGGTTGGGAGAACAAGATCAGCAAGAGCTATGGCATCGATTCCATCCCGGCGGCGTGGCTGATCGACAAAAAGGGGATGCTGCGCGAGACCGGCCTGCGCGGGGAAGCGCTGGGCGCTGGCGTCGAAAAGCTGCTGGCGGAGTAGGTGTAGCGGGTTCGCTTGGAGGCCCTCCGTTCTCCTCGGTCAAAAGATGCGGGTAATGCTTAGGCAGCAGCGACGCACTCCAAGCACGCAAGCGCGTTTCGGAGGTTCCATTCAACTCGCGGCCTGGGCCCTCATTTTCTTGCTGGCCGTCGCACTGCGGGCAGAGCAACCTGGGCTGTTTGTTGCCGTCGGTGATGGCGGGCGGCGGATGACTTCGGTGGACGGGCTGCACTGGGAAAACGACCAGCGCTGGAGTGGCGATGACGCTGGGGGCAAGGCAGGCGCGTTGCTCGATATTGCCTATGGCGCCGGGTATTTCATGGCGGTCGGTGGAAAAGGGAAAACTGATGAGATCCTTTTGAGCCGTGATGGGCGTGCATGGGAGGAATTGATGGGAGGGGAGGGGCGGATTGAAACGATCACTTTCGGGAATGGGCACTTTGTGACTGCGAAGGATGGGCGGCTCTCCGTCTCATCCGAAGTGAGCCCGAGGGGCTTCCAATTGAGTGATATTCAGCCGGCGGTTCACGCCCGGCGTTGCGCGTGCGGCGATACGGAGGCGGGATTCCGATACGTCTTCATCGGCGACGCGGATCTGGAGCGGGATCAACGGCATGCCTTCTGGCGCGGCTCCTCCGAGACGGGGATGCGCTGGGATTATTCGATGCTCGATACGCCGGAGGTTCGCGACATTGCCTATGGAGCGGGCCTCTTTGTAGTGGTGGGTCCCGATGGGCGGATTGAGAGTTCGCATGACGGCCAGACGTGGACCGCGCGCGCCTCCACTCCGGGCGAGGAGTTCTCCCGCATCGTCTGGACGGGCAAGCGCTTCTTCGTCACTGGCGGAACGACCCCGTGGAGTTCGCCGGATGGGATTACGTGGACGAAAGAGAATTCGGTGATCCCGTGCCGCGTCGTGTTTGCGCGCGAGGGTTCGATCAGTTTCGGCGTGTCGTGGAGTGGGGACTTCTATGTGTCCAATGACCTGTCCGAGTGGAAAAAGATCGTTCTCCCGCCCGGTCCGCCTTTGCGAGCGGTGGCCTTCCGAGCAGGGGAATGATTCGGGGTTGGTCTCTCCTCTTCATCCTGGCACAGGGCGGGAATGCTGTCGCGGTGCGCAGGCGGACGACGTAGGCGTCCGAGGAGCCTCTTTGACTCCGCCTGGCTGAAATTGAGACGGGGTGTGGAATCGCGCCGAATCAGGCCGCGAGTGAATGAGCTTCCTTTTCCCGCTGTTCCACCTGCGGTGCGGGCGCATCGGACCTGCGCGACTGGAAGCGCACCCACAGCCACGCGCCGCCGACATAGACCAGGGCGAGCGGCGGGATGAGGAGGCCTTCCCACGAAGGATAAAGGCCGAGCCACACGCCGGTCCATGCGGGGAGCGAGAGCCACTCGATCGGGTGAATGGGAATCCAGCCGACAGTTTGGAAGAGCCGCACGGTCGAGCCAAGGAAGGTGACCATGATCGAAACGACCAGCACGCCGGTCACGACGAGCAGTTTCCGATAGGGCAGCTTCGCGCCGAACTTGAAGATCGCGAGTCCGAGCAGCCCGATGAAAGCGCCGGCGGCGAGCACGCCCACGGCCACGGCCCTGGGGCTGCCTTCGAGCAGGAGCGATTGCATGAAGAGCGTCGTCTCGAAGCCTTCGCGGTAAACGGTGAGGAAGCCGACGCCGAGGAGCGCGATCCACTCCCAGCGCGTGGGGACGTTTTGCTGCGAGGCCTTCGACAGCGAGCGCAGCTTGGCGTTCCAGCCCACCCAGTAGAACTTGTGGAAGACCCAGTTCGTGACCATGAGCAGGATGATCACGGCGAGGATCGAGACGACGGCCTCCAGCTTCTCGCCGTAGCGCGCGAGCGATTGGATGAGCGTCTTCGAGAGCCAGAACGTGATGCCGCTGGCGACGAGCGCCAGCCACGCGCCGGAGCTGATCCAGCGCCGCGTCCCGGCATTCTCCGCGCCGCGCAGGCCGGCGAGCAACGCGGCCAGCACGACGACCGCTTCGAGCCCTTCGCGGGCGACGATGGAGAAGGTGGTGAAGGTAATGGTGGCGGGTGAAACCGCGACCTTGAGCAGGCCCACGGATTCGTCGAGCGCGGCGAGCGTGCGCTCGTAGCCGGCGGTCAACTCCTCGATCGGCGCACGGCGATCGAGCAGGGCCTTGATGCCCGGTTCGTGGCCCGTGCCATCGAGAAAGCTGCGTTCCGTACGGCGGCCGAGTTCGGGATTCCGCGGCAGCACCCGCACCTCGATCTCGGAATCAAACGAAGTATAGGCGTCGAGGCGGAGCGATTCGGCCTCTTCCCATTGGTCGGCCTTCGCGGCGGCCAGGGAGTCGATCAAGGCGGTGCGCACTTCGATGGCAGTTTCCTCGATCACGTCGCCCTTGGCGCCCGCACGGCGGGCGCTGAGCTGGAATTCATCCTCGAGGAGCGATTGCACCTTCTTCGCGCTCTCCTCGACGGCCTCCGGGGGAGCGAGACGGCGGATGTGCATGGCGAGCGCCTCCAGGCCCTCGTGCAAGGCCTGGTGATGTTCGGTGAAGGCCTCCGTGCGATCGCGGCGCCACACGGGGGCCAGTTCATTGGTCAGCGCCTGGGATTGCTCGGTGAATTGTTTCGCCTCGCGATACTCCAGCATGATCGTGATGTGGCCCTCATGGACCCCGTTGCGGTATTCGCGGGGCACGAGCTTCACGAAACGAACCAGCAGGCGCTCCAGGCGTGTCACATCGGCTGGTTCGAGCAGATTCGGCAGCGTGGCTTCGACGTTCTGGCGCCACTGGGCCAGAACGCTCTGGTTGGCATCGCTTTCAAGCGGCGCGGTCAGTGCCGGATGATCCGGCAGCGACTGCGTCGTGGCGGGGAGATCGGCCGTCTTCAGGATTTCGGCCGGGAACGCCGCGAGGGAGAGAATCTCCGCGCTGTAGGCATCCACGAAGGCGTCGGTCGCCTCGCCATTGGCGACGCCCTGTTCGAGGAAATCGAACAATTGCCGGGTGCGCATGACCTGCCAGCTAATGTATTCCCGGGCCAGCACCCGGCTCACGCCCGGCTGCTTCACATGCTGGACATCGGCTTGCTGGAGCAGCATCGCGCCGTCCACCGCGTTGGCGTACTTTGGGAGGGCGATGCAGGCCCGCCAGGCCCGCGCATTGGCGGCCTTGCCGGCAGCCTGAGCCCGGAGCATTTCGACCGCGGCCACGTGTTGCATGGCGCCGCGGGCCACGCCGGTCTGGCGTGCCACATTTTGCGTCTCCGCCTGCGCCGTGGCGCGATCGATGACGGCCTTCGCCGCGTCGCTGGCCAGCCCGCCGCGCAAAGTCTTCAAGCCCTGCGCGGGCGTATTCTCCGGCGCGATCTTTTCCCCGGCATACACGTCGAGCAGGGTGTCATTGACCCGGAGTTGCAGTGCGGCGAAGTCGTCCGTGAGATCGGCCATCGCCGACCCGAGCGTCACGGCCAGAATTGCCAGGAAGCCGCTGAAATGCCGGTAAAATGGAATGCGCATGGGGTGGGAGGTTTCAGGCGAGGATGGGTTTCGGCGGCAGCTTGAGGGAGAGGATGGCGACGACCTGCTTGAGCTTGGGGACGAGTTGATCGGTCATGGCCTTCGCCTGGTAAGCCATCTCCTCGATTTCCTGGACGGTGAGTTTGTTGCCCTTCTTCTCGCGGGCCTCCACTCTGTCGATGAAGCTGAGAATCGACGCGTAGTCCTGCTCCAGCTTTTTGGCGAGCGCCGCGTCCTTCTTCGCAATCTCGGGCATGATCGCCTTGTAGCTCAACTGGAGGCTGAACATGATGCCACGCATATCGATCACCCGGCTCTCCGCTACGTAACGGCCCAGGGCCGCGTTCGGGTTGTATCGGGAATCTTTCCAATCCTCGAAGTAGCCGTTGAGCGTCGGAGTCATCCAGACGAGCGCGCCCACGCATTCATCCAGGGTGGGCTGCCAGCGCTGGCTGGCGGCGAGCAACTCGTCCATCTTGCGGGCGCACTCCAGGGAGGCCGCGGCGAGGACTTCGGCGCGAGGCACGACTTTGATCCCCTTGGCCTTGGCCGAGGCCTCGGGGGAGAGCGGATGCCCGTAAACGGCCCTGGTGCTCCAGAGCGCGGGTTCCATCACGTAGTGGAAGAGGTTGCCGTTGTGGTCCACGATCGTCGTGCCGTCCGCCGATTTCAGCACGAGCGGCGAGGCAGGCGAATCGGTCGAGGCCTCGGACTTCGGCACGCCGGCGTCGAGATAGGTGTCGAAATCGACCAGCGGCTTCACCCCGGCGACGATGCCTTCGATGGTCTCGTAGCCCGTATTGTGGATGGCGCGATAGTCGCCCTGCATCTTCGTGATCAGGCCCAACAATTCATCGCCATCCTTGAGGACCGCCTGATTGTAGTCGCCGCCCGATGCTTTGACGATCTTCTCATAGGCCGCCGCGTTGGTCACGAAATCGTGGGATGCCTTGTCCATGGTCGTCACCTTGCCGACAAGATACGATTTGATCGCGGCCAGACCGGTGGCTTCAGCGTGGGCAGAAAGGGACGATGCCTGGAGCAAGGTCAAAGCGAGGGCCGCGGCGGCGCCTCGAAAGGGAAAGTGGGCAATCCCCGGAAATTTCTTCATGCCTGCACCATGGATGGGGTTGCTGTCGGGCGCTTGCGCTGGATTGCTATTCTGTATCGCCAGATTGCGGTGGCGGACTGAAGGCTGCCCGCAAGTTCCGGACACTTCGTCCGCGGATGGCGCGTTTACGTAGCGGCGAATTCATTCGCCGAACCCTGGCCGCGATCCAAGCATCGGGCTCTGGACCGAAGCGGCTACGCAGCCTGTTGGGCCGGAAGAACGCCTCCGAATTCGGCGTGAATGTTGGACAGAAATAATGCCGCGGCTGGGCGCTGGAAAGCGGCTCTGGGAAGAGACCGCCTACGTTGGAGGGGCTCCGAGTGGCTTGACTGAATCGTGAAAGCGGTTGACTCGCGCCGGTATTGAGACTCACTCTCAATATAAATGCTCTGGCCGGATGCTCCCTCGCCCACTCCTGCGTCGCCGGCTCCCAAGCTCGCGGAACAGGCGGTCTGGTCCCATGTCCAGGGGGAGTGGCGGCCGCTGGATGGCAGCCTCTTCGACGGGGGTGTCAGCATCGAGTGGCATGATTTCCGGGTCGATACCGAGATGGATTGGGCGCGGAGTTTTCATCCCGGCTGCCTGGAGATTTGCCTGAATTTCTCCGGCTCGGGCTCAATCCAGGATGGCGCCGCCCAGCGCCGATTGGAAGCGGGGCAGGTCGCGCTCTACACGACCCATCCGGGCCGGCCCAAGGCCTCGCGCGCGGCGGGTTCGACGCATCGCTTCCTGACGCTGGAAATGGGCCGCGAGTTTTTGCGCACGAACTTTGGGGAGCAACTCGACCGCTTGAAGGAGCCGGTGCGGCGGTTCATCGAAAGCAAAGGCCCGCCGCCGCCGTGGCTGGAGATTGCGCCGTTGCCCACCAATCTGCTCTCCACGCGCATGGAACTGGTTCAACCGCCCGTGCCGGAAGGAGGTCGCGCGATCTGGTATCGGGGCAAGGTTCTCGAGATCCTGGCGCATCTGCTCTTTTCCGCCGACGACCCGTCGGAGCTATTCTGCCGCCGGCACCAGCGGCAAAACCGTGAACGGGCCGAGCGGGTGCGGTATCTTCTGGAACGCGACCTCGATAATCCTCCAACGCTGGAGATGCTGTCGCGCGAGGTCGCGTGCAGTCCATTTCATCTCAGCCGCATCTTCGCGGAGGAGACGGGCATGAGCATTCCGCGCTATCTGCGGACCAAGCGGATCGACCGTGCGGCCGAGCTGCTCAGGACGGGCAAGGCGAATGTCACCGAGGCGGCGATGGCCGTCGGCTACAGCAGCTTGAGCGCTTTCAACAAGGCGTTCGTGGAGCAGATGGGGTGCTGCCCTGGGCTGTATCCCGAGGTGAAGATTTCCGGGCGGAGGGTCAAAGGATTGGAGGCCTAACAATGCAGGGGCTTGCAAACATGCCTAACATCAAGGCCATCTTGGAGATGGCCGCTGCCAGGCGCGGGCGGGGAGCCCTGCGGATCTTTTTCGCGGGAGTTTTGGGCGGGGCTTCGGGCCTGGCCACGGCCGGTGATCGGGGGATGACAACGCGGCAGGAGAAATTGTTGTAGTTCATGGAGGGACTTTGCCGCACGGCGCCCGGGGACGCTTCCTTCTGCTTGCTCCGATTGCGCGTGGCGTTGCTACCTTCAAGCATCGCTCCGCGATGGATCAGGCCGACGGCCTTTCCACATAGTTACAGTTCGCGCTGCTGTGGCGCTTTGGAGGTGGGCGAAAGGCGGGAAGTGGCTGGAAGCGAAGATTCGTGCTCGACCTGGTGCGAAAGCGCCGCAGCAGCCTGAGCATTATTCTCATCTTTTGGTCCCGAAAGGGGAGTCGGCCCATCCCGAAGGGATGAGAGAAGTTAGCCGGTGGTGAATGCGAGGCACGAGCGCAACCACCGGACCACACCCACAAACGTGACGGCGCCCCGAAGGTGGCGCGAGAAGTTCTCCCGGCCCGCTGGGGCAGGCGCCCCGCAAGGCGTCGCAAGATGCGACGGGTTCAACCCTACTACCTTCTCGCCTTTGGGTCGAGCGCGTCCCGCAGGGCGTCGCCGAGGAAGTTCAAGGCGAGCAACGTGGCCGACATGACGATGGCTGGGAAGACGAGCAGCCACCAGTAACTCTTCACCGGGTTGATGACCTGGGCGCCATCGCTGAGCAGCGAGCCCCAGCTCGCTTGCGGCGCGTTGATGCCCAGGCCGAGGAAGCTGAGGAAGCTTTCATCGAGGATCACGGCGGGGATGGTGAGCGTGAGGTAGACGATGACGATCCCGGCGAGGTTGGGCAGCAAATGGCGGAACAGGATGCGCGCGTGGCTCTGTCCGAGAGCGCGCGCCGCGGCGACGAATTGGAGGTTCTTCAGGACGAGCACCTGGCCGCGGACGATCCGGGCCATGGTGAGCCACTCGATCGCCCCCAGGGTGACGATGAGAATGATGATCTTCGAGTAACCGACCAACTCCAGGAACCCGTGGGCGGTCAGCCACGTCTTGAAATGCTTGTCGAAGACCGCGGTAAAAATGATCAGCAGGATGAGGCGCGGGATGGCGTAGAGGATTTCGATGAAGCGCATCATCAGCCCGTCCACCCGCCCGCCCGCATAGCCCGAGATGAGGCCATAGATCGTTCCGATGATGAGATTGATCATCGCGCCGCAGAATCCGACGAGCAGGGAGATCCGGGCGCCCTCCAAAACGCGGCCGAAGGAATCGCGTCCATTGTTGTCCGTGCCGAAGAGATACTTGGCGCTCGGCGGTTGGAACTGCGCCTTCGAGGTGGCGTGCGGATTGGTGTGAAAGATCAGCGGTCCGAAAATGGCCAGGAAGATGACGAACGCGAGGACGGCCATCGCGACCATGGCCACGGGATTCTTGCGCAGGCGCTTCCAGGCGCCGGGCGGTGGAGGGTGGGGAAGACTCATTCGAGGCGAATCCGGCGGTCGAGCCACGTGTAGGCGATGTCGACGATGAGATTGAGCACGATGATCAGCGTGCAATACACGATGGTGACGCCCTCGAGCAAAAACACGTCCGTGCTGAGGATGGAATTGACGAAGAACGGGCCCGCGCCGGGGATGTTGAAGATCGTTTCCACGACGATGGAGCCGGTGAGAAGATTGGCGGCGAGCGGTCCCAGGAAGCTCACCACGGGCAGGATCGCGACCTTGAGCGCGTGCTGATAGATCACCCGATTTTCGCTCAAGCCCTTGGCGCGCGCGGTCCGCACGAAATCCTGCTGGA
>Ga0207671_10006900_pt1 | contig 10014 bp, 7 predicted proteins | sample KBSC24metaG_FD_184352 | JGI IMG/M metagenome (GOLD analysis project Ga0207671, IMG submission 184352) | Corn rhizosphere microbial communities from Kellogg Biological Station, Michigan, USA - KBS C2-4 metaG (SPAdes) (version 2) | ecosystem: Host-associated > Plants > Roots > Rhizosphere > Soil... | reverse complement strand
GGCCGCCACGCGCTTCCAGCCGGTTCAGCCGGGCAGGTTGAACGTGGCCCGCGCCCGGGCCGCGCTCGGGCCGTTGCCGCGCATGACGAGGCCGATGAGCTCGTTCCACATGGTGGGGATGTACGGGTAGCGCTGGTCACGATCGACCGCGAGCGCGCGCTCGACCCACCCGTCGATCTCGGGCGGCAGCTCGGGGCGCAGCGGCGAGAGGCGCGGGCGCGGGTCCTTCAGCACCTTCATGAACAGCTCGAGGTGGGTCGGCGCCGAGAACGGCACCCGCCCCGAGAGGCAGCGGAAGATGACGGCCGCGAGCGAGTAGACGTCGTTCTCGCAGGCGATGGGGAAGCCGCGGTCGGCCATGCGCCCGTTGATGAAACAGGGCACGTGCTTGAGCGCGAATTCCTGCTCGGACCAGCACTGGGTCGCCGCGCCGGAGAGCTGCAACGACTCGCGGAAATTATGGATCGCCTTCTCGTAGTCGGAAAGGCGCGCGACGAACTCGGCGTCGTCGGGCACGCCCGCGACCTGCTTCTTCATGCTCTCGGCGATGGCCTTTTCGGCTGCCTTCGCCGCCTTGACCTTCTTGACCTCGTTTTCAAGATCGAACAAGCCCAGCTCCTCGACCTCGAAGCCGACCGAGGCGAGTGAGGCGATGTTGTAGTTGCAGGTCTCGAAGTCGCGGGGACGGGGACCGAAGAGGCCGAGGGTCGCGTTCTTCACGCCCTTGACCACCTTCATGATCTTGATGAAGTGGGCGATTTCCTTCACGCCTTCCTCGGCGTTGACCACGGGGCCTTCCGGCAGGTGAATCTTGTGCATCAGACCACGCTTCTCGACGGCCAGCGCCGCGGAGAGAAGACCACAAAGGGCGTCACCGCGCTTGGAGAGAAGTGAGTCAGCGCTCTCCTCCGCCGCCGCGATGATCATGGCGAAGCCGTCGAATTCCTTCAGGAAAACGGCGTCCTCGATCTCGGGGGAAAAGTTGCCGAGGAAGAAAACCACGGCGTCGACTCCGGCCTTCCTCAACTGCGCAGCGGCCTCACGGGCATGAGTCTTCGTCTCGATGATGCGGCACTCGCCCTGCGGCGTGACGAGGTTGATCCCGGCGGCGGAGGCGGCCTGGAGCAGGCGCTCCGTCCGTTCCTCCGAAAGGGCGCGGGGGAAACAGTTGCGGGAGGCCGAGACGAGGCCGAGGGTGATATCGGGGGAGTATTTTCCGAGGGGCAGGTACATGTGGTTAGTTTTTCTTCGCTGAAGTTTGGGAAATCTGCTGTTCCTTGAGCTCGATAAGGTCCTTCATGACCCGGCTGAGATCAACATTGGACTTCGGCACGCCGAAAGCGTCGTGAACCTTGCGGTAAAGCGCGTAAACCTTGTTGTAGGCGGCGTGGTTCTCCGGGTTCGGCGTGTAGGCAACGTCTTTGATCTTCGTCATCTTCGCCTGGGCCTCGGGGAAGGTGTCGTAGCCGCCGCCCGCCTTGCCGTTGAGCACGGCGGCGGCAATGGCCGCCCCGAGCGCACAGGTCTGGCTCGAGCCGGCCACCTGCATGGTGCGCCCGGTCACGTCGGCGTAAATCTGCATCAGCAGCGCGTTCTTCTCCGCGATGCCGCCGCAGCAGACGATCCGCTTCACCGGCACGCCGTATTCCTCCAGCCGCTCGATGATCACGCGGGCGCCAAAGGCGGTCGCCTCGATCAGCGCGCGGTAAATCTCGGCGCGCGAGGTGTAGAGCGTCTGGCCGAGCAGCAGGCCGGTCAGGCGCGGGTCGACCAGGATGGTCCGGTTGCCGTTGTTCCAGTCGAGCGCGAGCAGGCCGCTCTCACCCGGCTTGAGCGCGGCGGCTTCCGTGGTCAACTTGCGGTGCAGGTCGGCGTCGCCCTCGCAGATGCCGTCGACGAACCACTTGAAGATATCGCCCACCGCCGACTGGCCCGCCTCGATGCCGTCGAAGCCGGGCAGGATCGCGCCCTTGACGATGCCGCAAATGCCGGGAATGTCGGCCGTCTTTTTCTCCAGCGAAACGATGGCGCAGTCGCAAGTCGAGGTGCCGATCGCCTTGACCAGCACGCCCTCCTCGATGCCGGAACCGATCGTGCCGTAATGGACGTCAAACTCGCCGATGGCAATGAGGATGCCCTCTTTCAGGCCAAGCTTCTTCGCCCAGGTGGCGCAAAGTTTCCCGGCGGGAACGGTCGCATCGTGGGCCTTGTCGTAGAGACGGTCGCGGAGCGCGGCGAGCTTGGGATCGAGCAGCGCGAGGAATTCCTTGTCGGGCAGGCCGCCCCATTCGTCGGCGTAGAGGCCCTTGTGACCGGCGGCGCAAACGCCGCGCACGACCTTCTTCGGATCGTCCACCCCCGCGAGGACGGCGGGAATGTAATCGGCGAACTCGACCCAGCTGTAGGCGGCATCGAAAACGTCGGGCGAGACCTTGAGGCAATGCCAGATTTTCGACCAGAACCACTCCGAGGAATAGGTCTGCCCACACTTGGCGATGTATTGGGGACGATGCTTCCCTGCGAGGCGCGTGATTTCCGCCGCCTCGGGATAGCTGGTGTGGTCCTTCCAGAGCCAGCACTGGGCGGAAAGGTTGTCCTTCCACTTCGGATCGTGGGCCAGCGGCACGTTTTTGGCATCAACCGGAATGGGGCTGGAACCGGTGGTGTCGACGCCGATGCCGATGATCTTGTCGGCGGAAAAGCCGTCCTTGTTTCCGGCCTTCTTCAGCGCCTCGGTCACGCTCTTCTCGAGGCCCAGGAGGTAATCGGCGGGATTCTGCCGGGCGAGATTGTGGTCCTTCTTGTCGAGCAGGACGCCTTGCTGGCCGCTCGGATAATCGAAGACGGCGGTGGCGATTTCCTGGCCGTCGGAGCAGCGGACGATCAACGCGCGGACACTGTTGGTCCCATAATCGATACCTAATACATATGACATAAAATAGCCGGTTGAGAGGTTGAAGAAGGAACTCTATAGTGAGCAAGAATTAGCAATGCTTGTAAAGCCTGCGTTCGTCTGGCACGACTAGCGGCACCTTTTTCCTTCCCATGAACGGCACGCTTCCCTTCGGCTCCCTCATCCAGCTCGGCACGGCCGATTTTCTCATCATCGGGATCTATTTCGTCTTCGTCCTCGGCATCGGGGTTTACCTGAAGCACTTCGCGGAGACGGGCGAGAGTTTCTTCATGGCGAACCGGGAAATGACCGCCTGGATCGCCGGGCTGGCCTTCCTCTCCGCCAATCTCGGCGCGCTCGAACTGATCGGCTGGGCGGGCAACACCTACCAGTACGGCATCATGGCCGCGCACTGGTACTGGATTGGGGCGATCCCGGCAATGCTCTTCCTCGGTCTGATCATGATGCCGTTTTACTACATCAGCAAAACGCACTCGGTCCCGGGCTACCTCCATCTCCGGTTCGGCCCGGCGGCGCGCTCGCTCTCGGCCATCACCTTCGCCTTCATGACCGTCCTGATGAGCGGCGTGAACATGTTCGCCATGGCCAAGGTCATGGCGGTGGTTCTGGGCTGGAACTTCGACTTCAGCATCTGGATGTCGGCGCTGACCGTGGCCGTCTATGTGGGACTGGGCGGACTCCTCTCCGCCATCTTCAACGAGGTACTCCAGTTCATGCTCATCTGGTTCGGCGCGCTGCTCATCCCGATCCTCGGCCTCGTTGAGGCGGGCGGCTGGAGCGGCATGGTGGAGCGCATCCACAAGAACGTGCCGCTGATCCATCCCAATTCCCCCACCACTGACTACACCCACATGTGGAGCGTGATGGATAAATCGGGCAATAATCCGATGGGCATGCACTGGACCGGGATCGTCTTCGGCCTCGGCGCGGTACTGGCCATGGGTTACTGGACAACCGACTTCCTCGTCGTCCAGCGCGTCCTCACCGCCAAAGATCTTCGCTCCGCCAAGATGGCCCCGATCATCGGCGCCGCCTTTAAGATGATCGTGCCCTTCATCGTCATCCTGCCCGGCCTGCTTGGCCTGGCCCTGCTGCCGGATCGGCTTTATCCCGAAGATCAACTGGGTGCACATCCCGGCGCCCATTCCTACAACGACGTGCTGCCGCTCCTGCTCGCGCGCTACTGCGGTCCGGGACTGCTCGGCCTCGGCATCACCGCGCTCATCGCCGGGTTCATGTCAGGCATGGCGGGCAACGTCAGCGCCTTCTCCACCGTCTGGACCTACGACATTTACCGCCCACTGATGAAACCGGTGGCCTCCGATGCCCACTACGTAGCCATGGGGCGCTGGTCGACGGGCATCGGCGTCCTCGTCAGCATCGGCACTGCTTACCTCGTTCAGGAATTCGCCAGCATCATGGATTACGTGCAGGCGCTTTTCAGCTTCTTCATCGCGCCCCTCTTCGGCACGGTGCTGCTCGGCATGCTCTGGAAGCGCGCCACCGGTGCCGGGGGATTCTGGGGACTGCTCGCCGGTATCAGCTCCTCGATCGGTATGTTCCTGTGGGTCAAGTTCGACCACGACACGGCCATCCGCTATGTCGCCCTCTCGCCTCAGGCCACCGCGATGGCCGAGAACATGTACTCCGCCCTCTGGGCCGGGTTAATCTGCGTCGGCGTGACCGTGCTGATCAGCCTGCTTACGACGCCGAAGACGGACAGCGAACTCGCCGGGCTCGTGCGCGGCTGCACGCCCATTCCATCGGAGGGCGACTACCCTCTCCTGCAACGGCCCGTTTTCTGGGCGGTCGTCGTCGGAGTGGGCTGCGTCATCCTCAACATCATTTTCTGGTAACCCATGAAAAAGCACGTCTCCATCTGGTTCGTCATCGGATTGCAACTGGCCCTCTTCGGGTTGATCATCGCGGTGATCTCGGTCTACGGAATCTTCGTCCCGCCTGCGCAGACGGTCGTGCTGGGAGAACTGCACCCCGGGATTTACTGGGGTGTGCTCATGCTTACGCTCGGTGTTTTTTACACCGTGAAATTCCGGCCCAAGTAATCCGTCATCCTGAGCTTGTCGAAGGATCAGCTCCCGGAAGATGTACGCATTACTCCAACGAATGTGGCCTTAACGGAAGCTGATCCTTCGACAAGCTCAGGATGACGGAATGGGGATAGCGGAAGACGATTGACTCGCTTCGCTTCGGGAACGGCGCTCATAGACCGCCGCTAGAGACGACGACTAGAGAAACTTCTTCTCCGCCAGTGCGCGCGTCAGGGCAGTCTGCTTCTCCATCAACGCTGCGTAATCGAAGGATTTGCCGGGATCGACCACATCTTCCTCGTTGATCTTCACCAATTCGTTAGCCCAGGCGTCGATCGATTTCTTCGTCTCCACCGCCGCCAGCGCCTGGATCGCTGCACCGAGCGCCGCGCCTTCCGCCTCGGCCAAAGTCACGACTCGGCAGCCGAAGATATCGGCGCAAATCTGCCGCCAGACCGCGCTGTTGCTTCCACCGCCCGTGAGCCGGATTTCGGTGGGCGAAATACCGAGGCTCCGCAACCGCTGCAGCCCGTAGGCAAGACCCATGGTGACCCCCTCCATCGTCGCGCGGGCGAGATGGGCGGAGAACATCGTGCGCGGGGAGAGTCCGTGGAAAACGCCCGAGCCATGCGGCAGATTGGGCGTCCGCTCACCCTGGAGATAGGGAAGAAAGAGCAGTCCATCCGACCCGGCAGGCACGCGGCTTACCGCATCTTCCATCTGCGCGTGCGTCCAGCCGAAAAGATTCCGCGCGGCCTCCGTCGCCACCGTCACGTTCATCGTGCAGACCAGCGGCAGCCACGCGTCGGTGCTGTCGCAGAAACCGGCGACTTCGCCCTGGGGATCGATCACCGGCTTTTCGCTATAGGCGTAGATCGTGCCCGAGGTGCCGAGACTGGCGGTGACACGTCCCGGCGAAGTGTTCGCCGTGCCGATGGCCCCCATCATGTTGTCGCCACCACCCGCGCTGATCACCACGCCGGTGGAAAGCCCCCAAGCCGCAGCCAACTCATCCTTGAGCGTTCCCACCGGTTCGCGCGAGGAGCCAAGCGGCGGCATTTTCTCCGGCAGGGCCGGGTCGATGAACTCGAGAATCTCCCGCGACCAGCGGCGGCTCTTCACATCAAGCAGAGCGGTGCCGGAAGCATCGCCGTACTCCATCCGGAATTTCCCAGTCAGGTAAAAATTCAGGTAATCGTGGGGCAGGAGGACCGTCGCCAGCTTCTTGAAATTCTCCGGCTCGTGCCGCTTCAGCCACAGGATTTTCGGCGCGGTGAAACCGGGCAGCATGTCGAGCCCTACCTTTTCGATGAGGGCCTTGGCGCCGCCGAAATGATCGCGCATCAAGTCGCATTCCTCGGTGGTCGAGGTATCGCACCAGAGCTTGGCAGGACGGATGACACGGCCCTGCCGGTCCAGCGCCACGAAGCCGTGCTGCTGGCCGGAGACACCGACGCCCCGGACTTCCGGGCGGCGCGCACCGAGTTTTTCGAGCACCTGCCGGACCGTCGCTTCAACCGCGTCAGTCCAGAGGGCTGGAGCCTGCTCCATGTGGCCCGCCGCCAGCCCGGGCATCACATCGTACGCCCGCGACGCAGCGGCGAGAATCCGCCCCGAACCGGCGTCCAGCGCGATGGTTTTCGTGCTTTGCGTCCCGCAATCGATGCCCAAATAGATCATCCACCACTTTTTAGGCATTGACTCTCAAATGGCGACAAGGAACTTATCGATGACCGCGTCGGTCTCCTTTCCCCCATGAAACGCCTCCTCATCGGAATTCTCATCCTCCTTATCCTGCTTGCCGGAATCGGTGGAGTGGTCTGGTGGAAAATCTCCGAGCTGAAAAAAAATCTCGTTCGCGACCTCGGGACCGCGCTGGGCGCCAAGGTCGAGGTGGCCTCGTTTTCCTTTGATCCGTGGCACCGGGAAATTCGCGCCACCGGCATCTCGCTGATCAACGAGCGCCCCGGCGCCCCGTGGGAAAAGGGTGACATCAGCCAGGCTTCCATCCGGTTCCGGCTGCGGAAACTTTTCGCCCCGACCATGCCGATCCAGGTGGAGGTTTCCTCGTGGAGCGTGGTTCTGCACTCCACGCCGCCCGGCGCTTCCGCTTCCACCGAAACTCCGACGGGCGACGAGACCGCTCCGCCACCCACCGCTCCTGAAACCCTCCGGGTTGTGCATCTCTCAGCGCGTCAGGGCGAGGTCCAGATCCATCTCGCCAACGATCGGCAGGTGACTCTTCACAACGTCGACTTCGAGGCTCTCAATAACAATGCCGGGACCTGGATCACGCACTTGAAGACCGCCTCGATTCAGGCTGGCTCGCTGGAGACAGGCCCGGGCTCCGTCCAACTGCGCAGCGACCGGGAAAAAATCACGCTCTCCCAGCTTCGTCTCCAGTGCGATCCAGGCATGATCACCGGCGAAGGGGAAATCTCCCTGGCCGACAAGCATGCAATCCATCTCACTTTGAAGGCGACACAGGTACCGGTCACCATGCTGGTCGGACTCCAGTGGCGGATGAAAATGTCGGGACTGGTCACCGGCGATCTCACGTTCGCGGGGGACGACCAGACCGGCACCGCGCGCGGCCAGCTTTCGGTTAGTGCCGGGAAATTCAATGTCCTGCCCTGGCTGGGTAAAGTCACCGCTCTGGTGAATCTTCCGGACATCAGCAACGTCGAAGTCGATCAGGCCACAACCGATTACGAGTGGAAGGACGGCACGCTCCATCTGACGAATCTCGACGTGCGCAAGAATGACGTCACTCGCATCGCCGGGAAAGTCGACATCGATCCCCAAGGTCAGGTCGACGGCCAGCTCAAGCTCGGGCTCCCCTCCACCGTCACCGCCCGCTGGCCCAAGCTCCAGGAAAAGGTCTTTTCCACCCAGCTCGACAATTACAACTGGGCCGATGTGCACCTGATCGGTCCCGCCGATCATCTTCAGGAAGACCTTACGCCCCGGCTGCTGGCTGCGGGCGCGGAGGAAGGCGGCAACCTGCTGAATCAAGGCGCACAAAAGGCTTACGACGTCCTCAAGGATTTCCTGAAATAATCGCGCAAGATCGCCATTTCCCGCGTCGACCTCCAAGCGGTGGTTTGGCTTGAAGAGAGGGGGATTGTCACGTATCTTATCCCTCCAGTGTCTGTGCCTCATTCCCATGCTGAAAACGAGGGCGAAAGCCAGAGAATCATCTCTCCTTTTGCGCAGACCACCTCTCACGTCCAACCTACCCATGCGAAGGGCCCGAATCGCTGGCCACTCTGGGCCGCATCAAGCCTTCTCGTCCTGGCGATCCTCGGCGTTGTCGGTTATTTCCTCTACAATTACCTCAACGATCCCTACCGCACGCTTGAGACGTTCCCGGTCGACAAATACATGAGCGATTACCGGTCGCTCTCCGGCGCCAAGTTCAAGGCCAATCTCAAAGTCTCCGCCGATCTCGGCTGGAAAGCCGATACGGGACGGTTGATGGTCTTCACCGTGGAAAATAATACCCACCCCATTGTGGTGATGATCCCACCGAAGCTCGGAGGCATCTTCTTCACCAAAGGACAAAATTATCAGGCCTCACTCGAGGTCGGGGAAGGAGGAATGATTTATGCCGATTCGTGTGACAAGCAATAAGCTCCTTCTTCCCGTTCTGGCTTCTTTCTCCCTTCAGGCGGGCTTGGTCCAGGCGGCTCCGACCGCAGCGGCACCTCCGGCGGCACCCGCGGCCAATCCCGCGCCTGCCGCCCCCGCCCCGGCTGCACCCGCCGCCGCTCCCGAGCCTGCCGCGATGGCTCCGCTGAACAACAGCACCTCCACCACGCTCGATTACCTTTTCAACCACAAGGCCGGGCAAGGCACCGCAGCCAAGGCGGGCAGCGACATCGCCGGGGTCATCGGGGACAAGATCAAGGCCATCGACATGCTTAAGACCCCAGGTTTGGACGATCCCGCCGTCCGGGCCCGGTTCGAGACCTATCTGAGTCTCAAGGAAATTCCCGATGACCGGATCAAAGGCTACTTCGACAAGATGGCCATGGCCCGCGGCGCCTTGCAATCGGGCGATACTTTCCAGGCCTGGAAGCTCCTCTATGCGATGAGCGAGTTCAAAGAGATCGACGCCGGCATTAGCCGCGAGCTGGCCAACCGCGTTGAGGCGATTTGGAATACCGGACGCACCATGGGTGGCCTCGAACAGGCCAACGACCAACTACGCGACTCGATCGAGTCAGCCAATCACAATGCCGACCTCATCGCCCAGGACCTCCATTATCAGGACCTCCAAGAGCAGCAAAAAGGCCGGAACGGCCGCGGCGGAGGTGGCGGCGGCAACAACAATAACAACCAGAACAACAACGTCACCAACTCTCCGTTGCTGAATCCCAATGCCGACCCCGTTGCCGCTGAGGCGGCCCTCATGCCGACCATGTCTGGCAGCCTGCAGGGGAAGATGCAGCTTACTTCGGAGTACCTCAAGCTGCTAGAGGCCCGGGCCAAGATCAAACTCAACGAAATCCGATCGGACAAGATCAATGACCAGGGCAAATCCGATTTCGCCTCCTATATCAAGACCCTCTTCATCACCCACCGTTATTACCACGTCATCCTCGCTGCCGATTTCTATCGGGCGCTCTATAATGAGGGCGATTACCCGGTTAACATGGCCGACCAAGTCAACGTCTCGCTGGAGACCAACAACCGCGTCAGCCAGGCCATCGACGTCTTCAAGTACAAGGCCGGAAAGAACGAGGTCGCCGCGGCCTCGGAACAATTGCAGGAAGCGTTCGTCGGCAACGAGTATCATCCCGGGCTTCTGAGCCTGATGCGGACGGACAAAGAAAAGGTGGGCGAATTTCTCGACAAGCTCAGTGTCCTCAAGAATCAGCTCGAGTCGCGCGACTTTGAGCAGGTCGAGGGGCAGATCAATGACATCAAGAAGGTGGCCACCGATTTCGACGCCACCAAGACGCTGGCCCTGGTCAACGGCGTGAAACTCGAGAGCCGCCTCCGGCTCGGCAAGGCCAAGCTCCTCGCCCAGCAGGAGCAGCTGACCGC
>Ga0207671_10006897_pt1 | contig 10016 bp, 8 predicted proteins | sample KBSC24metaG_FD_184352 | JGI IMG/M metagenome (GOLD analysis project Ga0207671, IMG submission 184352) | Corn rhizosphere microbial communities from Kellogg Biological Station, Michigan, USA - KBS C2-4 metaG (SPAdes) (version 2) | ecosystem: Host-associated > Plants > Roots > Rhizosphere > Soil... | reverse complement strand
CGTCGATCTTCTCCATGGCAATGCCGAGCGTGTCGGAGATCATCTGCGTGTAGGTGGTCTGCAACCCCTGCCCCATCGCCTGGGTGCCGGAATGCAGGACGACACGGCCCTGCGAGGTCGCGTGCAAGCTGACCTTCTCGGTGTGAGCGCGGCCGCCGGTCCACTCGATATAGGAGGTGAGGCCGCGGCCGTAGAGCAGGCCCTTCTTTTTCGCGGCCTTCTTGCGCGCGGCAAAGCCGTCCCAGTCGGCCAGCTTCACGGCGCGGTCGAGCATGTGGGCGAAGGCACCGGAATCGTAAACCTGACCGGCAGCGTTGGTGTAGGGCAGCTGCGCCGGCTTGATGTAGTTGACCTTGCGGATCGCGCGCGGATCCATGCCGATTTTTCGCGCGGCGGCGTCGAACAGGCGCTCGACGATGAACACCGCTTCAGGGCGGCCTGCGCCGCGATAGGCGCCGACCGGCGCGGTGTGCGTCATCACCGACTTGATCTCGAAATGCACCAGCGGCAGGTCGTAGACGCCGGTTTGCACGAACGGCCCGAGCACCAGCGGAATGATGTTGGCCGCGCCCGAGGAATAGGCGCCGGTGCAACCGATCGAGGTGACGCGATAGGCCAGCACTTTGCCCTTCTCGTCGAGCGCAAACGATGCGGTCGAGGTGAGATCGCGGCCATGGGTGCCACCGACGAATTCATCGGTGCGGTCGCCGCGCCAGCGGATCTTCCTGTTCAGCTTGGTCGCGACGTAGGCGACGATGCCGTCTTCCGGATAGAGATTGGTCTTCTGGCCAAAGCCGCCGCCGATGTCGCCGACCAGCACGCGGACGCTGTCCTTGGGACGCTTCAGCACGGCCTCGGCCAGCACGTCACGGGTCGAGGCCGGGGTCTGCGACTGCACATGCAGGAGGAGACGGCCGGTTTTCTTGTCGATCTCGGCAATCGTCGAGCGCGGTTCCATCGCCGAGGGCACCAGACGCTGGCTGACGAGATCGAGTTCGACGGTGTGCGCGGCCTTGGCGAAGGCTTCGTCCACCTTGGCAGCGTCGCCATAGCTCATCGCACCGACGATGTTGTCTGGAGCATCAGGCCACACGACGGGCGCACCGGGCTTTACGGCTTCGACGGGATCGACCACGGCGGGCTGCACGTCATATTCGATCGCGATCGCTTCGGCAGCGCTCTGCGCCTCTGCACGCGACGACGCCACCACTGCCGCCACAGCCTCGCCGGTGTAACGGACGATCTCATGGGCGAGCAGCCGGCGCGGCGGCACCGTCATCGGTTTGCCGTCGGGGCGTTTGAAGATGCTCAGCGTCGGGATCGTACCAACGTCGTCCTTGATCAGGTCAGCACCAGTGTAGATCGCGGTGACGCCCGCCATCGCGGTTGCGGCGCTGGTGTCGATGGAGACGATCTTCGCGTGCGCATGCGGCGAGCGCAGCACGTGCAACCACAGCGCACCGTCTTCCGGCTTGTCGTCAATGAATTGCCCCTTCCCGGTGAGCAGCCGCTGGTCCTCCAAACGCTTGACGGGCTGGCCCGCTCCGAAACGCAAATTGCCGGGAAGAATGTTCATTCCGCTTGGTCCTCTAAGCCTCAAAGTGCGGCGGCCTTTTAGCGGATCGAGGCGGGCGAGACCAGCCGCGGTTTTGGGCGTCGAACCCACGGATTTGTCATGCCCGGAGGCAGCTACGCCAGCTCTCTAAGCGCCGCTTCCACGACCTTGCGCGCATCGGCTGACAGCGCGGCTTGCGGCGGGACGGGATCGCCGACGTCATAGCCCTGAATGGCGAGACCGGCCTTGATGCAGGCCGCGAGGTTAAAGCGGGCAAAGGCCTCGTTGATGCGCCACAGCTTGCGCTGGAGCGCCATGGCCTCGTCCCATCGCTTGGCCTGGCAGAGATCGTAGAGCGTGACGCTCTGGCGCGGAATGATGCAGGCCGGGCCGGCCATCCAACCGAGACCGCCGATCAGCATCACCGCGGCCGGGATATGGGCGGAGGCCGAGAACACGCGCAAGGAATCGCCGCAGCGATTCATGATCGAGAGCAGCCGGCCGGTGTTGGTCGAGGCATCCTTGATGTAGCCGATGCGCGGATGCTCGGCGAGGCGTGCGATAATTTCGAGGGTCAAATCCGAGCGCTGGAACTGCGGATTGGTGTAGATGACGACCGGAATGTCCACGGCGTCGGCGATGCTGCGGAAATAGGATTCCACCTGGGCGTCGGCGAGCGGGAAGTAGGCCTCGAGGATCGCCAGAATACCGTTGGCACCGAGCCTCTCGTAAGCCTGCGCCTGCGCCACCGCATCCGCCGTCGAGGTCGACGCAACACCCGCCACGACAGGCACGCGGCCCTTCGCAGCCTCGATCGTGGTCTGCACCACCGCCGTGCGCTGGGCAGTGTTGAGATAGGCGAACTCGCCGGTCGAGCCCAGCGGCGTCAGCCCGTGTACGCCGGCACCGATCAAATCGTCGCAGAGCTTCGCGAGCACGCCGGTTCGCACCGCGCCGTCGGCACCGACGGGCGAGACCAGATAGGGAAAGACACCGCGAAAGTCGGTCATGTCGGGAATAAAATCCGGGGGAAGCAGGTCCACGCTGGCAGGCGCGCAATCCATCGCCTGCTAACATGGGGTCTTATTGCCAGCAAGCAAACTACCTTCGAAGAGCATATTTGTGGTTTTGGGAGACGTCCTGCAGCATTGGCGGGTTTCGTTGTGTTGCGTCGGGCTTGCCGCCGCGCTCTGCCCTGGCATGGCCGAGGCCGGTGAGTGCCCATCACCGCAATCGGAGATCGCGACCGATCGCCCTGATGTCACCAACTCCAGCCTAGTCGTGCCCGCGGGGAGCATCCAGATCGAAAACGGCCTCAACACGTCAGGTCAGAGCGTCGGCAAGGGGTTTGACGGCAGCAACAGCCGTCTCCGTTTTAGCATCGCGCCCTGCCTCGAAATGCTGGTCGACGTGCCGAGCTATGTCGGGCGACTGACGGGCACCGTCGACACCGGTTTCACCAACGTCACCCCCGGCGTGAAATGGCAGGTCAGCGGGCTGCCCGAGCCCGCGAACCTTTCGGTGGTCTTCGGCATCGGCCTGCCGACTGGGACGCCCGCGATGTCAGGCACAGGCTATCAACCCTATCTGCAATTCCCCTGGTCGTACGAGCTCGGCGGCGGCTGGGGCATCAGCGGCATGTTCACCAGCTTCTTCCGGCCATCGGACCTTTCCAACCACCAGACCAGCGAGGCCACCTTCGTGATCGAGCGGAAGGTCAGCGAGAAGCTGGCGCTGTTCGCCGAATATGTCGGTGACACTCCGTCACGTGGCGCGAGCACGGCGCTGCTCAATGTCGGCGGCGGCTATCTGTTGAACCGGACGGAACAGATCGATTTCCGTCTGGCTTTCGGTCTCAACCGGAACTCGCCGGATTACATCATCGGCGTCGGCTATTCCTACCGCTGGGACAATTTCATCGGCACGGCGACGCGACCGCGACTCTGGCATTGACCAAACTGGACAGTGCCGGCGGCTCAGACCTTGAGCAGCCGCACGCGTGTACCCCAGGGATCGATCGCCTCGACGCCGTCGGTCAGCTGCGCCACTGTCGCACCGCCCTTGCGCAAGCGCTCCTCCTGCGCGGCGAGCAGATCCTGCTTCTCCGTCACCAGCGAGAACCAGGCAAGCCCCGTCGTGGAATCGTCGCGTTGGCCGGCGCCCTGACTCTGCCAGACATTCATGCCGAGATGGTGGTGATAACGGCCCGACGACAGGAACGCCGCGCCATTGCGGCTGCGGGTCGGGTCCAGGCCGACAGCGCCGTGGTAAAAATTCTGCGCCTGCGCGAGGTCGCCGACACGCAAATGCATGTGGCCGACGCGCATTCCGTCCGGCGCCTTGGCATAGTCGCTGACGCGCGTGTTGGTCAGCGACAGCAGGTCGGGAATGTTGAGCTCGTCGGCCGCCATCTTCACGCTGCCCTCGCTCCACTGCCATTGCGAGGGATCGCGGTCGGCATAGACCTCGATGCCGTTACCTTCGGGGTCGTCGAGATAGACGGATTCGCTGACGAGGTGATCGGCAAAGCCCGACAGCGGTACGCGGTGCGAGGCCGCATGAACCAGCCAGCGCGCGAGATCCTTGCGCGTCGGCATCAGGAACGCGGTGTGGTAGAGGCCTGCGGCATTGCGCGGCTCGATGGCGGCCTCGGGACGGGCTTCCAGCACCAGCAGCGTGATACCGGCCGTGCCGAGCCTGGCGGTGGTGCTTGAACGCTCCATCACGGCGAGCCCGAGTACGTCGCGGTAGTAATCCGCCACCTTATCGAGAGTCTTCACCCGCAATGTCACCATCCCGACTCGCATCGGCGTCCGGCTGGCATAGGTCGGCCCGCCACCTGGCGGATTGCCTTCGGCGCGGGCGGCAGCCGCCGCGGCCATCGCGAGCGAGCTGGCGCCGGCGAGTTGAAGCAGGGTGCGGCGGGTCAGGTCGATGGTCATGGGTCAGGGCTCGCTGGAAATCGTTTGAGGCCATCAGGCGCAATTTGGGGATTGCTACACGTTCCCGTGAGGGGCTCCCAATCACATGTTCGTCGGCCGTGGTCCTACGGTGACTGGCCACCCGGCCAGTTTCGCAATTGGCGGCGACATCCCAGATTGGAAGCAGCTTACAGGAGCCTTTCATGACCGACCTCACCCCGCTCACGTCCCTGTCGTCCGCGCTCGCGGACGTCGTGGCGCGTATCGCGCCATCAGTTGTCTCGGTGCATTCGCATCGTTCCCGCTCCACCGGCTTCGTCTGGAAGCCAGGGCTGATCGTCACCGCGGACGAGGCGCTGGCTGACGAGGGCGAGATCCAGATCGCCCTCGCGGACGGCGGCACGACCAACGCCACGATTGTCGGCCGCGACCACACCACCGATATCGCGCTGCTACGCGTTGATACCAACCTCGCCCCGGTCAAGCTGGCCTCAACGGTCCCTGCCCTCGGCACACTCTCCGTCGTGGTCGCCACGAGCCGCGAGGCACCGAGTGCAGCGCTCGGGATGGTGTCCGTGTCCGGCAAGAGCTGGCGCAGCTTGCGCGGCGGCGAGATCGATGCGCGGATTGAGCTCGATGTTCGCCTGCGTCCGAGCCAGGAGGGTGGTCTTGCCGTCGACGCCTCGGGCGAGGCTTTCGGCATGGCCGTGCTTGGGCCACGGCGCGTGCTCGTGATCCCGTCGGCAACGATCGAGCGCGTCGCGAGCCAGCTCGAGACGCGCGGCCGCATCGCCCGCGGATATCTCGGGCTCGGGCTGCAGCCGCTACGGCTCGATGACGGCATCGGTGCAATGGTGATGAATGTCGACCAGGCAGGCCCCGCGGCCGCGGCCGGCATCCGCCAGGGCGACGTGATCGTGGCGGTCAACGACCAGAAGCTCTCGGGCGTCCGCGCGCTATTGCGAACACTTGGACCCGCCAGCGTCGGCCGGGTGGTCGATGTCGCGGTCCGCCGCGGCGGCGAGCCGGCGAGCTTCAGGGTCACGATCGGCGAGAGGCCCGAGGCGTGAGCGAGGACACCACGCCTGACATCGTGCTGTCGCTGGAGATCGACGATCCAGCACTCGCCGACCGCCTCGCGACATTGCTCGGCAGTGTCGCGGGGCTTCGCCTTGCCGCCCCCGGGGAGGCCGCGAATGCGACACTCGTCGCGCGCGATCCGCGCGTCATGCCTGATGATATCGCGCTGACGCAGCGCGAGCTCGATGTGCTGGCGCTGATGGCGGAGGGATCCTCCAACAAGATGATCGCGAGGCAGCTCAATATCTCCGTACATACGGTGAAATTCCACGTCGGTTCGCTGCTCGACAAGCTGGATGCCACCGGCCGCACCGATGCGGTGGCGCATGCGGCACGCCGCGGCGTGATCGAGCTATAGCGCAACAGGAAAGCTGAGCTGGACCGTCAGGCCCGGCGAATTGTCCTGTAGCGCGATGTCGGCGCCATGGAGGCGCGACACCGCCGCGACCAGACTTAGGCCCAAGCCGTTACCCGGCGTATAGCGGCTCTGTTCGAGCCGGTAGAAGCGTTTGAACACGTGGTCATGTTGATCGGCGGCAATGCCGGGACCATCATCGGCGATGGCGATCGTCGCGCCACCGCCTGCATTGCGGCAAGTGACCGTGACTTTTCCTCCCGGACGACCGTGCTTGATCGCGTTGTCGACGAGATTGGCGATGGCATCGAACAGCAGATCGCGATCGCCTGTGACCACGACCTCGCGATCACCGCCAAGACTCAGCCGAGTTGCGATCTGTTCGGCGGCGGCGTCGTAGAGCTCGACGACTTCGCCCGCGATCTCGGCAAGGTTCAGCGCCCGGAACGCGCTGCGGCGGGCGCGGGTCTCGATCTCCGAGATCCGCGTGATCGAGGCGAACATGCCGAGCACGGCATCGAGGTCGGCGATGGTGTCGCCGATCAGCGCGGCATCGGCCTCATTGTTGCGGGGGGCGTGATAGGCCTTTTCCAACCGGCCCCGCATCCGCGTCAGCGGCGTGCGCAGGTCGTGGGCGACGTTGTCGCTGACCTGCTTGACCTCGCCCATCAGCGTCTCGATGCGGTCGAGCATCTGGTTGAGGTTTTCGGCGACGCGGTCCCATTCGTCATGACTGCCGCGCAAGGGGATCCGCCGGTCGAGGCCTGACAGCATGATCGCGCGGCTGGTGGCGTTGATCTCCTCGATCCGTCCGACCGTGCGCCGCGTGACCAGCACGGCGGCGACACCCGCCAACAGCACGAGCAGTACGGCAACCGCGATCATCGCCAGCTCGAGCATCGCGATGAAGCCGGAGTGGTCGCCGGCATCGCCGACCCGGCTTCGCACATAAGCAAGGGTGCCGAAATAGACGTAAGCCATGATCGCCGCGACGATCAGGCCGAAGATCGCGATCGCGATCAGCGCCAACCGAAAGGTCGAGGAGCGGAGCGTGTTAGCCAGGAGCACGGAGGCAATATCCGATGCCGCGGATGGTGTGAATCAACGGATAGGCCTGGGCATCGTCGACCTTGCGGCGAACGCGTCCGACATAGACGTCGATGATGTTGGTGGAGGGATCGAAATGCAGATCCCAGACATGCTGAAGCAGCATCGCACGTGACACGACGCGGCCTTCGTTGCGCACGAGATATTCGAGCAGCTGAAATTCGCGCGGCAGCAACGGAATCTTGCGGCCGCGGCGGCTGGCATTGCGCGCGATCAGATCGACGGCGAGATCGCCGACACGCAAAATGGTTTCCTTGGCGATGGTCTCGCTGCGGCGGCCGAGCGCCTCGAGGCGCGCGAGCAGCTCAAAGAAGGAGAACGGCTTGACGAGGTAGTCGTCGCCGCCGGCGCGCAAGCCGCGCACGCGGTCATCGACCTCGCCGAGCGCGGAGATGATCAGGAAGGGTGAGGCCACGCCGTCGTCGCGCATCTGCCGCATCACGGTGATGCCGTCGATGTCGGGCAGCATGCGGTCGATGGTGATCACGGCATAGTCACGCGCGACGCCATGGCTCAGGGCTTCGCGTCCCGTCGCGGCGAGATCGACCTCGTAGCCTGAGGTCGTCAGCTCCTCGACGAGCTGGCCTGCGGTTTCCGGATCGTCCTCGACGACAAGGATGCGGCGATGGCCTCCGGTCATGACAAACTCCGCGCGACGATCGCCACCAGATTATCCCGTTCCGGGGCAGAGCGGAACCACCCGGTGGCGATCGCGACAATGGTGCGGTCCGGCGATGCTAGTACCAATTTTCCCCGCACACATTGACCCATTGCAACCCATAGGGCGTCAAACTCCGACGCCAGCAGCCATCGTCGTAGTAATTGGAGTAGTAGGGCGCGCCGAAGACGGCGAAACGGCGGAAGTGATGGTGGTGGAAGAAGAAGGCGTGTCGGCCGATGAATGGCCCGCCGTGCCAGCCGGCACCGGCGAAACGCGGCCCGATCGCCGCATGCGCGAAACGCGCGCCGCCCAAGGCTGGTCCACCGAAATGGGCAAAGTGCGCGCCGCCCATCCCGCCGACATGCATGCCGCCACCAAAGCCGCCGGCGCGCATGCCGCCGCCGAAGTGGCCTCCGCCACCCATACCGCCCCCGTGACCGCCGCCTCCGCCACCTCGGGCGAGCACCGGTGAAGCCAGCGCCATCGCTGCGGCAATCGCCACCGCGGTGAGGCCCTTGAGAATCCTGTTGTCCATCGAAGCATCCTCCGTGCTGCACGGCGGTATGACCGCCGCGCCAGGAGGACCAGATGAGAGGAAGGGACAGGCCCCTTCAACTTACAAAGGCGCCAGATTCTGACGCCGGAGTTAGGAAACACACTCTCTCACTCCCTCTCCCCGTTCTTACGGGGAGAGGTTAGAGCTTATGCCCGCTTGCCGCCGTTCTTCTCCGCAGCCTTGCGCATCGCCTCGGCGAGCGCGCCACCGCCGCCAGACGACTCCTGCTTGCGCGGCGCCTGCGAAGTCATGCGGGCGGGGCTGCGCGTGTTGTTGTCGCGCTGCATGCCCGGCGCCTCCTTCTTGGCGCCGACCTCGTCGTCGAGGCGGAGCGTCAGCGAGATGCGCTTGCGGGCGACTTCGAAGTCCAGCACCTTCACCTTGACGATGTCGCCGGGCTTCACCACCTCGCGCGGGTCCTTGATGTAGGTCTTCGACATCGCCGAGATGTGGACGAGGCCGTCCTGGTGCACGCCGATGTCGACGAAGGCGCCGAAGGCGGCGACGTTAGTGACCGTGCCTTCGAGGATCATGCCCTTCTGGAGATGCTTGATCTCCTCGACGCCCTCCTTGAACACGGCGGCCTTGAACGCCGGACGCGGATCGCGGCCGGGCTTTTCCAATTCCTTCAAAATGTCGGTGACGGTCGGCAGACCGAAGGTTTCGTCGACGAAATCCTTCGGCTTCAGCGTGCGCACGACTTCGCTCGAGCCGATCAGCGCCTTGATGTCGCTCTTGGTGGCCTCGAGAATCCGGCGCACCACCGGATAGGCTTCCGGATGCACGCCAGACGCATCGAGTGGATCCTCGCCGCCGAGGATGCGCAGGAAGCCGGCGCACTGCTCGAACGCCTTCGGACCGAGCCGCGGCACTTCCTTGAGCGCCTTGCGCGACTTGAACGGACCATTGGCATCGCGATGCGCCACGATGCTCTGCGCCAGGCCTGAGCCGACGCCCGACACGCGTGCGAGAAGCGGCGCAGACGCCGTGTTGACGTCGACGCCGACCGCGTTCACGCAATCTTCGACCACGGCATCGAGCGACTTGGCGAGCTTGGCCTGGCCGAGATCGTGCTGATACTGGCCGACACCGATCGCCTTCGGCTCGATCTTGACGAGCTCGGCGAGCGGATCCTGGAGGCGGCGGGCGATCGAAACCGCACCGCGCAGGGTGACGTCGAGGCCGGGCAATTCTTCCGAGGCGAAGGCCGACGCCGAATAGACCGACGCGCCGGCTTCCGACACCACGATCTTGCTCATCTTCAGTTCGGCCAAGCCCTTGACGAGATCGCCCGCGAGCTTATCGGTCTCGCGCGAGGCCGTGCCGTTGCCGATCGCGATCAGCTCGACGCGATGCTTCATCGCGAGCCTGCCGAGGGTTGCGAGCGACTCGTTCCACTGCCTCTGCGGCTCGTGCGGATAGATCACGGCGGTATCGACCACCTTGCCGGTGGCATCGGTCACTGCGACCTTGACGCCGGTGCGATAGCCGGGATCGAGACCCATGGTGGCGCGGGTGCCGGCTGGCGCGGCCAGCAGCAGGTCGCGCAGGTTCGAGGCGAACACGCGGACGGCCTCGGTCTCCGCCGCATTCCACAGCCGCATGCGCAAATCGATATTGAGATGCACCTGGATCTTGGTGCGCCAGGCCCAGCGCACGGTGTCGATCAGCCAGCGGTCGCCGGCGCGCTTGAGGTCGGCAATGCCGAACCGCTTCATGATCTTCAGCTCGTAGGCGCCGGGCACGCCGGCGGGCGGCACTTCCGCTTCGGCCTGCATCTG
>Ga0207671_10006896_pt1 | contig 10019 bp, 8 predicted proteins | sample KBSC24metaG_FD_184352 | JGI IMG/M metagenome (GOLD analysis project Ga0207671, IMG submission 184352) | Corn rhizosphere microbial communities from Kellogg Biological Station, Michigan, USA - KBS C2-4 metaG (SPAdes) (version 2) | ecosystem: Host-associated > Plants > Roots > Rhizosphere > Soil... | reverse complement strand
GGTAGTAATCTATCCGATCGCGGAGGGGTCGAGCCCGGCGAGCCGTCTGACCAATTGGGCGGTGTTAGTGAAAGTGGGTGAGGGTAATGCGCCGCCGCCGCGGAAGGAAGACTGGTCGCGGCCAGGCCGGCGCGAGGAGCTGATGCCGCATGTGGCGCGCTTCTCGGTGCCCTATATCGATGTAAAGAGCCTGATCTCGGCAACGCCCGAGTTCTACGAATATCCGACCTGTGATCGCGATCCCTTGCCTTATTGGTCGTCCGGGCGGGTCACGCTGCTCGGCGATGCCGCGCATCCGATGTATCCAGTAGGCTCGAACGGCGCCTCGCAAGCTATCCTGGATGCGCGCTGCCTCGCTGACGCGCTGGTGCGTGCCGAGCATCCGCGTCAGGCGCTGATGGAGTATGAAAAGAAGCGGCTGCCGATGACTGCGGACATCGTCCGCTCCAACCGGCGCGGCGGCCCCGAGGGCGTCATCGATGCCGTCGAGCAACTCGCGCCCGAGGGATTCGACAATGTCGAAAACGTGCTGAGCTATTCCCAGCGCGAGGCGATCGTGCGTGGCTATGCCACCAAGGCCGGCTTCGCCGCGGTGCCGGGGCTCGCGGCGGTGCGCGCCTAGGAGCCTTTAGTTGAGCATGCCGCTTCCGGAGAACCGCTTCAGACTTTTCCGGAGGCATGCTGCCTAGCCGGCGCCGGGAGGCGGCGGCAGGAAGTGGATGTTGAATTCGGCAGCCATCGCCACCACGTCCTCCGGCTTCTGTTCCTTCATGTTGTGAAGGCCCCAGAACAGGTCGAATAGTTTTTTGGTCGGCGAGACCCAGAACAGCACCTTTGCGGTCTGCTCCGACTTGTTGAAGATGCCGTGCGGCACGCCCATGCCGAGCCGAATGAGATCGCCGGGCGTTGCCTGCGCCTCCGAATTGCCGAGCACGAAGTCGAGCTTACCCTCCAACATGTAGAGATATTCGTCCTGGTCAGGATGAATATGCGGCGGCACGAATGTGCCCGGCGGCAGCGTCGCGTGCCAGGAGAAGCTGTTTTCGGTGTTGCTCTTGGGCACATAGGTCTGGCCGAGGATGTTCCAGGAAATGCCCTGGATACCCTCATTGGCCCGCGTGATGCCGGTGATTTCGCTCTTCATTGAAGTCCTCCCTTGACGCGGCGCGGAGCGTTAGTTCGCCGCCTTGCAGTCCTTGGCGTAGCGGTCGCCATAATTCTCAAACACCTTCTGAACGATCTCGGTCTGGAATTTGCCATCCGGGCGCTTTGCGACCTTGGTCAAGTAGAAATCCTGGATCGGATAACCGTTGGTGTTGAACTTGAACGAGCCGCGGAGCGACGTGAAGTCCGCCTTTTTCAGAGCCGCGCCCAGGGCGTCCTTGTTGGAAAGGTCGCCATTCACACCCTTGACTGCGCTGTCGATCAGCATAGCGGCATCATACGCCTGGAAGGCGTAGGTGCCGGGTACGCTGTTATAGGCGGCCTCGTAGGCGGCGACGAACTTCTTGTTCTGGGGATTGTCGAGATTGGGCGCCCAGTTGGCGCCGCCGAACATGCCGACGGCCGCGTCCTGCTGCGCCGGCAGGGTCGATTCATCCACGGTGAAGGCCGACAGCACCGGAATGCTGTCCGTGAGGCCAGCCTGCTTGTACTGCTTGACGAGATTGACGCCGAGGCCGCCCGGCATGAACGTGAAGAGAGCATCCGGCTTCTGCGACGCAATCTTGGAGAGCTCCGGTTGGAAGTCGAGCGTGTTCAGCGGCATGTAGGATTCTTCGACGATCTCGCCCTTGTAGTCGAGCTTGAAGCCGGCGACCGAGTCCTTGCCGGCTTGATAGTTCGGCACCATCAGATACATGCGCTTGTAGCCGCGATCCTGCGCGACCTTGCCGAGGATCTCATGGACCTGGTCGTTCTGATAGGAGGTCACATAGAAGAACGGGCTGCAGTCCTTGCCGGCAAAGGTCGACGGGCCAGCGTTGGGACTGATCAGGAAAGTCTTTGATTCCGTGACCGGCCGGTGGATCGCCTGGAGGATGTTCGAGAAGATCGGTCCGACGACGAAGTCGACCTTGTCGCGCTCGAGCAGGCCCTTGACCTTGGTCACTGCAGCGTCGGGCTTCAACTCGTCGTCAACGACGACAACCTCGACATCACGGCCCCCCATCTTGCTGCCGAGATCCTTCACCGCGAGTGCAAAGCCGTCGCGGACCTGCTGGCCGAGCGCTGCGGCGGGGCCCGACAAGGTCACGATCACTCCCAGCTTGATCTTCTCTTGGGCGAGGGCAGGGCTCATCGCGGTGCCGAGCAGCAAGGCGGCCGCGGCCAAAGTCATTTTTGTCTTCATGATCGATCCCCCGTGACATCAGGCCTTGCGTTGCAAGCCGCGTGCTCCCATCCAAGCTTATGCCGATGATGGCTGCCGCGGCAAGCAAGCTCGAGGCCTCACCATCTCGCAGGCAGCGCCGCATGCAAGCGGCGCGCCAGTTATTTGAAGCCTAAAGAAATTCGCATGCGGTTGATTGTTGCAGCTTTGGGCTTGCGGCCGGTGCCGATTTATTTGAAGCTCAAAACGTTGGGAATCCGAGCCGGCGCCTATGCCGGCCGCGAGTGACTGTATCGAGATGCTCGATTCCGAGACCAAGGCCGTCGAAACTCCAGAGGACCATGCCGAAGAGCTCCGGCTGTGGTTGCGCCTGCTCACCTGTACGACCCTGATCGAAGGAGAAGTCCGCGGCCGGCTGCGGCAGCGCTTCGACGTCACGCTGCCCCGTTTCGACCTGATGGCGCAGCTTGACAAGGCACCCGATGGCATGACGCTGTCCGATGTCTCCAAGCGCATGATGGTGTCCAATGGCAACGTCACCGGCCTCGTCGAGCGCCTCGTGGAATCCGGTCATCTCGACCGCCGCACCTCGGAAACCGACCGCCGCGTCCAGGTGATCCGCCTCACGAAGCTCGGTCGCGCCGAGTTTCGAAGGATGGCCGCGGAACACGAGACCTGGATCGCAGACCTCTTTGCCGATTTGACGCCGAAAGACGTGCGCGAACTGATGCGGCTTCTCGCCAAGACCAAGGCGTCGGCGCAGAAATCGGCCGCCCGCCGCCGGCCCTGAGCCCGCCGGCCTACCGGCAGGCAATCCCCTCGCCACAGGAAAATGCGTGAGATGCCCAAAATCCGCTATTGCGCGAAATTGTTTTAAGCCTAAAATGTTTTCCAGTGAGTGCTGCCGGGTGCTTTCCATGCGCAAAGGAGCGTGCGATGGCCAACGCCGCCAAGATTCAAGTCTCGGGCTCGCATGACGGCAACGTCGCGACAGCCCATGTCGACACGTTTGCGCGGGAGCATTTGCCGCCGCCAGATCTGTGGCCAGAGTTCGTGTTCACGCGGCGAGAGCTGCTCTACCCGCCGCGATTGAACTGCGTCAGCTATTTCCTGGATCGCTGGGTCGAGCAGGGACACGGCGATGCACCTTGCGTCATCAGTCCAACAGTTAGCTACGCGTACCGCGGCCTGCAGGCGCTTGTGAATCGCATCGCCAATGTGCTTGTCGGCAAGCTGGGTCTCGTGACCGGCGGGCGGGTGTTGCTGCGCTCCGCCAACAGCCCGATGATGGTCGCGACCTATCTCGCGGTGATCAAGGCCGGTGGTATTTGCGTGGCAACGATGCCGCTGCTGCGCGCCAAGGAACTGTCCTATCCGATCCAGAAGGCAGAGATCACGCTCGCGCTCTGTGACGGCAAACTCGCCGACGAGATGGAGAAAGCGAAGCTGGCCGCGCCCGGTCTCAAGCACGTGGTCTATTGGGGCAATGGCGCTCCCGACTCGCTAGAGGCGTTGATCGCGGATGCAAGCGCTGAGTTCACGGCTGTCGATACCGCTGCTGACGATATCTGCCTGATCGCCTTTACGTCGGGTACGACCGGGGATCCCAAGGGCACCATGCATTTCCACAGGGATATGCTGGCGGTGTGCGATGGCTATGCGCGCAACATCTTGCGAGCCGAGCAGAAGGACCGTTTCGTTGGCTCGGCGCCGCTCGCTTTTACCTTCGGCTTTGGCGGCGTGCTGTTTCCGATGCACATCGGCGCTTCCTTTGTCGTGCTGGAGAAGACGACGCCAGATGACATCCTGACGGCGATCGAGCAGTACAAGACCACGATTTGTTTCACTGCGCCGACTGCATATCGCGCCATGATCAGCAAGCTTCCGGGGCGCGACATTTCCTCGCTGCGAAAGTGCGTCTCCGCCGGCGAGACGTTACCCAAGCCGACATTCGATGCCTGGCTGAAGGCCACCGGCATCAAGCTGATGGACGGCATCGGCTCGACCGAGCTCCTGCACATTTTCATCAGCGCGACCGAGGATGAAATTCGTCCCGGCGCGACCGGCAAGCCTGTTCCTGGTTACGAGGCAAAGATCGTCGATGATGACGGCAATGATTTGCCGCCTGGCACGATGGGGAAGCTGGCGGTGCGCGGGCCGACCGGCTGTCGCTATCTCGCCGACGAGCGGCAGCGCAAATATGTCCAGAACGGCTGGAACATCACCGGCGACACCTATCTGATGGATAGCGACGGCTATTTTTGGTACCAGTCGCGCTCAGACGACATGATCGTGTCATCCGGGTATAATATCGCGGGCACTGATGTGGAAGCAGCGCTGCTCACGCACCCATCCGTGGCCGAATGTGGCGTCGTCGGCGCGCCGGACGAGGCGCGCGGGATGATCGTGAAGGCCTACGTCATTGCCGCGCCCGGCGTGACGCCGGACGCACAGCTCGCGGCTGAGCTGCAGGAGCATGTCAAACGCGAGATCGCTCCGTACAAATATCCCCGTGCAATCGAGTTTGTTGCCCAGTTGCCGAAGACTGAAACCGGTAAGCTAAAACGCTTTGCCTTGCGACAATTGGCGCAGGCAGCAGTGACGTCTTCGGGGGCGTCGCGGCAGAATGAGATGAGGATGAAGAATTGACCGCAACAACGCCGAAAGGCCCCCAATTTGCGGTGCTGCCGAGCGCCACCGAGGACGACGCGAGCCCTAAGACGCAGGTGCTCCAGCCCTCGGGCTGGCCCATGCCGAAAGGCTATGCCAACGGCATCGCCGCCGAGGGACGCATCGTCGTCACGGGTGGCGTGATTGGCTGGGATGCACAGGAGCGCCTCGCGGACGGCTTTGTTGCGCAGGTGCGCCAAACCCTGAGCAACATTGCCGAGATTCTTGCCGAGGCCGGTGCGCGTCCCGAGCATCTCGTGCGCTTGACCTGGTACGTCGTCGACATGGAAGAGTACCTGACGGACCTGAGGGAGCTCGGCAAGATCTATCGTGCCATCTTCGGTGCGCATTATCCCGCGATGGCCCTGGTTCAGGTCGTGCGTCTTGTCGAGAAAGCAGCGCGCGTCGAGATCGAGGCTACCGCCGTCATCCCCCGCTGAATCGCCTTCAGCTCGCCTTGGAGAGATTTTCGTCCTCGGGTGAGTTCAAATAGACGCCTGACATGGTATCGACCCAGCACAGGTGGTCGTGCACCTTCTTGACGCCTTCGACGTTCTCCGCGGCAACGATCGCCGCCTGCCGTGCGCGCTCCTCGGTGATGATGCCGCTCAGGTGAACGATGCCGTCGCGAACGATGACGTTCAGCCCGAACGGGCACCAATCGCGCTTCTCCATGGCATCGATAATGCGGCCGCGGATGTGATCGTCATCGGCAGTCGGGTCCGGTACGTCGCGGGCGAGGCCAGCCACAGCCTGTAGCAGGTTGGCGCGAGACACGATGCCGACGACCTGGTCGCCGCGAACCACCGGCAGGCGCTTCACGTTGTTCCGCTCCATCAGGTCGACGATCTCGGCGAGCGCGGTATCTTCGGTGATGGTGACCGGCGATGGTGTCATGACTTCCGACACTTTTCGGCCGTGCTCGTGAACGAAGTCGCTGGCCGATTTGCCGGAGCCGAGGATGAACCGTAGCCATCGTCCGCGCTTACGCCCGGTGCCGATCTCACTACGGCGGATGAAATCGCCTTCCGATACCACGCCGACGAGCTTGCCCTTGTCGTCGACCACGGTGAGGCCGCTGACGTGACGCTTCAGCATGATGTTCGCGGCCTCGACGATGCTGGTATCGGGGGTGACCGAGATAACCGACCGGGTCATGATCTGATGAGCGCGCATGGACTGCTCCGTTGGCTTATCGAATTTTGTTGGGGAATTTCTAGATCAGGAAACGTGGTGCGGTTTGACGTAGGTCAAGCGGACTGGGCCGGTTCCTCGCATTGAAGCGATTGTGATCGGTCTCTGGAATTGATGCAGCTCAACGTCTTTGAAGCGGCTGGTCATATCGTGCGGCTTACAGACCAGATGTGAGCGGGAATCCTTGGCCATGAGCGTCGTGCAAATCCTTCCTCCGACCGGAGAGCCGGTGTTGCCAGTATTCCCCGTCGAACCGGTCGCTGGCGTTGATGTCGAGGCGGCGCGTATTGAATCAGTCGCCGGGAAGCCAGCCGCCGAGCCGATGTCGGAACCTTACCCTCTCGATCGTGCGTTCCACGCGATGCTGGCGCGGCTCACGAATGGAATTTCGCCGGCGGCCTTGTTGCTCGCTTGGCTCGATTGGAGCTCTCATCTGGCTGCGGCGCCGCAGCGTCGGATGGAAATCACAAGCAATATCCTCCGGGATACGGGCCGGTTCCTGGAGGCTGCTGCGCACGCGATGTCGTCGGGCCAGAAGCCTTGGTCCGTGATCCGTCCGGAGGGGCGGGACCGCCGTTTCAGAGAGCCGCAATGGGAAGCCGCGCCATTCAACGTCCTTGCGCAGGCGTTTCTGCTCGGCGAACGCTGGTGGCACGATGCCACGACGGGAGTGCGTGGTGTCTCGCGCGCGAACGAAGCCATCGTCGAATTTTCGGTGCGCCAGATGCTCGACATGCTGGCGCCGTCGAATTTCGCGATGACCAATCCGGAGGTGCTGGAGAAGGCATTTCAGAGTGGTGGAGAGAATTTTGTCTTCGGTTGGCAGAACTGGTTTGGCGACTTGATGCGGATGCTCTCAGTCGCTGAACCCGCGGGCAATGAACAGTTTTTCGTCGGCAAGACGGTTGCGGCTTCGCCCGGCAAGGTCGTCTACCGCAATGATTTGATCGAGCTGATCCAGTATTATCCGACGACTGCCAAAGTGCGGCCTGAGCCGATCCTGATCGTGCCGGCCTGGATCATGAAATACTATATCCTCGACCTTTCGCCTGAGAACTCACTGGTCAAATATCTCACCGAACAGGGTTTTGCGGTGTTCGCGATTTCCTGGCGCAATCCGGACGCCAGGGATCGAGACGTCGCTTTCGACGATTATCGCAAGCTGGGCGTCATGGCCGCGCTGGATGCGATCAGCCGAATTGTGCCGCGCCAGAAAGTTCATGCGCTCGGCTATTGTCTGGGCGGCACCTTGCTGTCGATCGCTGCCGCCGCGATGGCTCGCGACGGCGACGATCGTCTCGGTACCGTCACTCTGCTTGCCGCGCAGACCGATTTTACCGAGGCCGGCGAGCTGACTCTCTTCATCAATGAAAGCCAGATTGCGTTCCTCGAAGACATGATGTGGCAGCGTGGCTATCTCGATACGGCACAGATGGCTGGCGCATTCGCGCTGCTGCGCTCGAACGACCTGATCTGGTCGCGGCTATCGCACGATTACCTGATGGGTGAGGCGGCGTCGCCAAGTGATCTGATGGCCTGGAATGCTGATGCGACGCGATTGCCTTATCGCATGCATTCGGACTATCTGCGCAGGCTATTCCTCGACAATGATCTCGCCGAGGGGCGTTATGTTGTCGAGGGGAGGGGCATTTCGCTGTCAGACATTCATGCGCCGATGTTCGTGGTCGGCACACTCGCCGACCATGTAGCGCCGTGGCGATCCGTCCATAAGCTCCATTACCAGGTCGATGCCGATCTGACGTTCCTGTTGACCAGTGGTGGACATAATGCCGGCGTCGTCGCGCCGCCCGACGAGCCCGGACACAGCTATCAGGTGATGACCAAGGCCGCAGACGCACCCTATGTCGGTCCGGATGAATGGCTGAAGTTGGCGCCCCATGCCGAAGGATCATGGTGGCCCGAATGGACCCGCTGGCTCATCGCGAAATCCGGCGAGCTCGGCGATCGGCCTCCGATCGGTTCTGGCGACATCGATAGCCTGCCGGATGCACCCGGCGACTACATCCGAACCTAGCCCTCCCCCGGCTCCGAATCGGTCGTCAAGTCGGAGGCGCGGAAGGGCTTGGCCTTGTTCAGCTTGCGGTAGGCCGTCGAGGCTGTTCGTAACAGCTTCTTTTCCCGCTTGCGGTCGAGAAAGCGGATGCCGGCCTCGGGGACGGCCTCGTTCAATGACGCGGCCAGCGTCTGACCGCGCGCATCGTCGTTCAACTGCCCAAGGGATTTTTGCGCCTTGCGCAGTTGCTTGAGTATCGACTTCTGCTTCGTCAGCGATTTGTCGGCGAATAGATCCTCGAGCGACTCGATCGAATAGGTCATGCGCTTGTTGAGAATTCGCAGCTTGTGCCGCTTCTCGACGTCGAGCTTGCGAAGCTTCCGCGCCTTCCTGAGCAGCGTTCTTTCCCACTCGGTCAGCTGCGCTGTTGCGTGATCGGCGAGCGGGCAGTGACGCAGCCTGATCGCTTCCTTGCTGCGCCGGGTTGACCAGGGGCCGCTCTCGATCCAGCTCGAGGTCTGTTCGACCAGGCGGCGATATCGCGCTGACTGCAGCGCACGGGCCAGCATGCGGTGGCTCTCGGCGCGCTTCTCGTCCCAGTGCCGGAGCTCGGCGATCACGGCGAGCTCGTCGCCGGTCTCGGCCACGACACGTTCAATGGCGACATCGAGGTCCCGCACCATGCCGAGCTGGCTGTTCAGCCATTTCAGCTCGGCCCAGACTTTGGGACGCAGAGCGTCGTCGACCATGGGCAAAAAGAAGCGAATCGCAGTCCGGAGGTGGGTCAGCGCGATGCGGATCTGATGCAGCGCTTCCGGATCGCCTCCGCAGGTGCCCTCGTGCTGGGCGAGGACGGCGGCGAAGTGACGGCGGGCGATGATCCGAAACGCGGTATCGCAGGCCATGCCTGCGCTGAGTCGGCCGGGCAGCGTACGGCCAGCCGCCGGCTTGGCGCGGCCGATCGTCGTCGAATTTTTGGTGGGTCGCGCCATCCTAGCCCGCGCCAATCAGCTTGCCTTATTTGCCCTCAGCGACCGCGTCCCGGCAGCTCTGGAGCGTCTGCGCTTGTGTCCCGGATGCATCGATTGTCGTCCAACCGATATGGCCGATATTATAGTGCTCTTGCAACGCGGCAACCTCTTGCGTCGCATCGGATGCATCGCCGCGGCGGCCGCCGATTCGGGTCTGCCGGGTTGCCAGATCCGCGACCAGGAAGAGGCCGGTGAACGGCACGTTGCAATCCCGCGCTAAGGCGGCGAAGGCGTCTCTTTCGACATCGCGGGCGAACACGCCGTCAACGATCACCGAATGGCCCTGGGCCAAAACGCGGTGCGCGCGCTCGGCCAGCGTCGCGTAGACGCGCTGGGCGAGCTCTAGCGTATATGCGGATGGCGGCAGGCGCTCCGTATCGACGACCCCAAACATCTGCTTGCGAATAACGTCGCTACGTATCACCACGGCGCCCGGTTGTGGTGCGATGGTCGGCGCAAGCGCGCGCGCCAGAACCGTTTTGCCGGTGCCCGACAATCCGCCGACCGCGATCAGACGCGGGGCAGCAGGCAAGATCAGCGTTTGGGCGAGGTTAAAATAGCAGCGTGCTTCGTTGAGAATGCCGGCATCCTTGGAATAAGGCGGCTTCAGCCGCGCCAACGCTACCTGGGCTCGGATCGCCGCGCGGATCGACAGGAAGAGCGGCAGCACTCTGAGCGCATCGAGATTTTCGATGGGCGTCGCGACAAGATATCCGTTCAGGACGGCGTTGGCTGCCAGCGGTTGATCGTAGCGCAACAGATCCATCAGCGTGAAGGCGAG
>Ga0207671_10006895_pt1 | contig 10020 bp, 8 predicted proteins | sample KBSC24metaG_FD_184352 | JGI IMG/M metagenome (GOLD analysis project Ga0207671, IMG submission 184352) | Corn rhizosphere microbial communities from Kellogg Biological Station, Michigan, USA - KBS C2-4 metaG (SPAdes) (version 2) | ecosystem: Host-associated > Plants > Roots > Rhizosphere > Soil... | reverse complement strand
CCTCGCCATTTTTGGCAAGCCCGTTGAAGATGCGTGTTGTTTCTTCTTCGCTGTCCATATCAAGGGATATAGTAAAATTAGTGCCGGTGACAGGCCGTGGCATCTGGGCCGGTACGTCCATACCAGAAAGGATAGCTCCGGCAAGGGGAAGGCTCATGTACAGAATTTTGTCTTTTTGTTCTTCGGGTAGCTCGGGTTGTCCGGGAATGTCTTTCATTCGCTGCAGGGCGGTAAATGCTCCACCAAAAACGGATTGGTAAAAATTGAATACGGTCTCGGTGTATCCGTCGAACATTAATGTGATGTTTAGCGCTTTCATGATTGGGCTGATTTGTTTACAGCGAATGTAGACATCAAATTCGGATCCGCCGGGGGGTGACTACGACTTACTGTGGGTGGTTTGCGCCATTTTGTTGTAACTTGTTTAGCCGGCAGATCGCCCAACTGGAAAAGGAAAGGAGGCTTCGCAAGATCGCCCCCGCGTCTATACAGCAAATTTCGAGGAATCCCCTGAAACGATCATCCGGCGGAATCTGTTTATGGTACTGGGCAGGTTATACGCGGGCGCAGTACTCAGCCACCGGTCGGCACTCGAATTTAAACCGACGGCCGCGGGTCACCTCTTCCTGACATACACCTACACCAAAAAAATAAACCTGCCCGGCGTTGTCCTTCGATTCATGCAAGGCCCTGGGCCGATAGAAGGCGATAATCCGCTCTCCGGTGAACTGTTCGTTTCACAGATGGAAAGGGCGTTGCTGGAGAACATGGAGGTCAGCCGTCAGCCGAGACCGGAATCCAAAATCCTTACCTTACCGGAGATCGAAGATCGGTTGGAAAATGTGATCCGGGTAATGGGGGAAGCGGGGTTGAATGAAGTTCGGGACAAAGCCAGGGAAATTGCCCAAAAATTAGACATGGAAAAGGAGTTTGATAAGCTCAATAAACTCATTAGCGCCTTGGCATTCCGCAACTTCGCCTTTTTTGAAGCCTATTTTTCCAACTATATCGAAGGAACCGAATTTGAATTAGAGGAGACCAAACGGATCATCGAAACCGATACGCCAATGCTCGCCCGGGATGAAGATTCGCAAGCTGACCCGACAGGGGGAACCTGCGGCCTATATCCGGATGATGGGGCGTGGGCTACCCCAGCACCAACTCCATCCTACTGCTGCGCGACCCCTTTATCAGCATATATATATTGTGAAGGCCGGCGCCGGACAACCAGTCACCGGCTGTCTTGCTGTCGGCAAAACGCAGATAGGGGTGGTCGATCTTTTCGAAGTCGCCGCCGACGAGGATCACCTGGCGCCAGGGATACTGGCCGATCAGCGAGACGATGGCGCGGTGCTCATTCAGGCTTTCGGGGCCGAGCTCGGCCATGGCGCCGAGGATGAGGATCTTGCGGTCGAAACCGGAGGCTGCGCCGGAGGGCTGAGACGCTGCGCCGGACACGGGGATGCGGGCGAAATTCTCGATGGCGGCGCGCATGCTGGACGGATTGGCATTGTAGGCGTCGAGGATGATGTGGTTGCCATCGCGCTCGATGAGTTGCGAGCGGCTATTGGAGGGGGTATATTGTTCGATGCTGCGGGCGATGCGGGCATCGGAAACGCCGAAGTGTTTGCCAATAGTGACGGCGACCAGGACATTGGGCAGGTTGTAGTCGCCGACCAGTTGGGTATGGATGGTGCCGATGGCCGCGCCATGGGTGATCTCCACGCTGAGGAGGGTGGAGGGGTCGGAGGGGCCGGCGGAGGCTGTGGCCGGCCCCAGCGCGGGTTGCGCCGTCTGTCTGCTGACCATCCCGGTGTAGGCGGCATCGTGGGTCCCATAGGTGATGACATGGGCGATGCCGCGGCTCATCTGGCGGAGATCGGCCGAGTCGCTGAGGACGAAGGCCGTACCATTGTTGTCGCGGAGCCAGTCATAGAGTTCGCCCTTGCCCTTTTTGACGCCTTCGGGTCCGCCGAAACCTTCGAGGTGGGCTTTGCCGATGTTGGTGATGATGCCATGGGTGGGCAGGCTATAACGGCAGTATCCTTCAATTTCTTTCTGGTGATTGGCGCCCATTTCGATGACAGCGAACTCCGCATCGGGGCGGACAGACAGGATCGTGAGGGGGATGCCGATGTGGTTATTCAGATTGCCCTTAGTGGTATAGGTGAGGTAGGTGGAGGAGAGGACGGCATGGACCAGCTCCTTCGTTGTGGTCTTGCCGTTGCTGCCTGTTATCGCGATGAATGGGATATTAAATTGACGGCGATGATGCAGGGCCAGCTCCTGCAGGGTCGTAAGCACATCCCGGACGAGGATGAGGCGGCCGGACTGACCCGCGTCTTGCGCCGGGGCGCCGGGGGAGACGTTGCCGGGAGATGCGGCGCCGGGGGCCGGGACCTCATCAATAATGGCGTAGGCGGCGCCGAGTTCGAGGGCGCGGATAGCAAAGTCATTGCCATTGAAGCTGGGGCCTTTCAGGGCAAAGAACAGATCGCCTTTTTTGAGCAGACGGGTGTCGGTGACGACCGTGGGGTGCCGGAGATATATTTCGTAGAGGCTTTCGATTGTCATAAAACAAACCTACTTAAAATTTGGGATTTGCGGGCTGGGGTGAATTTTGGATCCGGGCGGCGAGTGGGAGGCGGAGCGAAGGTCAGGCGGCCGACTGGGGCCGGGCGGGGGCGGGCAATGACGGGAGGGGGCGGCGGAGCGCAATTATGGTCGGCGGGGGTGCAACATTTTCCCAAAACCTGCGTCCTATAGTCGCACCAAAACCATCCCCATGTTCAAAAATTACCTGAAGATCGCGCTCAGACAGCTGCGCAAGCAGAAATTCTATTCGGCGATAAAGATCGGCGGTTTCGCCCTCGGCATCGCCACCTGCCTGCTGATCACGCTGTTCCTTCGCAGCGAGCTCAGCTATGACCGCGACTATCCGAATGCGGACCGTATCTACCGGATAACAGGGATATATAATGATAAAGGGACGATCAAGACGGGCGCCAGCTGGCAGGCCCCCTTTGCCGCAGCGGTGAAAAATGATCTACCCGCCGTGGAACAGGTGACGAGACTAATGTCATCGGCCTTATTCTGGGGGGCGGGCAGCAATCAGTTCCGGCCCGCCGACAAACAACAGGACACCTATGAAGAGGGGTTTGCCTTTGCCGACTCCTCGCTGCCGGAACTGTTTGGAATGAAGATGGTATATGGGGATCGCAACAAGGCGCTGGCCGAACCTTTTACAATACTTATCTCCCGGCGGAAGGCGGAGAAATATTTCCCCGGGCAGGACCCAGTCGGCAAGCTGGTCTATATTAATGACGACAGCCCGAAACCCTGGAAGATCGGCGGGGTGATGGAGGACCCGTCCGACCACTCGCATATGCAGTATGATTTCCTGCTGTCCCTGACGGGTTATCACTTATGGAATGGCGAGCAGCAGACCTGGATGGCCAGTAATTATGTTACTTATGTCCGGCTGCGCCCGGGTACGGACCCGGTGAAGTTCGGGGAAGGGCTTAAGACGATAGTAAAAAAATACTGGTACCCCGTGATGGTCGAGAACGGTTTTAAGAATGCCGACGATATAATGACCAACCTGAACTTTTACGTGCAGCCACTGAGCGACATCCATCTCAACGCGAATGTAGACGACGGATTGTCGCATGGAGATAAACGTTATACCTGGCTGTTTGGCGCCGTCGCCGGATTTATCCTTTTGCTGGCCTGTATCAATTTCATCAATTTATCTACGGCGCGCAGCGCCAACCGGGCTAAGGAAGTGGGACTTCGGAAGGTGGTGGGGTCGCGTCGCGGCGGGCTGGTGCAACAGTTCCTGCTGGAGTCGCTGGTGCTGAGTTTCTTCTCCTTTTTGCTGGCGATAGTAATGGCCTGGGCATTATTACCCTTCTTCAACAAAATGGCCGGAACATCGATACATATTCCCTGGACGGCGTGGTGGCTGGCGCCGGGATTGCTGCTGGCTGTGGTGTTCGTGGGCGTGCTGGCAGGGCTTTATCCTTCTTTTTATCTTTCTGCCTTCCGCCCGGTGCAGGTGTTGAAGGGCCAGGTCAGCCGGGGAAGCCGGCATTCGGGACTGCGTAGCGCGCTGGTCGTCTTTCAATTTACGACCTCCGTGATCCTCATTCTCGCCACGATGGTGGTATATGGCCAGATGCGGCTGATACTGAATAAGAAGATGGGTTTTGACAAAGACCAGGTGGTGCTGATAGAGGGGACGGGCAATCTGGACAAACAACTGCCGGCATTTAAAAGTCAGCTGCAAAAACTGTCGGGAGTAAAGGCCGTGTCCATCAGCGACTATCTCCCGGTGTCGGGCGGAAAGCGTAATATGAATACTTTCTGGAATGACGGCAAACGACAGCAAGAGGCGGGGATAGCCTCGCAAAGATGGTGGGTTGACGTGGACTATCTGTCTGTGATGGGGATGAAGATAGCGGATGGGCGTAATTTTCTTCCTACTGTGCCTTCTGATTCACAGGGAGTGCTCGTCAACCAGTCTTTTGTCCGGAAAATGGGCTGGACGCACCCTATAGGGAGGAAGATCACGAATGGGGGGGCGGGGATACCGGTGATCGGGGTGGTGGAAGATTTCAATTTTGAGTCTGTGAGACAGGATGTGGGGCCGCTGTGTCTGTTCCTGGGCAGATGGTCTTCAATCGTCGTCGTGAAAACAAATACGAAGGATCTCCCCGGACTAATAGCGGGTATTAACAAGGTATGGAAGAGCTTTTCACCGCAGCAGAGTTTGCGGTATAATTTCCTCGATGAAAAATTTGCGCATATGTATGCCGACGTACAGCGGACGGGCAGCATTTTTTCTTCGCTGGCGACGCTGGCGGTGATCATCGCCTGTCTGGGCCTGTTTGCCTTGTCGGCCTTTATGGCCGAACAGCGGCGTAAGGAGATGGGTATCCGTAAAGTGCTGGGGGCGACGGTGCTGCAGGTGGCGGGACTGTTGTCAAAGGATTTTGTGCGGCTGGTGTTGCTGTCCATCGTCATCGCCTCGCCGATAGCGTATCTGGGGATGCATAAGTGGCTGCAGGATTATGTGTATCGTATCGATATCGGTCCGTGGATGTTTGCGGGCGCGGGCGCGCTGGTGGTGCTGATCGCGCTGGCGACGGCAGGCGTGCAGGCATTGCGCACTGCGATGGCCAACCCCGCGACGACCTTGAGGACCAGTGAGTAAGCGGCCAACCCCGCGACAACCCTGAGGAGTAACGGGGTCGGCCGGTACAAATTATTTTGGTGTTGCCGGAAGATGGATGGAGATCATTAAAATATTTCCTTCGCTGTTGAACACGCTTTGGCTTTCCTTTTCCACACCATCAAAATCCAGGGGTCTGGCTTTCATATCTCTTTTGTAGAAGCCTTTGACCCGGCTGGATGTGTAATAAAGCGTTTTGCCGTCGCGGGAAACATAGGGGGACGAATTGGGGTCACCGTTGTTTACCTGCGGCGCCAGTTTTTGTGCAGGTCCCCAGCCGTTGCCTTGTTTCGGACAATAGTAAAGGTCTTTTCCGCTGAGGAACACCACATAGCTTTCATCCGGAGCAGTGAATGGGTCCTGGACCTCTTCGCCGCCCAGCAGGATGAGTTGCTGCGGTCTGTCATAGTGATCGCCGAGCCATTTTGCACAGTAGCCCGCCATGCCTTTATTCCCTTCTCTGCCGCGGGAGCAAAAGAAAAGCGTACCCGAACTGCTGACGGAAGGTGCATAATTGTTGCTCCCCTGCAGATTGACCGGAGTGTCGATATGTGTAGGTGTGGACCATTGATCGCCACTGAGATGGTCTGTATACCAAAGGTGATAATTCTTTTGCGGCGACTCTTCGCCGGCATTCAGCGGCCGGTTGGATACAAAGACTATTCGTTTGCCGTCGGGGCTGACGAACGGATCGGTGTCATTGTATTTTCCGGAGAACGGCGCAACCACGGGACGGGTCCACTGGCCATTGACATTTTTGGAATAGCAAATGGTCCAGTAGCTTGCCCCGCGACAGAAGAATACGGTTTTGCCGTCCGGGGTAAAAGAGGTAGCCCATTCGCCAAAGGGGGAGGACACGGTTCCCTCTGCAAAGACTTTTGGCTGCGCGGCGGTGTCGATGATGACGGGCTTCGGCTGCTGGCCGTGAGCGGGATCGGGCTGCTGGCTGTTAGCCGGCAAAGCGCCGCAGCAGGCAAAAACGGCAAACAGCACGGTTAATTTTAAAATCCGGTGGAAAAGTGTCATAGACGATAATTTTCATCCAAATATGCAGAGATGGGGCTACAGGCAAAAACCGTTTCAATCGTTCGGCCTGTTTTTCTAATATCCGGGCTCAATATTTTAACGAGGCGTTGGGCCGGGAGGGCGCCCGATGGTCAGGCCCGAGCGTTAAAAAAACGAACGTGTTGGTTGAAATGATTTTCTTCGCCGGAAATAGTTGCCCATATTTAGGGCTATGAAATTGATCAAAGCGGAACCGACTGTCAGACAGCTGGAACTTTTAGTGTGGGCTGCCGTGTTTGTTACTATATTTTTCACGTTGTTGCCCGAGGAAGGTTTGTTGTTAGCCCTTTCTTTTGCGGTGATCAATACTTTTTTTTACGCGCTGATCATTTACGGGAATATCAGCGTATTGTATCCGCGGCTCTATATGCCCGGCAGACTGGCGGCTTATATCGTATCTGCCGGTGTGATGCTCATGGCGATAGGCGCTAGCCGGTGTTATGTGATCCTTTTTGTACATAACGCAATTTCTCATGACCAGCCGGAGGAGGTTACTTTCCAGCGGCTGTTGAATTTCGTAACGGCCGGTGTGCTGATCTTTGTGCTGAGCTTTGTGTTCCGGATCGCGCGGGCTTATTTTACCATCAAGAAGCAGTCTGAACAGATGCTGCTGCAGAAAAGCGAAGCCGAACTCAGTCTGTTAAAGTCACAGGTGCAGCCGCATTTTTTATTTAATACCCTGAATAATATTAATTATGTTTTACACCGGGAAGCGCCGCAGTCCGCTATTTTGATCGAGCGTCTTGCCGATATCATGCGCTATTTTGTTGACGAAAGCCCGAAAAATAAGGTTTCTATCGCCACGGAGGTGAGCTTTCTCGAAAATTATATCGAGCTGGAAAGGATCCGTATAAGGTACAAGACAGAGGTCAGTTTCACCAAACGCTATCATGAAGGCGGTCTGATGCCACCCATGCTGCTGATGACATTTGTAGAGAATATATTTAAGCACGGCATCAATAAGTCGGGTGCCAATTCGATAAAGATCTCGCTCATTCAACAAGACGGCTATCTGCATTTTGAAACGACGAATGCCATAAACCGCCAGGACAAGGCGGGGAAGGACGCAGACAAGTCTGGGAAGGGGCACTTCGCGCCTGGAAAGGATGGCGGGTTCGGGCTTTATAACTTAGAGAAACGTCTTGCCTTGCTGTACAACGCTGAATTTTATCTGAACACCCGGGAAAGCGAAGGCCTTTTTATTGCGGAACTTAAAATACCCCTGTCATGAAGATCAGTTGTGTAATTGTCGATGATGAGCCTTACGCATTAGACCTGCTCGAACTGTTTATCGATAAGGCGACGGAGTGGTCTGTGCTGGCTAAATGCTATGATGCGGTGGATGCGATAAACTTTGTCAGGACCCACCAGCCGCAGGTGGTATTTCTGGATATCAATATGCCGGCCTTAAGCGGCCTCGAACTCGCCGGGCTGCTGCCGCCGGATATCAGGGTGGTATTTACTACGGCGTACTCGGAGTATGCTGCAGACAGCTATAATTACCAGACGCTGGATTACTTGTTAAAGCCGCTGACCCTTAAACGATTTATGGCGACGGTGCAAAAAGTAGAAACGCATTTCCAGATACTGGAGGCTTCTTCGTCGAGCCGTGTCTCGGATGATAAGAAGCACTTCTTCATCAAGTCGGGAATAACGCTGCATAAGATATTGATGGATGATATATTATATTTCGAGGGGCAGAAGGAGTACGTGTGTATCGTCACTACCCGCGAAAAATTATTGATCTACCGCCGGCTGAAAGAGCTCGAGCAGCAATTTGCGATGCCTTTTATACGGGTGCATAATTCGTATATCGTCAATACGAAGCATCTGGAAAAGGTGCTGGACAATCATATTTACATCGGGAGTGTGCAGATCCCGGTGAGTGATAAGTTCAGGAGCAAATTTATGTCGGCTATTGATCAGTGGATTATTTGATGGGGGGGCGAGGCTGCCGCCGGCGCCGGGGAGGAGGATCGCGGCCCGGAGCCTTTACCTATGAACCAATCCATATATTATTGATAATTAATTTATTGCATTGTTTTTTGCCAGGCTAAATCTGTCCTAAATACAAAAAATAATGCTTAATTTTACAATTGTGACAACGTCTCCAACCATATCATCTGTTTTCCCCAAATATCTTTTTTGGGATGTGGAGTATTCCCAGCTAAGTGTGGAGCGGGATGATGATATTATTATTCCTCGAGCGTTATATTTTACTGACTTGCGTACTTTTAACGAAGATATCTCAAGGCTTGAGGTTTTTTATAAGCCACAACAAATTGTGCAACAACTTCGGAATACTAAAGAACTGATCAGTAATGAAGTTTGTGCAATGGTTGCTGAAAGATACCATATCCCTCCATTCCACCGCTTTTCTATCAAATAATACATGGATTATGACCAAGGATTTATTGGCTCTCATACGTGAGCTTCAAATCTTGGAACCCCTGGGGCATTTTGCTCTAGCGGGTGGGTCGAACCTGGCTATGCGGTTCAATCATCGGAAATCCGTTGATATTGATTTGTTTACCAACCGCGTCATCGGCATTAAAGGTTGGCAGGATATTGAAGAGGCGATTCGCCAGAAATTCGGAGGGGCAGTGCTCTTTTGTAATATAGTGAACAAAGAATTGGGAGACCAATTTTGTTTTCTACGTGCATTGGTTTATTTAAATTAATGGCAGCATCCAATCGCTTTGCGAAAAAGGATATTTATGATTTGGATCTAATTACCGATCAGTTTGATTTAGCATACCTCTTGAAAGTACTAAAAGAGAAACAGATCCGGTATAATGAAGATTGTTATAGATGCTTATTCGATCTTGATCAGGAAAGAAACCCTTTGGACGATATCAGTGTTTTATTATTCTTTGATAATGCTGAATTTAAATCATCTGATACTCGTCATACTCATTCAGGCGACAGGCTAGATATTTTGGATGATGGGAAAACTTGGATGGGTGCAAAGTCTAGCTGGAAGAAGAAAATAAAAGGGCTTATTGAAAACTAATAATTTTTTGGATACATATTAACGGCTCGATCCTGAAAATGATCCCTGATCCCTTCAACAAAATAAGCAAGTTGCTTTCTTTTTATTTGGGCCAGAATTAATTCCCGATAAATTCATTATATGAGCGTTTGGCGACAAAAGGCCATTGAGTGTATGGGAGCACAAACTTATATTCACAACACTTGACGGCTTTTTCTTAGATTTATATTCAATTATGCTAACTAATCAATCTCTTCAGGAAATTCAGGCGGGGGAAGATAAAAGGGTTTATTCCACAGTTACAAATGTCGCCGTATACATGGCGACCGGAGGTTATCTTGCCATGGCCAATCAACTTTTGTCCGCATTATGGAATTATAAAATGCCCCACGATAGAGACACCTGGTTGGCTGACACTGCATTTATGGTTTTATGGAATGCAGCAGGTTCCCGGCCTGAATTTGTTCCTTTTTCGATCGATGATATCGATTCTCTTGAGAGAAATATAAGAGGTTATATCGCGACGGATAAATGGGGGTATAAGATGCCCGACCACCCTTGGCAAGAATTGGCAGGACAGGACCTATGGAGAAAGGCAATACAAACCGCGCGTATGGTAAAAGAATCGCCGAGTAGCCATATGGATTATCATGCAATTTTAAATGAGGAAACTAGTGATTTCTCGAATTTTATGGAAAAAGTAAGCGGATATATTAATAGCCTTAATGTA
>Ga0207671_10006891_pt1 | contig 10027 bp, 9 predicted proteins | sample KBSC24metaG_FD_184352 | JGI IMG/M metagenome (GOLD analysis project Ga0207671, IMG submission 184352) | Corn rhizosphere microbial communities from Kellogg Biological Station, Michigan, USA - KBS C2-4 metaG (SPAdes) (version 2) | ecosystem: Host-associated > Plants > Roots > Rhizosphere > Soil... | reverse complement strand
CCCTGAGGCACCGTGGCCGCATCTCGATATGCTGGCTCAGGCGACAGCCGCCGCCGGCCGCGTGCTGCGCGAGCGGCTCGCGATCGGCCCGGCTTATGCGCGCGCGCCGGACGAATGGCTGGAGCCGTCGCTTGCGAAGGTCGTGCGCCGTTCGGTCGATGCACGCGGCCTGCCGGTGGTCGACGGCTGGCACGCAGGCGGCGGCGAGCCGGTTCCCGATATCCTGGTGAGCGGCAGGACGGCCGTATCGGCGGAGCTAGAGCGGATTATCGAACGCGCCATTGCGGGCGACCGGCTCGACGAGGCGCGGATCGCGCGATTGTTCGCGGCGGACGGGCCGGATGTGACGCTGCTCGCCGAGGCGGCGGATGCGCTGCGCCGCGAGATCGCGGGTGAGGCGGTAAGCTATGTGGTCAACCGCAACATCAACTACACCAATATCTGCCTCCACAAATGTGGCTTCTGCGCCTTCTCCAAGGGCAGCACCAAGGCCGAGCGTGGCCCCGCCTACCGGCTCGATCTGGAAGAAGTGGGCCGCCGGGCGGCCGAAGCGGTGGAACGCGGCGCGACCGAGGTCTGCCTGCAGGGCGGAATCCATCCCGATTATGACGGCAACACCTATCTCGACGTGCTGCGCGCGGTGCGCGAGGCGGCGCCGTCGATTCATATCCATGCTTTCTCGCCGCTGGAGGTGACGCATGGCGCGAGTACGCTCGGGCTACCGCTCGAGGACTATCTCGGGCGGCTGAAGCGGGCGGGGCTCTCGACGCTGCCGGGGACGGCGGCCGAGATTCTCGACGACGAGGTGCGGGCGATCATCTGCCCCGACAAGGTCAACACGGTCGAGTGGCTGGAGGTGATGCGCACCGCGCATCGTGTGGGCCTGCGCTCGACCGCGACGATCATGTTCGGCCATGTCGATGGCTATCAGCATTGGGCGCGACACCTGCTCCGAATCCGCGACCTGCAGGAAGAGACGGGCGGGTTCACCGAGTTCGTGCCGCTGCCATTTGTCCATATGGAGGCGCCGATTTGGCGCAAGGGCGGGGCACGATCGGGGCCGAGCTTCCGCGAGGTGCTGCTGATGCACGCGGTCGCCCGGCTGGCGCTTCATCCGCTGATCCCCAACATTCAGGCGAGTTGGGTCAAGCTTGGCGGCGACGGGGTCGTCGCGGCACTCCGGGCCGGCGTGAACGATTTAGGCGGCACGCTGATGGACGAATCGATCACGCGCGCCGCGGGTGGCCAGAACGGCCAGCTCTGCGATCCGACGCGCATGGCGGCCCTCGCCGCACAGGCCGGGCGCACCGCCCGCCAGCGCACGACGCTTTACCAACCCGTCGCGCGGTCCGAACTGGCCGCCGCCGCAGGAGAATGAAATGACAAGTTCGCCAACGATCGCCGTCATCGGGGGCACGGGCAAGCTGGGCGCGGCGATCGCGCGCCGGCTGGCCAAGGCAGGACGCAAGGTCATTATCGGTTCGCGCTTGGCCGAAAGCGGCGACAAGGTGGCGAACGAGCTGGGCTTTGGCCTGACCGGCCTGGCCAATGCCGATGCCGCCCAGGCAGGTGACATCGTGATCGTGGCCGTGCCGTTTGCGGCGCAGGAAGCGACGCTGGCCGAGATCGCGCCGCATGTCGCGGGCAAGATCGTAGTCGACACCACCGTGCCGCTGGTCCCGCCCAAGGTGATGCGCGTCCAGCTTCCTCCCGAGGGCAGTGCCGCCCAGCGCGCGCAAAAGCTCCTCGGCGAAACCGTGACGATGGTCTCGGCCTTTCACAGCGTCGCCGCGCACAAGCTCGCCACCGATGAGAATATCGCCTGCGATGTGCTCGTGTTCGGTGACGACAAGAACGCACGCGCCCAGGTGGTTGAGCTAGTCACCCAGACGGGACTGCGCGGCATCCACGGCGGCGCACTCGCCAACTCCGCCGCCGCCGAGGCGATGACCTCGATCCTCATCTTCATCAACAAAACCTACAGCGTTGACGGTGCGGGCATTCAGATCACAGGGAAGCTGATCGAATCCGAGTGAAGGCCCCGTCGCCTTCCGTCCAGATGCTCCGCCGTGGCATGATCATCAACTATCATTATGAGCCGGCGGCCTCGCCAAACATATCGCCGTCCCCTTCATCCTCTCGAAAACGCCCGCGGAAGGCATTCGGCATTCCGCGGTATGACCAGGAGACCGACGCAATTCTCCGCGAGCTTGGCAAGTCCGAGCTGGAGATCGAGGCGCTGAAGGACGAAGGCGCCCGCTGACCGGCCTTTTTGCCCTTCGAGGTTGACATGGGTCGTCCGTGCGCCGAGCACAGCCCCATTTGGGCTGGCGGATAAGACGAATGGTTGAGATCCATCCCTTAGGCAGCATCGGCGAGGTCGAGGCCGGTGCGGATCTTGCGGCCGTCCTTGGCGATGCCCTTCAGGAGGCCGGCCTCGCACCCGAAGGGAATGATATTCTGGTGGTCACGCAGAAGATCGTCTCGAAGGCCGAAAACCGCTTTGTCGATCTGGCGACCGTCGCGCCCTGCGCACGGGCGATCGAGCTCGCCGCCGTCACCCGCAAGGACCCGCGCATCGTCGAACTCGTGCTGCAGGAATCGAGCGAGATCCTCCGCGCGGTCCCGCATGTGCTTATCGCGCGGCATCGCACCGGATGCGTCATGGCGAATGCCGGGATCGATCGGTCGAACCTCGGGCGCGAGGGCGACTATGTGCTCCTTCTTCCCGTCGATCCGGACGCATCGGCGGACCGGCTCCGCAGGGCGATGGCCGATCGTTGGCCGATGCCGCCCGCGGTCCTGATCTCGGACAGCTTCGGGCGGCCGTGGCGTTACGGCGTGGTCAACGTCGCAATCGGCGCGAGCGGGCTGCCCTCGTTGATCGACCAGCGGGGCCAACCCGATCGTGACGGCCGCACGCTCGAGGTCACCCAGTTCGCCTTCGCCGACGCGGTTGCGACGGCGGCTGGCCTCGTGACCGGCGAGGGGGCCGAGAGCATCCCGGCGGTGCTGGTGCGTGGCTTGAGTTGGGGTGGCGTGCCCGCTCCGGCGACGGCCTTGGTACGTCCGCTGTCGGAAGATCTATTCCGGTGAGCGGCGTCGTGGTGCTAACCGGCGGTGTCGGCGGCGCCAAGCTGGTGCTGGGGCTGCAGCATGTAGTCGAGCCGGCATCGATCACCGCGATCGTCAACACGGGCGACGACTTTCGTCATTTCGGGCTCGCCGTCTCGCCAGATATCGACACGCTCCTCTACACCCTCTCAGGCAAGGCGAATGCTGCGCAGGGTTGGGGGAGGGCCGGCGAGACTTGGAGCTTCATGGCGGCGGCACGCGAACTCGGCGGTCCGGGCTGGTTTCAGCTGGGCGACGGTGACCTCGCGCTCCATATCCTGCGAAGCGACGCGCTGGCGCGTGGCCGGACGCTGTCGGAGGTGACGCGCGGGTTCGCAACCGCCATGGGCATCGAGGCCGCGGTGCTGCCGATGAGCGATGATCCGGTCTCGACCATGGTGGAGACGGATGAAGCGGTGCTGGAGTTCCAGCGTTATTTCGTTGAATTCCGCTGCGAGCCGGAAGTCCGCACCATCCGTTTCGAAGGTGCGGCCATCTCCTCACCGGCGCCCGGCGTGATCGAGGCGATCACGAGCCCGAACACGCAGGCAATCCTCGTCGCGCCCTCGAACCCCTTCCTCAGCATCGATCCGATCCTGGTCGTTCCCGGCATCGCCGAAGCCTTAACCGCAGCGCTCGCGCCCATCGTGGCGGTCTCGCCGATTGTTGGCGGGCAGGCGGTCAAAGGGCCGACGGCCAAGCTCATGCGGGAATTTGGCCTCAAGATCGATGCCGCAACCATCGCCGGCCATTATGCGCCATGGCTCGACGGCATCCTGGTCGACGAGCGCGACCCCGAACCGGCGCTGTCGATCCCGTGCGGCCGCGCGGACACGCTCATGAATGATCTGCCCGACCGGATCCGCGTCGCCCGCGCCGCACTCGATCTTGCGCGTAGGATTGGTCGATGAGATGGACCGCGATCGTGCCTCTGAAGTCGGCTGGGTCCCGAAAGTCCCGCCTGAGCGAACGGGTCGCCGCCGCGGAACGTGAGCGGCTTTCACTTGTCCTCTTCGGGCATGTGAGCGGGGTTCTTGCCCGAAGCGAGCGGATCTCGGCTCTTCTGGTGTTGAGCCCGGCGCGGCCCGAAGGCTGGGCCGGGGATTGGCGCGAGGACCAGGGTCGCGGTCTCAATCCCGAACTGGATGAGGCGCTTTCCGGCCTCCAGGAGGGAAAGCTCATCATCCACCCAGACCTTCCGCTGCTCAGCGTCGTGGATATCGATGCGCTGCTCGAAACAGCCGAACGATCCGGACTGGCGGTTGCCCCGGACCGGCATGACAGGGGTACCAACGCGCTGGCGCTCGCCGACGGCAGGGCTTTTTCATGCTGCTTCGGCGAGGACAGTTTCGCGCGGCATCAGCAGGGATCGGGCGGCGCGTTTGGGATCGTGCGCCGGGCCGGTCTGGCGTTCGATTGTGATACGCCGGCCGATCTTGAGGAAGCCTTGGAGGCCGGACTGCCACTCTTCTCCCGAATACGCGCGGCGATTGCCGTCTGATCGGATCGGATCAGAGCGGCAGGGCCGTCGTTGCCTTTGTATCGGACAGGGTCGCGATCGAGTTGATCTCTTGGTTGCCCCCGACGCGGCTCAAGCGTGAGTTCGGTCTACCACCCGCTTCCTGGCAACGGACAGCTGCGACTGTGGTGGAGTAAGCGACGGCTTAGCATTACAGTTGCATTTTAAGTTTAAGGTGAGCCCTGCGTGCAGCGGCTTGATGGGCGCGTCTCCAGCATGACCATGCGATAACGTGAGCGGGTTCGATACGGCGCTGGGCAAGCTTGTTAGCGATGCGCCGCACTTCCTGGACGGACCAGCGGATCAGCTCCTGATGGCTCGTATCCTCGGTCTTTTTGGGGGTGCCATGTCATTGGCTCGATATCGGATCACCGCCATCATGGCGAAGGCGAGCATGACAAGAGAGACATGCCGATGCCAGCCGTGCCACGACCGGGTTTCGTTGTGATCGAGGCCGAGCTCGTTCTTGGCGGTCTCGAAGCTATCTTCGATCGCCCAGCGCTGGCCTTCGACAGCGACGAGGGTCTGGATGGCCGTGCCGGCCGGACACCATGTCGTGAAGAAGGCGAGATCGCCGTCACCGATATTGCGGCGGATCAGAAGGCCGCGGGTCCAAAGTCCTGATTGGGTCTCATCATATTCGTCGGCGTCGAGATCGGCGAGTTCGCAATATGCCCAGTCATGGAGTCGGGCGCCTTTGGTGCCCTCGCCAGCTGAAAGGCGCTGCCATGTATCTGGTTTGAGGTCTCGTGCGATCTCCTCGGCCGTACCGGCGATGAGCGGTTTACCAGCCCATGAACCGAAGTGGTGGTCCGATTTGACGCCAAGAACGTAGCCTTTGCAGGCTCGGCGAAGCGCCAGTTCGATATCACCGACACCATATACCGCATCCGCCGCGACCCAGGAGAAGGGCACTTCGGCTGCCAGGGCACGCTGTATCATTTGAACCGCGAGCGCGGGCTTGGTCGCGAAGGACACAGCGTCAGGCACATGGGCCGCGGCAAGCCGCGCGCTATCGCCAGTCCAACTCTTGGGCAGATACAAAGCTCGATCAATAAAGGCATGGCCGCGAGCAGACACATAGGCGGCGAAAACACCAATCTGGCAGTTCGTTATCTTGCCTGCCGAACCAGTATATTGACGCGCAACACCGCAGGAGGCCTTGCCCTGCTTGAGAAATCCCGTCTCATCGATGACCAGGACCGCCTCATCCGCAGCGAGGTTCTCGACAACATATTCGCGCACAATGTCGCGAAGTCCGTCCGCATCCCAGCGACCGCGGCCCAGTACGGCTTGCTGCCGCCAAGGACCCGGATCACCGGCTGCCTCCGCGCGCATCCAGCCCGTCTTACGACGTTCGTCACCCAGCAACCCGTCCAAAAACAGGTTCGCCGATGCGGCCACGCGCTCCTGCGTGAACAGCCCACGCATGCGGCCTTTCACATCCCGCAGCGAAGAAGCCCACAGCTCCAGCGTTGTCTCGATCGATGCACCCGTCATCCACGGCCTCCTTACCATGGAGACCTATTGATTCAGAGTTCAGATCAATATGCAACTGTAATGTTAGGCTACGTTGACAAATTCCGACGGGCTATGCCTCGTGTGTCGAACGAACGTTCACCGCGTCAAGCAACGTGGGATTATCCCTCCAGTATGCGGTTATGGCATCGAGCAAGTCCGCCTCTGCCGGCGCGCTGTAATCCTTGCCAGTGGGATCGAGTGTCAAGTTTGTCATCACAACCAAGGTGCGCTTCCAAGCAGCATCACGGCCTCTGATTTCGAATTTTGTCCCTACGATATGCTTGTGGCGTAACATCAGCCCCCATCATCATTCTTGTTTGGCAAAGATTCTCAATCGACTCACTGAGCTTTGCCTTACCATCTTGGTGCCTGCAATATTTCGTGTCCGAACTGCTTGGCCTTTCGCGGAGAGGGCGGAAGTGCAGACATGATTGACGTGGCGCGCAGCGGTTGATTCAAGGCCGCTTTTGGAGGCAGGCTTGAGCAAAGGCGATCTCAACGAAGCGGAATGGCGCGTTCTGAAGGGTTTGTTGCCCATCGAGCCTGAGAACCGTGGTCGAGGCAGACCGCCCGAGCAGAACCGCTCAATCCATCGCTCGACTCTCATGGCGTTCGCGAAGGATCGAACCGGGGGCGTTCCGATTGAACGACCCGGCCGTTACCGTTGTCCCGTGCACACTTGCACTGTGCCGCAAAGCTGCGCGCCATCATCCGCTCGGACGATGTCGCCGGACACCGCCCGTTATACCGCACCCAAGCGTTGAGGCGAAAGCGCAGTCTGCACCATCACCAAGATGAGCGGCTGGCGGATTGGATCACCGCGATATTGCTCGTTGCGTGCTCGGTGAAAAACCCGCGCGGCATGGTCTGCCGGATCCTTTGAAACCGAGTTAGCCGTCACGCAATTTTTTTGAGGGGAATGACATGAGGCTCAACAGCAGGCTCTGCGCGAGCCTGGCTTTGATGCGGCGGTAGCAACTGTCACGATGGGCGTACTCCGAATTAACACGGTTGGAGAAAGCAGCACCCAACAAATGCTTTCCAAGCTGCAGGATGAGGTATGAGTCCATGGTAATGCCGCGCGATATTCCGATCATCGATACGCATCTCGACATGCCGTACGGCGACTACGCCCTGAAAGACAATTTCAAGAACCTGCGCGACAGGGAAAGTGTCGAAGGGGTGTTTCGCCATCCTGCTGGTTACATGTTTAAGGAAGTGCCCAAGGGCAGGGACGCGCAGAGCGACGATCCGGTGGCCGACACGATCGCGGAAATGGATCGCTTTAACATCGAAATGGCGATCTTCCACATTTGGAATGTCGATTGTGACGCGAATTCGATGAAGGCGATCAAGCAACGCAGGGATCGATTTCGCCCGGTGATCCAGCTTGATCCGAACAATGGAATGGATACAATCCGCGAAATCCAGCGCGCCCATGACGAGCTTGGTATCGTCGGAGTGAGCATCTTTCCCGTCAGCTATGTTCCACCAGTGCCGATCAACGACAAGCGCATGTATCCGATTTATGCCAAGTGTATTGAGCTGGATATCGCCGTGCTGGTGAACAGCGGCATCCCAGGACCGCGTCTGCCCTATGAGGCGCAATATACGGGCCTCGTGGACGAGGTCTGCTGGTTTTTCCCGGAACTGCGCTTCATTCTTCGTCATGGATGCGATCCGTGGGCCGATCTCGCGGTCAAGTTACTGCTTAAGTGGCCGAACCTCTATTATAGCACCAGCGCCTTTGCACCGAAATACTACCCTAAGGAAATCATCGACTTCGCCAATACTCGTGGGGCAGACAAGATTATCTACGCAGGCTATTATCCATCAGGCCTCACGCTAGACCGGATCTTCAAGGAAATGGACGATGTGCCTTTCAGGGATCATGTATGGCGCAAGTTTCTTTACGAAAATGCCCGGACTGCACTGAAGCTCGATTGATCAGGCGAGAGTTTGAGGCAATTCGGCGGCTCGACGCGTAGTCCGCCGAGACGATGCCCTTGCGGCATTTTCCGACGATCCATTTTCTGAAAATCGACAGGAAGAGGATTCACGATGCTTAACCAGGCGGATCTCTACCACATCGGTGTCGTTGTCGATGACTTCGAAGCCGCGATGGATCGCTACGGCCGGCAAATGGGGTTGACCTGGTCGCCGCTCATCAACGTCACGGTACCGATCTGGACGCGCGACCACGGGGAGATGGAGCTGCATTCCCATGCAATCTATTCCCAGCAGGAGCCGTGCATCGAGCTGGTGAAGACGCTGCCCGGCACCTTCTGGGTGCCGACCGAGGGACGGCCACTCCATCATCTGGGATATTGGGTCGATGATCTCCCCGCCGCTTCAGCCGATCTCGAAGCGCGGGGCTGCCCGAAGATCGCCTGCGCGCTACACGAGGGCGCCATGATGGGTTTCGCCTATCATGAAATGAAGGACGGGCCCTATATCGAGATGGTCGACCGCGCCGTTTTCCCGGACTGGCCGGCCTTTCTGGCTGGCAGGATGCAGCATGAGGTCATCCACAAGGACTGACCTGCTGACGGCGAAGCGGCAACGACCCGCCCGTCATCGAGGAAGCGCCGATGATCACACTCTACGGGATGTTCAGTCCCAACGTCTTCAAGATCGCCCTAATGCTCGAAGAGGCTGGTCTACCCTATCGGACGGAGCATGTCCCGGTGATGTGCGGCGGAAATCGCACGAGCGACTTCCTGAAGCTGAACCCGTTGGCGAAGGTTCCGGTGATCGTCGATCCGGAGGGGCCGCTTGCGGGCCAGGCATTGTTCGAAAGCGGCGCCATCCTCATCTACCTTGCGGAAAACTACGCCTCTGCCCTCCTGCCGCGGGAGTCCGACGATCCAGGCCGATGGCGGGTGCTGACCTGGCTCGCCGTTCAGATGGCATTGGCCGGGCCGATGCTGGGACAGATGAACCATTTCCAGGGACTGCCTGCCGAGAAGGAAGGCTATGCCTACGGCCGCTACCGGGACCAGGCGAGATTCGTCTATGAGCGGATCGACGGGCAGTTGACAGACAATAGCTATCTGGGTGGCGCGGCCTATTCGATCGCGGATATCGCCATGTATCCTTGGGCCGCCTATATGGAACGGCATGGATTTGCGCCGGACGATTTCAGGCATTTGATGCGATGGCGGTCGGAGATTGACGAACGTCCTGCGACAGCACGGGCGCTCAAGGTGATGATGGCCCTCATGCAATTGGACGGCGAATCGCTGAAACGCTCTACGCCGCAAGACATGGACCGCTTCTTCAATCGTTCGGCGCCCGGCCCGTTGCCGGATGGCGATGCCTATTTCGCGCTGGGGCCCATGATATCGGCACGCCCGGCGCCCGAGTGAGCCTATTTCCGCAGTCGCCCTCACGCCCTGCGAGCGCCCTGACCGATCGAGCGAATGGTATGAGGGACTCCGCTTTTCCCGCAATGCGGTTGCGCCTCCATGGAATCGGGGTGGTCGCTCATGCGTTCGGTCGCCTGTTCGAAAGCATAACCCTGCCGGATGTTTATCCATTCGATCCGGCCCAGCACACGCTTGCTGACCCTGACCGCGGTAGGCCCGTAAGCGGCGATTCGACCGGTCGAGCGTCCTCGGCGTGATTGTCAGCGCCGGTACTGTAGTGAGCAGACCGATCTAGAGCCTTTCCCGGCAAGGCAGAATTGGCTTGCCGGGAAAGGCTCAGATTCTAGGGCTGGAGCACTTCCCGGCCGAAAAACCGGCTCCCACTTTTTCGGGAAGTGCTCTTGAGATCGCATCGTCTCGCTCGTGAGCCGGACGACTCCCCCGTCGTTCGCACTCTCTGCCCCGCCGGATCAGTCCGGCAGCACGCCCTTGGGAACATTCTGGG
>Ga0207671_10006889_pt1 | contig 10029 bp, 7 predicted proteins | sample KBSC24metaG_FD_184352 | JGI IMG/M metagenome (GOLD analysis project Ga0207671, IMG submission 184352) | Corn rhizosphere microbial communities from Kellogg Biological Station, Michigan, USA - KBS C2-4 metaG (SPAdes) (version 2) | ecosystem: Host-associated > Plants > Roots > Rhizosphere > Soil... | reverse complement strand
TGATCCCGAGGTCGCATGCGGAAAAAGAGTCGGCGTTTCCACGGGTGATCGCTATGCGGTTCACTCCCGCCCGCAGTGAATTCAGAGCGATAGGAGTGATGGCCCAGGTGTGCCCGACAATCACCGATTGCATCAGATCATCCAGGCCTGCCTGTCCGGTGGTTAGTATATTCGTCGGTTCTAACGTGTAGGCCGGAGGCCGGTAGTAGGTGGCCGCCATATACCTGCCATAGAACGACTGGCGTGAATTGATCTGGTAGTCCATTCTGCCCACCCCCTGGTTCTCACCTACGTGCGTGGGGAATGAAAAATGCGTCCGGCCGCATGGATCCGAAGTGGCCGGCAAGGCGCGCGCGAGTTTCAACGAAGCTGGGTCGAAACGCACGCCAGGCGAGAGCCTGCCATCGGCGAAATCAGAAGCCAAACTCGCCGGGATCGCGCCAGGGCAAAGGGAAAAATCGCCTGCCTGCATGGCTGCAGTGGGAACAAAGGCGTCCGCTTGGACTGCCGTGAATCGCGTTTGAGTGCCCTGGTAGCCGCCAAAAAAGAACAGCTTGTCTTTGATGATACGGCCGCCCAGGACGCCGCCGAACTGGTTGCGCTTGAGCGTGTCCTTAGCCGCATTGGGTGCGGCGTTGTTGAAGAAGTTCTGGGCGTTCAAAGCATTGTTGCGGAGGAACTCGAATGCATCGCCGTGCAACTCATTCGTCCCTGCCTTAGTGACCGCGTTGATCGAGGCGCCGGCGTGCACACCTTTTGCCGCATCCAATGCGCTGGTCTCGACCTTGAACTCCTGCAAGGCATCGGGAAAGGGGAATGGCAGATTGGCATTATCCCAAGGATTGTTGAACAGGCTGCCGTCCAGGTAGAACCCGACGCCGAAGGCTTGCCCGCCAGCGATCACGATCTGGCCCGTGTTGGGAAAGCCGCCCGGGCCTGCCACTCCCTGGGGAACGGCTGCACCCGCAAGCTGAATCAGGTCCGTCGCCTGGCGTCCGTCGAGAGGGAGTTCCAGGATACGCCGGTTCTCAATTACGCTGCCAACGTTGGTCGATTGCGTTTCCACCAACGCTGCATTGGATGCCACCTCTATCTGTTCGTTGACGTCGCCGACGGTGAGCGATACGTCCACAGTGGGCTGGCTCTCCACTTGCAGAACAATTCGAGTCCGAGCGTAGGTGCTGAAGCCGGGCTTGCTGACCTCCAGGCGGTATGGTCCGACCGCCAGGCTCGTGAGCGCATACGTTCCATCGGTATTGCTGACTGTAGAGCGGACCACACCGGTTTCGGTTTCGGTTGCCTTGACGACGGCTCCGGGAACCGCTGAGCCCGACACATCCTGGATCGATCCCTGGATTTGCGCCGTAGACTGCGCCCACAGACTGGGACTCAGCGTCAGGGCGGCGATTGCCGCGGAGAAAGCTACGTGTTTCATTGTCCCCTCCTCGTGATCCCCAGAAAATGACTACCGATCCCGCGGGGCTAAGACCCAGGCTTGGCCTCGAGGATCATGACATCTTGAGAGACTGGACCGGCGTGATTCAACGAGAAGCCGGCGCTTGCCAGCAGATCGCGATGTTCCTCCACGGTCCGTTCCTTGCCGCCCGTCAGCGTGAGCATCACAACATCAAGGGCCTTACCGATCGTCGCAGTGTTCTCTCCGCCGACACAGTACTCCACTAACAACAGGATCCCGTCGTCCGGAACCGCTCGTCGGCAATTGAGTAGAATCCGGCGAGCGCGTTCATCATTCCAATCGTGGATGATGTTTTTCAAAAGATAGGCGCGGCATCCCGACGGAACTGACTCGAAGAAATCCAAGGGCTCGAATCTTACACGGCCGGTCAAGTCCGACCAAAATCCCCGCTGCCGGGCGCGCTCCAGTACTTGCGGCTGGTCGGTCAGCACGCCGCACAGCCTGGGATGCTCCTTCAGGATCGTCGCCAGCAGCAGGCCGTTGCCACCCCCGACATCCATCAGTGAGTCCCATTTGCCAAAGTCGTATGCGGCTGCGATGGCGGGCGCCCAAAGCATGGAAATATCCGTCATCGCATCGTCGAACATGCGTCCTTCATCGGGGCTCCGGCGCAGTTGGGCGAACGCATTCTCCACATCCGCTTTCTCGCGAGCCGGGGCACCCGTCTCGATGGCATACAGAAGGTCGCCGAATGGTGCGGCGTAGAATGAGCTGCCGCGATAAATTAATATCGAACGGACAGAGCCAGGAACGTCCGTGCGCAGCCATTCCGATAATGGGCTGTTCGCGAATGTGTTTGGGGCAGTCTGGTGAAACACTCCCTGCCCTGCCAAGAACCGTAGGGTCCGATAGAGTGCGTCGTCGTTGACGCGAAGCGCGGACGCGAGATCCGCGGTCGAACGAGCGCCGTCCTTCAGCAAGTCTGCAATCCCGAGCTGGGCGGAGGCACACAAAGAGTGATGGACGATGAGGCCGTGGGTCATTTGGAGCAAATCGAGCGGGGTTGCTGTTGAGGCAGATCTTTGCGTTCCCATGACGCCTCCTCAAAGAATGTTTAAGCTTCTATTCCGGGCCTGACTTCGCATGCAGCTCAGCCTGTCCCTTTACCGAAAAGCGGTAGGGCCCAAGACGTCCCACCAGCGCGGCGGCCATCATCGCCGCGAAAAAGAAGCCGGCGAGCGGCGCGCGATACGACCCCGTTCGATCGAAGGCGAAGCCCATCAGCAGCGGACCGAGACCGCTCGCCAGGACAAACCCTCCGAATGCGAATCCAAACGCCGTGCCCAATGAGCGCAGCCCAAAATAGCGGCTCATCAGGTACGCAATGATGTCCACTTCCGCGCCCAGCCCAAGTCCCACGAGGAACGTACCAATCAGCGCCGGCACACCCGGGGCCCCAGTCCAGAGCAACGCCATACCTGATGCGGCCAGCGCAAAAATGAACATGGCCACATGAGGACCAAAATACCGGTCCAGGAAAAAGCCGGTTCCGGCTCTGCCCGCCAACATGGCGGCCCCGACCACCGAAACTGCCAGGGCCGCTGAAGCGGCGGTAGCCCCGCGGTCGAAGAATAGTTCCGCAATATGAATGATGCAAGCGGTGATACTGGCAGCCGCGAGAACGAATGCTGTCACCATCAACCAAAAGGTTCCGCTGTTTCGGATTTCGCGCCAGACGAGGCCGTCGGATGCGACCGGCGCCATGGATGCCGCCGCTGATTCATCGGGCAACCGGTTCATCTGTTGAGGAGGCTCTTTGAGGAACAGACCGACAATCGGCATTGGAACGATCAAGATCCCGCCGCCCACGATCCCAAATGCCGAGCGCCAACCAAAGGCGCCAATCAGCCGCTGCACCAGAGGTGGCATGACGATGGATCCCACTCCTAAACCTGCCATGGTGAGCCCCAGCGCAACTCCTCTATGCCTGTTAAACCAGCGGGAAACCACAAGACCGTATGGAACCGAAGTAGTTGTGCTGCTGATAATGCCCAACGCTGCGTAGAATCCATAGAGCTGCCAGACCTTCGACCCGATCGTTTCCGCCGAGAGTAACAACAGGCCGAGAACGGCCAGTCCCGGCAAAACGACGCGTCGAGCGCCGAATCGATCGGCGAGGCGTCCGATCCAGGCGGCTAGGCATGCGGCAAACAGATTGTGAATCGTAAGGGCGAGCGAAACAGCGGCGCGCGTCGCGTGGAATTCCCGAACGTAAGATGGGAAGAAGATCGCGAAAGAAGATACGACGATCGGGAACGCCCCAAAGAGCAACCCGAGCGCAGATGCCGCGACCACCCTCCAGCCGTAAGAGACCCGTGCCAGCGGTTTCGTCAGCTTCATCGGAGTCACCCCAGAAAGTGTACTGTGCGGACCGGACTCACTCAAGGGTCCGGCCCGCCGAATGCTCTACTGTTGTCGAGTCCCTGTTACTGCGTTACACCCGGAGGTTCCAACCCCGGAGATGGGGTTGTTGTCGGCATCGAAGTCTTGAAACAAGTCAAAGCTGATGAAGTGGTCACCGTTGAGCACGATGGTAGTGGTGACCTTTCGCATTGTCTGGAACGTGCCATCCGCATTGCTGTACCGGAAGAATCGGAACGTGCCGTTGTACATTTGCGCCTGCGTATGCTGCCAGGCTCCCAGGCCGGAGCTGCGCCTTGCAGTGACTACGGGGAAGGCGGCCTCGTTGGTCAACGAGCCATCGTGCCCGAACATATACAACCCGCGAAAAACTGGTGCGTTGGGAATGACTAAACGGGTGGAACAGTCGATGGGTATCACCTCGGCGAACCAAACGCCCACCAGACCGTTTGGCTCCTGCGCCGGAGCGATCGTCGGTATAGCTGCCAGGCCCAGGAACAGAATCGTGCAGCTTCCTAATGTACGTTTCATATCAAATTCCCTCCTCTTGACCAGCCCGGCCTGCGCCGGGCTGAAGAATGAAACAAGCATGGTCCGACTCACACCAATAAGTCGTTAGGAGGTTCTGAAGATTTCTGAGAAGATATGAGGACGTCATGGCCACGCCATCAAGGGCCCCGCGGATTTATGAGTTTGGAGATTTCCGGCTCGATCCCGGCAAGCGTCTCTTGATAGGCAGCAATGGAAAGCCCATATCGCTGAGTCCGAAGGCTTACGATACCTTGGCTTACCTGCTGGAGCGTCCAGGGACCGTAGTCCATAAGGACGAACTGATGCAGGCGATCTGGCCGGATACGGCCGTCGAAGAGAACAACCTTACTCAGAACATCTCGATGCTCCGGCGCGTCTTGGGCGAAGAGCGCGGGGAGCATCGGTACATCGCCACGGTGCCGGGGAGAGGCTATCAGTTTGTGGCCGGAGTGGAACTCGATTCGCCGACGTGCGCCACGAGCGAATCCGCCCCGGCCTCGATTGCAGTGCTACCGTTTGTGAACGTCAGCGCCGACGCGGATTGTGAGTATTTCGGCGACGGGTTGGCGGAGGAACTCATCAATGCGTTTTCCAAGCTGGAGCCACTGCGAGTAGTCGCACGCACATCGGCGTTTTCGTTTAAGGGCAAGCAGGCGGATGTTCGCCAGATCGCTCATCAACTGGGCGCCAACCTGGTGTTGGAGGGCAGCGTGCGGAAATCGGGAAACCGGTTGCGCATCACTGCACGATTGGTGGACGCCGCCGACGGATACCAGTTGTGGTCGGAGTCTTATGACCGCCAAATCGCAGGGGCCGGCATCTTCGAGGTCCAGGACGAGATTACGCCGTCGGTTGTGGATGCTTTGAAGCTGAAATTGCCTGGTGGGGGAAAGTCGAGTGTCGCGCAGCGTCCGGCCGAAAACGTCAGGGCCCGCGAGCTGTACTTGAAAGGGCGGTTTCATTCGTTTCGGATGACGCGTTCAGGTATTGAGACCGGAATTCCCTGCTTCGAGGAGGCCATTCAATTCAATCCCTCCTATGCGCTGGCACAAGTCGGCCTGGCGCACGCCTATCGCATGTTCGGACTTTCGCTCGATATGCCCACGCGCGAGGTCGGGCCGAAGGCGGTAGCGGCAGGGCGCAGGGCAGTCGAGATGGACGGCAATCTCGCGGAAGCGCACGCCGTGCTGGCGGCCAGCTTATTCATCTACGAATGGGCATGGAGCGCGGCCGAGATGCATGTCAGGCGGGCTTTAGATTTGGATCCGAACAGCGCGGACAGTCATTGGATTTACGCTCACTTGTGCTCCAATCAGGGCAGACATGAGGAAGCTCTGGCCGAGGTCGCGCGTGCGCGAGAGCTCGATCCCCTGTCCGGTCTCATTCATGCCATGGAAGGCCAGTTCCTTCTCCACGCTGGGCGGACCGACGAAGCGATCGCTCGATTGCGCGAAGCGATCGAGTTAGACCCCAGATCGAGGGTCGCACACATGTTCGCTGCCAGCGCTTACATCGAAAAAGGCCTTTTCTCCGAGGCTGTGTCGGAGGCAGACACCGCTCATGCGCTTAGCCCATCCGCTACGCAACACCTTGCCTTTGAGTCCTATGCAAATGCCAGGCTCGGCAAGAGGGCTGAAGCGCGAAACGCACTCGAGAAACTCCTGCAACTGTCGAGGGATCGTTACGTGCCTCCCTACAACATAGCGCTCGCATACATGGGATTAGGTGAGCACGGCGAGGCCCTGACCTGGCTCGAGCGTGCGTTTGAGGAACGCGATCCCAGAATGATGTTTCTCAAAGTCGAGCCTAAGTGGAAGAGCCTTTGGAATGATCCCCGCTTCATTAGATTGCTGAACTGGCTGAAGCTTCACCACTGATGGACCGACCTCTTGCCGCGAGCGAAGTCTGTGGGCTTGCAGTTGGGAGAAACGGGCGACAGGAAAAGGCCTACTCTTCTGTGATCTCCCCCCAATTGGCAACACTTCAATTCGGCTCGAAGCCGGCGCGCTTCAGCCCGCGCCGCGCTTCGGCATTTCTCATGAAGGTCTTCCACACAAACCCGGTGCGGAGATTTTCTGCCATCAACAAAGTGATTCCTGTATCGAGCCCGATCACATCCGAGTCGAACCAGCCCTTCAGCGGGTTGAACGCGTTCACAAATCCGTACCGCCCCCAAGCTTTGCCGTAGCGGTTCTTGATGTTCTTGAGAACCCGAAGCGAGGCCTCCGGCAGAAACGGCAGCGACCCGCCCGCCGCGCTGGGAACGATCGTGCCGTCGATCGGCCCGACCTCCGGTGGACCGCCCCAGACCACGTACCCATTTTGCGAATCGCTGGCGGTAATGCCCCAGAGATCGCTGCTGTAGTCCGGAAACTGCTTGCCCAGTTCTTCACAGAACCGCACGTGAGCCTGCGTGGCGGTGATGGAGTTCTGAAAGTAGTCGGCATAACGGTCGTGCTGTCCGCGAAAATCGAACCATGCCTGGGAGTACTGGTGAATAAAGAGCGGCGCGTACGATCCGATATACCGCATGCCCTCATATTCAAACTTCGTCCGCTTCCATGAGTTCCACGCATCGGGATGCAGGGGATGGACCATCGAGCCCAGTCCCAACAGGTACATCATCATGTGCTCGCTGTACAGATCCCATCGATAGGGCAGGAAGCCGGATTCCGGCGTCCATCCGTGCGGAAGCAGGGTGGTGTCTTCTGAAAGCCAGGTCCAGTCGATGCGGTTGAAAATCTCATAGGCAAGCCGCGTGATCTCGGCGTACTGGAAGTGCTCCCGGCAGGTCATCACGCCGCAGAGCAGCAGCGCTGTGTCAACGCTGGAGACCTCCGAGTCCCAAACTCGTTGGCCAGTTTTCAAATCCGCCCAGTGATAGAAGAACCCGCGGTGAGTCGGCATGGCCTTGGAAAGGAAATGCAACAGGGTAAGAGCGCGCCCGCGAGCGTCACGAAGCGAAACCCATCCGTTCTGCTGGCCGATGCAAAGCGCGGTCAAGCCGAATCCGGTTGCGGCAATGCTGGCTACCGTATTGTTGTTGTTCCCCCCGCCGATATTCGCTCGATCCCGAACCAGCCCGTTCTCGGGGTTAGCTTGTTCCCAGAAAAAAAGAAAACTCGCCTTTTCGACTTCCTCCAGAAACTGGCTGTCTTCGTTCGAGAGCACGAAAGGCTCTGCCCCGTGAATTCTTCTCAAGGGCATGGCCGCGAGGGGCGCCGCTCGCAGCATCTGACGCAGCCAATTGCGACGAGTTAGCCCGGCCGCCTGAATGGTCTCGCGCCTCACGTTTCTCGTCTCATTCTAATGAATTTGTTAACCGGCAGTGAAATACACTGAGAAGTGGGTATATCGCGTGTGCCACGATCGCGCAAAACTTGGACGCTCGGTGCTATTGTTGCCGGCATCGTAGGCGCGATTCTTGTCATCGTCGTACCAAAGATCGGCAAAGTAAGATTCATCACAGGCGCGGTTTTAGTCGCTGACGCTGACCCACGCAAACAGCTGGCCATTCCTAATGCGGAAATCTTCGGCGACGTCGGCGGTGTGACGGCTCGTACATGGTCGGATGCCAACGGCTTCTTTCGTCTGACTTGGCCCCGAGGGCTCTGGTGGGGACAGGCGCTTCGGATGACCTACACGCACGCGGACTTTCAGCCCGTTGCCATCACCGAGACCCTTACCCGGCAGATCTACCTCGCACGCTTGGCGCCGGCGAAAGGCAACCAGATCGCCCCACCAGGAGACGGCCGCATCACGACGCTCTCCAATCTACGCGTGCGCTACTCCATCAAGTCCATCACTACGACAGACATTGGAAGCATGGTGAAGACGTTCGAAGTCGTCAATTCCGCGAACGTATCCTGCCGCGGGCATAAAATCTGTTCGCCGGACGGGCGCTTCGCTGCGACGCTCGGCTCCTTCCAGATGGACGCCGGGCTCGGCCAGGAGTTTCACAACGCGCGGATTACCTGTGTGGCGGGCCCATGCCCGTTCACGAAAGTCGAAACCGACAACTTCTCGCGGGGCGGACGTGTCATCAGTGGGGAGGTTCGGGTCTGGTCGGACACCGTGACGTTTTTGGTCGAAGCCGAGGTCGTGCGCACCGTGCTTACCGACATCATTCGCCAGTCGTACCCAGCGATCTTCGGGCAGTCGATGACGTTCACCTTACCGCCCGATGGGCAGGGACCGAGCATTCAAGCCGAGCTCGATGGAAGCAGCATCGTTTTTCCGCTCGGACCCGCCCTGATTCTCACCTGGGCATCGTGCAACCTGCAGACTACCGCCAACCACAGCAAACTCTACAGCTGCGTACTGAAGCCCGGCTACCGGTTTCGCCAGACATAGCCGCGGCTCGGTAGATTCACTATTGTTACAGAACCGCGACCGCAAGGGAGCGGAGCTTCGTTCTGCGCAGCATCTTCAAGAGCGGTGCTTGTGAACTTCTACCACCCACTGTTAGCGCTGTTGGTCCTGCGTGCCTTTAGCGGATTGAAGGCTCTTGGCCATCTGCACGTGAGCCTGAAGCATAGGCAAAACGCGCGTTGCAAAGCTCTTCACCGCGGCATCGCTTCCGCCGTTCGCTTCCGCCTGGAACTCGGCGATGTCGTCGCCGTCGTTATGCGTGGCCTCTTTCAGGAACGCCTTATCGAAGTTCTGGCCTTCGAGTTTTGCCAGCTTGTCAATCTTGCTTTTATGCTTCGAGTCCAACGTCTCGGGTACAGGGACGCCCTGCTTGGCGGCCAACTGCGTCACCTCCTCGTGGGTTTTCTGCCGGTCGTCCGCCATCTTGCGGCCGTATTGCTTCACGGCATCGCTGGAGGCCTTCTCAGCGGCGAGCTTTCCCAATTCCACCTGCATCATGTCGTCCGCGGCCACCCTCTTGAGAAACGCTTTGTCGTCGATCCTTGAGAGTGCGCCATCACCGGCCATCGGGTCAGGCGAGCGACCCATCCCGGGCGCGGTGTTCGGAGGGTATCCGGGCTGCGAAGGGGGCTGTTGCTGCTGAGGCGTTGCCTGGGGCTGCGCGAGAAGTGCACACGCGCAGCACAACAGAGTACCAGCTAATAGCGTACGTTTCATTCCTTGTGCTCCTTTCTTTACGCCCAAGGCGTCCTATGGATCTGGGTACCCATATACGGTGCAGTTTCCATGCCAGGCCTGCACGCGCAGGGATAGTCGGGTCGTAGCCGCGCAAAAAACTCCGTCAGCAAGGAAAAAGTTTCATGCAGGCCGCCAGATTTCAGTACAAAACCGCTCGAAACGGGCATGGTCTTTGTCGTGCTTGCGGATAGACCGGATGTTAACTCTCACCAGTCCGGCTTCGGCTGCCGCATGAGAATCCGTGCCGGACAACTGACAGTCTTGCTGCTCACCGCAACCCTCCCGGCGTCGCCCATGGATGACACCATCGAACCGCGTATCAATTCATTAATGGCGCGCATGACGTTGGACGAGAAGATTGGACAAATGTCGCAATCGACGTCCATGGCAACCCCTATGTCCGAAGCCATCAAAGCGGAGATCAGGCAGGGCCGGTGGGGCTCGTTTCTCAATGCCGGGAGCCCGGCAGACCGGGCCGAGGCGCAGCGCATCGCGCGTGGCGAGAGCCGTTTGGGGATCCCGCTCCTCTTCGGCAGGGACGTAATCCACGG
>Ga0207671_10006881_pt1 | contig 10034 bp, 12 predicted proteins | sample KBSC24metaG_FD_184352 | JGI IMG/M metagenome (GOLD analysis project Ga0207671, IMG submission 184352) | Corn rhizosphere microbial communities from Kellogg Biological Station, Michigan, USA - KBS C2-4 metaG (SPAdes) (version 2) | ecosystem: Host-associated > Plants > Roots > Rhizosphere > Soil... | reverse complement strand
AAGTAACCGTTCACAAAGAGATTAAATAATTAGTTGATTCAATTGATAGGTTGATTAAGTTTTAAGCTGAAATCACTAATTCAATAAATCACTAACTCAATAACTAAACAACATGGCAAAGAAAGTAGTTGCAACACTGAAAGTAGCAGGTAAAGGCAAAGAATATTCAAAAGTGATCACCATGAATAAATCACCAAAAACTGGTGCCTATTCATTTAAAACACAAATTGTCCCTAACGATTTTGTTAAGGATGCAATTGCAGGTAAAACACTGTAATAACTGCCGATCAAAATATAGAAGCCGTCTTGTTTTTACGAGAGGGCTTTTTTTGTTGATAGCTGCCAGGCAAATTTATGCGGTGTTATTATAACATTGACCTGATATCTCTTCAGCAGAATATAGGCATATTTGCAGCACTATATATAACATCAAAAAATCTGCATATTTGAAATCTGCATATCTGCACATCTAAAATCTGCACATCAAAGAAAACTATGGGATTATTTGATTTTTTTAAGAAAAAGGAAAATACACAACAGGAGCAACAAGCGCTTGATACTGGGTTAGAAAAAACCAAGGATAACTTTTTTTCAAAGATCACCAAGGTAATTGCCGGTAAATCAACCGTTGATGATGACGTTTTGGATGAGCTGGAAGAAGTACTGGTAACTTCTGATGTGGGCGTAAGCACCACCCTTAAAATAATTGAACGTATACAGGCTCGCGTGGCTCGTGATAAATATGTAGGCACCAGTGAACTGAACACCCTACTGAAAGACGAAATTCAGCAATTGCTGGCCGAAAATAACAGTAACGATTTCCGCAACCTGGAGTATGGCAACCACAAGCCTTATGTAATTATGGTAGTTGGTGTTAACGGTGTGGGTAAAACAACCACCATTGGCAAGCTGGCTCATAAGTTAAAGCAAGCAGGTAACCAGGTTGTGTTAGGCGCCGCGGATACCTTCCGTGCTGCCGCTGTGGACCAGATTAAACTCTGGGGTGAACGTGTTGGCGTTAAAGTAGTGGCTCAGCCTATGGGTTCTGATCCTGCCTCTGTAGCTTATGATACCTTGACATCTGCCGTTGCCAATGGCGATGACGTGGCTATTATAGATACCGCCGGTCGTTTGCACAATAAAGTGGGCCTGATGAACGAGTTGACCAAGATTAAAAATGTGATGCAAAAGGTAATCCCCGGCGCACCGCATGAGATATTGCTGGTGCTGGATGCCTCAACCGGCCAAAACGCCATAGAGCAATGCAAACAATTTACCGAAGCAACCGCGGTTAATGCCCTGGCCTTAACTAAATTGGATGGCACAGCCAAAGGAGGTGTAGTGATCGGGATATCGGATCAGTTTAAGATTCCCGTAAAATATATAGGTGTGGGTGAAGGTGTAGAGCATTTGCAGCTGTTTGACAGGCAAGCATTTGTTGATAGTTTGTTCAAGGCGTGATTTCACTGATTTTTTGATTGATTTCACCGATTGAGTATGCCGAACTTTGAACATGATACCTTAACAGAAAAAATAATAGGTTGTTGTTATGAAGTTCACTGTTCTTTGGGGCTAGGGTTTATCGAGAAAATTTATGCCAAAGCACTGCAACATCAGTTAGCGTTAGAAGGATTGAGTTTTAAGGTAGAAAAGGAATTTAACGTTGAGTTTAAAGATCAATTTGTTGGAAAATTCAGATGTGATCTTTTTATCGAAAATAGAGTCATTGTCGAACTTAAATCAGTAACTGGATATATTCCTGCATTGTTTAAAAGTCATTTACTTTCATATCTAAAAGCAAGTAAAGTAAAAACAGGATTACTGATTAACTTTGGTAATCCAAGTTGTGAAATAAAAAGAATATCAGTTTAATCAAATTGTTATTCTTAATAAATCGGTGAAATCACTAAAGAAATCAGTGAAATCCCAAAAGTATTATGAAAACAAAAGAAATTTCAAAGCCGGTAGCCAAAGCTGTTAAACAACGTGTAAACGTGGTTACTTTGGGCTGCTCCAAAAACATATACGATTCGGAGATATTGATGGGTCAGCTTAAAGGCAATCAGTTTGATGTGGTGCACGAGGCCGATAAAGTTGGTAAAAACGATATCGTGGTGATCAATACCTGCGGCTTTATTGATAATGCCAAACAGGAATCTATCGATACCATTCTGCAATACAGCGAGCTGAAAGAGCAGGGTAAAGTAGGTAAAGTAATTGTGACCGGTTGCCTGAGCGAGCGTTACAAACCAGAGCTGGAAGCCGAAATTACCAATGTGGATGCCTATTTTGGTACCAACGACCTGCAAAATCTTTTACATTCTGTTGGTGCTGATTATAAACACGAACTGATAGGCGAGCGTTTGTTAACCACCCCATCACATTTCGCTTATTTTAAAATTGCCGAAGGCTGTAACCGTCCCTGCTCCTTCTGTGCCATCCCACTGATGCGTGGCAAACACCTGAGCACACCTATCGATCAATTGGTTAAAGACGCACAGGCCCTGGTTAAAAACGGCACCAAGGAGTTGATACTCATAGCCCAGGACCTCACCTATTACGGTCTTGATCTGTACGGCAAGCGTAACCTGGACGAATTGCTGCGCCGCCTGAGTGACGTGAACGGTGTAGAATGGATCAGGCTGCAATATGCTTATCCTTCCGGCTTCCCGATGGAGATTTTGGATGTGATGAACGAGCGCGATAATATTTGCAAATACATGGATATGCCACTGCAGCACATCAGCGACAATATGTTGAAATCGATGCGCCGCGGGCTTACCAAACAAAAAACAATAGATGTAGTCAACGAGATCCGCGACAAAGTACCCGGCATTGCTATGCGTACTACGTTAATAACCGGTTATCCCGGTGAAACAGAACGTGATTTTGAAGAAATGATGCAGTGGGTTGAAGAAACCAAATTTGATCGCCTGGGCTGCTTTACCTATTCACACGAAGAAAAAACACATGCGTTCTCCTTAGTGGATGATGTACCTGCCGAAGTAAAACAGGATCGTGCCGATGCCATTATGGAAATTCAACAGGGTATTTCCTTTGATAAAAACCAGGAAAAAGTTGGTCAAACATTTAAAGTATTGATCGACAAAAAAGATGGAGATTACTTTGTGGGCCGTACCGAATTTGATTCGCCCGAGGTTGATAACGAAGTGTTGATTAATGCCAGCATTGATTATGCTACTGTTGGAAGCTTTGTAAATGTGAAAGTTAACAGCGCCGAAGACTTTGACCTTTATGGACAAATTGTAAAATAATGTTAATTTGTGGCGCATTACCACTAATGATTTTACATTTGGCTTCCATACGTTTTTAACGTACACGGAGAGTTAAAATCATTAATTCAAAACTCACTAATTCAACAATTGCTTACAGATGGAAGCCTCCTGTACAAGTTATAAAAACACCGGATTTTTTTCGCCTACGGTTATTGATTACCTCGAGAACCGGGCAGATCTGAAACCTTTTTACAGTTACCGTCCGGATATGGTCGGCTTTGCCCAACTGTTGAAAAACAAAAAAGTTGTTGCCGATCGTGAGATTTTGCATCGTGTACTGTCAAAGCAATACAATCATAACGAGCCTTATCCATCTATCGTAAAACATAACCTCGATCTGCTGAAAGAGGACAGTACTTATACTATAACAACCGGTCACCAGCTTAATATTTTTGCAGGCCCGCTATATTTCCTTTATAAAATCGCTACCGCGATAAAATTAGCCCAGCAATTAAAAGCAGCCCACCCCGATAAAAACTTTGTGCCCGTTTACTGGATGGCCAGTGAAGACCATGACTTTGCCGAGATCAATTACACCAATATTGGCGGCAAAAAAGTACACTGGTGGTATGAAGCTTCGGGCGCTACCGGGCGTATCAACCCCGATACCATGCGCCAGGCGCTGAACCAATACAAGGGTGTTCTGGGTATGGAAGGTCACTCCAAGGAGCTGGCTGAAATTGTAGAAACAGCCTATACCCGTTTTGATAAACTGGCCGACGCTACCCGCTACCTGGTAAACGCGCTGTTTGGTCAATACGGCCTGGTGATCATTGATGCCGACGACCACGAGTTTAAGCTCCAGTTTGCCCCTATTATGGAGCAGGATATTATTGGTCAAAACAGCTTTAAAAATATAAGCAGCACGAACGAGCAATTGCAGAAGTTGGGTGTGCATATACAGGTTAATCCGCGCGAGATCAACTTCTTTTACCTGAAAGACCAGCTGCGCGAACGTATAGTTTTTGAGCAGGATAGCTACCAGGTGCTGAATACCGATATCCGCTTTACCGAGGCTGAGCTAAAACAAGAGATCGCCACATCGCCGGAGCGTTTTAGTCCGAACGTGGTGATGCGCCCGCTTTACCAGGAATGTATCTTACCCAACATAGCTTATATAGGTGGTGGCGCCGAAGTGGTGTACTGGCTGGAGTTGAAATCTAATTTTGATTTCTATAAAGTTGATTTCCCTATTCTGATCTTGCGAAACTCGGCATTGGTAGTTCGTAAAGAACAGGCTGCCAAAATTGAGCGGATGGATCTGGATGTAGCTGCCCTGTTTAAACAAACAGATACCCTCCAAACCGAATGGATAAAAAAACACAGCGACCATAATCTTTCCCTTGAAGGAGAATGGCGCGAACTGACCGCCGTTTTTGAAAAGATCAAACTGCGTTCCTATAAGATCGATCCAACACTATCGCCATCGGCAGCCGCTGTACAGGCCCGCCTGAAACACGCGGTTGATAATCTCGAAAAGAAATTGATCCGTGCAGAAAAACGCAACTACGATGTAAGGTTGGAACAGCTATCGACAGTAAAAGCAGAGCTTTTCCCGAAAGACAGCCTACAGGAACGTACCGAGAATTTTGGTTTAATGTATGTAAAATGGGGACAAACATTTGTTGATGAACTCGTTCGCCATTTTGAACCACTTGATTTTGTGTTTACTATTCTGACGGAATAACCCCACCCAACCCTCCCCAAAGGAGAGGGCTTTATAATGCTTTTGAAGTCCTCTCCCTTGGAGAGGATTTAGGAGAGGTTTCCCCCAAAATATCAGTAATTTCGCAGCATGAATAAAGCGAAACCAACCATATTGGTTGTAAACGACGACGGCATTACCGCTCCCGGTATAAAAGTGTTGCTGGAAGCCATGAGTGAGATCGGCCATGTAGTTGTGGTTGCACCAGATAGTCCACAATCAGGCATGGGTCACGCCATCACCATAGGTAAACCGTTACGTTTGGATAAAGTGGATCTTTACGAAGGTGTGGAGATGTACCGTTGCTCAGGCACCCCGGTTGATTGTGTAAAGCTGGCCGTAAATAAAATTTTCAAAGGCCAAAAACCCGACCTGTGTGTATCCGGTATCAACCATGGTTTAAATAATTCTATCAACGTGTTGTACTCTGGTACCATGTCTGCGGCTGTGGAAGGCGCTATAGAAGGCATCCCCTCTATAGGCTTTTCTTTAGATGATTATACGCTGCAAGCCGATTTCAGTCACTGTGTAAAATATATTAAAGAGCTGGCTCTACAGGTTTTGGCTAATGGCTTACCACAGGCCACACTGCTCAATGTGAATTTCCCGAATACCCCGCATTTAAAGGGCATCAAAGTATGCCGGCAGGCAGCTGCCAAATGGGCCGAAGAGTTTGATGAAAGAATTGATCCGCATAAACGGCCGTATTATTGGCTAACGGGTGTTTTTCAATTAAATGACGGCGGCGAGGATACCGATGTTTGGGCCCTGGAGCACAACTATGTATCGGTAGTACCCGTTCAGTTTGATATGACCGCACATCATGCCATCCCTTATTTAAATAATTGGAAATTCAATGTTTAAGCACAATACGGTAACAGCAGGCACAATTTACGGGGCTATATTACCTGCCATAAGTCTGTTCATTTTTCTGTTCCTGTTAAAAGGTAATTTTTTATTGTTTAATAAACCAGGTACACCCTATCTGGTGGCTATTGGTTTAAATCTTTTAATTATCAGATGGTACGCCAAAAAAAAACTGGATAAAACCGTGATCGGTATAGCTGCTGTCACTTTTTTATTTATGCTGGCGATATTTGTATTTAAATTGCAGCCCATACGATGAAATATTACCTGGTAGCCGGCGAAGCCTCAGGCGATATGCATGGGGCCAATTTAATGAAAGCCCTAAAAGCGCTCGACCCGGATGCGGAGTTCCGTTTTTTTGGCGGCGACCTGATGTTGGCCGAAGGCGGTACCCAGGTAAAACACTACCGAGAAATGGCCTATATGGGCCTGGTAGAAGTGATCGTAAATTTACGGGCCATCCTCAAAAACATCAAACAATGCAAGCAGGATATTCATGACTGGCAACCAGATGTGCTCATCCTGATCGATATACCTGGCTTTAACCTCAAGATTGCCGCTTACGCGCAAACTATCGGGTTAAAGGTAAATTATTACATCTCGCCCAAAGTTTGGGCATGGAATCAGAAACGGGTATTAAAAATCAAAAAGGTGGTGAACCATCTTTTTTGCATCCTGCCTTTTGAAGTCGACTTTTACAAAAGCTGGGGTATGGATGTGGACTATGTAGGCAACCCGCTGCTGGATGCCAAAGCCGCTTTTAAACCCGATCCTGATTTTTTACAACAGCATCAGCTTGCCGGTAAAAAGATCATTGCCTTGTTACCTGGCAGCCGCAAACAGGAGATCAGTAACCTGCTTCCGGACATGATGGGCATTGTTGAACGTTTTCCAGATCATCAATTCGTAATAGCCGGCGCACCCTCTTTTAAACAGGATTATTATGATCAGTTTTTAAATGGCAAAAATATTCCGGTATTATTTGATGCCACTTACAACTTATTGAGTCACGCACATGCGGCTGTTGTAGCCTCGGGCACAGCCACACTGGAAACGGCTTTGTTTCATGTACCGCAGGTGGTTGTATACAAAGGCAATGCACTCACCATTGCCGTAGCCCGTATGGTTGTTAAATTAGAATTTATATCGCTGGTTAACCTCATCATGAATAAGGGTGTGGTAAAGGAATTGATCCAGGAAGACTGCACAAAAGCCAGGATCAGCGCTGAGATTGACCTGCTGGTAAATAATAAAGACCATAGGCAAACAGTACTGGCTGATTATGACGAACTGGATAAACGCATGGGTCAACCCGGCGCATCGGAAAAAACGGCCGCGCTGATCATCAAATACGCTCAAAACAAATAAAGCCCTGTTTTCGCAGAGCTCTATCTTTTCATAGGTATGATGTATATATGGATCAGGCAGCTGACAATGTTTGCTGTTTGGCCGTCTGTTGATTGCTTTGTTTGAAGCTGTTTTTCGCTCTGAAATTTCTAAAATCCTCTAATAAAATATCTAACAACTGATTCTCAAAGTGTGCAATTAATTTACTTGCTGATGGTGTTTTATGATTTTTCATAGATATGTTGGTGTTGCAGGTTAGTATTCGCTTGCGCGTAATTAAGCAGCAGTTGGTAATAACGGTGTTTTAGCTTTAATAGCTTTCAGATCGTTCATGATGATCCTTTTTAACTGATTATCAAAATTGGTTATTAACTTGCTGATTGATGGTTTTTTAGTGGTCTTCATAGTTTTAGTTTTTCGTGTTTTAAATATCTTTAGTTTTTCTTCTTATCCTCGTCGTCTTCGGTCAGGTTATCCTTCCTGCGTTTAGCTTCCTTGTATTGCCTTAGTATCTGTTCTTCATCGCGTTCATCTGATGTTTTTGTAGGCTCTACCGGATTCTCCCATTCTTTCTCTTCTTCCTTAATGGTTTTCTTTATAGCTTTCATAACAGTTACATTTAATAACTAGTATTCCAAATCAGTGCCAAAAAATTGATTACGCCTCAAAAAAGTCATCAAAATCTGTAAAAAAATTTACAATACTGTGTAAATGACTGTATTTAAGCCACTTTCACTCTAATAAAAATTTCTATTTTTTTAGCACAACCTCCTTGTAAGTACTCCCAAAAGCGTACGCTAACCGCACATCTCCGTACAGTAATACTAATTCCGGACGTTTTCCTTATAGTTAATGAAGTGCGCTATTAAGGCGATAAGCGCTAAGCCACCGCCAATAGCACATACACCTGCCCATCCATAGCTGTTCCAGAGCAAACTGGCCAGGAATGTCCCAGACGCACCGCCTACGAAATAAGACACCATGTATACCGTGTTGAGACGGTTGCGGGCCTCTGGTATCAATGCAAAAATGATAGACTGGTTGGAGATGTGTGTAGCCTGGACGCCCATATCCAAAATAATTACGCCGATAATGAGTCCGACTATGCTGCTGCTGGAGAAGTAAAAAATGATATAGGATATAAGCACCAGCAATAAAGTGTAGCCCGATAGCTTATATGGATTCATTTTATCGCTCAGGCGGCCCATCAATCCGGCTGCCAGTGCACCAAAGGCCCCCACAAGCCCAAAGGCCCCCGCTGCCGCGCTCCCTTCATTAAACTGGGGCTGTTTTAACAAAAACACCAGGGTAGTCCAAAAAGCGCTAAAACCAGCAAAGCACAAAGCTCCTCTGAAAGAAGCCATACGCAATTTAGGTTGTGTTTTTATTAAATGGATGAGCGAGGTCATCAGCTTTCTATAATTGCCTTTATAATCAGGGTGTACCTCGGGTAAAAAGAAAAATATCATCAGCCACATAGCCGCCATCAAGCCGGTTGCTATATAATACATGCTTCGCCATCCAAAATGCTCGCCAACAAAACCACTTAAGGTACGGGAAAGCAATATGCCAATCAACAATCCGCTCATTACAAATCCTAGCTTTTTGCCCCGTTGATGTGGTTTGGCCAGATGCGCTACCATCGGTATCAATAATTGTGGTATAATAGAGGATAAACCCAATAAAAAGCCGGCAATAGTTAATACCAATATTGATGGAGCAAGTGCGCTGACCAGTAAAGCGAAAATAACCAGTATAAAATCTAATAATATCAGTCGCTTACGTTTCACCATATCTGCCAGGGGCACGATAAATAATAGGCCACAAGCGTAGCCTATTTGAGTAAACAGGGATAATTGCTGTGCTTTTTTATCGGTTATACCAAAAGTGTGCGCGATATCGGCAAGTAATGGCTGATTATAATAGATATTGGCCACCACTAAGCCAGTAGCGATGGTCATGATCCATAAAGTAAGCGGTGTTAAATGCGGATGCTCTTTAGTGGTATCGGTAGCTGTCATGATCAATAAAATATAAAATCCGCTGCAAAAGTGACAAAGCATTTTTAAAATGATGCCTGTTTAAAGTAATTTTTCTTTCACACTAAACAATAAGATGGAATTTATGGAGTTTTATATTTTGATAAAAAGAAGTGATTTACAATTACTTTTCGGAAAAACAGCCCTATTAAAATGAAAATTTTAATAATTTATTGATTTTTCAATGAAAAACTCAGTTAAAAATGAGCACATTTTCCATTAAATATGTTTTTTAACATTTTTTTAACAAAAAATTCTACTAAAATTAATTTTTTCAGGCAAAACTGAATTAGTTTATTAAATAATTGATACATCAATTTATTACCAATACAAACTGTGATAAAAAAATTAAAAATTTACCACATTATTAAAGTTTTATTAGTATTTTTGATAATCAAACACGAAATAAATGAGTATTTGATAAATGTTACAAAAAAATTACAAAATAAAATTGGTGAATTTAAAAACTTAGTGTTATTTTTACACCATAATAAAAACGATAAAAAAGTCTTCTCATAATTTAGGTTTATAATTGGTTAGTAAAGGCCCCTGCCCATCAGGGGCTTTACTTATTTTAAGGGGTTCTGTTGAGATTTAACCATAGTGATACACCTTCCCGAATTAAAAGTGACTTTGACCATAAAATAAAATAATCATTTTAGGTTTCATTTTATTACTTAATATAATATATTTGCAACCCGAAACGGGGGATTAGCTCAGCTGGCTAGAGCGCTTGCATGGCATGCAAGAGGTCATCGGTTCGACTCCGATATTCTCCAC
>Ga0207671_10006879_pt1 | contig 10035 bp, 11 predicted proteins | sample KBSC24metaG_FD_184352 | JGI IMG/M metagenome (GOLD analysis project Ga0207671, IMG submission 184352) | Corn rhizosphere microbial communities from Kellogg Biological Station, Michigan, USA - KBS C2-4 metaG (SPAdes) (version 2) | ecosystem: Host-associated > Plants > Roots > Rhizosphere > Soil... | reverse complement strand
TGCGGCACTGCCGTAATTGATCTTCAGCGCATTGACGTAAAAAGTGTGTTGAGACGTATCCAGCGAGCGAATGCGACCGACCACGCCTGAGACATTGCTCTGTCCTGTGATATCGAGACGCGTCGCGACCAGATCTCCCGCCGAGTCAGCAAAACCACCTATTTCCACGGCCGTCCCTGGCTGCAGCGCTGACAGGCCGTTGGCTTGAATTGCAGAGCCGAGCACGGTCTGCGATGTGACGTGCACGGTCTGCCCGAGGACAAACAACGTGGACGCTGGGACATCCACACCGGACACCTTCCCCTGAACGCTGCCGTTGATTGCTACCTGGCTGGCCGAGGCCGCACTCCCAGCCGAATCGGCCGTTGCCAGCAGTGATACCACATCCCCTTTGTGGATTTGTCCCTGGGTCCCCGCATGTCCGTCAATCTGAATGAGGGCGTGTGAGGTGGAATACGACTGGCCGCCGACTACGAGGAGGTCGCTTCCAGTGTGGACAGGTTCGGTGACAGTCCCCACGGCCAACAGACTCTTGAAACCGGAGCCTTGGATTCCCGCAGAGGAAGTCATTGACAACAACACCGCGGACGTTACGACGCCCGCAGTCATCAGCGGCAGTTTGCTTTTGAGGGCCGATCTTTTTGTAATATTCATGCTCGTGCCTTCGATTGTGAATCTTGGATTTGATAGAGGCCGATGCCCAGCCGAATCGCCTCGGGCCCGGGGCGCTTGCCGCTCGGTTTTATCTGGCGGGCCGTGAGCCATTCGTCCACGCGTTCGAGAAAAGCCTGCGCCTCCTTTTCCAGCATCTGCGCGAACGCCGGTGCCACATCCTTCGGCATCTGATCGTTGACCGCAGAGCGCTCCAAGCGCTTATCCCCACTTGCCGTGCGTGTCAGATTGTGAACATAAGTCGTCGCGACGTCCGCAACCACGGTTCCCCACAGCCTGATGAGCTCTTCATCCATTTTATGAGGGATATAGTCGCGCCGCATCGCCTGCAGACGCCCGTCCGAGCGTATATGTACGCTTCCCGCGCTGACCAACTCCTTCAGCAGGGTAGACGCGCGAACGTCGGCGCCACCGGACCGCTCGATCAGCCCTTCGAACGTTTTACCCTTTCCGGTCGGCCGCAAAATCGCGGGGCGGCCCTGCTTGTCGCGGAAATCGGGATTGAGATGCCAGGCCGATAGTACGAGCGATGCCTTCGTTACGTAGCCCGGAAGCGCGCTCGGAGCCTGCCTGAGGAGCTCTTTTTGCTTGCGCACGTCTCTGCGCGCGAGGCCGGTCAAAATAGCCATGCGAGAGATGTTCGTCGGGCGGCCCCGCTTGCCGAAATTCTCCATGGCGACTTCGACATAGGTGGACTTGGCCAGCTCGGCGAACTCGCGCCAGGTAACACCGCAACTCAGCAGAATTTGGACGAGCGGCTTGAGCCATTGACGCGTCGACCGAAGAACCTGACCGGTGGAGGCAAGTGCCATATTTGAGGAGACCTGGCGTGTGTATGAGCACAATGATCACCGATACCCGGCACTCGTGCCAAATGAACCTGTGCTGTGCTCCAGGCCAGCGGACCCTGATCGCTCGGGCAGTTGCCTGCCTCGGCAGGAAATTCGACGAGACAGGCGACAGGCAATCGTGGTGCCCCCAAACCGTCATCCCTGCGTTGGTTGGGGTGGTGTTTTGTGTATTCAGTCCGAACATCGGCCCATCAGAGGGTGCTGAGGCCGCGGCTCGTGCTTGCAGAATTGCGCGATGCCCACCGACCCCAACAGGGCTCCAAACAGCCTCTGATCTCTCTGACCCGGAATAATGCGGGCGGCACGAGGCTACCGAACCTCACGCCCATCTAACACCGCGCGCATTTTCCCCCCGGCGTCGTTGCAATGACGTCGCCTTCTGCCCCGCCGCCGCGTGCGACCGCCAGCTCTCCGGCCGGCCATCACCGAGGACTCCTCGATAATCGCTTGTGGGACGATTTGTCTCACTCTAGCATAGGACCACCTTTAGTCCATAGTTGAGGTCTCGCTGCAAAGGCGGCTTTCGACCGCCAGATAGACCGTGCCCCGTGGACACCCTGGTCCGATGGCACAACTCAGGTGCACCCAACAACAGAAATTCTAACGGTGACTCATCATGAAATTTCGAGCGACTACTCCCACATCGCCAATGACTCTGTTTGCCGGAGCCACAGCATGGATGCTGATCGGCTCACAAGCATTGGCAGGCCCCGCTGCAACCCAGGTTGCTGCGGCCGGTTCAACCGCGCCGCTGACAGGCACTTACACGCCATCGGGAGACGGCGATGTCACGCGCGCGGAATTCCCGCAGCAGATGGACGAGCCGGATGGTCCGGGTCCGTTTCCAGGTACGATCACCAACCGCAGTCTTTCGCGAGGCTCCGCCACCGGCGTCTCCGTCACGAGCGGTAAGAAGGCCAAGTCCAATCCTCAGTTCAATACCGGTTTCGAAGGGCTCAACCTGTTCCAACAGCGCTATGCGCGCGGCGGAAACCAGTTCACCGTGGAACCCCCCGACCAGGCGCTCTGTGCAGGTGGCGGATATGTAGTGGAGGCCGTGAACGATGTCTTGAACGTATTCAACACGTCCGGCCAATCGCTACTCCCGGACAACACCTCAACCAACATCGTGTCCGGATTTCCGACAGATGTGAATCACGCCGTCGATTTGAATTCCTTCCTGGGATACGCCCCGGCCATCAATCGCAGCACGGGTGTCCGTGCGCAGTCGGTCACTGACCCCTCCTGCCTGTACGATGCTGCAACGCAACGATTCTTCTTCGTGACCCTGACACTCGAGTCCCGTCCCAACGGATCGTTGACCCTGGTGAATCACCTCGACATTGCCGTCAGCAAGACACCGGACCCCACAGGGTCATGGACGATTTATCGTGTAGATGTCACCAATGACGGATCCAACATCGGAGGCGCCAACCCCGGTCCTTATCTGGGCGATTACCCGCACATTGGAGCGGACGCCTATGGCTTTTATGTCACTACTAATGCGTATCCCTGGTCGGCAAATGGTTTCGGGGGCGCACAAATCTACGCGTTCTCGAAGTCACAGCTCGCCGCAGGCGCCGCAAACGTGACTATGGTCCATCTCGATACGACGGGTCTGGTGAAGGCACCGAGCGACGCGGGCCCCACGCAGCCCGGCTTCACTGTGTGGCCGGCACAGTCTCCGGGCACATCCTCCTTCAATCTGGCCGCGGGTGGAACGGAGTTCTTTTTGAGCTCCAACGCCGCGGACGAGGCTACTCATCCGGCAGCTGGAACCGGCGGCAACTACACCTCGACGCAGATTGTCATGTGGTCGTTGACTAACACGGCGTCGCTGGACAGCACCGCCCCGGCGCTCAATCTGAGCTCCAAACTGTTGAACGTAAATCAATACGCCCTGCCCCCCAAGCAGAAGCAGCCGGGGTCTGGAGTTCTCGCAACGGCAGCAGCACCGCAAGGATTCTGTATCAACGATACGACCACGTTGCTGTTCAACGGCCAGTTCGGTTGCTGGCGCTTGTTGTTTGGCGGGCAGCCCGCCCACAACGAAGTGGGATCGAGGCCCGACTCCAACGACACCCGCATGCAACAAGTAACATATGCCAACGGTAAGCTATGGGGCTCCCTGGACACCGCATTGAACCCCGACGGCGGCGGCCAGAGAGCCGGCATCGCCTGGTACATCGTCAATCCGGATGTGAATAAAGTGGTCTTGCAGGGATACCTGGGCGCAACAGGCTACGACCTGACATACCCGGCGATTGGCGTGACCCCATCAGGACGTGGCGTAATGGCTTTCACCGCGACGGGTGATACACAATATCCGAGCTCAGCGTTCGCCGCGATCGATGCAAACAGCGGCGTCTCGCAGTGGAACATCGTTACCGGCGGACAAGGTGCAGCGCCTGACGATGGATTCACCGGTTACAAGGCACAGGTGGGGGACCCGCCACGCACACGTTGGGGCGACTATAGCGCTGCGGCGGTGGACGGCAACTCGATCTGGATCGCCAGCGAGTACATCGCCCATGCCTGCAACTACACAGCTTGGGGCGGCCCGTTCTTCGGTGGCGGCACCGGGGACAACAAGTTGGGTACCTGCGCATCGACGCCGGGCGCAGCCGGTGCACGCGCGGCACTCGGAAATTGGTCCACCCGAATCAGCAAACTGACTCCCTGAACAGATGACGTCTTTGATATTGATTTGATCAATCTGACTGGCTGCTCGAGGCCTCGGGACGTAGGTTCCGAGGCCTCAAGCGCTATACTGGAGGTGGCGAGTCCGACCAAGGGGACGGAAAATGGAACTGCCCGGCTGGGTCAGGGCAGAGCGCCTGCCGTTGGCCCCGCCCCGGTTCGACAGCGAATCGTCTCGCTGAGGCTATGTAAATCCGTGGGTTTGTCGAACCAATCATCGTAAAGAGAGACGTCTAGCGTCACCGGGGCATCATATGCACTGTGAACGAGGATCGGAATGTGACAGGTGCGCGCCGTGGAGCGTACGAAGTGCGATAACTCCATGCCGCTCATCTCGGGCATCTGGTAATCCGTGACGATGAGATCCGGCAAGCACTCCTGAGTCATCCTCCAAGCCGTGGCGCCGTTATCAGCCAACATGACCTCGAAATTCTCGCTTTCGAGGAATAAGCGTAGAATTGTCAGGGTATCGGGGTCATCGTCCGCGATGAGAATCCGCGGCTGTCTGTGTCCTCGGTGCTGGCGAGCCTCGGAAAAGTCCTGAACGGCACCTGAGGTCGCGGGGGCTAACTCGGTATCCATACATACATCCTGGGATTGCAAGCGCATGGGCCCCTCTCGGGGACGTGGTCAATGCGCGCAAGATTCGTACCCAGTCCGGCCAACACAACTCAGCAGATTCAGGTGCCTAACGTTGGAGGTGGTTCTCGAGTCCAGGATAACCCTGGGTATAGACCCAATCCGTGGCCTGCGCCGGTATATGACAGGACAGGCAGTCCTTCTTGAAATCCGTCGATGTGGTTCTAGTGGGCTGACCGGCATCAAACCATGACCAGCCCCAACCATTGCCCCACAGCGCATTGCCGCGATGGCTGTTCGTACTGTCCTTCACCATCACGAACCAGCCCTTCAGTGTCTCGACATGACTGACGGTTCCTGTCGTCATCGGTCCGGTCGCCGCCGCGAATACTTCCTTCACCAATACGGTACCGTCGGGGAAATGCCCCGAGTCTGCATACGCTGCTACCGCGCCCGGCGATGCATACACATTATGCATCTCCTTCGCGCCCTTGCCTGTGTCAGCCGCAACGGCCCAGGTGCCGAGGAACTGGTACCTGGTCCGATAGTCCGCTGGTACCCGGAGATTGCCACTCGCATCGACCACATTTTGCTGCGCCTGCTCACCCTTCGTCGCCTGCCCTGTTTGTCCGTAAGCCTCCAGTGCCAACACGCTTGCGAGACTGATACCGATGATGCTCATTAACTTCATGCCTGGGTCCTCTGGTGTTCGGAGAATGCTTTTCCTCGCGCGTTAGCCGCACAATCCGCACTTATCGCCGACCCGCTTGTGACAACCTCATATTCGCAGGCTCGGGTCGTGCGCGAGCACGCATACACTTTAGTTCGTACGTCCTGTACGTCCATGATCCGGATCAATCCTTCCTGGAATCTTCGGAAACCGGATTCGGGCGAGATCGCCTGGACAGAACAATGGCGCGGATCGCTCGTCCTATCAGTACCTCCCGTCGATCCGCAGCATCCAGTTGCGCGGCTCGCCGTACCAACCCTTCAACACCTCGATAGACTCGTAATAGCGCTTGTCGAGCGCATTGTTCAGGCTGAGAGCCACTCGCCAATGTCGGTCGACTTCAAATGCTGCGCGCAGATCGAGCACCGCGTACGCCGGCTGCACACCAACCACCGGAAGACATTCGAACGTGGGAGCTGCAGGACGACGTGGTTGAACCTACATGGACTTCATTCCATCAGCTTCGATCTGCTCTTCTCGAGTTGTCCAGCGCATTGAACAACACCCTCCGCGACGAGCGGACTAGCGCTGTCGCTTGCCTCCAGCGCGTCCAAGCGATGCTCGATACCCAAGAGGGCACGGCACTTCAGCCACCGGTGACGGTTCCGCGTCATGGTCTTGCCCCTTGGCAAGTGCGCAGAGTGATCGCACACATCGATGCAAACCTTGGCAATCCGATAAAGAACAATGAGCTCGCCGCTCTCGCTCGGCTGAGCACGTTTCACTTTGCAGTTGCATTCCGCAAGAGCGTCGGCGAGGCGCCCCGCGAGCACATCATCCGGCGTCGTGTCGAGCGGGCGCAGGGCCTCATGCTCTCGACGGACAAATCCCTCAGTGACATGGCAGCCGAATGTGGAATGGCTGACCAATCGCATCTGACCCGGCTGTTTCGACGCTTTGTGGGCGAGAGCCCGGCGGCCTGGCGGCGTGCGCGAGCCAATCCCTTCTGGTAGCGCGTGCTGCACGGGAGACCCCATTGGAAGACGAACCGGACAACACTCAGCGACTCAACTGACTTTCAATGAATTCCCGTAATGGACACCCTTCTACGGAAGTTCTCCTTCGAGTTGCACACGTTGGGAATGCCTCCGCCCGTCGTATCGTCGCGTGGCTGATCGGCTTTTCGCGGGGACGCCGCGCCGACGTGAGTTAGTCCCGCGCACGAACGGGTGGAAAGTGCGCGCCTCGACTACAGCCTCCTCGACGATCTGACACCCGTCATCTTCGTTACGACGGGCGGAGAGCAAGCTAGCTATTCAGCCGGCGTCCATGAGGGGTTCGTCTGCGTTTTCGAGACGAACCGGCGCACCGGTGTGCCACTGGAAGTCACCTCTCCAGGTAGAGCGATTCGCTATCCAGATGGCGTGAGTCTCGCTGCTGTCATGCGCCGGCTCGAGCGCCACGAGTACACGCAAGCCTTCTGCGTCCCTGATAGCGCGTAAACGGCGGATCTCCGGCCGAGAGCAGCACCACGCGGATAGGACGGCGGCCTCGAGTGTGAACATCGTTGGCTACTCCGCGAAAGGCGAGCTCATCAGCAGATCCACTGCGGATGAGGGCTTGTAGCCAGGCACGAAACGCTCGCCAAAGTCGCGCGCAAAGTTGTCGTATGTCATCGCCGGGCGCGTCTCGACGATCGAGCACACGGCGCGCGTGAAACGCCGTTTCATTTCCAGTCGCGGGTACGCCTCAACGATCTGCTCGATTTGCGACGCGGGTAGCGCCTCATAGCCAAAGCCACCCCAATCGAGCCCTATGCCACTCGTGCAGAGAGAAACCTCGACCTCCTTGTAGAGCCCGAGGGATGGCGTCGAGTTGAGCGCGACGCCATCCCAGATCAACTGAGCCCGTCGTCCGTCAATTCCCAGATCCTGAGCGAATTTGCGCGCTGCATTTGCCCCCTCGACTTCGAATCGAAGCGGGCCAGCGAAGGCTGCTTCGAGTCCCAAGTCGTGCAAGAGAGTGGCGACGGCGAGGACCTCTGCATCGTATGCAACCTTTCTGCGCTCGGCGAGGGCGACGGCGAACAGCCACGATCTCATCGAGTGATTGAAAAGAAACGGCTCATGAAGCAGACGCGCATGCTCGATCACCCGGAAGATAACTGGGGTATCAGGAACGAGCACTCCGGCAATGGATCGCGTTGCATTGCCGTAAGGGCTCGTTAGGTCCATGTAGTTATGGCTGCTTTCCTCGAGTGGCGTCATCTTTGTATACCTTTGTTGGTTGCGGAGTGATCGTGCGCGTGACTGGCCGTTCGTTCTTGAGCAGGCGGGCGGAACATTGGATGAGAGTGTGATTCCGTTCGCCGTGATCACGCACCGTCAAAAGGTGGCTGCGGGTTAGGGTGTGAGAAGGTCAACTCAACATAGTTCCATGCAATCATTGCGGCAACGACCAGCGTGAGTCTTACGATCTCCATATCGGTGAACGATTCCCGGACGACTAAGTGAAGATGATCGGGTACGCGCGATCGCGAAGCGAACATCACCGCCTCGGACCACTCGAGGGCTACCCGCTCCTGCTCAGTGAAGAGTGCGGAGCCACGCCACGCTGCGAGCGCCGCTAATCTCGCGCTGCTCTCGCCGAGCAACCACGCCCGCCGGGAATGCCTGCGGATTCCGTGTGCGCAGCCGTTCAATCGAGAAACGTTGAGACGCAGGAGCTCGATTAGCGACTCGTCCAATCCGGAAGAATCGAGAAATGCTTGCAGCGATATCAGCTCCTGCATCTCTTTCGGCGATACCGCGTACGGGTCGAGGCTGTTCATGATCTATCTCGCTTCTGAGATCCCGTTCAAAAAGGCCGGCGGTAAGGCGCTAGCCGAGAGAAACTCGTGCATGGTTGGCCGGGAGATTGCAGCCTGACGCACGTGCGAGTCTTCAGTTGCCATGATCCAGGCGGTCCAACTGCGCGTTCTTGCAACTGTTAGCGAGCTATTGAATGATAGTGCGGAGGAAGACTGCGGACACGGAGGTGCCTGACGGGTCGCCCGGCTCTTCGACATGTACTTCTTCTTGGCGGGACTCTCTAACAGAAGCCGTGTGTCGATCACGTCAGCGGCAAAGGCTTGGCGGTCATGCTCTCTCCTGGTTGACCACCGGAATCTTGCTGGCAATAACGCTCAGCAGATCCTGCCACGATCTGACGAAACCGGCCGCGCCCTCCTCTTGAAGCCGCCTGCCGAGGGCCTCCAGGTCGACGCCGCTGCGGATGAATGCGCTCAACACTTCCGACGAATCGCCACCCTCCGGATCCAGCGCCGCTGCGACGTCCTGCTGTGCCGCCAGAGCGTGAAGCGTTTCCTCCGGCATGGTGTTCACGGTCAGCGGCGCGATCAGCCCCTGCACATAGAGGGTCTTGGACGCCTTGGGATCCTTCGTTCCGGTACTTGCGAACAACAGTCGCTGCGGCCGGGCACCCGCATTAAATGCACGCTGCCAGCGTGCGCTCGCCAACAGCTGGGAATAAGCCTTGTAGCAGTCGTGAGCGACGGCAATGCCGAGCTTGTTCTCCAGTGCAGCGGGTACCTTGCCGCTGACCGCGACATCCCAGCGACTGACGAACAGCGAAGCCACCGAGGCGATGTTTGGGTTCAGGCCGGCCTCGATTCGGCGCTCCACGCCCCGCAACCAACTCTCAGCGGCAGCGCGGTACTGACTCGTCGAGAATAGCAATGTCACATTGATGGGGATGCCGGAGAAGATCGCTTCCTCGATCGCGGCCAGTCCCTCCGGCGTCCCCGGGATCTTGATGAACAGGTTCGGCCGGTTGGCCCGCGAATACTGCTCCTTCGCTTGGGCGAGCGTCGATCGCGCATCGGAGGCCAACAGTGGGGACACCTCCAGAGAGACCCAGCCGTCAACCCCTGCCGTGCGCTCGTACACCGGACGAAACAGATCCGCGGCTCGGGTGATGTCCTCCAGAGCCAGCTGGAAGAATATTTCCTCCAGTGAGGCACGCCCTCGTACGCCAGAGCGCAGACTCGCGTCGTAGGAGGTCCCGTGCCGCAACGCCTTATCGAATATCGTGGGGTTGGAGGTAAGCCCGACGACCGACAGATCCTGGACGTACTGGGCCAAAGTGCCTGTCAGAAGCAGGTCGCGGGTGATGTTATCCAGCCAAATGCTCTGGCCAGTGGAGCTGAGTCGTTGCGTCGCTTGCCTCACATCGTCACGTGCCATGCACCTTCCCATCCCTATCGCTTGAACAGAGCCATGCAGCCTTGCCGACGATTCCGGCGTGCCCCGTTTTTACAGCCATCGGTTCACTCATCGGCGGATGCCTCGTTAGTCATGTCGCACGGTTACATTGCCCGAGGTTTACGCAAATTCATTGAACCGCTGTGCTGCCAGAGACTGTCAGTCAACACCTGGGTCAGCGACGCACGCCCGAGTTAGTCGCGAACCGGAGGTGGCTCCCGGTGCCGCGGTTACTCCGAACTAACCGCCATCGATTCGGTAAGAAGGGCGGGCCCGTGCCCCAGACGTCGCTTGTGCTTCG
>Ga0207671_10006875_pt1 | contig 10037 bp, 7 predicted proteins | sample KBSC24metaG_FD_184352 | JGI IMG/M metagenome (GOLD analysis project Ga0207671, IMG submission 184352) | Corn rhizosphere microbial communities from Kellogg Biological Station, Michigan, USA - KBS C2-4 metaG (SPAdes) (version 2) | ecosystem: Host-associated > Plants > Roots > Rhizosphere > Soil... | reverse complement strand
ATCTGTTACCGTTCGAAATCGCGTCGCTCCTGCTGCTGGTCGCAGTAGTGGGTTCCGTCGTAATGGCGAAAAAGAGGATCTGACGATGCATCCGATATCGACAGTTCACTATCTGGTTCTGAGCGCGGCGCTGCTGCTGATCGGGACCGTCGGCGTGTTGACCCGCCGCAACGTGGTGATCATTTTGATGTCCATCGAGCTCATCCTGAACGCCGTGAACATCAATTTAGTGGCCTTCTCGCACTCCTGGCATGGACCGCAGGGCCAAATCTTCGCCATCTTTGTGATTACCGACGCGGTGGCGGAGGCGGCCGTTGGGCTGGGCATCCTGATCGCACTGTTCCGCAATAAAGAGACGGTGCTGGCGGATGAGATCGACTTGTTGAAGTGGTAGGAGAGCCGTGAACTTTCTCGATAATATCTGGCTGATTCCTCTGTTCCCGCTCTTCGGTGCAGCCTTGATGCTGCTCGTGGGGCGCAAACTGGATCCGCAGCCTGTCTCCGAGGTGGCAATCGCGCCCGGTGTAGAACCCATTTTCGAACCCGGCCACGAACAGAGCGGATCGTTTCATTCGCACGGCGGTGGCTTTCACACCCACTCCGGCGATTCGGCCCACGATCACGGCCATGGCCATTCGCCGTTGAAATTCCTCATCAACCTAATCTGCCCCGGCATGATCCTGCTGGCCTTCATCTTTTCCGCTGGCGCCGTGTGGCAACTGGCGCATCTACAGGGCGAACGTATTCATGAGGTGGTGAAGTTCAGCTGGCTCGCCGGCCTCCCGTTTCACACTGCGACCGGTCAGATGGCAAGTTTCCATGCCGATTGGGGCTTCCTGCTCGATCCTCTGAGTTCGGTGATGATCCTGGTGGTCACCGGAATCGGCTTCCTGATTCACGTCTATTCGACGGGCTACATGGCCCACGATAACGGCTACTACCGCTTCTTCGGCTATCTGAACCTGTTCGTCTTCTTCATGCTGATGCTGGTGCTAGCCAACAACTACGCACTGCTGTTCGTCGGTTGGGAAGGCGTCGGGTTGTGCAGCTACCTGCTGATCGGCTTTTACTTCCACAAGAAATCGGCAGGCGATGCGGGCAAAAAGGCATTCATCGTCAATCGAATCGGCGATGCCGGGTTTATTCTTGGCATGCTGCTGATGCTCTCCGTCCTAGGCACCATCAAGTTCACCGACGTGAACCTGATTCTGCGCAGCGGCCTGTTCACTCCCGAGGTCGCGAGCTTTGGCGTGCTCAGCACGATGGCGCTGTTGCTATTCGTCGGCGCCACCGGCAAGTCGGCGCAATTTCCCCTGTACGTCTGGCTGCCTGACGCTATGGAAGGCCCCACTCCGGTCTCGGCGTTGATCCACGCAGCGACCATGGTGACTGCCGGCGTCTACATGGTGGCGCGCTCGGCCGCCCTGTTCCAGTTGACGCCCCACACCTTGACCATCGTCGCGATGGTGGGCGCCTTCACGGCGATCTTCGCCGCGACCATCGCGCTGGTGCAGAACGATATCAAGCGTGTGCTGGCCTACTCCACGGTCAGCCAGCTCGGCTACATGTTCCTGGCTTTGGGCGTGGGCGCGTATTGGGTCGCGATCTTCCACCTTTTCACACACGCCTTCTTCAAAGCCCTCTTATTCCTTGGGTCCGGCTCCGTGATCCATGCGATGTCCGGCGAACAGGACATGCGGCATATGGGGTCGCTTAAGAACAAGATTCCCGTGACGCACTGGACGATGTTCGTCGGCTCGGTCGCCATCGCCGGAATTCCCGGACTGGCCGGCTTTTTCTCTAAGGACGAGATTCTCTGGCAGGCGTACAGTTCGCCCCAGGGCTCGCAGGTCCTCTATGTCGTCGGCCTGATCACTGCCGGATTGACCGCCTTCTACATGTGGCGCCTGATGAACATGACGTTCTACGGCAACTCGCGTGTGAAGCCGGAAGTCGCGTCACACATTCACGAATCGGGCCCGGCCATGACGGTTCCGCTGGTCGTCCTCGCAATCGGCAGCGTGCTCGCCGGATGGCTGGGAACGCCGAAGCTGTGGACTTGGTTCGGTGAAAACTGGCGCTCCTTCGAAGCCTGGCTTGAGCCGTCCTTCCGTTCAGCCGCTATGGAAGCCGCTAAAGAAGGGGAACATTCCGCATCCCTCGAATGGACACTGATGGCCGTCTCGGTTGCGATTGCGGTCATCGGCATCAGCATCGCGCGCTACTTTTATCACCACAAACCGCATATTCCCGACAGCATGGAACAAGCGCTCAAACCGCTCCACGGCATTCTCCTTAATAAGTGGTACGTGGACGAGCTCTACGACTTCCTCTTCGTCGATGGACTCTGCAAGGGTGGCGGCCGATTGCTCGGCTCGTTCGATCGCAACGTGGTGGATGGTGGCGTGAACGGCGCGGGCTGGCTCACGCGCTTCAGCTCCAAAGTCTCGATGTTCTGGGACGAATGGGTCGTGGATGGCACGGTTCGCCTTACTTCGTTCACAGTCAAGCTGCTTGCCTATCCCGTCTGCATGCTGCAGACCGGAGGCGTGCAGGTGTATGCGTTTTTCGTCGTAGTTGGGGCATTAGCGTTTCTGGGGTACTTCGTAGCTCGGTAACCATATGGACCAGCACATACTCAGCATCGTTCTGTTGACGCCCCTCGCGGGCCTGGTTATCTTGCTGCTGATTCCCGGGAAGAGCAAGGATGTCATCCGGCTCTGGGCCAATCTCGTAACGTTCGGCGCGTTCCTCTATTCGCTCCGCCTGGTGAAACTGTTTCAGTCGGGCGCTCCGGGCTTCCAGTTCGAAGAGAACGTAGACTGGATTCCTTCGCTCGGCGCGCACTATCACATCGGCATCGACGGCATCAGCCTGCTGCTGGTGATGCTCACCACCCTGATGGGCTTCATCGCCGTGCTCTGTTCGTGGAACGCGATTCAGGATCGCGTCAAAGAGTATTACGCGATGTTCCTGCTACTGCAGACGGGCATGATCGGCGTCTTCCTCTCGCTTGATTTCTTCCTCTTCTATATTTTCTGGGAACTGGTGCTCGTGCCGATGTACTTCATCATCGGAGTATGGGGAGGCCCGCGAAAACTGTACGCGGCGATCAAGTTCTTCCTCTATACGCTGGCCGGTTCCGTGTTGATGCTGCTCGGTATCCTGACGCTCTACTTCCAGCACTTCGACCAGACCCACGTTTACACCTTCCAGATTTCCGAGTTGATGCAGACCAACCTCTCGCTGGGCACCCAGCAGTTGATCTTCTGGGCATTCTTCATCGGCTTCGCGATCAAAGTCCCGATGTTCCCGTTCCACACCTGGCTGCCGGATGCGCACGTGGAAGCCCCCACGGCGGGCTCCGTGATTCTGGCGGCGGTGCTGCTGAAGATGGGTACGTACGGGTTCCTGCGCTTCTCCCTACCCTTGCTGCCGAAAGCTTCCGTCGATCACACCATCGTGCAGATTCTGGCGGTCCTTTCGATCATCGGAATCATCTACGGCGCGCTGGTCAGCCTGATGCAGCACGATTGGAAAAAGCTCGTTGCCTACTCATCGGTGAGCCACCTGGGCTTCTGTACACTCGGCATCTTCTCGATGAATCCGAACGGTATCGCCGGCAGCGTGATTCAGCAGGTCAATCACGGCATCTCGACGGGCATGCTCTTCATGGTGATCGGCGTAATTTACGAACGGCGTCACACCCGTGAGATTAAGGAGTACGGTGGTCTGGCCCACGTCATGCCGAAGTTCGCGATCGTCTTCGCCATAGCGATGTTGAGCTCTGCGGGCCTTCCGCTGCTCAACGGTTTCGTCGGCGAGTTCACGATTCTGCAAGGCGCTTTCGAAGCGAATCGGATCTGGGCAGCTTTCGCGGTCACTGGCGTGATATTGGGCGCCGCGTACCTGCTTTGGCTATATCAGCGCACCATGCTCGGTCAGGTGACGAACGGCAAGAACCTGACGATTCCCGATCTGTCGATGCGCGAGATCGCAACTTTCGTGCCACTGATCGCCTGGTCGATCTGGATCGGCATCTACCCCAAGCCTTACTTCGATATTCTGCAGCGGCCCGTGGCCGAGATCGTGGAGCGCGCGCGGCCCGGCTACTTCGGCGCTAATGGATTGCAGAATGCGAGCGTAACTTCGCCGAATGCAGGAGGCGTGCGATGAGCGACTTCTACTCTTCGACCGACCACTTCACCATCATCCCGGCAGTGATGCTGGCTTTGTTTGGCTGCGCCGTTCTGCTCTTCGATTTCCTGATCTTTCCCGATCCCAAGCAGCGAAAGTGGCTGGCATTCTTCGTTGTGCTGGCAGAGGGCTTCGTGGGCTATGGCTTGTATAACCAGCACGAATTCCTGATCAAGAGCGGACAGGCCCTGGAGGGCTTCGGCGGCTCCGTCCGCGTGGACGATTTCGGCATCTTCTTCAATTGCATCTTCCTGGTGGCTGCCCTGATCGTGACGCTGGTCTCCGCCAAGTATCTGGAAGTGGCGGGCGAGCATCACGGTGAGTATTACAGCCTGATCCTGTTCGCGCAGTGCGGCATGTATTTTTTGGCCACCGGTACCGACCTGGTGACGCTCTTCATCGGCCTGGAACTCATGGCGCTCTGCTTCTACGTGATGGTGGGTTTCCTGCGCACCGATAAGCGCTCGAACGAAGCAGCGCTCAAATACCTGCTGCTCGGCGCATTCTCCACCGGTTTCCTGGCGTATGGGTTCTCGGTGCTGTACGGCATCGCCGGCTCCACCAAACTGACCGTAATCGCAATCGAGATTCAAAAGCGTCCGCTTTGGGACCCCGTCGTGTTTCTGGCGATGGCGACGACGACCATTGGACTGCTCTTCAAACTGTCAGCCGCTCCCTTCCACATGTGGGCGCCGGACGCATATGAGGGCGCACCGACCACGGTCACTGCCTACTTATCGGTGGCCTCGAAGGCGGCTTCGATGGCCTTCCTGCTGCGCCTGTTCCTCGGACCTTTCGACAGCATTCGCGCCGAATGGGAGCCGCTGCTGATCGCGGTGGCACTCCTGACGCTCACGATCGGCAACCTGTCCGCCATGAATCAGACCAATATCAAGCGGCTGCTGGCCTACAGCTCGATCTCGCATGCGGGCTACATGCTGCTCGGCTTGATCGCTGGCAACGATACCGGCATCAAGGGCATTTCGGTATACGTGCTGGTCTACACCTTTATGAACCTGGGCGCCTTCCTGGTGGTGATCGCGATGCGCCGCCAGAACATCATTGGGGACGACCTGGAGGACTTCAACGGCCTGATGCATCGCCACCCCGGGTATGCCGTACTGATGCTGATTTTCCTTCTGTCACTGGCGGGCATTCCCCCGACGGCCGGCTTTCTCGGCAAGTATTACATCTTCTTCGCGTTGATCCAGACCAGACACTATGGGCTGGCGGTAGTGGCAACCCTGTATGTCGCGGTGGCGATCTACTACTACTTCAAAATCGTGCGCAGCATGTTCATTCGCGAGGAGTCGGCGCCGGCTCCGCTCTCGACCAGCCTGGGGATGCGGGTGGCGCTGGGCGCCGCGGGTGTACTGACCCTGGCAATTGGACTTTATCCCGAGCCATTCCTGAGAATGGCCGAAACGTCGCTCTTACGGTAGCTCGATATGGCAACGCTCTTCGCAAACTATCCGCTGCTCGCACCGCTGCTGATCACGCTCGTGATCATCGGGGTGTTCCCGCTGATGGCGGGCTATATCGTGCTCGTCGAACGCAAGGTACTCGCGGACTTCCAGGTTCGTCTCGGTCCCATGCGGGTTGGCCCGCACGGCTTGCTGCAACCGCTCGCCGACGCCCTGAAGCTGATGCTGAAGGAAGATATCATTCCGGCGGATGCGGACAAGGCGATCTTCTGGTTCGCGCCTGTCATTTCGACCTTCACAGGACTGACGGCCTTCGCGGTGATTCCGTTTTCGCAGAATATCTTCGTGGCCGATGTAAACGTCGGCATCCTGGTGATCTCGGCGATGTCGGCGGTCGGGATCCTGGGCATCATTCTTGGCGGCTGGTCGTCGAACAGCCACTATCCGCTACTCGGCGCACTCCGCAGCGCGGCGCAGTTGGTGAGCTATGAAGTGGCGCTCTCGTTCGCGCTGGTTTCCGGCATTATGACGGCCGGCACGTTAAGCATGCGCGGCATCGTGCAGGCGCAACTCGATCGAGGCATCTGGTTCGTCTTCGACAATTACTTCTTCATGATCGTGCCGTTCGCGGTATACGTCATCGCCGCGACTGCCGAGACGAATCGCGCACCGTTTGATCTGCCCGAAGCGGAGTCGGAACTCGTTGCCGGCTTTCACACCGAGTATAGCGGCTTCCGCTGGGCGCTCTACTTCCTGGCGGAGTACGCTAACATCTTCGTCGTCTCGTCGGTTGCCGTCACGCTGTTTTGGGGTGGCTGGCTGACTCCTTTCCCCAGCGTGAAGTGGCTGCAAAATCCCCTGAATTTCGGAGTACCCACACTGCTGATCGCCGGCTCCGGTATTCTGACCTTTCCGCTGATTAAGAAACTGAAAGATTCCATGCAGCAGAAGGTGCTGTTCGTGGTGGCCCTGGGATTGGTGGGGCTGGGCGCTTTGTTCCTGATCCCGATGGTGAATCAGGCGGTGATCGGATTGTTCTGGTTCCTGTTCAAGGTCTCCTTCTTCATTTATCTGATGATCTGGTTCCGCGGCACTTTCCCGCGCTTCCGCTACGACCAGTTGATGGACATCGGGTGGAAGGTCGCGATCCCTGTCGGCATGGCGGCCGTATTGATTAATGCGATTTTGGGGATGTTGAAGCATCGTATCTAGGAAGAATGGGCAGGCGGAAGCGCCCGCCCCACAAGCTTATGACGCGAATCGGGGCGCTTGTCCTGCTCTCGACTGCTTCCCTCTGGGGCCAGTCCATTCAGTATTCCGAAGCCCGTAAGGTGTGGCTTCTCACTACCCAGCAAAGCTCTTACGCATTGGGCGTCGGTCCCGACGGGGCGGTGCGGCATCTCTATTGGGGAGCGCCGTTGTGGCGCGTCGATGACATCCCGGCCCCCACGCAGAGGCGCGACATCTCGTCCTTCGATCCGCGCCAGATGATAGAGAATGAAGAGTTCCCGGGATGGGGTGGCACGCGTTATTACGAACCCGCCCTCAAGATCACCCGCGAGGATGGCGATCGCGACCTGGTCCTCAAGTACGCCTCGCATCGCGTTCAGGGCAACGACCTCGACATTTCGTTGAAGGACATTCGCGACGATATTCAGGTGACGCTGCACTACGCGGTCTATCCCGAGAACGGCATCGTCCGCCGAAACGCCACGATTCGGAATGGCACTACGCGCCCGTTGACCATCGAGAGCGTCCAGTCCGCGACGTGGTATCTGCCTCCCGGAGAAGGGTATCAGCTGAGCTACCTCACGGGCCGTTGGGCGGCGGAGACGCAGCTCAATCGCGAGCCCATCCACGAAGGCGCCAAGGTGCTCGAAAGCCGCAAGGGGCACACCAGCCACAATTTCAATCCGTGGTTCGCCATCGATCACGGCGACGCTTCCGAAGAGAGCGGCCGGGTCTGGTATGGCGCGCTCGCCTGGAGCGGCAACTGGCGCATCACCGTGGAGCAGACGCCGTACCGGCAGGTGCGCGTCACCGGCGGGCTCAATACCTTCGACTTCGCTTATCCACTCAAGCCCGGCGAATCGCTCGATACTCCCATCTTCTACGCCGGCTATTCGGACAGCGGTTACGGCGGCGCGTCGCGCACGATGCACAAGTTCGAGCGCGAGCAGATCCTGCCCGGCGGCAAAGAGTCGCGCCCGCGCCCAGTGCTCTACAACTCGTGGGAGGCGACCACCTTCAACGTCAATGAGGCGGGCCAGCGCGAACTCGCCGATAAGGCCGCGAAGTTGGGCGTCGAACTCTTCGTGATGGATGACGGCTGGTTCGGCAAGCGCAATGACGATCGCGCAGGGCTCGGCGACTGGTTCGTCAATCCGCAGAAATTTCCGCAGGGGCTGAAGGGGCTGATCGACCACGTCAACGGGCTCGGCATGGATTTCGGGCTGTGGGTGGAGCCCGAAATGGTGAATGCCGATAGCGACCTCTACCGCGCGCACCCCGACTGGGTGATGAACTTCAAGGACCGCCCCCGCAGCGAACTGCGCAACCAAATGGTGCTGAATTTGGCGCGTGCCGACGTGAAGGAGTACATCTTCGGCATGCTCGACAAGCTCGCCGGCGAGTACAACATTCGCTACTTCAAGTGGGACATGAATCGCGCCTTCTCCGAGCCCGGCTGGCCCGAACTTGCCGCCACCGATCAGCGCAAGCTCTGGGTGGAATACGTCCGCAACCTCTACGAGATCTTCGATCGCCTGCGCGCCAAACATCCCAAGCTCGAAATCGAGTCTTGCTCGGGCGGAGGTGGACGCATCGACCTCGGCATCCTCCGCCGGGTGGAGGAAGTCTGGGCCTCGGACAATACCGAAGCGTTCGACCGCCTGCGCATCCAGGAGGGTTTCTCGCAGGCTTATGCAGCGAAGATCATGTCGGCGTGGGTGACGGACGTTCCCAATATGAACGGCCGCAGCACGCCGCTCGCCTTCCGCTTCCTCGTCGCGATGCAGGGCGCGCTCGGGGTCGGCGCCAATCTGAATAAATGGACGGAGCAGGATTCCAAGACCGCGACCGACATGATCGCCACCTACAAGCGCATCCGCACCACCGTTCAGACCGGCGACCTCTACCGCATCGCCTCGCCGCGCACCAACGACGTCACGGTGAACCAATACGTCGCCACCGATGGCAAGCAGTCGGTGGTCTTCGCTTTCCGGCATTCGCAGGAGTACAACCTCGCCGCACCGACCATTTACCTGCGAGGCCTCGACGAGCGGGCGCTGTACAAAGTGGAGTCGGTCAATAACAAGCTGCTCGACCGGCAGACGCCGGTAAGTGGAGCGTACCTGATGCGCGCCGGACTCAACGTGAATCTGCGCGGCGATTTCGATTCTACGGCCATCATTCTCGAGCGGCAGTAGATTAAGATCGGAGAGAATGATCCCTCTCCGCACCGATCTCACACCGGCCAAGCTGGAACCGCAAATTCGCCGCCTGTTCGATCTCTCAGGCGCCAAGATTCGCTCGCTCGAACAGTCGTGGGAGCCTTCGCAAGGTGCGCCCGTCTTCACCGACAAGGGCCGTTACACCAGCCGCGGCTGGACCGAATGGACGCAAGGCTTCCAGTTCGGCGCGGCGGTCCTGCAGTTCGATGCCACAGGGGAACAGGAATTTCTCGAGATCGGCCGCCGCCGTACGGTGGAACTGATGGCGCCGCACATCACGCATACCGGCGTTCACGATCACGGCTTCAATAACGTCAGTACGTATGGCAATCTGTTGCGGCTGATGGCCGAAGGCCGCATCCCGGCGAACGCCTGGGAGCATAACTTTTACGAGCTCGCGCTGAAATGCTCGGGCGCGGTGCAGGCGACTCGGTGGTCGCGGACTGCCGATGGCGGCGGCTACATCTACAGCTTCAACGGGCCCCATTCGCTTTTCGTGGATACCATTCGCACTCTGCGAGCGGTGCTGGTGAGCCACCATCTAGGCCACGTGCTGATGGGCGAGAACGACAAAAAGATTTCGCTGCTCGATCGCGCCATCGATCACGCACACGCGACGGCACGCTACGCCGTGTATTACGGCGAGGGTCGCGACACGTACGACGTCCGCGGCCGGACAGCCCACGAGAGCATCTTCAACACCAACGACGGGAATTTCCGCTGCCCGAATTCGCAGCAGGGCTACTCGCCCTTCAGTACCTGGACACGAGGCCTCGCCTGGGCGATGTGCGGCTTTGCAGAACTCCTGGAATTCCTGCCTGCGCCGCCTCCGGAGTTCGAAAAGGCCGCGCGGGCGACCTGCGACTTCTACATCGAGAACACGTGGAAGATCACCGAATCCCGGGCGCATTGACTTAGCAGCCAACTTACCTAGTAGTGAGGCAGCATCGTCCGGTTCAAGGCA
>Ga0207671_10006873_pt1 | contig 10038 bp, 8 predicted proteins | sample KBSC24metaG_FD_184352 | JGI IMG/M metagenome (GOLD analysis project Ga0207671, IMG submission 184352) | Corn rhizosphere microbial communities from Kellogg Biological Station, Michigan, USA - KBS C2-4 metaG (SPAdes) (version 2) | ecosystem: Host-associated > Plants > Roots > Rhizosphere > Soil... | reverse complement strand
TGGCCTTCCCGATAGCGCCACGCCCGTTCCGAAATCAGATCGCAACTGCCTATGATCCTGTCCCCCTCGCGGATCGGGATCTGGCGAAGCAAAAGCGTGTGGTTGGCGTAGTCTTGAAGCGCGGCGATCACGTCCCTCAGCCGCCCTCCCGGTTCGTCCATCCGGTTGACGAAGAGGATGCACGGCGTCTCCGAGGCCTCGATTACGCGCAGATAGGGCGCGGCGAGCACAGCCTCCTCGGGTGCCGATGAAACGCACAGGATGCAGGCGTCGCTGGCAAGAAGCGCGTGCTGTGCATGCACCAACGCTTCGCTGGATCCTGGCGCATCCAGCGCACACCACGCCTCGTTTCCAAAGGTGAATTCTGTGAGGTTCAATCCATAAGGGGAGCTGGATTTTCTCGGCGCGCCCTCCAAGGAGCCGAGCCTTTCCACGACTGTTGATTTTCCGGTCTGCGAGGGTCCAAGCACGGTAAAGCAGCGCATAGGCATTCCTCCAACTGCCATAAACATAATTTTCAGCCTTCATAGGATGCCCTGAACCGCTGCAAGGCGCCAGAGGTGTTCCGTTTCACAGCGCTTTGACCTGGACTTGCATTTGAGGCTGAGTACGAACGTGAAAAGCGGCGAGGTCGAAAGCCTGCATTTTCTGCGCGTGGGCATGAAGAACTACCGCGCTTTCCTGCAGCTTTGGGCAAAATGGCTTCAAGACGAACGATGACGGGTAGGTTGCACCGCGGCATGATCGGGTGTGAAAGTCCGTTTGAAACAGACATTTCTCCATTTTTATAAAGTCTTCTTGCCGGCCCCGGACGTTTCTTCTGTCCCTTCACGATGGCGATCCCGACATCGAGGTTATCGGCCTGACGCACGCCCTCGCCTTGCCAGCCGTCCGCCGGAAGATCCTCAACCTGCAAAAACTAAGGAACGACAATCCGGTCAAACACGCCGAACAGCGTGGGGAGATCGAGCGCCTCTTCACACGATGATGCGCCTTTTGCCGATCCACAGGATCGATGATCCGACGACTGGCTCGCCTCTCCCACCGACCGGCGCTGCTGCCTATCGGAGATCACCTCGGTCTACTCGAATATCATTCTTCCTGCTGGTGATTTCGCTCAAAAATATCGAAATTCAAAAACCTAACGACTACAAAGGTCTAGCAGAGTTGGTCGCGACCAACTTTTCTACGGAGCCTTTAAGCGGCAAAGGTCCCCGCGATTCTCCGCGAACTGACGCCTCGTGGTGTGGTGCGCATCGCAGCGAAGCTCCACAGCCCCCGGCTGCCAAACGCTTTTGCGGCATTAATGGGATTATGCCACGTACCTAGGTCCGATGCGTCGGATCAGCGTTATATTGGTCCGCCTACCCGTATACCAATATCCGACGCGTCCCTTGTATAAACGATACGTATCGTTTATATAGCGTCCACAGGTCAGTCGCCTGGAGGCGTAATGACTAAGCATGCAGCGACGTTTTTTATAGCGGACGATGGGCCGGGCTATGGTGGAGAATATGATCAGGTTACTGAATAGGAACCAAAGAGATGAACGACCGGAAGAGCGGGTCATGGCGGCACCGGCCAATTCGCAAGCGAGCGCACCGCCGTCCGCTGCGCCGGAAACGGCAAATTTGCGGGCGTTAATTGTCCCGGCAACCGCTATTATCATTGCGTTCGTTGCGGTCGGTGCTTCGTCGACGCGCTGGGATACATGGGTGGCGACAAGAAGCGTTCAATCCACAGACGACGCTGCGGTCTACTCCGATATTTCCGCCGTCAGCGCCCGTGTCAGCGGCACTGTCGAGACCATCTCGGTCGAAGATTACGCCCGGGTCAAGGCGGGCGATCCGATATTCTCCATCGACCGAAAGCCCTATGAGGTCGCACTTCGTGGCGCGAAAGCGAGGCTCGCTGCCGTCAACGCTCAACTTGGCGATAACGACACCCAGCACACGTTTCAACTGACGCAGATCGACGTGGCCATTGCACAGCAACAGGCCGCTGCCGCTGAAGAGGTCGAGGCGGAGAAGGAGCTCCAGCGACAGACGAGGCTAGGCATCGATGGGAGGGTAAGTACGGTCCAGAGCTTCGAAAAGGCGACCGCCGCTCAGGAGCGGGCGCTTGCAAACCTGAATGTAGCGCGTGCCAACGTCGCCGCTCAGAGGGTCAAGCTCGACGTCCTCGCCAGACAGCGCGACATACTGAAAGCAAATCTCGATACCGCAGCATCAGATCTTGCCGCCCGCGAACTGGAGCTCGGATACACGAACGTACGGGCGCCAGTCGATGGCATCGTCGCCAGACGAAACGCGCAGGTCGGGAATTACGTTGCTGCGGGCACGCCCCTGATCTCGATCGTCCCGCTTCCGAAGATCTACATCCTGGCGAATTACAAGGAGAACCAGCTGTCCATGGTTCACGAAGGGCAGTCGGTCGATATCTCTGTCGATTTGCTGCCGGGTACGGCACTCCATGGAACGGTATCGAAAATATCCCCTGCGACTGGGTCAACCTTTGCTCTGCTGCCCGCTGACAACGCGACCGGCAACTTCACAAAGGTCGCGCAGCGTCTCACCGTTCGGATCGAACTCGACTCGGATCAGCCAAATTTCGATCGGCTGCGGCCTGGTATGTCGGTCACGACGCGCATCGCCACCAAGGGCGAAGACCATGTCTGAGAACTTACATCGGCGCGACCTCTCTCGCCAGGGCTACATCGCCGTGGCGATGATCATGGCATCGATATTGACAGCGTTCGACGTCCGCACTGCCGGCATTGGGCTCTCGGATCTGCGTGGCGCCTTCGGGCTCGGCTTCGATGAGGGCGCGTGGCTGAGCACCTTTGCAACGGCGCCACAGATCCTTGTGGCCCCGTCGATCGGCTGGTTGATTGCGGTGTTCGGGGTGAAGCGGGTCATGGTCGCTCCGACCATACTCTATTCGGCGATCTCCGTGGTCATCCCGTTCGTCCACGGATTCAATGTCCTGGTCGCGCTGCATGCTTTAAGGGCCGTTTTCCTCGGCATGTTCGTCGGCGCAACGCTGCTAACTGCTTTCCGCAATCTTGACCGCAGGTATTGGATCATCGCTCTTTCCTTCTACGTCCTGCGGATCCCGTTCGCGCAAAATCTCGGCCTCTATACGGCCGGCAGCTATTCCCAGACGATCGGCTGGCAATGGCTGTACTGGCAAGGTGCTATTGTCTCCCCGATGATCGGCATTCTCTTCTGGTATGGGACCAAACCGGCTGGAATCGACCATGCCCTTCTCAGGCGCGCTGATTGGGGCGGTATGGCACTGTTCGGCTCGGCGCTCACGACGCTGTATTTCGCGCTTGATCAGGGCAATCGGCTTGATTGGCTTCAGTCTGGCCTCATCGTGTCCTTGCTTGCCTCGGCTGTTTTTTTGATATGCGCGTTTCTGTGGCACGAGTCTCGGGTCGAACATCCCTGGGCCCATGTCTCGGTTCTTCGCACGCGAAACATAGCGCTCGGGTTCGCCGCCATTGCATGTTTCATGACAACAAGCCTCGGCAGTTCGCTGATCGAACCGAACTTCCTTGCTTCGGTGGCGCGATTGCGGCCTGAGCAGATTGGGGATTTCGAGGCGCCGTATGCGATCCTTCTGCTTGCAGGCGCGACCTTCACTGCCGTGACGCTCGTGCGGAAACTCAAGCAGCGCGCCGCCCTGACGATAGGCTTTACATGTTTCCTGCTGTCCGCCTGGATTGGAACCCAGTTGACGAGCCAGTGGTCACTGCCCGAATTTCGACTGATCACGATCCTCCAGACATTCGGAGAGGAAATCGTCTTCCTTGCAGCCGTCGCAACCCTCTTCAGCAACGTAGACCCCGCGCGAGCCATATCGTTGACGGCCTACGTGCAGGTTATGAGATTGATCTGTTCGGAAACCGTGGCGGCAATCATGGTGACCTGGATCAGACAGCGCGAGCAATTGCATTCCTATCTTATCGGCCTCCACGTCACCGGGACGACGCCCGGATGGGGAACCACGCTGTCGCAACTTGCGTCCAGCATGGGGATGGAATCGAAAGCAGACGTTGCCAAGCGCGGGATCGGCGTTCTAGCCACGATCGTGCAGCGCGAAGCCAATGTCGCGGCCTATATCGACGGGTACTGGATTACGTTCGCGGCCGCGGTCGCTGGATTGATCGTGGTTGCCCTCATGAAGCCCTCCCCTTCGCATCCGCTGACCGCGTGATGTAAGGTCACGACAATTTGCCGATCGCGGCGCGTAGCGCCTCGGTTTCGAACGTGACGTCAAGACCCGTCAGTATCGTGTTACAGTTGGCCAATAGCCGATCGCTCTCCAATCAAAGGATCTCAACATGCGATCGTTATTTGATCAGCTCTTGCAGAGCGGCAAACGATCACAGCCATTCAATTTTGTTCTCAAGTCAAAGGAGTAGGCCGATGGAAGCCCCCTATATGCTGCGCCACAGGACAATCCCCCTTGCCACAGGCGGCAAAGAAATGCCTGCCGTTGGGTTCGGTACCCTCATCCCCGACCCGGCCACGACGAAGCGGGCCGTTGCAAAGGCCCTATCTGTTGGGTTTCGCCATTTCGACTGCGCTGAACGATATCGCAACGAAGAGGCAGTCGGAGAGGCAATTGCCGAGGCGATCGCGGATGGGACGGTTCAGCGCGAGGATCTGTTCGTCACAACGAAGCTATGGAATACAAACCACCGCCCGGAACGGGTGAAAGCGGCGCTTGAAGCAAGCCTTCGACGTCTTAAGCTCGACTACCTGGACGCCTATCTCATCCATACGCCTTATGCTTTTCTTCCGGGCGAGGAACTGGATCCGCGAGACGAGAACGGTCAGGTCATCTATGATGCCGGGATCAGCTTGATCGAAACCTGGCACGCGCTCGAGGAGCTCGTGGAAAGCGGTCGTTGTCGGTCGATAGGCTTATCTGACATCACCTTGGACAAGTTGAAGGAGATCGTCGCGAACGCACGCATCATGCCCGCCATCGTACAGGTGGAATCCCATCCCTACTTGCCCGAATGGGAGCTGCTCGACTATTGCCAGGCCAATGGGATCGTGCTGCTGGCGTTTGCGCCACTGGGCCATGCGATGGAGCCCAACTTGCTTACAGACCCTGTCATCACCGGGATCGCCGACCGCGTCAATAAGACGCCGGCGCAGGTGGCCCTTGCCTGGGCCGTACAGCGCGGCACCGCCTTCCTGACGACGTCGATCAAACCGCTTCGCATCGAGGAAAATTTCGCAATCTCGACGCTTCCAGATCAGGAAATGGTACGGATCCGTTCCGACATATCGACGAACGTTCGGTTCAACAGCGTCGTCGAGACAGGCGTTCCCGGTTTCATCCCTCGGGTGAAATCGACGTAGATCGCAAGTTAAGCTCTCCCGGAGGGGCAAGGCCACCGTCAATGCTTCTCCGGCGCGCCGCCAGGCTTCGATCGCCCTCGGAGCTCCAGTTTCAGTTCGTACGACGGCAGTTATAGGAGGCCGACATGGAAGACTGTGTTTCGGCGTGGAATATTGACCCCTCTGGCGGGGTGACCGGCGTCTAATTTTGACCCCCCTCCTGTTTCGTCTGACCATCCGTCTTTTGATGGCGGATGGAGGGGGAGTTGAAGCGAGTGGATACGATTGCGCGTGTTCGTCGAGCCTTCCATGTGCAGGGCTGGTCGGTGAAGAAGATCGTCCGGGAGCTGCATGTGTCCCGCAATACGGTCCGCAAGATATTGCGCTCCGATGAGACCGACTTCTCCTATGAGCGAGAACGGCAACCGTTACCAAAGACTGGCGTCTGGAAGGCTGAGATCGAGCGCTTTCTGATGGCCAACGAAGGCAAGCCTTCTCGGGAGCGGCTGACGCTGATCCGGATATATGAGGAGCTTCGGGCGCTTGGTTACGATGGTAGCTACGATGCGATCCGGCGCTATGCGAAGGGCTGGTCGAAGGATCGGGGAGCTGTCACGGCCGAGGCCTACGTGCCGCTCTATTACGCGCCAGGCGAAGCCTACCAGTTCGACTGGAGCCACGAGATCATCCTGATCAATGGCGTGACGACGACCGTGAAGGTCGCTCATGTTCGGCTTTGCCACAGCCGCATGATGTTTGCACGAGCCTATATGCGTGAGAGCCAGGAGATGGTGTTCGATGCACACGACAAGGCTTTCGACTTCTTCCGAGGCACCTGCACGCGCGGTATCTACGACAACATGAAGACTGCGGTCGAGGCTGTGTTCGTCGGCAAGGAGCGGCAATACAATCGCCGTTTCCTGCAGATGTGCAGCCATTATCTGGTTCAGCCGGTCGCCTGCACGCCCGCATCCGGATGGGAGAAAGGACAGGTCGAGAACCAGGTTGGTCTGGTTCGCGAGCGCTTCTTCACACCACGCCTGCGGGTCAAAAGCCTGGAGGAGTTGAATGTCTGGCTGCTCGACAAATGCATCGCCTACGCCAAGGCGCACCGCCATCCCGAGCAGACAGAGCGAATGATCTGGCAGGTGTTCGAGCAGGAACGCGGCAGCCTCGTGCATTACGTCGGGCCGTTCGATGGTTTCCATAGCGTCCCGGCCTCGGTGTCGAAGACCTGCACGGTCCGTTTCGACAACAACAAATACTCTGTCCTCTCAACCGCAGTAGGTCGCCCTGTCGAGGTTCATGCCTATGCTGATCGGATCGTCATCAAGCAGGATGGGGTGAGTGTCGGTGAACACCAGCGTTGCTTTGGTCGAGGCGATACAGCCTACAATCCCTGGCATTATGTGCCTGTTCTGGCTCGCAAACCTGGTGCTTTGCGCAACGGTGCCCCATTCAAGGATTGGGCGTTGCCAGCAGCAATGGAGAAGGTCCGCAAGCGCCTGAAGAGCGTCCATGACGGTGATCGGCAAATGGTCACCATCCTTGCATGCGTTCCGACCGATGGTCTGACGGCTGTCGATGCGGCCTGCCAGGAGGCGGTGGATCACGGCGTCTGCTCTGCCTCGGTGATCATCAATATCCTGGCTCGCAGTCGTGACCCTGCGCCTGCCATCACTCTTCAAACCCCCGATGCGCTTCGATTGACCCATGAGCCGGTCGCCGATTGCGCCCGTTACGACAGGCTCAGGAGGGCAAGCTGATGGAACGCACACAGGTTCTCGAACTGATGAGCACGTTGAAGCTCTACGGAATGCGCAGCGCTTACGACGAGGTCATGGGCAATGGCATCAAACGGCAACACGAACCGCCGCGCATCGTCGGTGACCTCCTGCAGTCGGAGATCGCCGAGAAGCAGGCCCGGTCCATTCGCTACCAGCTCAGTATCGCCAAGCTGCCACTGGCCAAGGACATCGATGACTTCGACTTCACCAATACGCCCGTCAATGAATCCCTGGTGCGAGAGCTGGCTACCGGCACATTCGTCGCCGATCAGCGCAACGTCGTTCTCGTCGGCGGCACGGGAACAGGCAAGAGCCACCTGGCCATTGCAATTGCCCGTGCTCTCATCCGCAACGGAACGCGTGGCCGCTTCTTCAATGTCGTTGATCTGGTCAATCGGCTGGAAATGGAAACGCGCAGCGGAAAGCAGGGACGAACAGCGGACTACCTCAATCGCCTCGACTTCATCATCCTCGATGAACTCGGCTACCTGCCGTTCGCACAAGCCGGTGGCCAGCTCCTGTTCCACCTGATCAGCAGGCTCTACGAGCGCACTTCAATCATCGTAACGACAAACCTGGCCTTCGGTGAATGGCCGACGGTGTTCGGCGACGCCAAGATGACGACGGCGCTCCTCGACCGGCTGACCCACCATTGCGAGATCGCTGAGACCGGAAACGAATCCTGGCGCTTCAAAAACCGCTCTCAAAGCTAAAGCCGAAGATACCCATCACCCGCACTTGGCCTACCCTCTGCAACCCCGGCCAGCGCCGGGCAGGCCAAGCGCTCGTCGTCTACAGGGGGGTGAAGATTGGACGCCGATAAGGGGTCAACATTCCGCGCCGATTGACAGAAGACCAAAGAATGAGATTGGCGCTCGAGCAGCATTGGGCCGCATCAGACGCCGGCGATTTTGACGTTGAGCATGAAATCTATCACGACGATGCATTGCTTGAATACCCGCAGTCCGGCGAGCGGATCCATGATCGCCGCAAGATCCGGGAAAGCCGCCTCGCCCAGCCCAACAAGAAGCGGTTTAGCGTTCGCCGGATCACCGGCAGCGCTAACCTATGGGTCACGGAATTCGTTCTGACCTATGACGGCAAATCCTCTGATGCGGTGAGCATCATGGAATTTCACAACAGGCTCGTCGCTAAAGAGACGCAATATTTCACTGAGCGGTTCGCCCCCTCGCCCTCCCGGGCACATTTGGTTGAAAGATAGACCACTCGCCATTGATCGGTGGTGGCGAGTTGGGATAGGTGCTGGTGATGACCACGAAGACAAAGACCTCCATAGCAAAGAAACGAACCTCGATCGGATCGCGCCGCAGCCCCGACGCCGAAGCGGCGGTGCTTGCCGCCGCCCGAGACCTGATTTCGGAGAGGGGTTATGCGGGATTTTCGGTCGATGAGGTCGCACGACGCGCCGGCGCCGGAAAGACCACCATCTATCGCTGGTATCCAACGAAGGCCGACCTCTTCATCGCAATCTATACGACCGAACGGTCGGCTTCCGTGCCTGTTCCCGACACCGGAAACCTCGTTGCTGATCTCGTGCAATACACGACAAGCCTCTGGCGTTTCTGGGCATCGCATCCGGCAGGAGCCGCGCTGCGCGGACTGATCGCCGAGGCGCAAGGCACTCCGGAAGCCCTCAGCGCCTTGCGTGACAGGTTCCTTCCCGAACGGACGGCCGACGTCAGGCGAATTTTGACTGACGCGGCAAACCGGGGCGAACTGCAGGCGCACGAGATTGATGACAAGATTTCGTTATGGGTCGGCTTCAGCTGGCTCAAACTGCTGATTGGCGAACTCCATAAGGAGGAGGTTATAAGCCCCATCATGATGCAGATTGCCGGCCTTTCCAGCCGCCCGAAGCAATGATCGGCATTAATCGGCGTAACCAATTGACAGGAGAACGTAACCGATGTCCTCGGATATGGTTCGTCATCAGAATGCGGAGCAGGCGGCAGTCGGGCTGTCTGACGTTCTTGACTTCCGTCTTTCGGTCGTCTTCTGCGGCCTGAACCCCGCCTTGACGGCTGTCCGGGACGGGCGCAACTTCTCGTCTCCGAGTAACCGATTTTGGAAGGTGCTACATCTTTCCGGCTTCACGCCGCGACTCCTGCAGGCCGAAGAAGAGCGGGAGCTTCTCCAGTACGGATGCGGCATTACCGCCGTTGTCTCCCGCGCGACCAGGAGTGCCATTGAGATAACGACGAGCGACTACAAAGAGGCAGCACCTCTCTTTGAAGCAAAGATGAGGAAGTTCGCGCCCGCGAACCTCGCCTTTCTCGGTAAAGCGGCCTTTGCAGCAATCACATCCAAGCCCGACTGCGACTGGGGCAAGCAAAGCGACTTTTTTGCCGGAGCACAAACCTGGGTACTGCCTAACCCCAGCGGGCTCAACAGAGCTTTCAGCCTGGATCGCCTGAAAGCGCATTACCTTCAGCTGAGAGCGGAGACTGAGCCCACCGCCCGGCATGGAGATCTGTGAGCTGGAAAACGATATGACTTGTCGTGGCTCTTGAACGGATCCGAACCACTGACCCTGCTATTCCAAGCGCGTGGACATCTAGGAAGCCCTGTAACCTCATGTCGCTCTCCCGCGCAATGCGGCTCTGTTACTCGCGCGACTTGGAACTAACATTGCAGCTACTAGATCGCGAGTTGCGTGAATTGGGCCGCCCGGTGGGGAATGGCGTATGCTCCGGCCATGAGGTGGACGCTGCATACGCCTTCGGATAGGGTACAATCAGGCGTTGATGAACGCCAACAGATCCGGATTGATCACGTCCGCATGGGTCGTGAGCATGCCGTGCGGATAGCCCTTGTAGATCTTCAGCGTGCCGTTCTTCAGCAGCTTGATCTGCAGTTCGGAAGCATCCTGA
>Ga0207671_10006871_pt1 | contig 10038 bp, 9 predicted proteins | sample KBSC24metaG_FD_184352 | JGI IMG/M metagenome (GOLD analysis project Ga0207671, IMG submission 184352) | Corn rhizosphere microbial communities from Kellogg Biological Station, Michigan, USA - KBS C2-4 metaG (SPAdes) (version 2) | ecosystem: Host-associated > Plants > Roots > Rhizosphere > Soil... | reverse complement strand
CGTACCTTTTTGTACCGGGCGACTTGCCGGATCGTTCACCTCGGCCAGATCACGGATCATGATGGTTTTGTCGCTGTTGCGGGCCGCTTCCAGTCGGGCTATTTGTTTAGCGGTCAATACTTCCTTAGGGTTCTGCAATTCGCCTGAGCCAGCCACGATCATATCCCAGGGAACGTTTACGCTGTAGTCGATATCGCCATAATCCAGGTAAAATTCACCACTGCCCAAAAATGGCAGGGTATCCCAGCCGCGGCTATCGTCATAAACGCACATACGCGGGAACCACTGAGCAATTTCAAAGATCTTGCCGTTTTTGGTATCGGTATAATCGGTACGCCCGCCAAAAGCGCCGGGAATGGTATAATGGTATTTGATCCTGATGCGGATACTGCCTTTGTTTGGCAATACGGCTTTAGGCAGGCGGATCTGCATACGCGTATCGGTGATCACGTATTTTACTTCTTTGCTTACACCGGCTTCTTCTATAGCAACCGATTCAATCTGGTAGCCATCGGTATGCTGATCTGGTTTTGGTGCAAAGCCGGTTACAAAGTTGGAGCGAGCATCTTTTTTATAGGTGTTTTGATCCAGTTGCAGCCATAGGAATGGCAAAGCATCCGGACTGTTGTTGATATAATCGATAGTTTCGGTACCGCCGATGGTTTTGGCTGCGGTATCCAGCTTCACATTCAATGTATAATTAGCCCGGTTTTGCCAGTACCGCGGACCGGGATTGCCATTGGCCGAATGAAAATCATTACCCTTATCGGTATAAAACTGCGGCGAAAATGCGTCGGCAGGGTTATAATTAGAAGTGGTATCGTCGGGGTTGATCTTTCTTTGCTGGGCCTGTGCCGAAACAGCAAGCAGGGCCAATAAGGCAAAGCCGGTAAATTTTAATTTCATGTAGGGATTTTAAGGCCACAATATACAAAGGATGGGGGTATTTTTTGAAGGAGTTTTAAAATGGGGAGACCTCTCCTAAATCCTCTCCAAAGGAGAGGACTTTACTTAGAATGCTTTTAATCCCCTCTCCTTTGGAGAGGGTTAGGGTGAGGTCTTTTGCGACGTAGTCGTAGAGAGGGTCGGCAAGCACAGCGATGCCGGGCTGAGTAATTTCAGGACAATAAAATCCGCGAGCGTTTTAAAATGATACCATGAATTGGTACATTGCTCTTATTAACATTTACACCATCTTGCATTTTCCCGTCAACATTCCCATAGGTCATTCATCGTCGATCCCTGTACATTTTGTGTGCGAAACCCTGAGCTATTTTCTGGGTTACCGGTATTATGTGTATTTACGCCGCCACACTGTCGACCAGATCAGCGACCATAACCGGCTGCTGATATTTATAGGCGCTGCTTTCGGGGCTTTTATCGGCTCGCATGTAGTGGGCGTATTGGAGAACCCTACCTTGCTGTCGCATTTTGGGTTGATCTACTTTATGGGCAACAAAACTATTGTTGGCGGTATGCTGGGCGGATTGATAGGGGTAGAGTTGACCAAAAAACAGATAGGTTTAACCGTATCGTCCGGCGATATGATGGTGTATCCGCTTATACTGGCCATGATCATCGGGCGTACCGGCTGTTTCCTGGCCGGGCTGGAAGATGGCACTTATGGCATCGCCTCCAATCTGCCCTGGGCCATTAATTTTGGCGACGGTATCCGCAGGCACCCCACCAATTTATACGAGATCATTTTTTGGCTGCTGCTTTGGATAGTACTGCAACTGGTTGAAAAAAAATACCCCTTTGCCGATGGCGCCCGGTTTAAATTATTTATGGTAAGTTACCTGTTGTTCAGGCTGCTGGTTGAATTTATAAAGCCCGATTACTTCTTTAGCTTTGGCTTATCGGTAATTCAATTGGTTTGTATCGGGGGGATTTTGTATTATTATAAAGTATTTCTGTATCCAACCAAACTCCTGAAAAACCATGCCTGAACGCCCGTATATTTATTATGATTTTACGCTGAGTATTTGCTCCACCTGTTTGCGCCGGGTTGATGCCAAGATAGTTTTTGAGGACGATAAGGTGTACATGCTTAAAAACTGTCGCCAGCATGGTTTTGAAAAGGTATTGATAGCCACAGATATAGCCTATTATAAAAACTGCCGCAATTATGCCAAGCGCAGCGAAATGCCGCTGAAATTTAATACCAAAACCCATTATGGCTGTCCGTACGACTGTGGTCTTTGCCAGGATCATGAGCAGCATTCCTGCTTAACCGTGGTGGAAGTTACCGACCGGTGTAATTTGAGTTGCCCGACATGCTATGCTATGTCGTCACCAAGTTATGGCCGACACCGTACGCTCGAAGAAATTGAACAAATGCTGGATGTGGTAGTGGCCAATGAAGGTAACCCCGATGTGGTGCAGATAAGCGGAGGCGAGCCTACCGTGCACCCGCAGTTTTTTGAGATCCTGGATATTGCCAAAACAAAACCCATCAAACACCTGATGGTAAATACCAACGGCATCCGCATAGCGAAGGACGAGCAATTTGTAAAACGCCTGGCAACTTACATGCCCGATTTTGAAATTTACCTGCAATTTGATTCGTTCAAAAAAGAGGCATTGGAGCAATTGCGTGGCGAAGACCTGCGCGAGGTAAGGCTCAAAGCACTGGAACACCTGAATAAATATAACCTATCGACCACCCTGGTAGTAACCCTGCAAAAGGGATTGAATACTGATGAGATAGGTAAGATCATCGAATACGCTTTGCAGCAGCCTTGTGTACGGGGTGTAACCTTTCAACCAACGCAGCAGGCAGGCCGCCTGGAGAACTTTAATGAAAAAACCGACCGTTATACCCTGACCGAAGTGCGCAGCGCCATATTGGAGCAAACCAAGGTGTTTAACCATAACGATCTGATCCCCGTGCCCTGTAATCCCGACGCGCTGGTGATGGGTTACGCGCTGAAACTGGGCGGCGAGGTGATACCACTTACCCGGATGATCAACCCGGACGATCTGCTGGATAACTCCAAAAACACCATCGTATATGAGCAGGATGAACGCCTGAAGGGGCATTTGCTTAATATGTTCAGTACCGGTAACTCGGTAGATAAGGCTAAGGAGCATCTGCATTCGCTGTTATGCTGCTTGCCGGAGATAGACGCGCCAAGTTTGAGCTATGATAATTTGTTCAGGGTGATCATTATGCAGTTTATCGATGCGCAGAATTTTGATGTACGCGCCATCAAAAAATCATGCGTACACATTGTAAATAAGGATATGCAAATCATCCCCTTTGAAACCATGAACATTTTTTACCGCGATGATAAACGCGAATATCTGGAACAGCTCAGAAACGAAATGGCAATATGACAGAAGATATCAACGAAAATAATCCAACCGGCAGTGAAAAGCCGGATCGTATCCCCGGAAGCGGACAGGATCCAAAAAATGAAGGGATGAAGATTGTCGGTTATAATTTACTGGCACTGATCATATATACCATATTTTGCAAACTGATACCCGATCTGGGAGGTTTGTTATTAGCTGCATTTTTGATCGCCATACACGTGTTTGTTTGTATCATTGTAGCTGTTGGGCGTAAAAACTGGTTGTGGATCCTGTCTGCATTCCTGGTACTGGTAATTGGTTTTTCAACCTGTGTAGCTTTGGGGAATATAGGCAATATGCATTAAACCATATGGACGAATTACAGAAACAGGCCCCCGATTCCAATCGTAAAATGATCGTTGTGGGTATTAACCTGGCGGTGCTGGTGGCGTATACCATCTATTTCAGAACTGCCGCTCATCAAGAACTGATCATATTGGGCGAGGCCGTTTTTATTGGGCTGCAGGTAGTGCTATGCCTTATACTGGCCATTTTTGTTTACCGCAAGGAGTTTTTATTAAGCGCCGGACTGGTGCTGCTTATCGGTTTTTCATCTTGTTGGGTTGTTTTTGCTCATTAATCCAGCATCCCTGCCAAAACTCCCTCTTTTAACGAATTGGTACACATTAATACTTTTTGAATAGCCAGCTTGTGTATAATGAACCGGGTAATAAGCGAGGCCACCACGATCATATCTACCCGTACTGGAATGATATTCTCATTCGCTGCCCTTTGCAGGTGGGTGCTTTGCACAATTTTATTGGTTTCGATCAGGAGTTCTTCATGATCAAAGTTGTAGGTTGGGGTGGTTTTGAGATCGAAAGAATGGCCTTTTTCTGTTTCGATGAGTGCAGCAAAACTTTCAAATACACCGGAGGAGCCGATCAATGTATCCAGTTCATGACCTTCAAGGGCGGCAAACAGATCGGTGAGGTTATCCTGCAGATAAACATCCAGCGCTTCGATAGATGCGGGTGGGATAGGATCGGTACGATGGAAAAGATCCATCAGTCGGGCAGCGCCAATTTCAAAGCTCTGTTTCCAGATGATGTGATCGGTATTGCCCAGGATAAATTCCACGCTGCCACCACCAATATCCATAATGAGTGAATTTTGGACTGATAAGCAACCGCTGATCTTTACCCCCTCATAAATAAAACCGGCTTCCTGTTCGCCGTTGATGATTTCGATGCGGATACCGGTTTTGGCTTTTACCTCGTTAATAAAATCCTTGCCGTTTGACGCGCTGCGCAGTGCCGATGTAGCCAGAGCCCGCACCTGCTGTACCTGGTTAGCGCTGATCTGCTGCTGAAATTGCTGCATAGTTTTTAAGCCGCGGGCAAAAGCTTCGGGTAAAATATAACCTTTGTTAATGCCTCCTTCGCCCAGTTTTACAGGCTCCTGGTCATGTGCAATTTCGTGGTAATTATTTACTGTGCCTTCGGCAATTAGCAGGTGAAAGGTATTGGTACCCAAATCCATTACGGCAACGCGTTTACTCATGAAGCTAAAATAAATAATCCCCGAAATTGTTTAGCCATTCCGGGGATTTATTACATATAAGTGAAGGTTGAAAGTATTTACTCTTTATAAAAAAACCATTTACCCAGTTCTTTAAAGCTTACTTTTTTGCCGTACATCAAAATACCAACGCGATAAATGCGGGCAGCTACGTAGGTGGTGAACATGAAACCAACCACCATTAAACACATAGATAAGGCTAATTGCCATACCGGCGGATCAAAAGGTAACCGTACCATCATGGCCACAGGGGCGGTGAATGGTATAATAGAAAGCCAAACTGCCAGCGCGCTATCAGGGGCCCTGAACAAAACAGATACCGATAAAATATACGTGAACAATAGCGGCATGGTGATCGGGAACATGAATTGCTGTGTTTCTGTCTCGCTATCCACCGCCGAACCTACTGCCGCGAATAAGGCGCTGTAAAGCAAGTAGCCGGTTAAAAAGTAAAACAGGAAGCAACCCAGTATATACCCAAAAGGGATGGTTTGAATTACGGCCATGGCACTCACCATAGGGCTTTGCGGCGTATTAAAAACATGTCCTGCTATTTTTGATGATATAATAGATAAAATGATCCAGGCGCTAAATTGCGTTAAACCCACCAGGCCTACACCAATAATTTTACCCAGCATCAATTGAAATGGCTTTACTGAGGATATCACGACTTCAATAATTCGACTGGTTTTCTCTTCAATTACCCCACGCATTACCTGTCCGCCGTAAATGAAAAGCGCCAGGTAAATAAATATGGCACAGGCAATACTTACGGCTATGTTGGGGCCTATATTGGCATCCTTATCGCCTTTGTCGGTAATTTCAACAGCATTTACAGAGATGTCGGCTTTTTTGATAGAATGGATTGCCGCGGTATCAATATGATGCTGGATCATCCTGTTGTTGAAATCGATATCGTTCATCTGCTTCTGGATCTCATCCGTAAGCTGCAGCGGCGATTTCTTTTTGGCAAATATTTGGATGCCCCCTTTTTGAGGATACCCAGCAGGGATGTATAAAGTAGAGATATTCTCATCTTTCTTTGACAGGGCCTTGGCCGTATTAATATCCTGATTGGTGATGGTGAATTTTATATTGGGAACATCATGCAGTTTTTTCGCGAAAACGCCGGTATTGTCAACCACGTTAACCACTTGCAGATTGGTTAACTGATCGCTGCTTTTGGCTATCATGGCAATAACGGCACCCATTACCAGGATGAGCAGAGGCACCACGAATATCATGATGATAAACGATTTTTTCCTTACCCTGGTCAGGTATTCTCGTTGTATAATGAGCAAAACTTTATTCATGGTTAAGGTATTAAGTTTACTTTTTCAATAAAAATCTCGTTCATGCTGGGTATTACTTCCTGCAACATGTTGATGCGGGTTTGAGGGATGAGGTATTGCAGCACATCATTGGAGCTGCGGCCATCATGGAGTTTGATCCTGATGGTGTGCCTGTCGTCGTCGCTGATGGTTTCGCCGATCTGGTCGAAGGGTTGTACACCGTTAAAATTTAACGGATCGCCCGAATATTCCACCAGGTAAACATCATTGCGGTAGGAGTTGCGGATGTGTTTAACTTTGCCATCCAGTATTTTGTGCGATTTATGGATAAGCGCTATCGAATCGCAAAGCTCTTCGACAGATTCCATGCGATGGGTAGAGAACAGGATGGTAGCACCTTTTTTATTAAGCTCCAGGATCTCATCCTTGATCACTTCGGCATTTACAGGGTCAAAACCGCTGAAGGGTTCATCCAGGATGATCAGGTCGGGCTCATGCAATACTGTAGCCACAAACTGGGCTTTTTGCTGCATCCCTTTGGATAGTTCTTCTATTTTCTTTTTCCACCAGCTTTCCATATCCAGTTTTTTGAACCAGAATTTGAGGCGTTTATTGGCTTCATCGCGAGTCAAGCCTTTCAGCCGGGCCAGGTAGATCATCTGCTCGCCAATCTCCATTTTTTTGTAGAGACCTCGTTCTTCGGGCAAATAACCGATACGTTCGATGTGCGATTGATTGAGCTTTTGACCGTCGAAATAGATTTCCCCCGAATCGGGTGCCGTGATCTGGTTCACAATGCGGATGAGGGAGGTTTTACCTGCACCGTTTGGGCCTAAAAGCCCGAATATTTGTCCGCTTACCACTTCCAGACTTACATCGTCCAGGGCCCGGTGGCCGGCGTACTGTTTAACAATATGGCGTATGCTTAACATTTAATTGGTTTATGATGTTAATAGTACGCTTTAGATACGGGCTATTTCAAAATGTTACAGGAATGTCATTTTAACTGATCTAAGCTAAACCGCAATGTTTCAATAGCCTCTTTTTGCCGGGAGATGATCACATACATATAGCCATTGTAGATGATGGTATGCGGATAACCATACTGGCCACCTTTCCATAAACCCTCTTTTTTCAGGTGGTAAAGCTCATTGGCAATAATGTAGTTTTTATCAAAAGCTTCACCGTTTTTGGAGAGTGATAGAACCAGCGGATTACGGTCGTAATGATGCAGCGTATCCGGGATGCCTACGTAGTAAAAACGCTTATCAGGCAGGCGACCAAAATGAAACTTGCTGTCGTTATCAGAAAATGCGGTTTCTACCGGGCGCGACCAGCTTTGACCATTATCCCTGCTTTCCGTAAGCCATAAGCGGCCTTTCCAGCCCTTACCGGTAACACGCAGCAGCATGTGCAGTATATGATCGTCGGTTTCAAAAAATGAGCCCTCACATAAAGGGGGCAGACCCAGTTTGGCAGCCGGGGCGTAAAAGGCGGCAGAGTTATCCTGGGTGTATAAGGAATCGGGGTAAAAACTGCTTAGTTTCCAGCCCGAAATACCTTTAGGATCATCGGTGTACGGAAACATAAAATTACCGCTGATGATAAGCCGTCCGCTTTTGGTAGCCTCTGGGCCATGATTGGGGATCAATGGTACGTGCATATCTATGGCATTGCTCCAATGGATGCCATCGGTGCTGGTTTTAGCCCATAAATGCGTGTTCTGGCGGTGTTTAGTGTACTCGCCATAATAAGCTACTAGGGTGCCTTTGTATTGATATAAACCGGCAGCCGTAAGCACGGTTAAGGTATCATTCACTTTTACCGGTGATGCCAGTACTTCGGGTTTCGACCAATGTACAAAATCGGCAGAAGTAGCATAAACCACCCGCTGGCCCGGTGAATCTTCATCAATGAGACCATTGCTCCATATTGCTATAAACTGATCCTTAAAATGAATAATAGAAGGGTGGTGGTTATACAACCATTCCTTATCCGGCGAATAGATCATGCTCCGCTCAATTTTTAAGCGGGGCACACCGTCTTCGGTTTGGTAATTGTTGCTGATAGCTTGGGCTCGGCAAAATCTGTAGCAGAAAATCGAAAGAAAAAATAAGATGAAAGACTTTATATACATTTTGGATGTTAAATAAATCAGTTGGATTCATTGATATTTGCCTGTTTAAACAGGATCTATTGACCAGTAAGATATATCGAGGTTTTGTAGAGGATTAAAATTATGATTCCAGGAGGAAGCAAGTCTGAAACTTTTATGTAGATAAGTACGCTTCTTCCTACATAATGCATGACCATTAAAATTGGACCTATTACAGAGAACAACGTCGAAAATAACATTGTTAGTGCCAGTAATTTAAAATATGGAGCTATTACGGGATTCTTAATTTTGAATAGTTGAATGATAAAGCATATAACAACGATAAGTAGAATAAAGCTTATAAAGAAATATGCCTCATTGATTGACGGTTCTACAAGTAAATTGCGAATAAATGAAAGTAAACCAGTCGCTGCATATATCTGGAAAACTATTGTGATGAATCTTTTTTCATTTAAATATGTTAAAACGTAACTCAAATAAATTATTACAATAAGGTAAGTGCTCTCTATCAGGAAATTCAGGGTGTAATTGGCGATAAGTGGTATTTGGAACGGTTTTAATATTTTAATAGACACTACAAAAGCAACCAGTATTAAATGGATAAATGCTATGGGGATGAGGTAGCTGATAGTCTTTTGATTTACTTTCATGTATTTATAATCAGCCTTAAATTTAAAAGTAAATTGGCATAAACAAAAAAGCCCGAAGTATAAACTCCGGGCTTTTTGTTTGTGCTTTCAGCTTTAAGCCTTCTGCTTTTAGCTTTTATTCAAAATATTCTTTCATCCGGTCGAAAAAGCTTTTTTCGTTTTTGCCGGGATTGGGTTTAAAGTTGGGTGACGATTGTAATTTTTCCAACAACTCACGTTCTTCACGGCTCAGGGCCTTTGGAGTCCATATATTGATGTGTACCAGTTGGTCACCACGGTGATAAGAGTTCACCTCTGGCACACCTTTGCCTTTCAGGCGTAATATTTTACCGCCTTGTGTTCCCGGATCAATTTTGATCTTGGCTTTGCCGTCAATGGTTGGCACTTCTACTGTGGTACCCAGGGTTGCATCCACAAAGTTTACGTGAAGGTCATATATTACATTGTTGCCATCGCGTTTTAATGTTTCATGCGGAACCTCCTCGATCAGGATGATCAGATCGCCCGGTACACCGCCACGTGGGGCAGCATTACCTTTGCCGCTCATGCTCAACTGCATGCCTTCGCTTACACCGGCAGGTACGTTAATGGTGATCAATTCTTCGCCGCGAACCACGCCATCGCCATGACAAACGGTACATTTTGACAGTATGGTTGAACCTTCGCCATTACAGGTAGGGCAGGTGCTGGTAGTTTGCATCTGGCCCAGTATAGTATTGGTTACCCTGCGCACCGCGCCGGAGCCACCACATGTTTTACAAGTTTGGAATGATGATTTATCCTTAGCGCCCGAACCATCGCAGGTTTTACAAACTATCTGTTTGTTAACTTTGATCTTCTTTTCGGCGCCGTTGGCTATTTCTTCAAGAGTTAAGCGTACTTTGATGCGCAGGTTGCTGCCACGTGCCACACGTCTGCCAGCACCGCCACCTTGACGGCCGCCGCCAAAAAATCCTTCAAACGGACTGCCACCGCCAAAAATATCACCAAACTGGCTAAATATGTCGTCCATATTCATGCCCTGACCGCCATAACCGCCACCATTTGGCGATGAGGCATTGGCCGCATGACCAAACTGATCATAACGCTGGCGCTTTTCGGG
>Ga0207671_10006870_pt1 | contig 10040 bp, 5 predicted proteins | sample KBSC24metaG_FD_184352 | JGI IMG/M metagenome (GOLD analysis project Ga0207671, IMG submission 184352) | Corn rhizosphere microbial communities from Kellogg Biological Station, Michigan, USA - KBS C2-4 metaG (SPAdes) (version 2) | ecosystem: Host-associated > Plants > Roots > Rhizosphere > Soil... | reverse complement strand
TGTGTGGCGGAACGCCCGCGCGCGCGGATACATCCTTGGCTGGCAGACAGAATCCCGCGTCTTTGCCTCCACAGCAGGGTCGCTGGTCACGCAACACACGATCTGCGGTGGGCTCGGCTTGCTGGGGACGGCGGGGATCGCGGGTGAACACATCGACGTCTTACTGCGCCTCCCTGGACTCGATCGCGTGTGCGCGGGGTTCGAGGTCGCGCTTCGGCCAGACATTCCCAGCCAGATTCAACGTCTGTACGAGGAGGTCGTGCGGTGGCGCGAGCTCCCCTTCCGTCCCGCGCGTGACATCGGCCGATTTCCCCTGATCCTGGATGGACGGACCATGGCGGGTGTGGTCGGCCGCACGATCGATACCGCGCTCGATGGCGACCGCGTCTCCGGACTGGAGGCGGATGCGTCGGGCGGCAGTTTTTTGAGTCCGCCCGATACAATTTTAGAGGCGTCGGCGCCACAGTTTTCGCCGCTCCTACACATGACCGCGAATCGAGCCCTTCCATCGCCCATGGCGGTGCAGTGGGATGATGATGGCGTGACGCCCGAGCCGTATACCGTGGTGGAGCAGGGCCGCGTCGTCGACTTTCATACGACTCGTGAAACCGCGCCGATGCTCGCCGAATGGTATCGGAAAAAAGGAGAGCCGCTCCGGTCGCATGGATGTGCCGTTGCGCCGACCCCGGACAGCGCGCCGCGTGGGACCGGTGGTCATATCACCGTGACACCGGCCGCTGCGTCTCTTGGGATCGCCGAGCTGATGCGTGACGTATCGCACGGCTTTCTCGTGATCAACGGCGCCGTCGGAACGACGCCTGGATTGACGGGTGGCTCCATTGGGCCGCGACAGGACGGTCTGGCCGTTGAAATTCGGCGAGGGGTTCCGGTTTCGCGCACCGGGCTCCGCGCCCAATTTGCGACGAAGACACTGTTGAACAAAAATCTCCGCGCGCTGGGTGACGCGACGACGGTTGGCACGGAAGAGATCGAGGCCGCAAAAGGGATTCCGTGGCAGCAGGTCACACAGCTCGTGACATCGCCCGCCGCGCTCTGCGCCGACGTGGACGTGCTCCCGTGACCGCGTCGCCCATCGTTTCTCTCGAGACTCTGCGTGCCGTGGCACACGAGGTCTTGCAACTGACCGCGGCCGATACGGCGTCCATTACCATTCATCATCGCGCCGTCGGGATGGCACGCGTGGCGATGGGGCGCGTGCGCATGCAAGACAATGGCGATCAGATGTACTTGGGCCTCATGACGCAGTTTGGACAGCGCGCGCAAGTGGTGCTGACGCTCAATCAGATCGACCGCCGGAGTCTTCGGCAGGCAGTCGCCTATCTGGACCGGGCCGCGCGAGAGCTGCCTGGCGATCCGACATCGGTCGCGACACCGATTCCGGCACGCACCTATCTCCCGAACAGCTCGTGGTCCGACCACACGGCCGCCGCGTTTGCCGACGCGCGCCACTCGGCTGTCCGCGCGCTCGTTGCGCCGGTGTTGGACGCGGGGCTTACCGCCTCGGCATTCGTTGGGGTGTACGCGCATGCCATGCTCTATGCGGACAAGCAAGGGATTTTCGCCGATGGCCAGGAGACAGACAGCGAAATCGTCGCGACCGGATGGAGCCCCGACGGCAAAGGTGCGGGGTGGGCCGGCCAGGCGTCGCGCGATTGGGCCACGCTCGATCCCGCTCGTGTGGCGGCACGGACGATCGAGCTCACGCAGCGCTCAGCGAATCCCGTGGCCTTCGAGCCCGGGCGACGCACTGTGATCCTCGACCGTCCCGCCGTCGCGCAAATCGTTCGGACGATGGGACCCAGCTTCAGTGCGCAACAGACCTTGTCCGGCCAGACGGCGCTTTATAATCCCTTCACACGTCGCCCGCGGCTTGGCGAGCGGATTATGGATCCGCGCATCACGATGTCGTCCGATCCCAATGATCCGGATGGCGGTTATCTGCCGTTCAACTGGATGGGGTTCCCGCTCATTCCCATGACGTGGGTCGAGCGAGGGGTACACACGAATTTGGCATTCGACGCGGACTTCGCGGCACAGATGGGATATACGCCCGCGAACGATTGGCCCGAGTCCCTGCGTCTGCGCGCCGCGCCATCGGCGACGTTGACCACTGTGGAGGAGATGATCGCCAATTGCGCGGAAGGGATTTACGTCAATCGCCTCGCGTACGTCGGCGGAGCCGGTGGAAATGAGCCGGATGGGATGTTAAAGGGCATTACCACCGGTGGCTGCTTTCTCGTGAAGAACGGGACGATCGTCAAGGCGATTCAAAACCTTCGGTTTCTCGATTCACCGTGGCTCTTTTTCAATCGCCTCGAAGCCATCGGCGCGTCGAAGCGTACGTCGTTGGGCTACGCGCCCTGGGCGGGGAGTTGGCCGATCGCCCCGGTGATCGTGCCGCCGCTGATGGTGCGAGATTTCAACTTTACCGCGCTAGCGGACTCTGTGTAAACGTCGGCCATATGCACGAACGCCGTGCGCGGAGAGTGCGCGCACGGCGTTCGTTCGTACGGTGGAGAAGGCCGTTACACCTGACGCAGCTTCCACCGTCCTCGGCGAAACACAATGGCGCTCACGACCGTCGCCATCGAGAATGCGATCAAAATGGCGAGAAAGACGCCGTGCACACCGAGTCCCAATGGCCGCGCGAGCACCCACGCCAAGGGAATCTCGAAGAACCAGAAGATGGTGAGATTCAAAATGGTGGGGGTCCACGTATCGCCCGCGCCGTTGAACGCCTGCGTCAACACCATCCCGGCCGCATAGAGCGGGAAGCCATAGGAAACGATCCGTAGCCCATCGATGGCGTACGACGCCACCGCCGGATCGCTGGTGAAGATGCCGATGATCGGCTTGACGAAGATGAGGAAGAGAATTCCGACCGCCGTCAAAAAGACCGTGGTGTATGCCGTCGCGCGCCACGCCGACCGTTCGGCGCGCTCCGGATCTTTGGCCCCGAGCGCCTGGCCCACCATCGTCGCTGCCGCGTTGCTCAACCCCCATGACGGGAGGAGGGCGAAGATCACGATGCGGATGGTGATCGTATATCCCGCGAGTGCGTCGCTGCCAAAGGTCGAGATAATGCGTACGAGCCCGATCCAGCTCGCCATCCCCACCAACATCTGGAACATTCCCGACGCCGAAAGCGTGAGGAGCCGCCACATGAGCTGCGGCTCGACGTGCCAGTGTTCCTTGCGGATCTTGACGCGTCCTCGGCCGCGTACCAACAGCGTGAGCGCGAAGAGCGCCCCCGTGCTTCGGCCAATGGTGGTCGCGATCGCCGCACCAGTCACGCCAAAGGCGTGGAACGGACCCAGGCCAAAGATGAGACACGGCCCGAGCAAAATGTTGATGGTATTGGCGAGCCAGAGCGTCCGCATCGCGATCGCTGCGTCGCCCGCGCCGCGGAAGACGGCGTTGGCGAGGAAGAGCATGACGATGCTGATGTCACCGCCCAACATGATGCGCGTGAATGTCGACCCCACCGCCAGGACGTCGGGGGCGGCGCCCATGAGCATGAGCAGCTTGGGCGCGAAAATGACGCCCGTAATGCCAACGATGGCCGCGAGGAGGAACCCGACGAGCAGCCCTTGCGCCGCCACATGCGTGGCCGCCTCGGGATCTTGTTCACCGATACGCCGTGCTACCATTGCCGTGACACCGATGGAGAGTCCCATGGCGACGGCGTACAACACGGTGAGCAGTGATTCGGTGAGCCCGACCGTCGCGACCGCGCTCGCGCCGAGCTTGCCGACGAAGAAGATGTCGGTGACGGCGAAGACGCTTTCGAGAACCATCTCCAATACCATGGGGATGGCCAGCAGGAGAATCGCCCGGCCGATGTCGCCGCGTGTGTAGTCGTGATGCGTGCCCTGGAGGGCCTCGCGAACGGTGGCCCAAAAGCCGTGCGTGGGCTGGGCGGGGGCCTGGGTGGTGTCAGTCATACGAAACAGGGTCTAGCCGCGACGCCCAACGGGCGACGCGGAGGTGGAACACACACAGATGTGATTCTGGGCTCGCGCGGAGTGGTCCGTTGTGGGCGGCACACGCGAGGGGGTGGAGTATAAACGATTGTGGCGCGAAGGGCTATTGGGGGTGGGGATTATCGAAGCGTCAGGGGGTAACGGCCAGGTCACACAGATAACTTGGCGTTGAGATGAAAAGTCACCCGATGCGCATCCGCAGTTTTCTCTCGTTTTTTATATGTAGCGGGCGTCTGGTGCCTGTCGCGCGTAGCCGTATGTTTTGCCCATGCCAATCACCGCGACGCGTTCCCGCCGAGAGCCGCTTGTTTTGCTGATTGCTGGGCTCTTTTGTCTCATCTGGTCCGCCATTGGGGCATACGAGCCGGGCACCTGGGTGATGGAGATTTTTCCCGTCGTGCTCGCGGTACCGGTGCTGGTGCTCACCTATCGCCGGTTTCCACTCACGCCGCTCGCGTATCGGCTCATTTTCGTGCACGCGCTCATTCTCATGCTGGGCGGGCATTACACGTATGCGCGCGTGCCGCTCGGGTTCTGGATGGAGCAGGCGTTCCATCTGTCGCGCAATCATTACGATCGAATCGGGCATTTCGCGCAGGGGTTTATTCCCGCGATCGTCACGCGCGAAGTGCTGCTTCGTCAGTCGCCACTGCGATCGGGGAAGTGGCTGTTCTTTTTGACGACTGCCGTCTGTCTCAGTGTCAGTGCGTGCTATGAGTTTATCGAATGGTGGGCGGCGGTGCTCGGCGGGTCGGCAGCCGATGCGTTCTTGGGAACGCAAGGTGATGTATGGGACACGCAGTGGGATATGTTCATCGCGTTCATCGGCGCGATCGTGGGACAGCTGATTTTGACGCAGGTACACGATCGCCAGATCGACGAGTTGACCGGGGTGAATGTACTCGATGCGTAATTAGGGAGTTGGTCGCGGCGCGGCCGAAAAAAAATCGGCCCACGCCGCGACTTCGGTGGACTCGATCGCGCCGTCAGTGTGTTCCACCCGCTCCACGAGGTCGCCGTTCCAATTTACGGCAACGAGCGTCGAATGTGTGAGTCTGATATTGCGTTCAGTTGGGATAGATCACTTGTCTATCTCTATAATAGAGGCGGCTGGAACACAAGGTGTCACAAGGCCGACTGTTGCCAGCATTCGGTCCTGTCCCTATCTTGGACCCCGACTCGTCCCCCTTTTTACACGCATGAGCTCGCTTCCGCTCTGGCTGTTCCAATCCTCCACCGATGACGCCAATTGGGGGGAGGGGAAGGGGCGTGCGAGACCTACCCCACCCGATCGCGTGCCCGAGCCGCACGTCACGCCGCCCAGCGCCGCGCGCGATCTTCTCGCCGACCGGGCGGACGCCGAATTGATGCGTGGATTACATGCCGATCAGCCGGAGGCGCTCGAAGCAATTGTCCGTGGCGCGTTCGAGCCGCTCGTGCAGTTCGTCGTCGCGTATGTTCGCTCGCGTGATAGTGCCGAAGATGTCGTGCAGAGTGTGTTGATACATGTATGGGAAGATCGGGCGCGACTTCCTGTCAATGTCCGACTGCGCGCGTATCTCTATAGCGCCGTTCGTAACCGCGCGCTCGACGTGCTCAAACACGAACGGATCGCCGCGCGCTTTCGTGACGCGGAACAACGTGATGCCGCGATCTCGCTCCCTGAGTCCGCGTCGGCCGCCATCGATTTCGATCGAGAGCGGCTTCTTGCGGCGCTCGCCTCGCTCACCGACCGGCAGCGTGATGCGGTGCGCCTCCGTTATCAAGCTCAACTGACCGTCACCGAGGTCGCCGCCACGCTCGGCGTCTCGACGCGGGGGACTGAACGCCTGCTCCAACGTGCCGTTGCCGTCCTTCGTGCCGCCCTTGGCGACGGGGATCGCCCGGCGTAATCACTCGCCGCCGCGATCCTGCGAGGCGACTTGGCGTCGCCCTCGCGGAGCCAACGCAAAAACGGCGTAAAAACCTCGTGTTCAAACCCATGTTCGGGGTCTGACGCGGTCCGTCGTTGTATGGGCACGATGTCTCATACCCCCGACGTTCCCGACGAGCCGCTGGACTGGCCGCTGGTCGACCATTACCTCGCGGACGATGCGACCCCCGACCAAACGGGGCAGCTGGACACGCAACTACGGCATGATCCACACGCTCGGCGTACCCTCGACGCGGTCCATGCGCTGCTCGCGTCGCTGCGGACCCCATCACCCGATGTCACCGGCACGGTAGCGCAGACCGCCAATGAGCGCGCCGCCGCGGCCTGGACCCGTATCGCGGCCGCAATCGGTGTCGACGCTGTATCGCATCGTCCGACGTCACACCCGCGGAGTATCACGCCGCGCGCCGCGCTCTCGACGCATCGTCCTCTTTCGTCTGGCACCGATAGCGGTGCGATGCCCGCCGTCGCACCTGTTCGGATGATGCCACGTGCTGCCACAATCGGCGCCGCCGCCGTCGCGGTATTTGGCGTGTTCGCGATCGTGCTGGGCGTGCGTTATCACCCGTCCCACACATCGCCGCGCACCGCACGCCTCTATACCACGCCCGCCGGCCAGCGCGCCACCGTGACCCTCGCGGACGGCTCCCGTATCACCCTCGGCCCGGCCACCACACTCACCGTCGCGAACGATGAGCCCGGTGCCCCCACCGACGTTATCGTCTCGGGCGAAGCGCTCTTTTTCATCGCGCATCGGAGCGCGCGTCCCTTTATCGTGCATGCGGGTCACACCATCACGCGTGTACTTGGTACGATCTTTGTGGTTCGGCGCTACACCACGGATTCGCTCACGCAAGTCGTCGTCTCGGAAGGGCGCGTTGCCGTTCGTGGCGACACGGTCCAGCGTGTGGTAGATGAACAGACACTCGCCGCCGGTATGCGTGCGCTAGTCTCGGATTCCGGTCAGATCGCCGTGTCGGCGCATATCGCGCTGGATGACTATACGTCGCTCGCCAGCAACCGTCTCGTCTTCCGCTCCGCATCGGTCGCTACGGTGATCGCGGAGTTGAGTCGAGCATATGGCGTGGAGATTCAGTTGGCGGATTCGGCGTTGGCGACGCATACGCTCACGCTCACCGTACCCGTGACACTCTGGTCGATCGATGACGTGCTCACCCCCATCGTCAAGACCCTCAATGCGCATTACGTCCGCACCGGACACGCCATCACCATTTCGGCGGGGGCGCATCCTGCGCGGCTGCCGGCTCATTCTTTTATGTCGGAGTCTCACTATGGTCGGTAACCCTGTCTGGCGGCCGTCTTGCGGCACGGCTGTGTGGATCGTGGGCGTGGTGTCGCTCGTGGCCCTCGGTGGCTTTACGCCAATCCAGCGCGCGGCCGCGCAACGAATCGCGACGGCCGATGCGCCACGGAATGCGGAGACACGCAACGCGGAATCGCAGGCTGTGACGTTGGATGTGGAGCAGGCCACGCTCGTCTCGGTGATCCGCGCCATTGCGCATAAAGCGGGGCTCGTTCCCGTCTACGACGATGCGATCATCCCGGCACAGGTACGCATCACCCTGCATTTGAAAAACGTACCGGCAAGTGCGGCGTTTCAGGCCGCACTCAAAGGGACCGGGCTCGTCGCGCAGGTGCAAGGCGTGGGGAGCGTGGCGATCGTGCAGGAAGGGAGCGCCAACGTCGCGCTGGGGAGTATCGGCGGTGTCGTTCGTGACGCGGCCACGCAGCGGCCATTGCGTGGCGCCAGCGTTTCGTTGGACGACAGCACCAAAAAAGTGGCGCGCACCGACGATGACGGCCGCTACCGGTTTCTCGGGATCGTGGCGGGGCCGCATCGCGTGACGGTGCGTCTCGTTGGGTTCGCCCGCCAGACGAAGATGGTGACCGTGGCCGACGATCAGGTGGCGACCGCTGATTTCGCGCTCAGCTCCAGTGTGAACACGCTCGATCAGGTCGTCGTGACTGCCACCGGCGCGCAGCGCTACCGCGAGCTCGGCCACGTCGTGGCGCAGATCGACGCGGATTCGTTGGTCAAAGAAGCGCCGATCACCAGTCTGAGTGAGTTACTCACGGCACGCGTTCCTGGATTGGCCGTCTACAACAACAACGGTGGTGTCGTTGGCGGTGACGTGGCGCTTCGCCTCCGTGGGCAAACCACCGCGCAGCTCGATCCACAACCGATCGTCATCGTCGATGGTGTGCGCTATCGGAGCACGAGCCGGACGATCGGTGATAACACCAACAATTACGGCGCCGCACGGCCTTTCAATGCCGAACCGCGCAGCCCGCTCAATGACCTGAACGTCAACGATATCGAAACGGTAGACGTGGTGAAGGGGCCATCCGCGTCGACCTTGTACGGCCCGGACGCGGCCAACGGGGTGATCGTGATCACCACCAAGCGCGGGAAAGCCGGCAAGGCCCAGTGGCACGTGTACGCGTATCCCGATCTCGCGTTACAGCCAAAAACCGACGCCACACAAAAGGCGGCGTATCGGGCGTGGGGCCACAATCCCAGAAACGGCCGGACGCAGACCGCCAACTGCCTGCTGCAGCAGCAAGTCGTGCACAACCAGCAGTGCGTGCTGGACAGCATCACCGTCGTCTCCACCATCGCCAACGATCCGCGGTTCACGGTGCTGGCCAAGGACCGTCCACAGTGGCACTCCGGCGCCAGCGTGTCGGGTGGGACCGGTGCGACGACGTACTTCGTCTCAGGCAACTACGACTCGCAAACGGGATCGTTGCAACTGTCGCCGCTCGCGACGCAGGTGCTCAAGGGACAGCTCGGCATGTCGGAGCTGAGCGAATCATTGAAAGATCCCAACACGCAGCAGACTGTCTCGCTGCACACCAACGTTTCGTCCCAGGTCAACAGCATGACGAGCGTGAATTTGGTCGCCAACTACACGCAGGTGGTACAGCGGGCGATCGGCATTTCGTACATCTACAACAACACGTACTCACGTGGAGCCTTTCCGCCGACGTACGATACGACCAATATCACCCGGTTGGCCAATGACCTCCCTACTAATGCGTTCCTGCGCAGCACCACGCTGCACCTGAACCGGATCACCGCCACGCTCGGTGGTGCGCTCCACCCCTTCGCATGGCTCACCGCGACGGGAGATGTCGGGACCGACCTCTCATCGTCCATCGATCGTGGGATCGTGCCGGCGGGCTATATACCGGCCAATCCGGGCGGGGAAGGGCACGAAGCTCGGCAACAAAACACGGGACGGAGCGCCAATTTTGGCCTGACCGCCACCGCACACCCCGGCATCGTGAGCTTTCGCACATCGCTTGGCGCGCAGTACACGTACGCCAACCTAGATGGGAGCTTCATCGACGCCAGTGGCTTCGCGCCGGGAACCCACTCCTTCGGCACCGCGGCGAACCTTGGAATTTCCCCCGATTGGTCTGAAACCGCGTCGCTCGGCACGTATGGGGAAGAAGTCGTGGGCTTCAACGACCGGCTCTTCCTCACCGGCTCGCTCCGGTTGGATGGCTCGACCACATTCGGCGATGCGTATCATCCACGTCCATTCCCCAAGATCGGCGCATCATGGATTCTCTCGGACGAGCCATTCGTGCAACGGTTGCATCTTCCGGGAATGGATGAAATCCGGTTACGCTATTCGTTTGGTGCCGCCAGCCGGTATCCCACATCGGCAATGAAGAATGGCTCGCTCTCACCGTCGTACGTGACGCTCGACGGACAGGATGTCCCGACGTTCGACCGCAGCTCGCTGGCCAATCCGGTAATTCGTCCGGAACGGACGCGAGAGACGGAATACGGCACGGATTTCACCATCGCATCCAAAAATCATCTCGGACTCACCTGGTACAAGCGCCGGACGACGGACCAGATCAACACGCTCTCCGTGCCTGATCAGTTCCTCACGCAATGGGCCAACGTCGGCAACGTCGAAGCGCGGGGTTTCGAAGCCACGTTCGGCACCAATCTTTTTCAGGCACGCATGCTGAGCGTCGATCTCAATGCCAGCTATGCGCACAACACCAACACGGTGTTGAGTCTGGGTTCGGCATCGGGATATGAAGCCTACTACGGGAGCCTG
>Ga0207671_10006863_pt1 | contig 10045 bp, 8 predicted proteins | sample KBSC24metaG_FD_184352 | JGI IMG/M metagenome (GOLD analysis project Ga0207671, IMG submission 184352) | Corn rhizosphere microbial communities from Kellogg Biological Station, Michigan, USA - KBS C2-4 metaG (SPAdes) (version 2) | ecosystem: Host-associated > Plants > Roots > Rhizosphere > Soil... | reverse complement strand
CTCTTTTCGTGGGCGGGACAAGCCTGCCTGCTAGCGCTGCCCATCGGCTGGCTGATCTATGTCTTCGCGCCAATGAAAAACGAGCTGATCAATCTTCCCACCTTTTTCTTCACAATTGGCGCGGTTCTGTTTCTCTTGGATCAGGTCGCCGCGATGCGCCGCCGTCCCGCCGCGGCTCCTGCCCGGACCGGACGATCCCGCCGATAATGAACTCCTCCTCGCTCGAAATCGTTTTTACCGGCGCGAACCAGCTCGAAGTCCGGCCCCTTCCCGCGCCGCAGCCTCCCGGCCCCGGCGAAATCGCCGTGGCCGCCCATCGTTCCCTCATCTCGACCGGCACCGAATGCACCTGTCTGAGCCGCCGCTTCGCGCCCGGTTCGTCGTGGGATAACTGGATCCGGTATCCGTTTCATCCCGGCTACAGCGTGGCGGGACATGTGACCGAAATCGGGAAAGGTGTGACCCGTGTGAAAGTCGGGGATCGCGTCGCGGTCGGTGCGCACCATGCGAGCCGCGTCGTCATCCCCGCCGACAACGGCAATTTTCCTGTCGTGCCCATCCCTGACGGTATCAGCGACGACGAGGCTGCCTGGTTCAACGTCGCCTCCGTGGCCCAGATTGGCATGCGCCGCGCGGAGCACGAGCTGGGCGACGACGTGGTCATCATCGGGCTCGGCCTCATCGGCCAGATGGCGGTGCGCCACCTGCGCATCTGGGGCGCCCGGTCGATCATCGCCATCGACACCGCGCCGAAGCGCCTCGAAATGGCCAAGCGCGGCGGTGCGACCCATCTCCTGAACATGGATGCCGCGAAGGCTCGCGATGCCGTCGCCGAGATCACCAGCGGTCGCCTCGCCGATGTCGTCTACGACATGACGGGACACCCCGCTGTCCTCACTTCCGCTTTGGGCCTAGCCCGACGCTTCGGCAAGCTCATCCTCCTGAGCGATCCTGGCGCGCCGACCGACTGGCACCTGACCGGCGACGTACTGAACCGCGGCGTACAGATTCGCGGCGCCCATCTCGGCGATCCCCCGCTCGTCGCGGGCGATCACCTCCACTGGACGCGGCCCAATATGGGTGGACTCTTCCTCGATTTCCTCCTCGACGGCCGCATGCGGGTCGGCGACCTGATCACCCACCGATTCGCCCCCTCCAAGGCGCGTGAAGCCTACGACCAGCTCCTCAACGACCGCGCGACGGCCATGGGCGTTATTTTCGAATGGGATCGATAATTCGGCTGACTTATCCCGTCATTCTTCTTATTTCCGAAGTATCCGCTGCCGGAAAGCGCGTGGATTTTCCCCAGTGTACTTCTTGAAACGCAGCGTAAAATAAAAAGGGTTCATAAATCCGACTTCCTCCGCGATTTCGCCGATGGTCCGGCGGGACAAGGCCAATAAATCCCCCGCACGTCGCAAGCGCAGTTCTTCCAGATAATGACGAGGAGAACTTCCCACCTGTAAACGGAACAAATGCCGCAACCGTGAAGGTGACAAACCCGCCGTCCTGGCCAGACGCTCTTCCGAAAAAGGTTCGGCAAGATGGGAGGAGAGAAAAGACATGGCCTTCCGGACACGAGGATCGATACGGGAAGAGGCCTGTTGCGGATTGACGGAATCGCACCAAAGCAAAACTTCCTCCAGGGCATTCAAACCGAAGCTCTCCTCCCGGGATCGGGAATACCCGGCGACATCCCTAAAACGACGAACGATACGATGCCGCAGGGCCGCTTCCCGCAAATGGATAACCATCGTGCCCGGCGCCAGTTCAGGCCACTTCAACCATTCCAGCCATTCCGCCCGGGGCAGGAAGTGGGCGTAAAATATATCCCATTCCTTCCTCTCGGGGCAAATCTGGAAATCCTGAAAAGCACGCGGACAAAACAAGGTGAGATCGCCGACACGACTGCGGTATTCACCGCCGTCAAACCGGTAAAGACCCGAACCTTTCAGCGTGCAAATCAGGAGCCAGTCTTTTGTTCCACCCAAACGAACTGTGTGGCACATGGAGGAATCCAGAAACATACCTGCACCCAGGGGCACCACGGGAGGACAGAAGGAAGTGGCGCCGGGAGGAATTTTCACGCAATCGCAGATTATAGGTTTTTAGCCACCAGGCCAATTCCCCATTCGCCCCTTTTCCCTTAATCCTTTCCCATGAGCGAACGACTGAATATCGATCCGGTAAAACTAAAAGCATATTTCCTGAGGCAGTTTTCCCTTCTTGATTTCCGTCTGCCACCGTTGCTGCTTTTACTGCTTGTTGCCCTGCCACCAGTCTCTGCCAAAACCGTCACGGTCGGCAAAGGAAGCGGTGCGATTGATGTGAGTTCCCAAAAAATGCTCGGATTGGAAGAAGGCGATACGGTCGTCATTGCCAAAGGTACTTATTCCGGAGGCACCTTCACCAACCTGACCGGCATCACCATCGTTCCCGAGGCGCCGGGAGTCACTTTCAACGGCCCCATCACCATCGGCCATGACTCCAAGGTTACCTTCGATGGCATCTCCAAATCCAAGAAGCCCAGCACCGATGACGCCAAGCCGAAAGAGCCTATCTATGGTTACACATTTTCGGGATTTGATGGCCCCGGGTTCACGCCCACCGGCCATTGCGAGGACCTGACGATCAAGGGCGCCGCGTTTTTAAATATCGGCTGTGGCGTTGATGGAGCGGGCAACATCATTACCTACAAGGGCACTCCTGATACCACCCTATTTAACAATCTGACCCTCGATACGATCAAGCTGACCGGAAAAACCGCTGCTTATGTTGGAACCTGGGATATCGAGCCAACCTACCACAACGTCAATATCGGCATGACCATCAAGAACGTTATTGTCATCAATGACGGAACCGGCCCCGCCACCAAGGTACTGGCGCATTCTCTCTATAAACTCACCATCGATAATTGGAGAATCACCGGCCCGACACTCGTCGACATCGGCGATACCGCCATCTTCGTTATTTGGGGAAATGCCACGATCAAGAATGTCTATCGCAGTGGAGGCTGGGGTTACATCACCCGTTTGTCCGAAGTCGGCCTGGGCGAGCCCGCGGAGAGCTACATCTACAACGTCATCGACGTCAACTCCGTCTGCTTCGGCATGGTCGACAACCAGGTCCTTATCGGCTTATGCAAACCGGATGCGCCCATTCCCCTCTTCGGCGGCAACCTCCACGTCTACAACGTTACCTCGGGCAACAAGACAACCATGGTCCACTACCTCACCTGCCTTGTCGTGCTGGGTGGCGAGTTCGATGGAAAAACCTATTACACCACCGAGATCAAAAACTGCTTCGTCTTCAACGTCGTCCAGGGAAAAGACCTCAAGGGAATGAATAACATCCTTCAGTTCAGCGGCGGCGCCGGCGCCCGCTTCACGGAAGAAAACAACCTCGAGGTCAAAGGTCCCGTACCGCCCACCTACTTCATCGACAAAGATAAATTTTATCCCCGCAAAGGAAGCCCCCTTATCGCCAAGGGCGTGGCCATTCCCATGATCACCACGGACATCTATGGTAATCCGCGCTCCACCCCGCCTGATGTCGGAGCAGTGGAGCACATCGATGGCATGCCAGAACCGGACCCCATTACTGACAACACCCCGGACGCCCAATTCAGCACCAACGATTATAGTGTCGACCCGACCAATACGGCTCCCGTCCCCTATCGGGTCAAAAGATAAGATCTTCCCCATCTCATCCATTCACTTTCTTCCCTTTCATTTTTTCAAATGAACCAAAGGCACACTTTGAACAGGACGTAGGTTTCCGCGGGTAGGAACGGGAGAATGCTGCTCATCAGGTCCATTGATTTTGGCTCAACAGGTTCCGCTGGCCTTTTCGCGTAAACGATGCAAAAAGTGTCGATGCGTCGCCTATCGACCCACGGAACTCCTCGCCGAATTTCTCGTGAAAAAATCGATCGCGATTTTCTGTTCCTCAGTCATGGAAAAAAGAGGAGAGGGCCATGCTGAATTACATCTGGCTCATCCTGATTGCCCTCGCGGTCATGATCGGCGGCTTTACCGGCAAGATCGGCGAAGTCGGTCAGGCTGCGGTCGACAGCGCCAACGTGGCGGTCACCATCGCGATGGGCCTCGTCGCCGTGATGACTCTCTGGCTCGGCCTGATGCGGCTGGCCGACAAGGCGGGACTGGTCAATCACCTCGGCCTAGCCCTCAAACCAGTCATGGTCTGGCTCTTCCCCGAGGTGCCGCCGAACCATCCCGCCATGGGTGCGATCATCATGAACATGGCTGCCAATATTCTCGGCCTGAACAATGCCGCGACCCCGCTCGGCCTTCGCGCAATGAAGGAGCTGGAAACGCTGAATCGGCGCCCCGGCGTGGCCACCAATGCGATGTGCATGTTGCTCGCGATCAATACCAGTTCGATCACGCTGATCCCGGTCACCGTCATCGCCCTCCTCACGATCAACGGCAATCACAACGCGACGGTCATCATCGGCACTTCCCTCGCCGCGACCGCCGTGGCGCATGCCGCCGCCATCGCCGCCTGCAAGCTGCTCGAGCGCAGTCCCTGGTTTCGCCTGCGCCCTCTCGGAGAAAAGGAATCTGTGGCGCCTCTCCCAGAAGAAGCCCCTGAAATCATCACCGGCCAGGAAGTGGTGGAAAAGACCGAGCATGCGGATCAGACACTGCCATGGGTTCCCTTCTCGGGCTGGATTCTCCTCAGCGTGGCGCTGCTTTTCATTGTCATGCTGTCCGTCGTGGCTTTCCCGGAACTCCTGGGCCGGATGCCCCTGCCCGAAGCTGCCGCACGCAATCCCGCCCTGCGACTGATCGATGCCCTCTCGATGCTGGCGCTGCCGTGGTTGATTCTCTTTTTCCCGCTCTATGCCGCGCTACGCCGAATTCCCGTCTACGACGAATTCGTGGAGGGCGGTAAGGAAGGCTTCAATGTCATCCTCCGCATCTTTCCCTACATCGTCGCCATGCTTGTCGCCGTTGGAATGTTCAAGGTAGCGGGCGGCATGGATCTCCTCACCTGGCTCGTTCAGCCCATCACCACGCTACTCCATTTCCCATCCGAGCTTGTACCGCTGGCCATGATCCGCCCCTTCAGCGGCACGACTTCGCTGGCACTCCTTACCGACATCATCAAGGACCATGGCGCCACGAGCTTCCTGGCGCTGACCGCGGGCACCCTCTACGGCTGCTCGGAAACGACTTTTTATGTGATCGCCGTCTATTTCGGATCGGTCCACATTAAAAAAACTCGTCACGCCATTCCTGCTGGGATTGTGGCTGATGTCGTTGGTCCTGTGGCCTCTGTCCTGATTTGCCGCGCCGTTTTTGGCGGGTAAGAGACGTCACCTGTTTGTCGCATAAGCCCTTGATTCCTGAATAGATAGACTTATCTCCGGCTTCTTAAGGGCTCAAGCCATGTGTTACAAAGCAGCCTTTATTGCTGATAGGCAGCAAGTTATGTATATACCACTGCTCAACATGTTAGGACACCTTTAATTCCAAAAATCACATTGACAACTTTTGGAAGTTCAGCTTTGTTTGCATTACATTTATGAAACACCAAATCCGTTCCCTCTCTCGGGTCTGCCTGCTCACGCTGGTCGGCATCGCCGCGTTCGGTTTTGCGTCCGTTCGAGCAAATACCATCCTGATTAATTTCAATAATTCGACTACCGATGTTAATGGCAATGTAGGAACCTATCCCACGGGACAGGACACATCCGCGAGCAATACCGGCTACTGGAATAATGTTTTTGTAGCTGGAGCATCCCCGTATCCTACAAATATTACATTGGTCGATTCGACTAATGCCGCAACCTCAGTAACCATTACCATGGCTACAACTGGGAATTCCTTCGGAGCCGCAGATGGAAATGGTTATTCAGGAACGGCTCTTGATGCCTCTTTTCCCCATACCGCTACTAATTCCGTCACGTACCTTACCAAGGGAACAACTGGAACGTTCACCCTGAGCGGCCTAAATCCTGCACTGGTTTATAACTTCACTTTTTTAAGCTCACGCGGAAGCCAGAATAACGCCACAAGTACGGGGCGTATTGGAGATTTCAGCTTCGCAGGAGCCAATACGGTCAATGTTAACGGTATCGATGCGGGCGCCTTTGACGGAATTACCGCCGATGGTACTGGTAGCGGTTTCGGCAATGGTACTCTTTCCTTTGCTAATGGCATTACTCCCACGGCGGGAGGAGTTATCACGATCACGGATTCAGCCCTTAACGCGACAGCCGGATTCGGTGGTTATCTCGCTTTTCTAAAGATTACGACGACCGTTGCTGCGCCCGAACCTTCGACAGTGGCTCTCGCGATCATCGGCGGCCTCGGCATGCTGGTGGTGACGCTTCGCCGCCGCCAGACGGCCAAGATCTAAGTTTCAGATTAAACGGATTCAAGTTTCATAAAACCCCTTCTCCTTCGCGGGAGAAGGGGTTTTTGTTTGCCGGGAAATCGGGTAGACTGGCTGTCACCGTCATGCGCGACCTGCTTTCCGGAAATCGTCCCCTGCTGATCCTGGCCCCGATGCAGGACATCACCGACCTGCCCTTCTGGCGGGTCCTCTCGCGCTACGGAGGGCCCGATGTCTATTACACCGAGTACTTCCGCGTTCATCGCGACTCGCGTCCGGAAAAGCACATTCTCCGTTCCATCGACGAGAATCCCCATGGCAAGCCCATCATCGCCCAGATGATCGGGCAGGACACGGAGGCGCTCCAGCGAACGGCTCTCGAGTTGCAGAAGCGGAATATCGCGGGCATCGACCTCAACCTCGGCTGCCCCGCTCCCATCGTCTGCCGCAAGGATGCGGGTGGCGGCCTGCTGCGCCATCCGGAGAAAATCGATGTCATCCTGCGCGAAGTGCGGGCAGCGGTGCATCTCCGGTTCACGGTCAAGACGCGGATCGGATACGACTCGCCGGATGAATTCCCGGCGCTGCTCGATCTTTTCCGCCGCCATCCCATCGATGCGCTCACCGTCCACGGACGCACCGTGCGCGAGATGTACCGTCCGGTCATCCACGACGATGCCATCGAGCGGGCCGCGCGCCTGATGCCCTGCCCGGTTTTCGCCAACGGCAATGTGAGCTGCGTCGAGTCGGCGCGGCAGGTCGTGCGCACGACTGGGGCAGCGGGACTCATGATTGGCCGGGGCGCGATCCGCAATCCATGGCTCTTCGACCAGATTCGGGAGGCTTGGGCCGGGGAAGTCCGCACTCAACCGACGCTGGCAGACCTGCGGAACTACATCGAGCAGCTCCACGAAGCCACCCTCCTGCCTGGCGTGCGGGAGGAAGGACACGTGGGCAAAATGAAAAAATATCTCGGCTATATCGCCCCCGGCATCGGCGAGGACGACGCCTTTTGGAAAGAGCTGCGACCCGCCTTAACGTTGCACGACCTGTTCGCCATCTGCGACCGCTATCTGGCCTCGCCCGAGCCCTTCCTGCCCGCACCGGCACTCGCCCGATGAAACCGTCCCGGCCTTCCCGCACTCCGAACCGGGCCGAAACGTTGCGCCGCGAAGCGCTGGAAGAAGTCCGAGCCGTCTACCGCGAACTCGCCAACCGTCCCCTTGAGCGTGCCTGTACCCGTCTTACCGAATGTTGCCACTTCAAGCTCACGGGACGAACTCCGCAGCTCACACGCGGCGAGGCGCTCCTGGCGGCCCGCGCCCTGCGCGCCTCGGGGAGAAAGAAGATGCCCGAGCGCACCGACGGCGCCTGTCCCCTGCTGCATGAAAACGGAAACTGTCTGATTTACCAGGATCGGCCTTTCGGCTGCCGCACCCATTTCTGCGCCGCGGCCGGTGGACCTTACGCACGTGCCGAGGTGCTCGACCTCATTCGGCGCCTTGAAACTCTTGATATACGGCTGGAAGGTTCCGGCCCGCGCGCGCTTCCCGTCGCCGTTCCGGACGAGCTGCGCCTGCTGGAACAAGGATTCTAGTCTCTCTTTTCGAGAAAAGATATGACTCCGCAAACGCTCGCCCATCATCGGCTCGTCCGTCAGCACATCGTCACATCCACATGCCGGACGCCGGGTGAGGTAGTGTCCAATCTGGTCGCGATGCAGGCGCAGGATTACACCAGCGCACTCTGGGCCGTGGGCCTACGCGTGCCGGGGGCGACGGAGGTCGACATTCAGCAGGCGGTGCGCGACCGCCTCATCGTCCGCACCTGGCCGATGCGTGGCACACTGCATTTCGCCGCGGCGAAGGATGTCCGCTGGATGCTTAAGCTTTTGACGCCGCGGATCGTTGCGGGGGCCGCCGGTCGCCGTCGGCAGCTCGAGCTCGACGATGCCACTTTCATCCGGTGCGAAAAGGTTTTCAGCCGTGCTCTGGAAGGCGGCAGGCAACTGATCCGCGAAGAGATGTTCGAGGCACTCCGACGCGCCCGCATCATGGTCGACAATCATCGCGGCTATCACATTCTCTGGCGGCTGGCCCAGGAGGGCCTCCTCTGCTTTGGCTCGCATCAAGGTAAGCAGGCTACCTTCACGTTGCTCGACGAATGGGTGCCTCCCGCCAAAAGCGTGGAACGGGAAAAAGCGCTGGCCGAGCTGGCCCGGCGTTACTTCATCGGCCACGGTCCGGCCACGCTCCACGATTTCGTCTGGTGGTCGGGATTGAAGATTTCCGAAGCCCGGGAAGCCATCGACCTGGCTTCACCGCATCTCCTCCAGGAAACCGTGAAGGATAAGGTCTATTGGATGTCCCCGGGAAAGCTCACCCTGTCCAAGGAAGTTTCCTCCATGTATCTCCTCCCCGGTTTTGATGAATTTCTGCTCGGCTATCAGGACCGCAGTGCCTGCCTCGATCCTAAATATGCCAACAAAATTGTTCCCGGCAGCAATGGCATTTTCCTTCCGACAATCGTCTCGAACGGCCGCGTCATCGGCACGTGGAAGCGAGCTACTAAAAAGAAATCTGTTCTCCTTACCTCGGCATCCTTCAAACCCATGAGTAAAGCTGAAAGCAGCGCCTTCATCAGAGCCGCAGAACACTACGGCAAATTCATGGGCCTATCTGTAGAAATCTAGAAAGGGTTGCGGGGGCAGGATTTGAACCTGCGGCCTTCAGGTTATGAGCCTGACGAGCTACCGGGCTGCTCCACCCCGCGATTAGGTGGGCGCACTTCCCTGACCGTGGCTTTCATCTCGCCGGAAGTTGCGCGGAAGGCCAATATCCCTTGATCGGGAGGGATTGGCAAGGGGTTTCGTCAAACATTCGTTCAGGCGACTTCCGTTCTGGACTGTTCTCCCGTCCGACGCTGAGATAAAAAACTCTCATGTCTTCGTCCCGCGCCATCGTTCGCGTGCCCGCCAGCACCTCCAATCTCGGACCCGGTTTCGACTGCCTCGGCCTGGCCCTCCAGCTCTACAATACGGTTACGATCGCGCGTGCGGATCAGGTGAAAGCGCCGGACGGCATGATCGGTGAGACGGCCAAGGCTTTTTTCCAATATGCGGCCAACGGCAAGATCAAACCGTTCGGGTTCGAGGCCCAGATCGAGGGCGATATTCCAATTTCGCGCGGGTTGGGTAGCAGTGTCACCGTGCGGCTCGGCGTGTTGATGGGTCTGGCGGAACTGGTCCGGGATTCGTTCCCGGTCGAACACGAGCAACTCTTGAATTTGTTGATCGAGCTGGAGGGGCATCCCGATAATGCCGTGCCTTCGTTCCTGGGCGGATTCGCGGTCTGTTCCCATGCGTCCGATAAACCCGAGGATGGTTTCACGTTCACACGCGTGGCGGTAAAGCCGGAGCTCTCGTTCGTGACGCTGGTTCCCGATCTTCGCCTGAAGACGGAGACGGCCCGGGGACTGCTGCCGAAGGAGGTTCCCTTTCGCCACGCGGTGGAGAATGTCCAGCGCACGGCACGAATCGCTGCGGCCTTTTGCACGCAGGATTACGCGGCGCTGCGCGGGTTGTTCATCGATCATCTCCATCAGCCGTACCGGAAGGTACTTATCCCCGGCTTTACCGAGATCCTGACTGCAGCGCGCGAGGCCGGGGCGCTGGGAAGTTTCC
>Ga0207671_10006861_pt1 | contig 10047 bp, 9 predicted proteins | sample KBSC24metaG_FD_184352 | JGI IMG/M metagenome (GOLD analysis project Ga0207671, IMG submission 184352) | Corn rhizosphere microbial communities from Kellogg Biological Station, Michigan, USA - KBS C2-4 metaG (SPAdes) (version 2) | ecosystem: Host-associated > Plants > Roots > Rhizosphere > Soil... | reverse complement strand
TTGTCCGTGCTGGGCGAGGCGATCCGGACGCGGGCAGCGGGCGACGTCATCAAGATGGCGGTGAAATCGGGGCGCGGGCCGGGCAAATCGGCGGTGATCGCCTGGCTGATCCTGTTCTTCATGTCGACGCGGCCCAATTTTTCGGGCGTCGTCACCGCCAACACCGGCGACCAGCTCGACGGCAAGACCTGGCGCGAGCTGGCGCTGTGGCATGCGCGCGCATTGAACAAGCATTGGTTCGAATGGACTTCGGGCAAGTTCGTCCATGTCGAGCAGCCGGACACGTGGAAGGTGGTCGCGCAGAAATGGAGCGAGCATCGCCCCGATGCGTTCGGCGGGCTGCACAATGGCGGGCGCGGCCAGTGCACGATCATCGATGAAGGCTCGGGCGTGCCAGAAAGCATCTTCGCGGTGGCCGAGGCGACCAACACCGATCCCGACAGCTTCGTGTTCGCGTTCGGCAATCCGATCCACAAGGCGAGCTATTTCTACCAGATCTTCACGCGCTTTCGCCACCGCTGGCTGACGATGACGGTCGATACGCGCCGCGCCAAGGCCGCCAACCAGAAGCAGATCCAGGACATGATCGACGATTGGGGGCTCTCCTCCGATCATGTGAAGGTGCATGTGCTCGGCGAATTTCCCGAGGTCGACAGCAACACGCTGATCCCGCTCGCGCTGATGGAGGAGGCGCGCCGCCGCCCGGTGGCGAAGGCGACGATCGAAGCGGTGCGGCCGATCTGGGGGCTCGATCCCGCGCGCTTCGGCGACGATCGCACCGCGCTCGCCAAGCGGCGCGGGCGCGTGCTGATGGAGCCGGTGACGGCGTGGCGCGGGCTCGATACGATGCAGACCGCCGGCCGCGTGCTCGCGCTCTACGAGGATACGCCGCGCGACGAGCTGCCCTCGGCGATCGTGGTCGATACGATCGGGATCGGATCCGGCGTGGCGGACCGGATGCGCGAGCTCGGGCTGCCGGTGACGATGCTCAACGTCTCCGAGCGGCCGAGTGTCGACGGCAAATATCATCGGCTGCGCGACGAACTCTTCTGGAAGGCGCGGATGTGGTTCGAGGGGCGCGACGTCCATATCGATGACGACGCGCTGACCGCCGAACTCGCCGACATCCTCTACGGCTATACCTCGAACGGGCTGATCAAGCTCGAAAGCAAGGACGAGACCAAGGACAGGCTGGGCCGCTCGCCCGACCTCGCCGACGCGTTCGTGGCGACCTTCGCGGTCAGCCCGGTTTCGATCGCGCGCGAGGCCGATCGCTACGAGCGCGCGCGCCGCCGCATGCAGATGACAGGAAACGCAAGGTGGGCAGCATGACAGAAGATATTGACGAAACCTCCTCCGATCCCGGCCTCGATCCCGCGCTCAGGGACTGGAACCAGCTCCGCAAGCTCTGCGCCGATCATGGCGCGACTTTGATCCTGCGCGCCGAGACGCTGGCGGATTTCCGCTTCTCGCTTGCCGCGCGCGATCGCCAGGGGCGGCTGATCCACGACCTGCGCCGCGATCTCGGCGACGAGGCGCCGCAGGGCGTGATCGCGCAGATGGTGCGCAATGCGGTGGGGAGCTGGTGGCAATGAAGCGCAAGAGCATGGCCGACGATATCTTCCCCGGCGATCTGGACGACGACATTCTGCCGGGCGACGCGACCAAGGACACGGTCGATGCGGTCGGCGCCGATCCCGACGGCAGCCTGTTCCGCCGGCTCAAGGGCTGGACCAAGGCCTCGATCGATCACCTCGCCGAATGGCGCAAGGAAGCCGATGAGAGCTATGAATTCTACAATGGCTATCAATGGTCGAGCGAGGAGCTGGCGATCTTCGAGGCGGACGGGCGCCCCGCGCCGGTCTTCAACCTCGTCCAGATCAATATCGATGCGCTGGCGGGGCTCGAGGTCAACAACCGACAGAATGTGAAATATCTGCCGCGCACGGCGGGCGACGTCCAGGTCGACGAGCTGCTTTCGTCGGCGGCGATGTGGGTGCGCGATCAGGCGCGATCGGAGCGCGAGGAATCCGACGCCTTCACCGATGCGGCGATTGCCGGGATCGGCGTCACCGAAACGCGCAAGCCCGAGCCGGACGCGATCGCGATCGACCGGCGGGATCCGCGCACCGCCTTCTGGGATCGCAACGCCACCAAGCGCAATCTGGCCGACCGGCGTTATGCCGGCCGCGTCGTCTGGCTCGATCTCGACGAGGCCGAGGGCATGTTCCCGGACGTGCCGCATGCCGAATTGAACGCGAAATGGGCGGCCTATGGCGTGGCCGACAGCGATCCCGGCATCGAGCACAAGGATTATACCAACAGAGCACGCTAGCCGCTTCTAGTTCAGAAACGTCCCCGCAGTTCAGTTTCACAACAGCTACTACATATAAGGCTCACGCCTATTCAATTCCCATGCCCAATAGTGGCGCGATCAATCGCGCTAGTGCCAATATTTCCTTGGGAAATAGCGCCGCAGCAGATCCTCCGTCACTTACATCTTTCGGTGGAACTCAAGACTATCTGTGGTTCGCCAGTATGGTGTTGTCCGCTAATTCCGCGATTACTGCCGGGCCAGCTGGGTACTCGAATTTTAATGCCAACGTAGGCTCTAGCGGCTCGGATTGCGGTATTGCGACGTCTTGGAAGACGGGGCTGGCATCGGTTACGGAAGATCCTGGCCCTTTCACCAACGCCACAAATCAATGGCTGGCGGAGACCCTAGCAATCTGGGACCCCGTTACGGTCGTTACCGGCCGTCCTACAAGCAATCTTCTTTTGGGGATTTAAAATGTCCCGGCTTAACTTTCGTGGGCATATCGCCCGACGCGATTATGCGATTAACATGGTTGCGCCCACCGCGTCAGGCTCGGCAATCAGCGAGCAAACGCTGAGCGGAACCACGGGTACATGGGCGTCAGATGAATCGCTGATCACCGGTTACGTCTATCAGTGGCAGACGGCGGACGCGCCAGACTTTGCGATATGGGCTGACCTTGCCGGCGCCACCTCGATTTCGCTTCTTCTCACTGCCAGTCAAATCAGCAAGAAGCTCCGCCTTGGCGTGGCGGCGATCAATGGCGATGGGCAGTCGCCATTTGTCTATACCGCGCCCACGGCAATTATTCAGGATGCACCCGCGATCCCGCTTGCGATCCATGGCACGCCCGTCACGGCTGCGAGCCAAGGCGACACGGCGACCTTCATCGTCAGCTTCGACGGTGGCTCCGGTACCTACACTCCGTCGCTGATCAATGCGCCTCTCGGGTCATCAGTTACCACCCTCTCAAGCGGAGATCAGGCTGCCGTCACTCTTTCCACTTCAAGCCCCGGAAGCTATGGAGGCATCATCGTCCGCGTTTCGGACGGCGCAACGACTGCCGACCTTGCCAGCTTTACCTTTACCGTCAATTCCGTTGGATCGATACAGACGGTAATTCCTGGGACGGGCTGGACTGGATTGACAACGAGCGTCAATGGCGTTGATGTCACAGCGCAGCGGGGTAGTTCCTCGAACGTCGGCTATAATTTCTCGCCTACCTGCTATGTCGAGGAGCCGCCCTTCTTCGAGATCGACAGCCCCTATATTCTCTGGATTCACGCCTATCATACCGGGCCACTCTCCGATTTCGACACCAATCATCCCCTGTTTGGAATGGAGAAGGTGACAGTCGCCTGTGATGGCGGGGCGTGGCTGACGCTCTCCGCGCAATATAATTCGGCCGAGAACTTTTGGGGTTTCCCCGTTCGCATTGATCCGGCGCAATGGGCAGATGGCTATCCTTCCGAAACTGTTCGATGCATGCGGTTCGTAGCGTGGCCCAGAAACGGCAAGCCGCGCGTGCTCCAGAACGCCTATAACGATGCTCGACAGGCATTCAAATTCACGACCAATGCTAACGGTACATTCACGCGAACCAAACGCTATTTCGGTTCCAATGGCTCCAGCGGAAACGACGGGCTGACTCCGGCCACCCCCAAGGTTACGATGGAGCAGGCAATTGCGTCATTTTCTCCGGATACCGCGCATGGCCGCGACTATGGCGATCTTGAGCTTATTTGCACGGGCGGAACGAACCTCGCCTTCTCAACCTCCTCGACCCGCGCGACGACTTTCCGCGCGATGAAGTTGAGCCCGCTTGCGGGTCTCCAACCAAGCGATTGTGTTTTCACGGGCTCGAATAGCTCCGGCATGGGAACGAGGCTCTTTCATGTGAAGGGCGTTTCATTCAGCGGCATCCAGGCCACGGGCATTTCCGGGTCATCGGGCTATTTCGAGGATTGCTCCTTTGATGGTGGCGCAACCTGGCTGGCGCAAGATTTTCCGTTCAATCACGCGAATGTCATCGCCTGGGTGCGGGGCGGCGTCTACAATAATTACGGGAGCACCTTCCGAGGGACGCGTTCGGTCGTCAATGTCACAGTGCCACTATGCGGGCGAAATTTCATCCAGAACGTGCTCTATCTTCGCAACGTCACGCTCCAGACGATCCCGCCGACATCAAACCTTCACCCCGATACCTTCCAATATTATAACAGAAACAATATCAATGTATTGGGGGCGGGCTGGACTTATGGAGGAATTGCCGAAAACGTCACCGTGCTGAACGCCAACGCGCAAGGTCCGTTCTTCAAGGACAACAACTATATCATCGGCATGTTCATGTATAACTGCAACTTCTCCCTCAACAACACTGGACGTAACACCTTCGTGATCGGTAGCAATACTACCGGTCCCAATGGCGATGGCACGCAGGCGACTTATCCCTACACTATCCTGCAAAACTCGATGTTCTGGGAGTCTTCATTCCTAGGCGGCAATGCCAATCGCGGGGAAGGTGTCTGCGATAACGTGATCTTCAAGAACACTCATATGCAAGGTGGGAATTATCCAAACTCCGCTCTGGTCTACGAGGCCGCACATTGATGGCGAGGGCGTATCACGCATCACTCATCACCAATGCCAACGGTTATTATGCGTCAAGAAGAGGTAGGAAGGTCGGGGCCCGCGCGAAGCCGCCTGACCCTAAGCACCGTCCTTACATTCAAGGGCTAAATCCAGCGCCTGAGCTTATAGTGAAGCTCGCCCCTGCGCGACAGGCGCGCGGCGGTGAGCTGCACTTTGTTCAACTCGACGGTACGGGCGCGGATTGTATTCGGCGCGGTGAAGCTGGCCGCAAAGCGGCGATAGAGTTCGACCGTTGACTGGCGGCAGATATAGAGCTTGCCGGGCGTGATTAGGAACGGCGCGAAATCGCTGTTTTGCGCGAGGAAATCGTTGGTGGCGGTGGTCACATCGGGCCAATAGATATTGAAATAATCGTCAGCAATGATCACGCCATCATCGGTCAATATGTCCCTGGCCAATCGCAGATCGTTGGCGACCTCGTCATACAGGTGACCGGCATCGACACTCACGATCCGCGCCTTTCCGATCTTAACAAGAAGATCCTCGGGTTTCAGTTCCAGCGTATTGGCGGTCAGCACATCATCGAGCTGAATCCTGAACCGCTCGAGATGGTTGAAGAAAGCCTTATCGCGCCCCCTGTGGATGGCGTTGTCATTGCCAGCGCCATCGAGGAAGAGGTCGACCGGCAAGGCTTTCTCGCCCGCCGCCCGGAGATGGGCAAGGATGAAGAACAAGCGGCCATGATGAACGCCCAGTTCGCACAAATCTCCCTTTACGCCATTCGCTGACTGGAATTTGCCGAGTGCGGCTATCGCCTCCGCGTCAATGGTTGCGAGATAACCGGCAACTCCATGAATCTCCTTGCGGAGATAGCGGTCCAGATCGCGATGGCCCTGCATGAAAAATTCCTTGTTGATGAAATACGGACATCTAACTGAAGTTACATTTTCCGCTGACGTGCAAAGTTTCATTCATGGATAATCGGGCTCCGGGGTCACCGCGAGGCTAGATGCGCATGTGAGATGCCAGTGCTGGCTGAAAATCAGGCCGATGACAATCACACGAAGACTATCGAGTTCGCTGATACGGCCGCTGTTCATCGGCCACGCGCCTATCAGCGTTTCTGAGTCGGGGCTAGAGGTGTTTGAAAGTTAACGATAAGCGGAGCGGAGATCCTGCTCATCGCCCGCCGATAGGCATTCCGGGCCTTCCTGCTGCTCGTGGACCAAGGGGTGGCGCTGCGCCTTGCCTGCCATCCCCACGCCACTGTGCAACAGTGACTTGTGCCTCGCCGCGCGCTGGCGGAGACGGGGGCATGTCCAGCATCGAACCCGCCGCCCTGGCCGAATTGCTTCGCCATCTGCCCGAATGGATCCGCAACGATCTCGCGGCCAAGGATGCGAGCCTGCGCACTCGCGCGGAGGAGGCGCTCGCCGCGATGATCAGCGCCGAGCTGAAGGCCGCGCCCGCTCCGCCGCGGGATTAAGCGGGCGTCTTGAGCTTGAGCCGGCGGCGCGAGGGCTTTGCGCCGGTCGTTGGCTCGGCCGCTGGCTGCGGTGTCGCGGCGGCGGCGGGGGCCGCAGGCGCAGCCGGTTCGGCGCGGCGCCTGCCGAGGCCGCTGGCCTGGGCAAGCTCGCTGCGCCGCTTGGCATAGTTGGGCGCGGCCAGCGGATAGCTGGCGGGCAGGTTGAATTCGGCGCGATAATCCGCCGGGCTCAGACCATGCGCGGTCTGGATATGCCGCTTCAGCATCTTCTGCTTGCTGCCGCAGATCAGGCAGACGATGTAATCGGGCTTGATCGAGGCCTTGATCGAAACGGCCGGAGTCTTGGCTTCGGGCTCCGCCGCGGCCGGCTGACCAAGCGAAACGAGCGCGCCGTGAACGGCCGCGATCACCCCGCTCAAGTCATTGCTGGCGACCTGATTATTGGAGACATGCGCCGCGACAATATCCGCGGTCAGGGAAAGAATATCCTCGTCAGCCATTGTGATCCTGCATTGATAGGAAGGAGAGAAGGGGCGCCGCATAACATCGTCCAGGCCATCCGTATAGTTCTTAGCGCGGCGATCGACCGGAAAAATCTTTGCCCATGGCCTGGGAACCATTTTACGCCGGCGCGAAACAGCCTCCGCCGTGCCGCTGGACGGACGACGCGCGGCGATGTTACTAGCTTCCGGCCGGCGCACCGGGCGATGATCACGCTGACCGCCCGCATATCCGCGCCGCGAAGAGGAGAGGGGGGATTGCCTGGTGAACATCGCGAAGCCCGCCGCCTCTGCCCGCCTCGCCCTGACGCGGCGCGTCGATCAGGTGCGCTGATGGCGCGGATCGCCAGCGTCGAGGATTTTCGCGAGCATGCGCGCCGTCGCCTGCCGCATATGCTGTTCGAATATATCGACGGCGGCTCCTATGCGGAGCGAACCCTCCGCCGCAATGTCGGCGCGATGGACGCGCTGGCGCTGCGGCAGCGGGTGCTGAAGGATAGCTCACAGCTTGAGTTCGGGGTGCGGCTGTTCGATCAGGATCTGGCGATGCCGCTGATCCTTGCGCCGGTCGGCTTCGCCGGGATGTTCGCGCGGCGCGGCGAGATCCAGGCGGCGCGTGCGGCGGCAGCTCATGGGGTGCCCTTCTGTCTGTCGAGCCTGTCGATCTGCGATTATGCGGAGGTCGCGCGCGGCGTGGGCGTGCCGCCCTGGTTCCAATGCTATGTGATCCGCGATCGCGGCTATATGGAGGCGTTGCTCGATCGCGTCTGGGATGGCGGCGCGCGCGTGCTGCTGCTCACCGTCGATCTGCCCACGCCCGCCGCGCGCTATCGCGAGGTCCGCTCTGGCTTTACCGACCGGGGGCTGCGCGGGCTTATCCGCCAGGCGGCGTCGGGCCTGCGTCACCCCGGCTGGTTGTGGGACGTCTATCTGCGCGGCCGCCCGCATGTGTTCGGCAATTTCACACCGGTGATGGGCGCGGGCCAGCGCAGCCTGGGCGATTATTGGAGCTGGGTGCGCGAGAATTTCGATACCAGCGTGAACTGGGCTGATCTCGAGGCACTGCGTCGGCGCTGGAAGGGCAAGATCATCGTCAAGGGCATCCTCGATGCCGAAGACGCCCGGATCGCCGCCTCGTTGGGGGTCGACGGCGTCGTCGTCTCCAACCATGGCGGTCGCCAGCTTGATGGCGTGCGCTCGGCGATCGAGGTGCTGCCGGAGATCGTGGCGGCGGTGGGCCAGCAGACCAGCGTGCTGATGGATGGCGGCGTGCGCTCCGGGCTCGATGTGCTGCGCGCGCTGGCGCTGGGCGCGCGAGGCTGCCTGATCGGGCGGGCATGGGCCTTTGCGCTCGCGGCGCGGGGCGGCGAGGGCGTCACCGCGATGCTCGATATGCTCAAGGCCGAGCTTCGGGTTGCGATGATGCTGACCGGCTGCACCGACCTGCGCGACGCGACGCCCGCCCTGATCGATCGAGGCGCGATGTGGAGCGGAGATATCGAGCAGCCGGACATTCGAACCGGATAACTGGCGCTGACCGGGTGGTGCCGCGGTCCTCCGGCCGGCTCAGCTCAGATGCGAGAGCAGCGCGTCGACATCGCCGGTGACGATCGTGGCGAAATTGTCGGCCACGCCATAGGGCACGAGGATGCGCCGGTCCTGGATCAGGCTGCCGCAGCTGTAGACGACGTTGGGAACATAGCCGTCGCGCTGTTCGGGGCCGGAGCGCAGCAGCGGAATGTTCGAGCGCGCGATAACCTTGGAGGGGTCATCCTTGTCCAGCAGGCAGGCGCCGATCGTGTAGTTGCGGAGCAGGCCGACGCCATGGGTCATGACGAGCCAGCCTTCCTCGATCTCGATCGGCGAGCCGCAATTGCCCATCTGCACGAATTCCCACGGATGGAGCGGCGCGATGATCTTCTCGGCCTCGTCCCAGCGATGGAGATCGTTCGAATACATCAGCCAGATATTCTCATTATCCTGCCGCCCGAGCATCGCGTAGCGCCCGTCGATGCGGCGGGGAAACAGCGCCATGCCCTTGTTTTCGGCGACCTTGCCCGCGATCGGCCGCGTCCGGAAGTGGCAAAAATCCTCGGTCGTCAGCATTTCCTGATGGATGTCGATGCCGTCGAACGCGGTGAAGGTGCCGGCATAAAATTGCGTGCCATCCTCCTCGGTGAAGGTGACGAGCCGCAGATCCTCGATCCCGCGCGCCTGGCTTGGCGTCATCGGGAACAGCACCGCTTCGGAAATCTCCTCGATATCCCCGAAATGGAGCAAGAGCTCGGCATCGTCCTTGCCGCGCGTCTCGATCTGAGGCGGCTCGGCATAGCCGCTGGGGGCTTCGACGCGGACGCCGAGTGCGCCGTCCCAGACCCCGGTGCGGAAGGTGACGGATGAGACATGGCCCTCGCCGATCCCGCGCAGCGAGAGGATGAAGCGGACCGCGCCGGGCTTGAGCCCGGATTGATCCCAATGGCGGACGATGCTGGGGTTGAACAGCGCCGCCGCCTCGAACGCATATTCCTCGCTGAAGACGCCGCCGATCAGCAGCTTCTGCTCGTCGCTCAGCTTGGTGCCCTCGGGGACGTAATCTTTCACCTGATCGTACTGGCGCAGCAGGATGGTCTGCAGGTTGCGCTGCCGCGAATCCAGCAGCTCGTCCACATAGTGGAGCCCGCGCTTGATCAGCGGCTCGTCCATGGTGAGGATGCGCCCGATGATCGCCTCGACGCGCGCGCCCTTCTTCTTCGAGTAGGCCGCGGGATATTCCACGTCGAACGGCCGCAGCACCGTGCGCGAGGGATCCGGCTTGAGAGTGACATGGGCACGATGCCAGAAATCGGCCGGCCGCGGCCGTTCATCGCTTACATCGCTCTGGCCACGCGAATCGGTCACGCCCTGCATTATGCTTCTCCACTATCTCGGTATTGCGATTGGGTGCATCGTCCGCTTCGGCGGAGCGTTAGGCTCGAACCATGACCGTCGATCCGTCCGAAACTGATGCGCAGAAGCGCGCCGCCGCCGAGGCGGCCGCCGCCGAGGTCGCGTCCGGCATGCTCGTCGGGCTCGGCACCGGCAGCACTGCGGCGTTCCTGATTGATGCGCTCGGCCGCCGGATTCGCGCCGGGCTTGAGGTGCGCGCGGTCGCG
>Ga0207671_10006859_pt1 | contig 10049 bp, 9 predicted proteins | sample KBSC24metaG_FD_184352 | JGI IMG/M metagenome (GOLD analysis project Ga0207671, IMG submission 184352) | Corn rhizosphere microbial communities from Kellogg Biological Station, Michigan, USA - KBS C2-4 metaG (SPAdes) (version 2) | ecosystem: Host-associated > Plants > Roots > Rhizosphere > Soil... | reverse complement strand
GATCCGCCTTCCGATCGAGAACCAGGACAACTTCGCCCTGATGCAGATCGCGCTGGTGAACGGCAAGCCGGCCGACGAGACGGTGAACGTCACCAGTTTCGGCGACCTCACCCCGCTGCACCCGAACAGCCGGTTGCGGTTGGAGACGCCCGACGACCTGTCGATGCGGATCGTGGACCTCGTCACGCCCATCGGCAAGGGCCAGCGGGGGCTGATCGTCGCCCCGCCCCGCACGGGTAAAACCATCCTGCTCTCCAAGATGGCCAACGCCATCCTGAAGAACCACCCGGAAAGCTACGTGTTCGTGCTGCTGGTGGACGAGCGGCCGGAAGAAGTGACGGAAATGCAGCGGCTGGTGAGCGGCACCAACGCCGAGGTGGTGGCCAGCACGTTCGACGAGCCGAGCGAGGAGCACATCCACGTCGCCGACATCGTGCTGGAGAAGGCGAAGCGGATGGTGGAACTGAAGCGGGATGTCATCATCCTGCTCGACAGCATCACCCGCCTCGCCCGTGCTCACAACACCGAAGCCCCCGGCGGCGGCAAGCTGCTCTCCGGCGGTCTCGACAGCAACGCCATGCAGAAGCCGAAGCAGTTCTTCGGCGCGGCCCGCAACGTCGAGGAAGGCGGCAGCCTGACCATCCTGGCCACCGCGCTCATCGACACCGGCAGCCGGATGGACGACGTGATCTTCGAGGAGTTCAAGGGCACCGGCAACATGGAACTGCACCTCGACCGCCGGCTGGTCGAGAAGCGGGTGTACCCGGCGCTGGACGTGAACCGCAGCGGCACCCGGAAGGAAGACCTGCTCATGACCCCGGAGGAACTCCAGAAGGTGGCCATCCTGCGGCGGGTGCTGGCCGACATGCACCCGGTGGAGGCGATGGAACTGCTCATCAACCGGGCGAAGAAGACGAAGACCAACGTCGAGTTCCTGATGACGATGAACCTGAGCTGAGTTCGCCAGCAAGGGTGCATAGTTTCGCCGCGAGGCGGAGACGAGCGCGAATCACATTCGCGCTCGTCTCCGCCTCGCGGCGAAACTGTTGCGGGAGGTGCGAGCGTGAGCCAGAACCTTTGGCAATTCGACGAGACACGCAAGGACTTCTCCAACTACTACTGGTATGCCGACGAGTTACCCGCCCGCAAGTTCTATCTGTTCATCGCGGAGATTGGCCGACAACTTCGGCGTCTGATGACCCAGCCTGATCAGATCGAGATGATCGAGTTGTGTGAGCAGTGCGGCGAAGGGAAGGTCAGCGAAAACGAGATTAGTGACTTTGGCGACAGAATTCGTCGATGTGGATCTGATCCGGAGAACAACCTGCACGCAAACTCGCTGTACTGGTGGGTTCCTGATCGTTACAAGGTCGCGAGTCATGGGGTCGAAGAGTTTGCGGTCGAAGCATTCGCGATAGAGGCTGCGGTCAATGCTGGTGTCTTGAAACCGAATGCCAGTTTCCAAGACATCGACGCTGTGCAAAGGCACCCAGTTTTCGCTTCCGTCCGTGATCGCACCGAGTTGGAGTGGGGAAATCTGGTCCGCTGCATCTACGGCCCGAACCCGTTCACACCGCCGACCTTCTCCCCCTCGTGGCGTTCCGAGTCGGCCGTCGCCCTCGCCCGCACCGCCTACGACACCCGCAACTTCACCCTGCTGCCCATCCTCGCCGATGCCCTCGAAGAAGCCGGATGCGACCACGCCGACATGCTGAATCACTGCCGCGATCCGAAGGCGATCCACGCCCGCGGTTGCTGGGTGGTCGATCTGGTGCTGGGCAAGTCGTGAGCCGCCGGTCCTGCCGCAGCACACCGGGTATACTGGCAAAGAAATCGGCACGAGACTCACCAAGACAATGACCCTCTCCCCGTTCACTGTTGCCGTCCCGGAAGCCGGGCACACGCTGGCGAAAGTGCTCCGCTCGCGGATGCACGAGTCGCAGCCGTCGTGGGCGGACGTGCGGAAGTTGATCGAAGGCCGGCGGGTGAAGGTCGGCGAGTCGGTGTGTACGGACTCGGCTCGGCGGCTGAGCGAGGGGGAATTGGTCACGCTCCTCGACAAGCCGGTGCATCGGCCGAAAACGGCCACGCCAGAGGGGTTGGTGATCCGCCACCTCGACGACCACGTCGTCGTCGTCGAGAAGCCGGCCGGAATGAACACCGTGCGGCACCCGAACGAGTTGGAGTGGAGCGAAGAACGCCGGCAACTCGTGCCGACGCTGCAAGACGTGACGCAGTGGGCGGTGGCGAAGAAACTCAACCGCCAGGCTCGCACGCTGCCGCCGTTGCGGATCGTCCACCGGCTCGACAAGGAAACGTCCGGCCTCATCTGCTTCGCCCGTTCGCCGCTCGCCGAGCGCTCGCTGGGCATGCAGTTCCGCAAGCACACGGTGGTTCGCCGGTATCTCGCCCTGGTGTCCGGCTACCTGCTGCCACAGACGGTCCGTTCGATGCTGGTGCGAGACCGCGGGGACGGCCGCCGGGGCAGCACCAAGCTGACGAATACCGGGAAAGAAGCGATCACGCATATTTCGGTGGAGCAGCGGGTGGGTCGGTTCACGCTGTTGAGCTGCCGGTTGGAGACAGGCCGCACGCACCAGATTCGCATTCACCTGAGCGAAGCCGGGCACCCGGTGTGCGGCGACAAGGTATACCACCGCAAACCGAACGGCGAGGAGATGCCCGACCCGAGCGGCGCCCCGCGGTTGTGCCTGCACGCCACCGAGTTGGGGTTCGAGCACCCGGCGAGTGGCGAACATCTACACTGGACGATGCCGATGCCGGCGGACATGGCGAAGTTGATTGCCACATTGGGCGAGCGGCCCGCGTGAGCGGGCTGTTCAGTATGCCAATAGCCCGCTCACGCGGGCCGCTCGCCGTTCTCGTCCAGTTTCCGACCCACGAGCTGAATGAACACGTCTTCCAGGGTCGGCTCCACCTTGTTCAGCGTCCGGATTTTCGCCCCGCTCTGCACCACCGCCTGCACCACCCCGCCGACGGCCGACTCGTCGTCCAGGCTCACTCGCAAGTCGGCGGTGGTCGGCGTGTCGGTGCGGGTCGCCTGGTGAACGCCAGGAATCACCTCCAAGTCGGGCAGCGGGTTCGCACCGGGTTCGACCGTGATTTCAAACAGCCGGTGTTTCTGCACCAACCGTTTCAGGTTCGCCGGGGTGTCGCACGCCAGCACCTTCCCGCTGTCGATGATCGCCAGCCGGTCACACAACTCGTCCGCCTCGGCCATGTAGTGCGTGGTCAGCAGCAGGGTGCGGTCGGGCTTCTCGCCCATCCACTCGCGGAGGTATTTGCGGATGGCCCGAGCGCTGGTCACGTCCAGGCCGAGCGTCGGCTCATCAAGGAAGAGGATCTTCGGATCGGTGATGAACCCGCGACAGAAGTTCATCTTCTGCCGCTGGCCGGTGCTCAGGTGGCTCACGCGACTCGTCGCCTTGTCGGTCATCTGCACCACGCCGAGCATCTTTTCGATGCGACGGTTCACCTCGGCCGTCGGCACGCCGTAGATGCGGCTGAACAGCCACAGGTTCTCCCGCACGTTCAGGATGCCATACCCGCTCGTCTCCCCGCCGCTCACCATGTTGATCTTCGGCCGCACCGCGTGCGGGTCGGCGGCCACGTCGTGCCCGTCCACCCACGCTTTGCCGGCGGTAGGGGCGAGCAGCGTCGTCAGGATTTTGATGAGGGTGGTTTTGCCCGCCCCGTTCGGCCCGAGCAGGCCGAACAACTCGCCCGGTTGCACTTCCAGGCTGACGCCGTCGAGGGCAACGAACTCGGTCGGAGTGTTCGGGTCGGGCTTTTTGCCCCACCGCTTGCGGGGCTTCTTGTAGGTGCGGCGGAGGTCTTCGGTGCGGATCGCGGGTGTGGGCATGGCGGCGGTATTGTACGCACCTACACCAGCCAGCCGCCGGTGATGGGGAGTACCTGCCCGGTGATGTACCCGCTCTCGGCGCTTGCCAGGAAGAGCACGGCGTTGGCGATGTCGGCCGGTTGGGCGAAGCGGCCGAGCGGGATCTGCTTCACATACTCGGCTCGCATCTCCGGGCGGATGTCGGCCATCATCGGCGTCTCGACAACACCGGGGGCGACGGCGTTCACCGTGATCGCCCGCTTCGCCAGTTCCTTCGCCAGCACGCGGGTCATGCCGATGACGCCGGCCTTCGCCGCCGCGTAGTTCGACTGACCGGGGAAGCCGACGATCCCGGCCACGCTGGCGATGTTCACGATCCGCCCGCCGTCTCGCAGCACTTCCGCCCCGTACTTGCACCCGTGGAACACGCCGGTCAGGTTCGTCTGAATCACCGCGTGCCACTCGTCGAGCGTCATCTTCTTGATGGTGCGGTCCTTCAGGATGCCGGCGTTGTTCACCACGACGTCGAGGCCGCCGAACCCCGCCTTCGCCTCGGTCATCAACTTCTCCACCTGCGCCGCCTCCCGAATGTCGGCCGCTACTTTCAGCACCTTCCGCGTGCCGGTCGGGTCGGCCAATTCCACCGCCAGCGCGTCGGCGTCCTTCGCGTTCGCTCCGTCCGGATCGGCCCAGTAGTGGACCACCACGCTCGCCCCGCAGTTCCAGAACGAGCGGACCAACTCCGCCCCGATGCCACGGCTGCCGCCGGTGACGAGGGCCACTTTGCCGGTGAAGTCGAAGCGAGTCATGGGAATTGCCGATTTTGGAGTGGCGATTTTCGATTAGAATACCGGTCACACGAGGGGTGTTAACCCGCTTCAATCGCAAATCGGCAATCCGCAATCGACAATGCTGAGGCTCCTGCACTACTCCGACGTCCACCTGACCGTGCCCAAGCTCGGGTGGCGTCCGCGGGACATGTTCAGCAAGAAGGTGGTCGGGTGGGTAAACGTGAAGCTGCTCGGCCGCGGGCGGCGGTTCCGGCACGCGACGACGGTGGCCGATGCCATGATCGCCGCCGCACGGACTCGCGGGCACGATGCGGTGCTGTTCTCGGGTGATGCCACCAAGTTGGCGTTCGAGCCGGAGTTCGCGTTCGCAGCGGAGCGGTTGGCGGTGGGCGATGCGTCAATGCCACCGGCGGTGTGTGTGCCCGGCAACCACGATTACTACACCCGCCGTGACGTGCGGATCGGCCACTTCGAGAAACACTTCGGCCCGTGGCTGACCGGCGAACGGATCGACAACCACCGCTACCCGTTCGCCCGCCGGGTGGGGCATGTGTGGATCGTCTGCCTGAACAGCAGCCACCCGAGTGTGCTGAACACCACCGCCCGTGGGACTGCCGGGAAGTCGCAACTGGAGAGGTTGGTGAAGCTGTGCCGACTGCTCGACGGGCCGAAAATCCTGGTCACGCACTACCCGCTGCGGGCGGCGAGCGGGAAGTTGGAGCGGCGATCGCACCGGCTGGTCGATCACGCGGCGGCACTGGCGGCGGCGAAGGAAGCGGGCATCGGGCTGTGGCTGCACGGGCACATCCACCACCCGTTCGTGCTGCCGTTCGGTTCGGTCATCCCCTTCCCCGTGGTGTGCGCCGGAAGTGCCACCCAGACGAACCGTTGGGCACACAACGAGTACGTCCTCGACGGCCGCGACGTGACCATGACCCGCCGGTTGTGGAACCCGGACGAAGGACGCTTCGACGAAGCGGCGAAGGTCAAATTCGAGATCATCGGCGGGTGAGCAGGGTTCTTCACGAATCGGGTCGAATAGCCTGCGGCGCCGTATCGTCTACCGTGCCGCGGTCCTGTTGGTGGGGCCGTGCCCACTCTCAACGTGAGGACGCCAGAATGATCCGCAAGCTGTTCGCCGTCGCCGTCGTCGCCGCCTTCGGCAGCCTCGCCGTGGCCGCTGAAATCAAGTCCGGCCCGCAGAGCGGCGAGAAGGTGCCCGGCCCGTTCCACCCGCTGAACATCAACGGGAAGAGCGCCGGCGAAAAGAACTGCCTGTTCTGCCAACACGGGGAAAGCCCGGTGGCCATGGTGTTCGCCCGCACGGCCGACGACGCCGGCACCCAGAAGCTGATCAAGGCGCTTGAGAAGGTCACCGCCGACAACGCCAAGGCCGAGATGGGCGCGTTCGTCGTGTACCTGACCGACAGCGACAAGGCCGAGAAGAGTCTCAAGAAGTTCGCCGAAGACGCCAAGCTGAAGAACGTCACCCTGGCGATCGACAACCCGGCCGGCCCGGAGAAGTACAACGTGTCCAAGGACGCCGACCTGACCGTCGTGCTGTACACCGGCCGCGTGGTGAAGGTGAACAAGTCGTTCGAGAAGGGCAAGATCTCCGACAAGGACATCGACGCCATCGTGAGCGACGTGAGCAAGATCCTGCCCGAGAAGAAGTAAGTTTTGCCGCGGAGCGGCGACCGGTTGTAGCCTGGGGCGGAAGCCCCAGGTGAATCACCGAAATGCTCAAGCCCCGGAGGGGCGCTCGGGGTTAAACCGGGCGCCCCTCCGGGGCTTGATGTTGTGTTCGAGCCATCCTGGGGCTTCCGCCCCAGGCTACAACCGGTCGCCGCTCCGCGACTCGATCCGCTCACTCACTTAGCCTGGGCCAGTCCGACGCAGTATGCCAGCAGCCCGCGGTGCAGCGCGAAGTACGCCGCCTCGTCGCCCCCTTTGGCCGGGCCGAACCGCAGCCCGTATTTCGCCTCGTGCCGCACCACCTCGGCCACCGTCGCCCCGACCGCCGACCAGTCCGCCCCGGCCGCGCCCACGCTCTTCTCATCCTTCAAGTACTTGGTGGCCGACTCCAACTTGGCGAAGAAGTCGCACATGTCGCACGCCTCACCGAACGGGGCGTCGGCCACCAGTTGGCGGGTGGACTCGTGCGCCTTGCGGATCGCCTTCAACAGTCGGTCCACGTCGGCCTGGTTCGCCTTCTTGCCGGCCTGAACGTCCTTCACCACCGCCGCGTACGACTTCTCCAACTCGGCCCGCAGTTCGGTGAACCCGGTCTCCTTGAGTGCGGCAGGGAACCGCAGTTCGGTGTCGCGGAACTGGTTGGCGGCGTCGGCCGCGGCGCCACCGGCGAACACGATCTTGGTGGTCAGATCCGGCGCGAGCAAGCCGGGTGTGGCCTTCTTCCCCTGCTTCTCCAGCTCGCGGATGCGGGTGGCGATCTTGTTCAGCACTTCCCCACTCACGATGGCCTCGTCCGGCGGGTTGACCAGTGCCGGATCGATGGCCACTTCCTTCACCTCTTTGGCGGGAGTGGCGTCGCGGCGTGCGGCGGCGTCCTTCAGCCAGCGGTCGAAGTCCGGGGTGGTGGAGGTGGCCCCGGTGTCCCACTTGGCGTTCCGCTGAGCCTGATCGATGGCCGACCGCTGGTAGTCGGCCACTTTGCTGTAGCTCGACCGATAACCCGAACCGAACGTGGCGGCCAGTTCGGGGTCATACCCGCCACCACCGTAGCCGAACGAACCGTTACGGTAGTACCCGTAGTTGACACTGCTCGGCCCGTACAACCCGCCCACCCCACTGAGGGTGTACCCCTGGAACTGGTAGAACCCCGGCACCCGCGGCAGGTTCAGGTACGGGCTGTAGCTGACCGACGGGCTGAACCCCCAGGCGAAGGTGTAACCGGGCAGGGAGTAACCGAACCGGGGGAGTTGAGCCGACGCCGAGCCGCCGAGCAGAGCCAGAACACCGACCGCCAACAAACCGCGAAGGGAGTTAGCCACGGGAACACCAGGGGACGGAAGGTTGTGCGGGGCTGTACCGACCGAGGGTAACAGTCTTTCGCGGGGCTTCAGAGGGAATTGGCGGATTCCGTGCCGATAGGATAATTATTTGCACCCGGAGGCGAAGAAGCAATGAGAACCGACCGATTGGTCGGTTCCCGGTGCCCACGCCCGTCCGGTCGTGCTAAGATTTCCGACACCCCGTTGCGCCCGGAGCGAGGACGCCCATGACCCGGATGAGCAAAGAGTTCACGCTGGTGCTGCTCGGCTCGGGCATCCTCACCGCCGGCTATTTCACCATCCCGTCGGCCGAAGAGGAGATGGAGGAGAAGGCCGAAGAGCAGGCGGCCACCCGCACCGGCCACAGCACCAGTTCGTACCACCACTACCGCACCGGCGGGTTGCTCCTGTGGGTCCACAGCCCCGGCTACGCCGGCCACGTGTCCGGGCGGCCGGCGGCGTACTCGCCGACCACCCGCGCGGGCGGGTTCGGCAGCGTCGGCCGCGGGTTCTCCGGCGGCGGAGCGTAACCCGTCATGCGCCGCATGACCATTCCCCCGCGGCCCGACTGGCAGCATCGGGTCGAGCAACTCGGGCTGATGTTTCACACCGCCGACGGCCGCCCGTACTGGGACGAGTCGGCGTGCTACGTCTTCTCGCGGTACGAAATTGACACCCTCGAGCGGGCCACCTACGCCCTGTGGGACATGTGCCTGGAGTTGGTGCAGCACGTCATCGACCAGAAGCTGTTCGCCCTGTTCCTCATCCCGCAAGAGTACGAGGAGCTGGTGGTCCGCAGTTGGGACGAGGACTGGCCGAGCGTGTACGGGCGGTTCGACTTCGCCTACGACGGCGTCGGCCCGCCGAAGCTGCTGGAGTTCAACGCCGACACGCCGACCGCGCTGGTGGAAGCGTCCGTCGCCCAGTGGCACTGGCTGAAGGACACCGACGACCGCGGGGACCAGTTCAACAGCATCCACGACCGTCTGGTGGAGGCGTGGGGGAAGGTGCGGGAGGCGGACGACACGCCGATCCACTTCGCCGCCATCGAGAGCAACGTCGAGGACTACATCACCACCGAGTACCTCCGCGACACGGCCATCCAGGCCAACCTGGAGACGTACTACGTCGATGTGGAGTCGATCGGCTGGGACAGCAAGAGCGACCGGTTCACGGCTCCCGGCAACATGCCAATTCGCCGGTGCTTCAAGCTGTACCCGTGGGAGTGGATGAGCCGGGAGGAGTTCGGCAAGCACATCCCCACCGCCCGCACGCAGTGGATCGAGCCGCCGTGGAAGATGATCCTGAGCTGCAAGGCGATCCTGCCGCTGCTCTATCAGTTGTTCCCGGACTCGCCGTTCCTGCTGCCGGCGTGGTTCGACCGGCCGGAGTTCGGCAGCTACGTCCGCAAGCCGATCCACGCCCGTGAGGGGGCGAACGTGCAGGTGGTGCGGGACGGCCGCGTCGAACTGGAAACCGACGGGCAGTACGACACCGCCGCCAGCGTGTACCAGCAGCTCGCCCCGCTCAAGCCGCACGACGGCCACTACCCGGTCGTCGGCAGTTGGGTGGTGAACGGGTGGGCGTGCGGCATCGGCATCCGCGAGGACGACCAACTGGTGACGCAGAACACCAGCCGGTTCGTGCCGCACAAGATGAGTGATTAGGTTCCCCTCTCCCCTTGAGGGAGAGAGGTCAGGGGTGAAGAGTTTCTTCCCTCACCCCCTCACCCCCAGCCCCTCTCCCTCAAGGGGAGAGGGGAGCCAGACCATGCTCCGCACCATCGCTTACACCCAGCTCGACCCGGCCACCAAGGCCTACCTCCGCGCCGTGCGGCAGTCCGGCGGACGTGGATCGCCTGGTGTGTATCACGGCTCCACCGACGCCCGGGCCATCATCGCCCTGCTGGTCGGGCTGGTCGTCGCGCCCGTCTTCCTGTGCATGGGCTATGGCACGAACAAGGCGCCGTGGGCGATGGCACTCCTCCAGACCGCCGGGGTGATGCTGAGCGGCTGGCTGATCGTGTACGCCTTCCGCCGCTGGTTCGCCAGCCTCGACCGCTATGCCGGCAAGTTCGTCTACTTCGACCCCGAATATGTGTTCGTCGGCCAGGGGGAGGAGTTGCAGTACGCCCGGCTGGGTGAAGACCCGTCGGTCGAGCCGGCGGGTGAAAACGGCGTGCAGTTCGTGACCGAGGCCGGCAAGTTCGTGGTGCCGGTGCCGGCCCGCTCGGTCGCCCTGCATGTGGCCGACTACTACGACGCGCTGGCCCACCTGCGGCGGGAGGGGGAGACAGGCTGGTGGAACGGGGTGTCGCCGGCCGAACTCGGGGCGATGGCCCGGTACATGGTGGTGAACGAGCGGGTGCCGAGCAGTCTGAGC